>Ga0213824_1000509_pt1 | contig 28727 bp, 33 predicted proteins | sample MC6MC0906MG_FD_179892 | JGI IMG/M metagenome (GOLD analysis project Ga0213824, IMG submission 179892) | Enriched soil aggregate microbial communities from Iowa State University, Ames, United States - MC6-MC0906-MG | ecosystem: Environmental > Terrestrial > Soil > Unclassified | place: USA: Iowa...
CAGTTGTCCAGATACGTAGGAAAATTTTCTGCATGGAGTACTGCAAGGATATGCCCCTATACTCGATACGGGTTTGTTCCCTCATAAGAAGGAGACTGTTCGTATGGATCAGCAGACAAAACAACCGTTAGATCCACGCATGGAAGAGGGCAAGGCCCTGGTGATCGCCGGGGTGCAAGGGCGTTATTCGAAGGCTACCGTGGGGGATATCCCCAAGTTGTGGAGCGTGTTCGACGAAAGCGTAAAACACATCAAGAAACGCGTCGGCGGGGTGACCTACGGCGTTTGCCATAACCCCAGCCACGGTGAGTTCGATTACATGGCCGGGGTGGAAGTACCGTCCAAAAGCGATGTGCCGAGCAACTTCGAGTCCGTCGAACTGCCTGCGCACCACTACGCCGTGTTCCCGCACTATGGCCCGGTGCAGGCACTGGAGCAGACCTACGAGCGCATCATGTTCGAGTGGTTGCCGCACTCGGGCTACAAGGTGGCGGGGGCGGATTTCGAGCGGTACAGCGCGGACTTTGATGGGCGCAAGGGCACGGGGACGGTGGAGATCTGGTTGCCCGTGGAACACAAGTAACCCACTGGCTGAACGCTTGTCTCGCCGCAACCACAGGACGTTCAGCCACCAAAGCTGAGGTGATAGCCCTGCGCAGATTGACGTATGGCTTTCGCTACATCAGGGGCCAGCCGGCAGTAATCGTCTTCGCGCTTGAGCACGGCTTCCAGGGTTTGAAGGAGTGCCTGAATGCGCGCTTCGGGATTTTCAATTTCGCAGGTTCTTGCAAATTCCAGGATGCCCAGGCGTGCGGCAAACAATGATTTGTTGCCGGACAGGTCAAGTGCCAGTGAGTCCTCAGGGAGATAGGCGGTGGTGTTCACAATGTCGTATACCGGTGCCAGCCGGGTATCCGATTTCAGCGGGTCGCTATAGAGCACGCCGAAGTTCTTCAAGTGAGCGTCGCCATTACCCACTATGCAGCTCAGTGCCACGCTGTCGAACAATTGATCGAGCGAGCTGCGTTGATGTTCTGGGGCGCAGAACACGCGTACGGCCTTGGCGATCGCTGCGTAACTCTTGGTGTACTTCTGCTCCGCAGACAGGCCCATCAAGGTGGTCATGTCTTCGAAACCCAGCGGGTTGAGCTGCTCGTCCCGATCAAAGCGCCGCATGATGAACAGCTTATTATTCTGCGACAGGTAAAACGGTGGCACCGGCAAGCCTGCATCCCGGGCGATGGACATGCACAGGTACTCATTGATGGCCAACCCCGGAAACTCATCGCGCCCGCTTTTGATAATCAGGTCGTTGGTTTTCGACGTGAATTTCTGCGCGGATGCCTGCGGTTTTTCCGGCACCAGTACTTTGGGCTGCACGCCAGAAATACCTGCTCGCAGGATGTAGCGATCCACCAGTTCGAGGAACAGATCCTCCGCGCCGTCCCAGGCGAGAATTTCGTTGAGGTTTTCTCCGTTGGAGGGAGGGCTGTTGCGCAGGATCAGGTCGTTTACTTGATCCGAAGACACAAACACCCTACCAATCGGTGCACTGCTGCCCGAGAGTGCCAGCAACAACATCGGATCGACCTTGACTGTCTTGGCGAGGCGATTGCGCAATTGCTCCAGAACGTAGCCTTCCGGCAGGTTCATCTGGAAGATGGGGTGAAGTTCTCGGCGGCGATATTCTTCGGCGCGAACGGGCATCGTCAGGCTGACTGCGGTTTGTGCCCGCGGGTTATCGCCGTAGCGGAACAAATAGTCGTTGGCACTCATCAACACGCTGCCGCTTTTACCTTGAGGGGTATGAACGCGCAAATGGGGGCTAATCATTGAACAAGTCCTCCAGTTCCTCCAGGGTCGGCATGGTCACAGGCACTAATTTGAATTCGCTGCCCAAGGCGGCAATCACTCGGGCATAGGCATTCATTGAGACCGAGAGGCTGCCTTGTTCGACTTCTATCAGCTTCTGCCGGGTAACCCCTGCAAGTTTCGCCAGATCCGCTTGTTTATAGCCACGGTTAAGTCGCATGGCGCGAATTTGGCTGCCCAGTCGCTGAGTGATAACCGAAGTATCCATGTCATATATTCATTACTTTTTAATTGAAAGTTATGTATACGTTACATTTAAAGTAAGTCAATACCGCTTCGACCCAACACCCACCTCAACCTCCGCTCATACCCAACCCGCCCCTTATAAGCCTCCCCGCTGTCCACCCATCCTGCGCCCAGATACAACCCCATCGCCGCCACATTGTGCGTGTCCACCGACAACTCCAGCGCCTTGATCTGCGGCCACGCCTGCAATGCCGCCGCCGGCAAGGCTTGCAGACAGGCCTTGCCGAATCCACGCCCTTGCTGCTGCCGATCCACCTGCAACGCATGCAGCGTCGCGCTGTGCTCATCGGCCCAGTGGGGCAGGCAGGGCGGGCGTTTAAGCAGGAGGAAGGCTACCGGACTGTCGTCGGCCAGCAGGGCAAAGCCTTTGACGCCGGGGCTTGGCTTGGCAAGCAACGAATTGAGGGCGCAGTACATGTCGCCGGAGAACGGCAACTGTTCAGGGTGAACTTCGATGGCGCTGACGTGCTGTTGTTGCACGGCATTCAACGTTTCGTAGGCGACAAGGCGGGTTTGCATCGGCGTGTCCGAACAGCGGCAAGGAAGGGCGCAGTCTATCGGGTTTGTGCTGGACGACATTATTTTTCAACGGGCTGTCGATTTGCCCGACGGCCGTTCGACTAAGGGTGTCTTCCGTGATTTTCCAACCCGAAGGAGTATCGCCATGAGTACCGCAATCAACACCCTGATCGAGCAATGGAAGCAAGCCGTGCTTTCCCGGAATATCGATAATATTGTCAGCTATTACGCCGACGATATCGTCTCGTTCGACGCCGTGACCGCCCTGCAATTCAAAGGTAAGGCGGCCTACCGTGCGCACTGGGAAGCCTGCATGGAGCACTGCCCCGGCCCGGGCATTTTCGAGTTCCACGAACTGCGTATCGTCGAGTCCCAGGACAGCGCATTCGCCCACTGGCTCGCCCACTGCGGCGGCGCCGGGCCGGACGGTGAAGTGAAGGCCTGCTGGATGCGCGTGACCGCCGGTTATCAACGCTTCAACGGCGACTGGAAGGTGGTGCATGAGCATTGGTCGGCGCCGTTCGACATGGCAAGCGGAACGGCATTGTTCGACCTGAAACCTTGAGTGCCGCGAACTATAGTCAATAGTCCGAAAACGGAGACGCACATGAAATACCTCTGCCTGATCTACAGCAACGAGCAGGTGCTGCACACCTCGCCGGACAGCCCCGCAGACCCGGAGTGTCTTGCCTATGCGCAGTCCATCCAAAAAAGTGGCCGTATGCTCGCCGCCGAGCCGCTGGAGTCGGTAACCACCGCCACCACGGTGCGCATGCGCAATGGCAAGGTGTCGATCACCGACGGGCCGTTTGCCGAAACCAAGGAACAGCTCGCCGGCTTCTACCTGATCGAAGCCAAGGATTTGAACGACGCGATCCAGGTGGCCGGTGGGATTCCGGCCGCCCGGGTCGGCAGTGTGGAAGTGCGCCCTGTGCGCCAATTGAATCTCTGAACACAACAACCATAAGACTTGAGGAGGTTTAGCCATGCCTACGCAACCTGCCGAATTTGAACTGTCCATCAGCCGCGTGATCGATGCGCCGCGCAGCCGGGTGTTCCGCGCCTGGACCGAACCCGCGTTGTTGCAACAATGGTGGGGCCCCCACGGCATGACCACCCCCGAGTGCGAAATGAACCTGTGGGTCGGCGGGCTGTTTCGCACCCTGATGCGTGCGCCGGATGGCAGTGAGTACCCGACCCAGGGCGTGTTCCTGGAAATCGTTGCCCCTCGGCGCCTGGTGTTTACCGACGCCTATACGCCGGGCTGGATCCCTTCGGGCAAACCGTTCATGACCGCCGAAGTGACGCTGCAGGAAGTCGAGGGTAGCAAGACCCTCTATACCGCCCGCGCCATGCACTGGAGCGTCGAAGACAAGCAGGCCCACGAAGCCATGGGCTTTCACGACGGCTGGGGCCAGAGCCTGGACCGCCTGGTGACGCTGGTGACCCAGGGCATGCGCGATTGACGCCTCCCATCGAGGCGATCTACCGCAGTGAGTCCCGGCGCGTCCTCGCCACCCTGATCCGCCTGCTGGGGGATTTCGACCTCGCCGAAGAAGCCTTGCACGAGGCGTTCTTCGTCGCTGTCGAGCGCTGGCCGCAAGAGGGCGTGCCGGACAACCCACGGGCCTGGCTGGTGTCGACCGGACGCTTCAAGGCCATCGACCGCCTGCGCCGCCAAGCCCGTTTTGCGCCCTTGTTGCAGGCGCAGGCCGACACACTGGAAGCCGCCGACTGGAGCGTTGAGGACGTGGAAGACGACCGCCTGCGCCTGATCTTCACCTGCTGCCACCCAGCGTTGGCGGCCGACGCCCAGGCGGCGCTGACCTTGCGTGAGATCTGCGACCTCACCACCGAGGAAATCGCCCGCGCCTTTCTGGCCACCCCCGCCACCATCGCCCAGCGCATCGTGCGCGCCAAGGGCAAGATTCGCGAAGCCAAAATCCCTTATCAGGTGCCGTCGCTGGCCGAGCTGCCCGAGCGCCTCGACAGCGTGCTGCGGGTGATTTACCTGGTCTTCAACGAAGGCTATTCGGCGTCCATGGGCGCGGACCTTACGCGCGAGGACCTGACCCGCGAAGCGATTCGCCTTGGCCGCCTGCTGCTGGAATTGCTGCCGGGCCCGGAAGTGATGGGCCTGCTGGCGCTGATGCTGTTGCACGAGTCCCGCCGCGCGGCGCGCACCTCGGCCAGCGGCGAGCTGGTGTTGTTGGATGAACAGGATCGTTCGCGGTGGGACGCGTCGCTGATGGCCGAAGGTTGTGGGCTGGTTGAACAGGCCCTGAGCCGTCGCGGCTTTGGCCCGTACTGCCTGCAAGCGGCGATTGCAGCGGTGCATGCCGAAGCACCCAGCGCCGGGGAAACGGATTGGCTGCAGATTATCGGGCTCTACGATGTGTTGCTCAGTGCCGCGCCGTCGCCGGTGATCGAGTTGAACCGCGCCGTGGCGGTGGCCATGGGCGAAGGGCCGCTGGCGGGGCTGCAGTTGGTGGAAGGCATTCTGGCGCGCGGGGAGTTGCTGGATTACCACCTGGCGCATTCGGCGCGGGGCGAGTTTTGCCGGCAATTGGGGCGGGTGGAAGAGGCCCGGACAGCCTACGAAAAAGCCCTGTCACTGACCCGGCAAATTCCGGAAAAGCAATTCCTGGAACACCGCCTGGCCGAACTCAATCTCCCCAAGCAATGAAGATCAAAAATGTGGGAGGGGGCTTGCCCCCGATAGCAGGGTGTCAGTCGCTGCATTGGGTGACTGACCCACCGTCATCGGGGGCAAGCCCCCCTCCCACATTAATCTCAATTGTCTGAAAAAAATCACTCCAGCATCTTCCCCAACAACCAACTCCCTGCCGGCCCCGGCGGATGCTGCCGGGACCACAGTGCATCCACGGCTACCGAGCGCGGCCAACCCCGGGCCTTGAGTTCGACCAGTTGCCCGCCACCAAAGCGCTCCACCAGCCAGCGCGGAATCGGTGCCCAGCCAAACCCCAACTGGGCCATCTCCAACAGCATCAGGTAACTGGGGGCCGACCAGACACGGCCGTTGGCGCGGGTTTCGTTCGGGTTGATGATGCTGGCCAGGCGCAATTCGCGGTGCTGTTGCAGGGTGTGCGCGGTGAGGGTACCGACGCCCGCCAGCGGATGTCTGGGTGACACGAACAGGGCAATTTCCGTGCGCTCGTCCACGGGGGCGCGGGTCAGGTCCGGGGGATACTCTTCCTGGTGTTCAATAAACGCAATCTGCGCGCGGCCGCTTTGGACCAGGGCGATCAGGTCTTCGCATTCGGCGATCAGGCATTCCAGCTCCAGGTCCGGGTAGCGCTGTTCAAAGGCGCTGAGGGCGACCTCGAAACGGTCGGACTGGTAGGTATCGGACATGGCGATACTCAGCTTCGGCTCCAACCCCTGGGCCAACTGGCTCGCCGCCAATTCCAGCCGGCTGCTGGCCTCCAGCACCTGCTCGGCGCGTTGCAGCAACACATGGCCCGCCGGCGTCAGCGTCGGCTTGCGGCTGCTGCGATCGAACAGCACCACATCCAGGTCAATCTCCAGGCTCGCCACGGCCGCGCTGACGGTGGACTGGCTCTTGCCGAGCTTGCGCGCCGCCGCCGAAAACGAGCCTTGGGTGGCCGCCTGCACAAACGCCTGCAGCACTTCGTTAGAGGCCATGACTATCGCCTTGATCGATGGTTATTGGTTATGAAGTATCGAGTCAAAGGCTAATGATGACAACCATCGTCACTCACGGAGCCGGGTCATGAACCCTACCAAGTCGCTTACTGAACGTGTTTGCCAGGCCATTGGTTTCGAAGCCCTGGCATTGTTGATCTGCACCCCGTTGCTGGCGTGGATCATGGACAAGCCTGCCCTGGAGATGGGCATGGTCACCCTGGCGATCAGCCTGTTGGCGCTGGCCTGGAACGTGATTTTCAACGGCCTGTTCGACCGCCTCAAGGCGCGCCTGCAACTGGCCAGCAACGGCTGGACCCGCGTGCTGCACGCCTTGATGTTTGAAGGTGGGTTGATCCTGGTGTGTGTACCGCTGATTGCCGCCTGGCTGAACATCAGCCTGGTGCAGGCGTTTATCCTCGACATAGGCGTACTGCTGTTTTTCCTGCCGTACACCTATGTGTATCACTGGGGATATGACGTACTGCGCGACAAGCTCCTACAGAAACATGCCGCCCGACGCCTCGATACGCTGGCCGGTGATCCAGGCACTACCGTCGGCGAGCAGGCTGGCAATGGCGCCGCCGATATCGTCCGGTAACCCGGCGCGGCCCAAGGCGGTATTGCTGGCGACCATGGCGTTGAGGTTGGCGTTGTCGCGCACGGCACCGCCACCGAAGTCGGTTTCAATGGCGCCGGGGGCCAGGATGTTGACGCTGATGCCACGCCCGCCGAGCTCTTTGGCCTGGTAGCGGGTCAGCACTTCCATCGCGCCTTTCATGGCGGCGTAAGCGGCGTAGCCGGGCAGGCTGAAACGCGCCAGGCCACTGGAAATATTGACGATGCGCCCACCGTCGCGGATCAATGGCAACAGCTGCTGGGTCAGGAAAAACGGACCCTTGAACTGGATCGCCACCAACTGATCGAACTGCGCTTCGGTGGTCTCGGCGAAGCTGGCGTGAATGCCGATACCGGCATTGTTGATCAGAAAATCGAAGCGATCCTGTGCGAAAACGTCCTTGAGTACGCCAGCAACCTCACCGACGAAATCAGCGAACGTCGCGCTCTGGCTCACATCCAGTTTCAGCATCGCGGCACGGCCGCCCAGTTGTTCGATCTGCGCGACCAAGGCCTTCGCTTCATCGGCCTTGCTGTGGTAAGTGCCAATGATGTCGACGCCTTGTGCCGCCAGGTGCAGGGCGGTGTTTTTGCCCAGGCCACGGCTGGCCCCGGTGATCAATGCGATTTTACGGTTCATGGTGATGTCCTCGATGATTGAGTGTGGGAAGCAGTGTATTTGTCCGGTCGTAACGTGATAAACAGCGCTATGCCGGAATCACTGGCCGAATAAGGCGAACAATCCCATGAACAAACTGGAGCTGTTGCGCACCTTCGTGCGCGTTACCGAGCTGTCGAGTTTCACCGGCGCCGGCGAGAGCCTGGGCCTGCCGCGCTCGACGGTGTCGGAGCATGTGCAGGCGCTGGAAGAGCTGCTCGGCGCCCGCCTGTTGCAGCGCACCACGCGCAAGGTGCAGGCCACCCAGGATGGCCGCGTGCTGTATGAGCGCAGCAAGGATTTGCTCGCGCACATGGAGGAGTTGGAAGGGCTGTTTCGCCAGGACGAAGCGCAACTGGCCGGGCGGATTCGGGTGGACATGCCCAACATGATGGCGCGGGACTTGATCCTGCCGCGTCTGCCGCAATTCATGGACGCGCATCCGCTGATCGAGCTGGAGATCAGCACCACCGACCGCCAGGTCGACCTGCTCGCCGAAGGCTTCGATTGCGTGCTGCGCGTGGGCGCGCAGCCGGACCAGAGTGTGGTGGCGCGGCTGCTGTGCAGCATGCCGATGATCAACTGCGCCAGCGCCACCTACCTGCAACGCTACGGCGTGCCCCGGACACTGGCCGACCTCGCCGACCATCACCTGGTGCATTACGTGCGGCCATTGGGTGCACGTTCGGCGGGGTTTGAGTACGTGCAGGGCAACAAGGTGCTGCGCGTCCCCATGGGCGGGCGGGTCACGGTCAACAGCACCGATGGCTACAAGTCCGCCTGCCTGGGCGGTTTCGGGATTATTCAGGTGCCGGCCCTGGGCATGGGTGACGAATTGGCCAGCGGTGAACTGGTGGCGGTCCTGCCGGACTATCCGGCCCCGCCGCTGGATGTGTCCCTGCTCTACGCCGGGCAGCGGCATCTACCGCTGCGGGTGCGGGTGTTCATGGACTGGTTGGCGGCCATTCTGCATTCGCAGCTTTAACGCCGCGCCGACAGCTGTTGCGGCGCCAGGAAGGCGTCGTGGAAGTAATCGCGAAACGCCTGCATTGCCGGGGTAAAGGCGCGTTCGCGGTGCCAGGCCAGGCCGACGCTCATGGGCGTGACGGGGTCGGTGACGGTCAGGGTTTCGATGCGCTTGCCTTCCAGCGACCAGGGCCGGTGCACCAGGTCCGACAGGATCGCCACGCCGCTGCCATTGGCAACCATGCTGCGCACCGCCTCCACCGAACTGGTGCGCAGCCGCACCTTGGGCGTTTGCCCGGCCTGTTCCCAGTACCGCATGGCGCTGTGTTCGGCCTCATCGACGGTGAGCAGGATGTACGGCTCCTGCGCCACATCCGCCAGGCTCACCGCACCGCGTTCGCATAATGGGTGATGGCTGGGCAGCCATAAACGACGTTCCGAGTTGAACAGGATTTCCGAGACGATCGCCGGGTGGGTGAGGTTCGCAGTGAGGACCACGGCCATGTCGAACTGGCCATCGAGCAGGCCCTGTTCGATGGCCTGGCGCTCCTGCTCGAACACCTCCAGGGTCACATCCGGGTGCCAGTGCTCCATGCGCTGCAAGTGGTGCGGCAGGAAGTAACCCAGCACCGTGTAGCTGGCCGCCAGCCGCAGCACGCCGCTGGCGCGGTAGTCGGGCAACGGGCTGTTCAGCGCGTCGTCGACACTGCGCACAATCACGTAGGCGCGGTTGAGAAAGTGCCGCCCGGCATCGGTGAGGTTCATGCCCTGGGCCGAGCGCACAAACAGCTGCACGCCGAGCAGGGCTTCCAGCTCCTTGATCGCCGTGGTCACGGCTGACTGGGAGATGTTCAGGTGAATCGCCGCCTGGGAAATCTGGCCGATTTCGGCGGTGGCGACGAAGTAGCGGATTTGGCGCAAGGTCAGGGACATGGCTTTATCTGATTTTCAGAAGATGAGCCATCTGATAATAGATCTTCCCAAGGGGTCAAGGCGCAGCCTACTTTCGAGCATCACCTTTTGGCGGAGCGTCCCCGATGCAGGCAGTGGATTTCAATTCAGACATGGGCGAAGGCTTCGGTCCCTGGACCATCGGCGACGGCGTCGACGCGGAGCTGATGGCCTATATCAGCTCGGCCAATATCGCCACCGGCTTCCATGCCGGCGACCCCGGCACCATGCGCCGCACCGTCGCGCGGGCCAAGCAATTGGGGGTGGCCATCGGCGCGCATCCTGGCTTTCGCGACCTGGTGGGTTTCGGTCGTCGACATATCCATGCGCCGGCCCAGGAACTGGTGGACGACATGCTCTACCAACTGGGCGCCCTGCGCGAAATCGCCCGCGCCCAGGGCATGACCCTGCAACACATCAAGCCTCACGGCGCGCTCTACATGCACCTGGCCCGCGACGAAGAAGCCGCGCGCCTGCTGGTACAGAACCTGCAAATCATCGAGCCGACGCTGTTGCTGTACTGCATGCCCAACTCGGTGATCTGGCGCGTGGCCAAGGAACTCGGGCAGCCGGTGGTGCGCGAATTCTATGCCGACCGTGAGTACGATCTGACCGGCTCCATTGTGTTTACCCGCAACGTACGTGCACTGGACCCGGCCACGGTCGCGGCCCGCGTCCTGCGGGCGTGTCAGACGGGGCTGGTGCGTACCGTAGAAGGCGAAGACCTGTTTATTGAATTCGACTCCATCTGCCTGCACAGCGACACCCCCGGCGCGCTGGAGTTGGTGGAGGCCACCCGTGAAGCGTTGGACCAGGCCGGTATCACAGTCAAAACCCCCTAATAAGATCGCACATTTACTTTTTTGCCTGCCTTTCTATAACGATTCCAAGAGGAACAGACATGGCTGAAACGTCCCCCATCCGCTACAGCTTCGGCGGTGATGAACACCTGTTCGCCGAAGTCAGCGAGAGCATGTCCCTTGAAGCTTTTTTCAAGGGCATGGCCGTGACCCGTGCCGTGGAGCGCCTGGCGCTGGAGGGCGTGCTGGATGTGTGCCTGGCCAATGCCTCGTTCCAGATTCGCTTCGACCCCGACCGCATCGCCCCCCATGTGCTGCTCGACGCCGTGCAGAGCGCCGAAGCCCAGGCCGTGGCCGAACGCACCCTGCACACGCGCATCATCGAAATCCCGGTGCTCTATAACGACCCCTGGACCCATGAAACCCTGATGCGGTTTCGCGACCGCCATCAAGACCCCGGCGCCACCGACCTGGAATACGCCGCGCGCATCAATGGCCTGGCCGATGTCGAAGCGTTTATCGCCGCCCACAGTGGTGCGCCGTGGTTTGTCTCGATGGTGGGTTTTGTCGCGGGCTTGCCGTTCATGTTCCAGATGGTCGAGCGCGAGCGGCAGTTGCAGGTGCCCAAGTACCTGCGCCCGCGCACCGACACGCCGAAACTGACCCTCGGCCATGGCGGTTGCTTCGGTTGCATCTACTCGGTGCGCGGCGCCGGCGGCTACCAGATGTTTGGCGTGACCCCGGCGCCGATCTACGACCCCGCGCAGCAGTTGGCCTACCTCAAGGCGCATATGGTGTTCTTCCGGCCGGGTGACATCGTGCAATTCAAACCCATCGACCGGGACGCCTACGACCTGGCGGTTGCCGAGGTGGAGGCAGGACGTTTCGACCTGCGCATTCGCCCGGTGGAATTTTCCCTCGATGCGTTTCTCGCCGACCCCATCGGCTATCCGAAAACCCTGCAGGAGGCGCTGGCATGATCAAGGTCCTCAAACCCGGCCTCGCTACCTCTGTGCAGGACCTGGGCCGCGAAGGTTATTACCACCTGGGCATTCCGCCATCGGGTGCATTGGACCAATACGCCCTGAGTGCGGCCAACCATCTGGTGGGTAACCCGGTGGGCGCTGCCGGCCTGGAATGCACCTTGATCGGGCCGGAACTGGCGTTTCAACGCGATACCCTGGTCGCACTCAGTGGTGCGTTAATGTCGCCGCGCCTGGACGGCGAGGTGGTGCATCAGGACACCGCCTTTGAGGTGCGCGCCGGGCAGGTGCTGCGTTTCGAATTTCCCAGAGCCGGCGCCCGCACTTACCTCGCCGTTGCCGGTGGCATTGACGTGCCGTTGGTGCTTGGCAGCCGTTCCACCTACACCCTCGGCGCCCTTGGTGGTTTCCACGGGCGACGCTTACAGGAGGGCGATGAGCTGCCCATCGGCGAAGCCAGCGGTCTTGGGCGTGCGGGCAACAGTTTGCCGATGGCATTGCGCCGCTCGGTGGGCGGCGATGTCACCTTGCGCGTGGTGCCGGGGCTGTATTACGAGCGCCTGACCTCGGGTGCCAAGCGCAGTTTTTTTGCCGAACCGTGGACGGTCGGCTCCGAGGCGGACCGCATCGGTTATCGCTTCAAGGGCGGCAGTGCGCTGAGCTTTGAACCGCGTGAGCAGCCGTTCGGCGCGGGGTCGGATCCGTCGAATATCGTCGACAGTTGCTACCCCATCGGTTCGATCCAGGTACCGGCGGGGTTGGAGCCGATTGTGCTGCATCGCGATGCGGTATCCGGCGGTGGCTACGCGATGATTGGCACGGTGATCAGTGCCGACCTGGACTTGATCGGGCAGATGCAGCCCAACCAGCGGGCGGGGTTTGTGGCGGTGACGTTGGAGCAGGCACTGGAGGCGCGGCGGGTGTACAAAAAACGGCTCAAGGCCATGGCGGGACTCTTCAACAACTGACACGACACACATCCAAATGAGGGAGGGGGCTTGCTCCCTCCCTCATTTTCAATCTGAGGTTGGTCAGAAGAGTTGGGTGAACAGCCAGTAGAGGCTGCCGGACAGCAGAATCGCCGCCGGCAAGGTGAGCACCCACGCCATCAGCAAATTGCGGATGGTCCGCATCTGCAACCCACCCCCATTGGCCACCATGGTCCCCGCCACACCCGACGACAACACATGGGTGGTCGACACCGGCAGCCCGAACATATCCGCTGCGCCAATGGTCAGCATCGCCACGGTCTCGGCCGAGGCGCCCTGGGCGTAAGTCAGGTGGGTCTTGCCGATCTTCTCGCCCACGGTGACCACGATGCGCTTCCAACCGACCATGGTGCCAAGCCCCAGGGCGATGGCCACGACAATCTTCACCCACAGCGGAATAAAGCGCGTGGCATCGTCGATCTGTTGCTTGAACAGTTGCAGCTTGCCTTGGGTGTCGGCGTCGAAATTGCCGACCTTGCCTTTGTCCATCAGGCGAATGGTTTCGCTGCCCAGGTACATATCGTTACGCACGTTGCCCACGGCTTCGGCGGGGACTTTGGCCAGGGAACCGTAGCCTTTGACCTGGTCACCGATCTGGCCGGCGAGGGCGGCGAGGGCCGGAATCAACTCGGGCGTGGCTTCCTTGGTACGCATGTAGGTCGAAAGCACCGGCCGCGGGTCACCCGCCAACGCCAGCGGCGCTGTTTTCATCAGCGCCACCTGGGTCACTTCGGCGACTGCGGCGAACTGCAACGACTGTTCGGCCGGCATGGCGCGGTTCAGCGCATAGGCCATCGGCAGGGTGCCCACCAGGATCAGCATGATCAGGCCCATGCCTTTTTGCCCATCGTTGGAACCGTGGGCAAAGGACACGCCGGTGCAGGTGGCGATCAGCATGCCACGGATCCACCAGGGCGGCGGGGTGTCGCCCTTGGGGGCCTTGTACAACGCACGGTTTTTCACAAAGGCGCGCAGGGCCAGCAACAGCAAGGCGGCAAAGGCGAAGCCGATCAGTGGCGAAAGCAGCAGCGCATAACCGATCTTGATCGCCTGGCTCCAATCCACACCGCTGGTGCCATCACGCCCGTGCATCAAGGCATTGGCCACGCCGACGCCGATGATCGAACCTATCAGGGTATGGGACGACGAGGCCGGCAAACCCAGCCACCAGGTGCCGAGGTTCCACAGGATCGCGGCGATCAGCAACGCGAAGATCATCGCGAAGCCGGCCGATGAACCCACCTGCAGAATCAGCTCCACCGGCAGCAAGGCAATGATGCCGAACGCCACCGCGCCGCTGGACAGCAGCACACCGAGGAAATTGAAGAAGCCCGACCACACCACGGCAAACTGCGGCGGCAGCGAGTTGGTGTAGATCACCGTGGCCACCGCGTTGGCGGTGTCGTGGAAACCGTTGACGAACTCGAAACCCAGGGCAATCAACAGCGCCACCCCCAGCAGCAGGAACGGCGTCCATGTGGTGAGCTGGGCGCCCATTTCGTGCATGTCGTGCATGAGGCTGTAGGCGGTAAACAACAGGCCCATGGCAAGCACGGCGAAGAAAACGATCACCGTCACCAGGCCGGGTTTCTTGTCCAGGCGTGGTTTTGAATCGACGGAGGATGAGTGCGTGGAGGCAGTCAGGGAAGGGGTGGCCATGCCGGGGCATCCGTGTGGGGAGGATGCCGCTCATATTCATTGCAGAATGTTACAGCGATGCTGCCGCAAATCATTGTTTAGGTAATTGGATCTGCCACCGGTCTACAAAACACCGGAGTACTCATGTGGGAGGGGCGGTGCGACGATTCGACCGTTGATTTCATTTCAATTTGAAAACTTGCGAAACGCCCAGCGCCCGGCGATCAGCGTGAAGGTCGCGACCAACGCCACCAGGATCCAGAACCCCTCCGGGTCCTGTGAAAGCGGCACACCGCCCACGTTCATGCCGAAAAAACCGGCGATGATGTTGATCGGCAACGCCAGCACCGTCACCACGGTAAGGGTGAACAGCGTGCGGCTGCTCTGCTCGTTGAGGTTGGCGGCGATCTCTTCCTGCAGCAGCTTGATCCGTTCGCCCAGCGCCGTCAGGTCGTTGATGATCAGCGCAAACTCCTCGGTGGATTTGCGCAGTTCCTTCACGTCTTCCTTTTGCAGCCATTGCGGCGGGCGGTTGAGCAGGCGCAGCAGCGAACCCGGCTCCAACGCGAGCAGGCGTTGCAGGCGCACCAGCACCCGGCGCGCCGCCCCCAGTTCCGCGCGGTTGGTGGACAGGCGCGAGGACAGCAACTGGTCCTCGATATGGTCGACGCTGATGCTGGTCTTGCGCACGATCTGGGTCAGCACTTCCCCCTGGTCGCGCAGCAGGTGCACCAGCAACTCCAGCGGCGAGCGAAAGCGTTCGCCGGCCTTCACCGACGAGCGCAACTTGTCCACCGAGTGCAAGGGTTGCAGGCGTGCGCTGATCAACAGCCGGCTGCGGGCGCAGACCCACAGCGTGGAAATATCCGACGAAACCATGCTGCTGAAGTTGAACACCACGTCGTTGACCACCGCCAGCAAGGCTGAGTCGACGTGTTCGATACGGGTGGAGCGCGAGCCTTCGTGCAGGGCCTCGAAGAATTCTTCGGGCAAGTCCAGGTTGGCCTGCATCCAGCGTTCGCAGGCGGCGTGGGCCAGGTTCAGGTGCAGCCACAGGAACTCTTCCGGGTCTGCGGGTTGCTGCAAGGCCGCGAGGGCCGCGGCCGAATCAATCTGTTCGCCCTTTTCACCGGGACGAAAACGAAAACCGTAAAGCAAGCCAAACAGGTCGGAGTCCTGGTGGCTATGGTCGAGGCTGTGGTTCATGGAGACTCGCAGAGAAAGCGCCTGTAGGACGTTTCACAGGTTCGCGTGGGCGAATCATTGCAAGGAGCTATGACAGTTATATGACGTTTTAACGCTGCGCATAAAAAAACGCGCCACCCGGAGGTGGCGCGTTTTTTCGAGGTTCAACTCAAGTGTCTTGCTTGTTTTCCAACACCGCGCCGGTCTTGGCGTCGAGCTTCACTTCAAAGCGCTTGCCGGCGGTGTCGGTCAGGTCGACTTCGTAGACCAGTACCCCGTTTTTGTGGTCCAGCTCGGTGTCGGTGATGCTGCTACCGGCGTGGGTCGCCACGGCGGCGGCGTTGAGTTTCTCGAACGGCATCACGGCGCCGGACTTGAGCAGGCCTTCAATCTGGTCCGGGCGAACATCGGCCTGGGCCAGGCCGGCGGTCAGGGTCAGGGCGGTGGCGGCGAACAGGGCAGTCAGGGTTTTCATGGTGTGTGTCCTTCTCTGGTGAGCTGTTTAAGTGGCGCCAGATTAACCGGCGCAACTTAACTCATCCTTAATGGCGCACTGACACCAATGCCCGACTCACTCAGTACTTATAGTCGTTCAGCAGGTCTTGCACGCTGGACGACGGCCAGCGCTTGTAGAACTTCAGCAGCTCGGCGGCGCGGTTGGTGAAGATGCCGTCGACGCCGGCCTTCATCACTTTGTCGAAGTCGACCGGCTCGTCCACGGTGTAGACGTGCACCAGCAGGCCCTTGTCGTGGGTCAGCTTGTTCATTTCAGGTTTCACCAGGTCGGTGTAGCTCTGGTCGCCGTGGTCGGTCAGCTCAGCCGATGGGCCGGTACCGATGGCGCCGAGGCGCTTGGCTTCGTCGACCCACTTTTCGAACTCGGCGGCGTCTTTCGGCTCTTGCTTGGCGTAGTAGGCGGCCTTGGTGGTTTCGCCGGATTCGGCGAAGGTCTGCGTGGATTTCGGCTCGATGCTGCCCGGACCAACCCACAACAGCAGGATTTTCGGGGTGTTCGGCATCTCTTTCTGCAGCTCTTTCAAGCTGTCTTTTTCAAACGTCTGCAGCACCACACGACCCTTGCCCTGGCCGACGCCGGTGTTGCTCTTGCCCAGCTTGGAGCCGGCAGAGCTCAACCAGCCTTTATCCAGCAGCTTGTTTTTCAGGTCGGCTTCGATGCCCGGGAATTGCTTGGGCTCCTTGGTTTCGATGTACAGGCCGGGTTTGTGCTGGGGGTTGCCTTCGGCGATCTTGATGATGTCGTCCAGGCTCAGGATCTTCAGGCCAACGAAACCTGGACGCGCACGGTCCGGGTAGGCGGCGTTGAACCAGCTGCCGGCGTCGAGGGTTTGCAGTTCTTTCCAGGTGAACTCGTTGGCCGGAGCGTCCTTGCGCTCAGGGAACTTGGTGGCCACGTCGGTGGTGCGCTGCAGGTTGTTGTCGTGCAGGGCGAACAGCACGCCGTCCTTGCTGCGCTGCAGGTCCATTTCCAGGTAGTCGGCACCCAGGTCGCGGGCGATCTTGTAGGCGGCAGCGGTGGACTCCGGTGCATCGTAGGACGCACCACGGTGGGCGATCACGGCCGGGTACGGAATGCCTTCATTGGTTGCCAATTCAGCCGGGCTGATCGGATCGGCAGCCTGCGCTTGGCCAAGGCCGAGCATCAGAGCGAGCAGCAGGGCGCTCTTGGTAAACGTGACAGGCATATGCGAAGTCCTTTCGTGGAGGTAGCTTTGAGAAGGCCTCCTTTTTAACAATTGATTGCGAAAGGCGCTATCACCAAACCGACATTAACGTGCGCAGGCTTCAATTTTCTCGGATTTTTTGCCTGGCATTGCAGTATTCTTGCCCGAAGCTGCCCCATTAGAGGGCGGTACTTTCCGCCACGCGTGTAAACCATCTTTCCAGTCCCTGTGGGACTTTTCAGTGAGGTTTACCATGCGCATCACCTCCGAGCTTATCTGCCAGGCCGCCGACCAACTCCACGGTTTTGTTGGCCTCAACCGCAAGACCGGCCAGTACATCGTGCGTTTCAGCGAAGATTCCTTCGGCATGGACGTGGCCGACGACGGCATTATCCCTACCGCTGAATTTGTCTGGCTGCCGGCCCCCGAGCAGACCATGACCTTGTCTCGTGAGCGTATCCAGTTGCTGCTCGACCAGAATATCGACGACCGCATCAACATCAGCGAGCCGTTGCGCGTGTATATGAAACGGGTGGAAATTCCACAGATCAGTGCGCTGCGCAGTCTGGTGAGCTAGACGGCATAGGCGGTGAGCGAGCGTTCTGTGGCAGGCCGGTTTGTTGTGGTGAGCTGGCCTGTTGTGGTGAGCGGGCTTGCCCCGCGCTGGGGCGCGAAGCGGCCCCTTAGCCAGACGCTGCGGTTAGTCAGGAGAACCGCGTCAACTGAATTGGGGCTGCTTCGCAGCCCAGCGCGGGGCAAGCCCGCTCACCACAACTGGCCCACTCACCACAACCGGCCCCTTCACCACAGAGGGCCAGGCGATACGACGGTTACTGGCCTTGGAATGTGTAGGCCCGTTCCACCTTGCACACCCGTGTCTGAAACGCCGAGTACCAGGTGGCGCGTCCTTGTTCGCGCACCGCCCGGTGCTCGGCCTGCTGCTTCCAGGCCAGGATCGCGGCCTCGCTGCTCCAATACGACACGGTAATCCCCAGGCCATCCTCCCGCGCCGATTCCACCCCGAGAAACCCCGGTTGATCGCGAGCCAGCTCCAGCATGCGGGCGGCGGCCTGGCCGTAGCCTTGATCGCCGTCGGTGCGCAATGAGCTGAAAATCACTGCGTAGTAGGGTGGGGTGGGGGTCTTGGCGATCATGCGTATTGCTCGTGGCAGGCCTTGAGCAAGGCAATCGCCAAAGGCGGCGTGACGCCCTTGAGGGCAGCACGTTCAGGCTGGAACAGGGTGGCGACGAAAAATGGATGGTCGAGCAACTCCACCGCGCGCAGATCGCCGGCTGCATCATGCCCGCTGGGAATCATCTCGCGCTCGAGCAGCGCATCGGCGAATTCGGGGTTGATTCCGTAGCGGCAGCGGTAACCTTCCTCAATGTCAAGACGGCCATAGGCCTCTGCGATGCGCGTGTAGGGTGTCAGGCGCAGGCTGTCGGTGGCGTCAACCAGTGCGCAGCTCAGGGGGGTGATCACTGCGCGTTCAGCGCCCGGCGCCAGTTCGCCATGTTCGGCATCGGCCCAGCCCAACACGTTGCGGGCGTATTCCAGCACCGCGTGTTGAAAACCACCGCAAGTGCCGAGGAAAGGTCGCCGCTGTTCGCGGGCAAAACGGATCGCTCGCAACGCGCCGTCGGTGTCGCGGTAGGGGCTGGCGGGCACGCACCAGAAACCGTCGAAGCCGTGCAATGCTGTGGTGGGCGTGAGGGTGTCGGTGTCGAGCCATTGCGGGTGAACCTTCAGGCCCAGCGCGTCGGCAGCCAATTGCAATGCAACGGGAATGGCCTGGTGCGCAATGACATCGGGGTTGTAATCGCCGATCAGGGCAAGGTGCAAGGTGGTGGCTTTCATCGTGTGCATCCCATGGCTTGTAGTGTCCTGATGCACATAATAGATTGGCGCCCACGCAATCAATATTGGCGTTTACCCACATGCTCAATGCAGCCACGCACTATCAAATCGATTACCCCGACCTGTCGTTGATCCTCGCCCTGGTGCGTGGCGGCACCCTGGCGCGGGCGGCGGCATTGTTGCGGGTGGATGTGTCCACGGTGTTCCGCGCAGTGCGACGGCTGGAGGCCGCATTGGGCCAGACGCTGTTTGAAAAAAGCCGCGCCGGCTACCTGCCCACCAACCTGGCGAGCAACCTGGCGCAGCAGGCCGAACGTGCCGAACAAGCGCTGGAGGCGGCGCGCATCGGCGTGGAGCAAGGTGGCGAGGTGATCAGCGGCACGGTGCGCCTGACCTGTACCGATTCGGTGCTGCAAGGGCTGCTGCTGCCGGCGCTGGCGCAGTTCATGCCGGACTACCCGGCGCTGACCCTGGAGCTGAGCACGTCGAATGATTTCGCCAACCTCAGCCGCCGCGATGCCGACATCGCCCTGCGCCTGACCAGGACTCCGCCGGCGCATCTGGTCGGCCGTTGCCTGGGGGCCGTGGCGTATCAGGTGTGTGCCAGCCCCACGTATGCCCATCAACACGCCGCACGCTCACTGGCGGACCTGGCGTGGATCGCGCCGGACGACTTCCTGCCCGACCACCCCACGGTGAGCTGGCGCCGCGAACACCTGCCCGGTGTACGCCCCAGCTATCGCTGCAACAGCATGTTGTCGGTGACCGAACTGGTGCGGGCCGGGTTGGGGGTGGCGGCGCTGCCGGACTTTCTGCTGGATGACGGCCTGCAACCCCTGGGCCCTGCGTTAGCCGGGCACGACACCGCGTTATGGCTGCTGACGCGCCCCGATTGCCGCGCGTTGCGCTCGGTGGTGACGCTGTTTGATGAGTTGGGCCGGCATGTGCAGATGAAACCCTGACACACCCTCCCTCCCACATGGAATTGGCGTTGTTATTGAGGTTTTCGCACGTAGTGCTCATGCATTTCGCACGTCAGGGTTTCGATGTGTTCGGTCAGTTGCTTGGTCATTTCCGTCAGCCGGGTGTTTTGCTCCAGTAATTCGAGCAGCTGTCTGGTGGTGTGCGCGGCCTGGGCCTGGCGTTCGGAATTGGCGATGGCCAGTGCTTCACGGTGTTGCGCGTCGGCGTCGGACTGGGCTTTGTCGCGGGCCGCCTGGCGCGTCTGGGCCAGCAGGATCAGCGGCGCGGCATAGGCGGATTGCAGGCTGAAGGCCAGGTTGAGGAGGATGAACGGGTACACGTCGAAGTGGGTAATGCCGGTTACGTTCAGCACCACCCACAAGATCACGATCGCGGTTTGCGCACCGAGGAAGGTCGGTGTACCAAAGAAGCGCGCAAAGGCCTCGGCCTTGAGGGCAAAGGTATCGTTGCCGAAGGTCGGCGCCAGGTGGGCGTGGCGGCGGTGAAAACGCAGGTGATCGACGGGGGCGGTTTCGGGCTTGTCGGGGGTCATGGTCGGCTCGGGTCATCAACGTTAAGACAGTGAATCACTATAGTCCTGGCGACCTGTCTTACACATGAATAACCCGTGGCCTACTTAGTGGACACCCCGCTCATTGGCAAACGCACTCACCGCGTGCACCGCCTCGCTGGTGCCTTCGCGAATCTCCAGCATCACCGTACCGGCCTGGTCGGCCAGCTCCACGCCCTGGGCGGCGCGGTCTCGGGTCGCGTCCATGCTGTCGATGGCTTGGCGGGTTTCAGCCTGGATCACCGCGATCATGCTGGAAATCTCCGTGGTGGACCCGCTGGTGCGTGCCGCCAACTGCCGCACTTCATCGGCCACTACGGCAAAACCACGGCCTTGTTCACCCGCGCGCGCCGCTTCGATAGCGGCATTGAGTGCCAGCAGGTTGGTTTGTTCGGCAATGCCGCGAATGGTGTTGACGATGGTGGTGATCTGCTGCGAACGCTCGCCCAGCTTGGCGATCAGCTGCGAGGAGTTGTCGATGTCCGAGGAGATTTCACGCATGCCGCTGGCTGTTTTCTGGATCACGTCGGCGCCTTTTTCCGCCATGTCCTGGGTGTGCAGCGACAGGTGATAGGCCTGGGCGGCACTCTGTGCGTCGGCGGCGTGTTGTTGCACACGCGCGGTGATGTCCGAGGCGAACTTCACCACTTTGCACAGGCGTCCGCTGGCGTCGTACACCGGGTTGTAGCTGGCTTCGAGCCAAACGGGCCGGCCGTTTTTATCCACGCGCTCGAACTGGCCGCTGAACAATTCACCCTGGTTCAGGCGTCGCCAGAACTCGCTGTAGGCTGAGCTCGCGGCGGTCTCTGGGGTGCAGAACAGACGATGATGCTGACCCTGGATCTGCGCCAGGCTGTAGCCCATGCGCTGCAGGAAGTTGGCGTTGGCGGTGATGATCGTGCCGTCGAGGTTGAACTCGATGACGGCCATGGCCCGGCCGATGGCTTCCAACTTGGCGTTGGCCTCGCTTTCGGCCTGCAGGCGCGGGGTAACGTCCAGGGCGTACTTCACCACTTTGATCACGCGGCCCGCGTTATCACGTACCGGGGTGTAGCTGGCTTCCAGCCACACCGACTGACCATTGCCGCCCACCCGTTCAAAGGTACCTGATTGGAACTGACCCTTTTGCAGGTTGGCCCAGAGTTGCTGGTACTCGGCGCTGCGGGCGAAGGCGGGCGTGCAGAACATCCGGTGGGATTGGCCTTCGATCTGCTCGGCGCGGTAGCCCAGGGTACTGAGGAAGTTGTCATTGGCCCGCAGCACGAGGCCTTGCGGATCGAATTCGATCACCGCCATGGAACGTTCGATGGCGTCCAGCAGGCTGGCCTGGTGAGCCACGGTGTGTTGCAGGGTATCGATGGTTTTCTTATGGGCGTTGAATAGCATGTTCGGGGGCTCGGGCAAGCACGCGTCTGGGAGTATCCATGTATGGGCGCCTGCCTCCGTAAGGCATTTGCCTACGGTTGACCTGCTCATTGTCAGCTCCCTTGTGCTGACAGCGGGGGGTGGAACAACGGGTTAAGAGTCATCAGCCTGACAAGAAGTTCGCCCCATGGGCAGGACCATTTTTGGGTAGGCGACCAATGGAAGCATTGTGCTATCTCGTGCGGGGCTGCACGGAGTATTCAGACCGGTGTCGTAGGACAACGTCAGGCGGAACAGGCTATCCGGTCGTCGTTGACACTGACTCGATTACGCCCGGTGTCCTTGGCGGCATAAAGTGCCCGGTCCGCCGCGTTCAGCCACATGGCTGCGTCGGTGAAGCGCGGCTGGAAGTCCGCCAGGCCGATGCTCAGGCTGACGCGCAATTCCGGTATGTGCGGGGTGCGGTAGTTGCCGAATGTTTCGCGCATCTGCTCCATGATCTGCGCCGCTTGCTCCAGAGGCATTTGCGGAAGAATCACACAGAACTCATCGCCACCGTAACGTCCGGCCAGGTCGTTTTCCCGCAGGTTGCGCCGCAGTTCCAGGCTCAGCTGCCGCAGCACCGTGTCGCCGACGATATGGCCATGGGTATCGTTGATCCGCTTGAAGTGGTCAATATCGATCAATGCGATGGTGGCGTGGCTTTGCTGCTGCTGGCACTTGTGGAACTTGAGGTGCAGCAGGTCTTTCCATGAGCCGTGGTTGAGCAGGCCGGTGAGGCTGTCGGTGCGGCTCAGGGCACTGAGGGCGCGTTTATGTTCCGAGAGCTTGATCGCCAGTTGATAACAGACCATGCCGATGGCCATGGGGTAGAGGGTCAGCATCGGCAGGCAGGAGTAGACCTGCAGCAGGCTGACGTCGGGGTTGAACTGGATGCCGAACAGCGCCCATGCCACGCCGATCCCCAGCCCCTGGGCGAGCAGGCCACGCAGGAACAGGCGCCGGCCGCCGGCGGCGACGTTATTCATGGTCATCATCGACAGGATGGTCACCGCTGTCAGCGGCGTGAACTGCGTGGCCGCCGCCCAGAACCCGCCGAGTACCGAGTCATACAGGAAGTTGCGCTGTTCAGCCTGGTAAGGGAACGGCGAGCGGGTGGACAGCTGGTACGCCAGGTGCGCCCAGGCAAACCCATTGAACAGCAGTAATGCCCAGACCCAGCCCGGCATGGCGAGCGGGTACAGGGCGCCGGTGACGCTGATGCTGCCGACACCCAGGCCGATGATCCTTGGCTGGTAGATACGCCGGGCAAATGAGAGCCCTTTGCCTCGTCTGTTTTCCATAAATTCCTGGTTCAGCTGTTTTTCACATTTACCGCGGCGCGCGGTCACCGGATCGACCGTTGATCGGATAAGGCCTGTGAATATTGTCAGTTATTCCCATGGGAATAATCAGTGGCCTTCCAGGCCATTTGCGCAAAACAGAGGGCGAATGCGTCAAAAGCGACCAGGAATGTCGCTCCTGCAACGGTTTTTACTCGGGGCAGGGGGCGCTGACTTCGTAGCCGGCCAGGAACAGGTCGATGGCCGAGTCAATGACGCGCGCCTGATGGGCGGCATCCAGGGTCGGCTGGCCCAACGTGATCTGCGGCCAGAACGCGAAGGCCTTGAGCAGGCTTTGGATCTGGTGGGCGGCAAACGCCGGGTCGGTGCAGGAGAGGCGGCCGTCTTCCTGGGCGGCGCGTACCCACTGGGTAAAGCCTTCTTCGCGCTGGCTCAGGCGGGTGACCATGTCTTGCGCACGTTCCGGCGAGTGGATGGTGGCGGCGATGGCTACCCGGGCCAGATCGAGAAAATTGGTGTCCGACATCATCTTCATCTTGGCTTCCAGCAACCCGCGCAATTGTTCGCGCAGCGGACGCTCGCTGGTGTAGCTGACGTCGAGTTGGGCGACGCTGCTGGCCCAGAGCTGGTGAAGGATTTCGGCGAACAGTTCTTCCTTGCTGGGGAAATGGTTATACACCGTGCGCTTGGAAACCCCAGCGGTGGCGGCGACCTTGTCCATGCTGGTGACCTCGAAGCCGTTATCGCGAAACTCAGCGATGGCCGCTGCCACGATGGCTTGGCGTTTGCGGTCGGTGAGGCGTTGAGGGGCAGTCATGGGTGGCGTTCGGCTCTTGAGGGTAAATTACACTGGGTAGTTTACTTGCTGCGGATTTTGTTGCAATCTTGAAACTACACTGTGCAGTGTAACTTATGAGCGGACCGTAGGAGTCACTCTGTAATGGCCACCATCTCAACCCGCCTCAAGTCTCCACCTGCGGCGCCCAAGCCTGCCGAGCAGGACTTGGGGCGCTTCAGCAACGAGGCCCCCGTGCAGCACGGTGGCTTTGGCAAGACCTTGCGTATCTTCTGGAACATGCTGTTTAACAAGCCACGCAGTACGCGGCCGGTGGGGCAGATCCCGGTGCAACCGCTGACCCGCGAGCAATTGTTGGCGGCGCCTGATCACAGCGTGTTCCGCCTGGGGCATTCCACTGTGTTGCTGAAAATGCGCGGCAAGTTCTGGCTGACCGACCCGGTGTTCGCCGAGCGTGCCTCGCCATTCAGTTGGGCTGGCCCCAAGCGTTTTCATCAGCCGCCTATCCGTCTTGAAGAGCTGCCGCCCCTGGAGGCGGTGATTCTTTCCCACAACCACTACGACCATCTTGACCATAAGGCTGTGGTCCAATTGGCCGACAAGACCCGTTACTTTCTCGCGCCGCTGGGCGTGGGCGACATCCTGGTCAAGTGGGGTGTCGACGCCAGCAAAGTGCGGCAGCTGGATTGGTGGCAAGGCACCGAGGTGGATGGCATTCGCTTTGTCGCCACGCCGGCGCAGCACTTTTCCGGGCGCGGCCTGTTTGATGCCAACCAGACCCTCTGGTGTTCCTGGGTGATGATCGACGGCACGCGCCGTATCTTTTTCAGCGGTGACACCGGCTACTTCGACGGCTTTAAACGCATCGGCGAACAGTACGGCCCGTTCGATCTGACGTTGATGGAAACCGGTGCTTACAACGTTGACTGGCCCCATGTACACATGCAGCCGGAGCAAACCCTGCAAGCGCATATCGACCTCAGGGGCCGCTGGCTGCTGCCGATCCACAACGGCACTTTCGACCTGGCGTTCCATGCCTGGCACGAACCTTTCGACCGCATCATGGCGCTGGCGTGGGAGCGCAATGTGTCGATTACCACACCGCCGATGGGCCAGGCGTTCAGCTTGAACCAGCCGGAGCGTGGATATGCATGGTGGCTGGAAGTGGAAACCCAGGGTGCACAAGAGCACCTTGTGGGCTGAGGGCGCAGAGGTAATGGAAAAGGAGTTTTCAAGCTGTTTCGGGTCTGCGACAGGCGCCGGCGAAGGATGCGATGATCCCTGGAAAGTGTTTTCAGGGGAGGCGTACCGATGGACAGCATATGCAGATGGTTTTTGCGAGCAGATGCGGTTTGCCAGGTTGGCCAGCCGTTGTCTGCGCTCTTGGGCATGGCCGATTCGGCATCTCCAGGCCGCCGTCCTTCCCCCGATCAAGTGCCCCCCCGCAGTATCGAGTTTGATGTCGATCTCCCCCCTCAAACCCACCCCAAGGGTGGCGTCCTGATCCCCGGGTATAACGTACCGGCAATTCCCATCAGACCCATGCCTGATCCCTCGTTGACGCTGATTGCCCTGAGCGGTATCGACCCAGAGGGCCCGGTGATGGTGGAGGTACCCCTGGTGCAGAACAACAGCCGCTTTGCCGCCATGCAAGCGTTGGCCGGCAGGCGCGTGGGGTATGCCGAACGATATGGACATGGCGAGGCTCATGAGCCGATTCAACACCGTGCGTCCTTCATGCGGGCACTGGACGTTCTGCGCCGGGCCGGGGCGCAACTGATACCAGTGCCGTCGCAACGTGCCGACAGTGCCTTCATGTTCAACCTGCATACGCATAATGAAATCGATGAACTGGTGAATGAGTACCGCCTGGATGCCCTGGTGTCTGACAATGAAAGTGCTGCGTTCCATGCTGCCTGCTGGAGTGGTTACCCGAAGTTCGCCGAGGCTCTCGATGACGGCGGGGCGTTGTGGTTCTACGGTGCGCGATGGTCGAAGGAATCGTTGGCGGCCCTGGCGCAGGGTTATCGCAATGCTAGTTGCCTGGAAAGTGCATAGCATGGGCTGCCTGGGGCGGTAGCCTCCGGCAAGGATGAAATGGGCATGCCGACCCGCGCGCACTTTATTATTTATTATCGGCTGCCCACCGGGCCGAACCGCCACCGACGACCGTGACCCATGGTTTTGAGCAGGCTGCTCATGTAGCCTCCAGGCCGGCGCTCCCAGGCGCCAGCGGTTCTCGATACCTGGCGTTGCCGGGGTTTACACTCTGCACCATGGAGGAACGCCATGGCTTATCGCATTCATATTCTCGGCGCCGCAGGAGCAGGCACCTCGACCTTGGGCAGGGCCCTGGCCGAACGCCTGCAGATTGCCTACTTCGACACCGACTATTTCTACTGGCAGCAAACCGACGCCCCCTTCACCGTTGCCCGGCCCAAGGATGAACGCATCCGCCTGCTGCAGGAGCAGACTGCGGGCCTGGAAGGCTGGGTGGTGTCCGGTTCACTGTGCGGCTGGGGCGACGCGATGATCGCGCGGTTCACCCATGTGGTGTTCCTGCGCCTCGACCCGCACGTGCGCCTGCACCGCCTGCGCCTGAGGGAAGTGCAACGCTACGGTGATGAAATCCTGGAAGGTGGCAGTCGCCACGAGAACAGCGTCGCCTTCCTGGCCTGGGCCGCTCGTTACGACAACGGCAACCACAGCCTACGCAGCCTGCGTCGGCATGAAACCTGGTTGGCGGCACTGACCTGTCCGGTGATCCGCTTGGACTCTACGCACCATTCGGCTGGGGCGTTGGTGAATCAATTGATGCCGCTGTTGAGCCCATCAACCGCGACATAATGTTTTGTGCTGCGGGTTCGGCAGGGGCGGTGTCAAACCGCCGTACACTCATGCCCCACCCCGGCGCAAACCCCGGGAAAAACACCAGCCCTTGCGCCTCCAACCGAAACGCCAATGCCAGGCGGGTTTCATCAGCCACGTCGCCCTGGCTTTCGAACTGTTGGATGACATCCACCGTCACACCCGCCTGGCGGGCCAGCTCCTCGCGGCTCCAGCCCAGCATCGCGCGGGCCTGTACGCTGTGTTTGGCGGTGAATTGATGCAGGACGATCTGCTGTTCTACGAAAGAGCTCATTGCCAGGGAGGACATGGGGTTTCTCCAGGGTTCGACGGGGGAGGGCAAACTATACTGTGTTTTTGTACAGTTGTTTTGACCGCTCATCAACTGGATGCTTATCGACCCACTATTCCAACCCCGGCGCCTCACGAATGATCAGGTGATCGAGATTCTCGATATTCGCGCTGAACACCCCGAACGTCTGCTCGGGGTTTTTCTTGCTGGGCACTTGTTTCAGCTCCGGTGTCACCCCGTAGAAGAAACAATACAACGCCCGCTCACTGTCCGCCGCCGCCCTGATCTGCTCCAGGAACGCCTTGCGCTTGCGGTAGTTCTCGATGAGCTTTTTGCTCAGGTAGACGTTGACCGAGTAGGGCTTTTTGTCGAGCCACACCTTCTTTTCGAAGTCGATGCGAAAGCTGCTGGTGTAGTCCTTGATCGCTTTGACCTTGCCCCAGTAGATCAGCCCCTTGTTGTCTTGCAGGTATTCGATCTTCTTGAAAAACGCCGCGTAAGTCGCGGTGTGCTCGCCGATCTTCAACGGCATGCTTTTCAGCTTTTCCTTGTCGTCGATGTTCGACACATAACATTCCACCGGGTGGGCGAACACGCTGGTTTTTTCCGGGGTGGTGTCGCTGGCACTGACAGATTCGTCGCTGCGGGGTGAAGGTGTTTTCGCTGAATCTTGTGGGACCAGCCCCTCGGTGCCGCCCATCGCGGTTTTACGCTCGTACGTACGACGGGTCAGGACAAATTCAGATGGGAAATTATCCTCACGCTCATCGTCGCTTTCGCCTGCTGCACCCTTGTGGAGACTGGCATAGCGGCAGCCGTCGATATGCCGGGTGCTCGGCGTGTTTTTGAAGTGCGGGGTGCGTTGGTAGTTGACGTTCCTGGCGTTGAACGTGCTCAGCACATTGCCTGCTTCGAAGGCGGCACGACAGGCATCGTTGGGGCACAGGAAACTGTCCTGGTCGGAATCGTAGGCGGCGGTTTCGTCGAAATTCAGGTCTCGTACGTCGTAGATCGACAGCTTGTCATCGAGACTCAGGCTGTAGGCCGTGTCGAATTTCATGGGGCTCGGGTCCGTGAGATGAATAGCGGGATACTACGCAAATATCAGCCGTTACGGAGGGCAAAATGTAGCCGGCTTGATCGACGATAACCGGTGTTCAATCCCCGTTATGAGCTCTAAGCGTGGCGTTCGTCGGGTGGTTGCCATAGAACTATGCAATAGAGCATCCTCGGCCTGTCATTTCTCCCAGCCATTCCCTACCCCGTGGGGCGCGAGTTGATCATCCCGCCGAGTTGATGCACGGGGCTGAAATAAGCCAATTCGTAGATAAAAATACTCGAGCCGTGGAAGACTTTACTTCCCGGTTCGATGTCGTTCATTACGACGACAAGGCTGCATTTCACTACGGTTCGATACGTTCAGAACTGGAAAAGAAGGGCACGCCAATCGGCGTTAATGATCTTCATATCAAACCGTAGGAGCTGTCGAGCCTCAGCGAGGCTGCGAGGGGATCACTCGGTCCCCTCGCCAACCCCGCCCCCCGCATCACCGCTGCAACCGAGCCCGCTTTTTCTTCTTCGCATGAAAATGCCGAAAATGCGCATCCTGTGCCGCCGCCAACAACTCCCGATCCCCACGCGTATCGCCCCAGGCCCGCAGCCGATACTCGCCCAAATCGCCATACACCGCTTCCAGCCGCAGCACTTTATTCTCACACCGGCAGTTATTCCCGGTGAGCTTGCCGGTCAACACCCCGTCGACCACCTCAAGCTCGGTGCCAATCAACTTGATCCCGAGCCGATCGGCAAACGGCTGCAACACCAACGCCGGCGACGCCGAACACAGCGTCACCACCGCCCCCGAGCCCAACTCCTGCTCCACCGACAACACCCCGGCCGGGCGCATCAACCGTGCCCAA
>Ga0213824_1000511_pt1 | contig 28629 bp, 28 predicted proteins | sample MC6MC0906MG_FD_179892 | JGI IMG/M metagenome (GOLD analysis project Ga0213824, IMG submission 179892) | Enriched soil aggregate microbial communities from Iowa State University, Ames, United States - MC6-MC0906-MG | ecosystem: Environmental > Terrestrial > Soil > Unclassified | place: USA: Iowa...
AGATCGACGACGTGGGCAGCGTGCTTTCGCTGTGGCACGCCTACCGCGACAAACGCAACGAGTACGAAAAACTGCGCCGCGACGCCTATGCCGACATGCCTGCGCCAGGCTGGTCAACCCTGTGGGCGGGTAACGACAACGCGCTGCTGAGCATTTTCCGCCACTTCGACAGTGCTGCGGTGACCAAAGGCCTGGTGGGCGATGTGCCGCTGACCATGTGGCTGTTCGACTACCCACTGTTCGAGCGCACCTACTACCAGTTGGCGGTCAACTTCGATGTGTTCGGCAACGTCTCGCACCAGCTGCAGACGCGTTTGTACTTTGACCTGATCCGCAATGGCGCCGAGGTCAATTTCCTGCGCCTGATGCCGGCCGACCAGCGTGGCGCGATTCTCAGCAGTTGGTACCAGAACAGCGGCAAGGTGAAGATGTGGCTCGACTACGAAGACATCGACACCGATACGCCGAGCGGCATCAAGCTCGACGCGCGCGATGCCAAGCGTGACTTCGGCCTCAAGCTGCTGCAGCGTACCGGTAGCCTGAACGCTGCGCCCGACCCGATCAACCGTTGCCAGGGCGCCTACTGCTCGCGGCCGCAGATGAGCGAGGAATTTCGCAACGTCGAGCAGTCGCTCAGCCGCCTGGTGTCGCGCCCGGCCGCAGGCCTGAAGGTGATCAACCAACTACCCGAGGCGACCATGCTGCGCATCGAAGGGCAGGGCGGCCAGCGCCAGGTCTACAGCCTGCTGCGCAACCGTGCGCACAGCAACGTTGCCTTCCTGCTTGGCGAAAGCGCCCGGTATCAGCCGGGCCTGGATACCCTGACCCTGTACCCCGGGGTACTCAGCAGCTACCCGAACTTCATCTTCAATATTCCGGCGGCGGACGTGCCGGAGTTTGTCGAGGACATGGAGTACGCGCGCGACGACGCCGCCAGGTTCGAGCGCATCGTCATGCGCTGGGGCGTGCGCCGCAGCCACCCTGAATTCTGGCGCTACTTCCATGACCTGAGCACGTTCATCAAGGAAACCGAACCTATGGAGGCGGGGGTGCTGGACATGAACCGCTACGAGAACCTCTGATCGGTTGAGCTGACCTTTCCGGCATCACTGCGGTCGGAATCGGTGGGTGGCCCTTGCGAGCAAGCAGCGCTTGCAAGGGCCTCAATGCACCGGCAATCGCAGGTATTCCATGCTGTATTCGCTTCAGGCACTGCGGGCGTTCGCCGCCTGGGTGGTGGTCTGCCACCATTTCATGCAGATCTTCTTCGACTTCCATGCCACAGGCCCCGTGGGCCAGTTCCTTACCGATCGCGGCGCCGTGGGCGTGGATATCTTCTTCGTCATCAGCGGGCTGGTGATCTACCTCTCGACCCGTGACAAGGCCATCGAGCCGCGCCGCTTCCTGCTCAACCGCGCCCTGCGTATCGTCCCTGCCTACTGGTTCTATACCGCGTTGATGGCAGCGCTGCTGCTGGCCTTCAGCCAATGGATGCCACACCAGGAATTCGACTGGCGTCACCTGCTGCTCTCGCTGCTGTTCATCCCGGCAGAGAACCCCGGCGGCTACGGCCTGTACCCGACCTTGAACGTGGGCTGGACGCTGAACTTCGAGATGTTCTTCTACCTGCTGTTTGGCCTCGCGTTCATGGTGCGCCAGCGTCACCACCTGCTGCTGGTGACGGGTGCACTGTTGCTGGTCAGTGAAGTATTGAGCCGCCTTGGCGTACTCAGCCACTTCTACAACAACGGCATCATCTACGAGTTCCTGCTCGGTATCGGCATCGGCGTGCTGTACCGCCGCGGGCTGGTGCGCGAAGGGTTGTGGCTGCCGCTGGCGGTACTTGGGGTAGCGGCTTACGCGATTTATCACCTGGACGCGTCCCAGCGCCTGCTGCATTGGGGCTTGCCAAGTGCCCTGGTGGTGCTGGCCTTTGTCGCGCTGGAGCCGTACTTCCAGGGCAGCCGGGTGCTCAAGGCATTGGGTGACTGCTCGTATTCGGTGTACCTGATCCACGTGCTGGTGCTGTATGCCGGCTGGTTCGCCAGCCAGCGCCTGCACCTCAACCCCTACCTGGTCTTCGCCCTCTGCGTGCCGTCCATTGGACTAATGTCGTGGTTCAGTTACCAGTGGCTGGAGCGCGGTTTGTACCGGCGGATGCAGGCGTGGCTGGCGGCGCCGCGGGAGCAAACGCCGGCTTATGCCCTTTCCAGAGTAAAATGCTAGGACTTTGTTCAGGGGCCAGGTTGGCGTACACTTGGCCGCAAGTCTGTGAGGAACTTCCATGAGCGCTATAACCATTACCGACGCCGCCCATGATTACCTGGCCGATCTGCTTTCCAAGCAGAACACGCCTGGCATTGGCATCCGCGTTTTCATTACCCAGCCGGGCACCCAGTACGCCGAAACCTGCATCGCCTACTGCAAGCCTGGCGAAGAGAAGCCTGACGACACCGCCGTGGGTCTGAAGAGCTTCACCGCCTATCTCGATGCGGTCAGCGTGCCGTTCCTGGAAGACGCGCTGGTCGATTACGCCACCGACCGCATGGGCGGCCAGCTGACCATCAAGGCGCCGAACGCCAAAGTGCCGATGGTCAATGAAGACAGCCCGATCAACGAGCGCATCAACTACTACCTGCAGACCGAAATCAACCCTGGGCTGGCCAGCCACGGTGGCCAGGTGAGCCTGGTCGACGTGGTCGACGACGGCATTGCTGTGCTCCAGTTTGGTGGCGGTTGCCAGGGTTGCGGCCAGGCGGACGTAACCTTGAAGGAAGGCATCGAGCGCACCCTGCTTGAGCGTATTCCGGAACTCAAGGGCGTGCGTGACGTGACCGACCACACCCAGAAGGAAAACGCCTACTACTGATTTGTAGTATTACGCGCTCCTAGCAACAAACTGTTACGGTTTCAACCCCTGCGACAACAGGTCGCAGCCCGTATTCAAAGGGCTGCAGGCCATCACCGCCTTGGTCGGGTAGAAGCCCGCGGGGTGCCATGCAAGAATGCCCCGGTTTTTCGGCCGGCCCGCTTCTGGGGCCGGCACCTTCCCTGTAAAGGATGGTTCCATGAATGATCTGTTGACCCGGCGCGCGGTAGTCGCCGGGATGGGCGTTCTCGGGCTCGGCCTGCTGGCAGGCTGCAACCCGGCCCGGGGGCTTGAGTTCAAGTACGGCAAGAACATGAGCAACGAGATCCTCGGGCGTAAGTTCCGCCTCAAGGACCCCCAGGGCAACGACGTCACCCTGTCGAGCTTCTACGGCAGCATGCCGATGATCTTCTTCGGTTTCACCCAGTGCCCGGCGGTCTGCCCGACCACGCTGGCGCGTGCGGCGCAAATCAGGAAGCTGCTCAAAGGTCGCGACCGCGAACTGTTCCGCGTGGTGTTCATCACCCTGGACCCGGAGCGCGACACCCCGGAAGTGCTCGATGCCTACGTCAAGGCCTTCGACCCGACGTTCACCGCGCTGACCGGTACACCGGAAGAAATCGCCGAGGTGGCCCGAGAGTTCAAGGTGTTTTACGAGAAGGTTCCGGCCGGTGACACCTACACCATCTCTCACTCGTCCACCAGCTACGTCTACGATACCCGTGGCACCCTGCGCCTGAGCCTGGGCCATTCGCTGAATGCCAAGGAATGCGCGCAAGACCTGCTTACACTGATGGAGATTTGCTAATGGCTGTTTCACTGCAACCGATCAAGCGCGGCCTGGCCGCCATCGCCTTGCTGGGCCTCGCGCTGCCAGCCCTGGCCCAGACCACCGTAAGCGATGCCTGGGTGCGTGCGAGTGTTGCCCACCAGCAGTCCACCGGCGCCTTCATGACCCTGACGGCCAGCAGCGACAGCAAGCTGGTTGGCGTGGCCTCGCCCATCGCCAAGACCGTGCAGGTGCATGAAATGACCATGAACGGTGACGTGATGGGCATGAAAGAAGTCAAGGCTGTCGAGCTGCCTGCCGGCAAGCCGGTGAGCTTGGACCCGAACGGTTACCACGTGATGCTGATGGGCTTGACCCAGCAAGTGAAGGAAGGCGAGAAAGTACCGCTGACCTTGACGGTCGAAGATGTGCAGGGCGCAAAGGAAACCCTGAATGTGCAGGCAGAAGTCCGTGCACTCAACGCCGAGATGGGCGGTGGGCACGACCACATGCACATGAAACACTGACTTGAACGGGGCCGCTTATGCGGCCCCGCTTCATTCAGCTGCGAAAGCGTGGCAGAGGCCTTTCGAGGGTCAGCGAGGTCAAGGTCTTGCGAACTTGGGCTTCATCGGCCTCCAGGGCCTTGAGGCTGGCGCGGATCTTGCCAGCGACGGGCACATCGCCCTGCCGGTCGATCCAGTCGGCAATCTCCTTGCAGGCACTGCTCAGGGCAGCCTGACGCTGGTTCATCAGCGATATGAGGGTGGTGAGCTCTCTTTCGGACATGGCAGGATCCTCCATTCAGCCCTGTCAGTGTAGCAGCGGCTGGCGCGATTGCCTGGGGCCGGGTGTCGCAGTGGCCTAGCTGTGCAGGCAAGCGGTGCGGTAGGCGCCCGGCGTTACGCCATAAGCTTGTTTGAACTGTCGGCTGAGGTGGCTCTGGTCGGCGAACCCCAGGTTGAACGCTACGTCGGCGGCGGCCAGCCCACTTTTCAGCAGTTCGCGGGAGCGGGCCAGGCGCCGCTGTTTGAGCCAGGCATGCGGCGGCAGGCCAGTGGCCTGGCGGAATACGCGCGCGAAGTGAAAGGGCGATAGGTTGACCGCCGCTGCCAGCGCTTCCAGTGACGGTGGATCCGCCAGTTGGCTTTCAAGCAGCTCGCGCGCGCGGGCAACTGCCAGCGGTTCGTTCCCGGGGGCGCTTGGCGCCGGGCAGTGGCCGTGGCGCTGCACCAGTGCCAGCACCGCCTGGCGCCAGGCGGTCTGTTGCTCGAGTGCGCTGGCACCCGACTCGGACAACTGGTGCACCTGGCTGAAGGCGCGCGCCAGCTCCGGGTCCTGGATCACGCTGGCGTTGAAGCGCGGCATGCCATGCCGGCCCAGTTCCAGCTCATCCAGCACCCCGGTCACCCGTTCATGCTCCGGGTAGAAACCGCGGTAGCGCCAACCGGCTTCATGGGCCGTGGCGCCGGTGTGCAGTTCGTCCGGGTTGATCAGCACCATGCTGCCGACCGGCGCCAGGTGCTCGCTGCCGCGGTGCCAGAAGCGCTGGGCGCCGGACTCGATCACGGTGAACACGTAACCTTCATGCACATGCGGGGCGAAGCGCTGCTGGAAATAGCGCGCGTGCAGCATCTCGACGTCGCCCAGGGCGGGCGCTTGCCAGAGGTGGGTCTGTTCGCGCAGGGGTGTGGTCATGCCAGCCAGCTACGCAGCAGGAAGAAGATCAACATGCTCACCAGCATGCTCAGCAACACGCTGCGGGTCAACAACACCAGGGCGACGGCCACCAAGGCACCGAGCAGGTAGGGGTTGAGCGGGCTCAGGTCCAACTGGTGGCCGGGCAGGAAGATGATCGGGCCGCAGATTGCCGTGAGCATGCCCGGTACGGCAAAGCCCAGGAACTGCCGCGCGTTGGAACTCAGGCGCAACGGCAGGCGTGGTTCCAGGAAGGCATAGCGGTTGAGGAACACCACGGCGCCCATGGCGAAGATCAGTAGCCAGGTCATGCGCGGCCTCCGAAGTATTTCTGGCAGATGAAGCCGGCGGCCATACCCAGCAGCCCGGCAGCCACCAGCGCGGTTTCCCAGTGCCAATAGCTGAACAGCACCGAACAGAACAGCGACACCGCCACGCATACCACTGTGGCGGCACTGCGTACCAGCGGTGCAATCAGCGCGACAAAGGTGGCGACGATGGAAAAGTCCAGGCCCAGCTGGTCCAGGTGCGGGATGTTCTGGCCCAGCACGATACCGGCCAGGGTGAACAGGTTCCAGGCCACGTAGAACGTCAGCCCGACACCAAGTGCGTACCAGCGGTTGAACTGCTGCTGGTCATAGTGGCTGGTGAGTGCGAAAAACTCGTCGGTCAACAGAAAGCCCAGGCCCAGCCTCCAGCGTAGCGGCTGGTTCGACAGCACCGGGCGCATGGACAAGCCATAGAGCAGGTGCTGTGAGGTCAGCAGCAGGGTGGTTAGCAGGATCGACAGCAGGTTCGCGCCGCCCTTGAGCATGCCGATGGCTACCAGTTGCGCAGCCCCGGCAAAGACGATCGCCGACAGGCCCTGGCCTTCCCAGGCGCTGAGGTTGGCCTCGATGGCCATCGAGCCTGCGAGCAGGCCCCACGGGGCGACGGCCAGCGATAGCGGTAGAATGGCGATGGCGCCGTGCAGGAAGGCCTGGCGGGCAATGGGCGGACTGCTGTGCATGATGGTTGCGACACTGTTGTTCGGCAGAGCAGCATGCCAGAGGCTGGGGCGGGTGGCTTGAACGATCTTGCTCGTTTGGCGTCGCCCCGCCCACTCAAGGCAGGCGTGTCACCGCTGGCTGGTCAAGCGTTGCTGGGCCGCTATACAGCCATTGATTTCCACGGCCTTCTGCAGCAGGGATCGGCTGTGTTGCGGGTCCAGGTCACCCAGCAGGCGGTAGACCTCGGCCTGGTAGTCACGCTGGCGTCCCCACTGCATCTGCAGCCCCTGTGGCTGGCTGCGGCTGCACGCCAGGCGGGTGGCGGGCTGCGGGTAATAGGGTGCATACAGCGTGGCCATGCTCGGGATCGCTTCGAGGGCTTCGCGATAGGCTGGGCTGGCGTTGAACCCCGAGCACCAGGTGGCTATCGCCGTGGCCGGCGGGGCAAAGCCCTGGTTGAGGCTGGCCTCCAGTAATGGGCAGGCGGCATCGGGTATCTGTGCCGCAGGCAGGTAGGTCGTGTAGTAGAGCGCCAGGCGATACTGGGCCACAGGGTGGCCGAGTTCCACCGACTTTTTCAGCAGTGCCACCGCCGTTGGCAGCGTGCGGGCCAGTGCCTGGCCTTGCCGGTTGAGTTCCGGGTCGCCGCCAACGGCGGTGCGCAGGGGGCTGGCACTGTCATCGGGGTTGTCCGCCTGCTCCAGCAAAGGCAGCGCCTGGCGGTACAGAAGGTCGGCGTGGGGGTCGATGCGCGCTTCGAGCGCTTGTGCGGCCAACGGTGCCAAGGTGACGAGCAACACCGGCCCCAGCGCTGCGCGGCTCACGTAGGCGCCTCGCAGCAGGTGAAGCCACGGTGGGTAGCCAGGTACAGGTGGGCAGAATGGGTGTTCATCACAGGTACGCGTGCGCCTCGGGCGAATCGGAACGACTGCCTATTCTAGCCAAGCCTAGGGGCAGACCGAAAGGCCGGCGGTCAACTGTCAGACGAGCTTGATCGGCGTGACCTTGCGTTGCGCATGTTTTTCCTGGGCAAGGCCCAGTTTGGCCGTGATCACCTTGGCTAAGGCATTGTTGCCCAAATCGTTGAGGTGCAAGCGGTCGATGAACAGGTCAGTGCCGAAAACGGGCGAGCTGCTGAGCATGCTGTTCATGTCGTAGCAAGGCACCGGATCGGCCTGGCTTTTGATGCGCCTGAAGAATGCCATGTGCAGCTGGCTGTCGAAGGCGCCATCGAGCAGGCGGTCGAAATTGGCAGGCTGGCGTTCCACCGCCGCCAGCATGGCTTGCTCACCGGCAGGCAGGGTTTCGCGGCACCAGGGCAGCAGCGGTTGCAGAATAAAGGTAAGGGTGGCGTGGCTGTCGGCCAGCATCCGCTCCCACTGGCGCAAGGTGCGGCCAATGCTGTCGGCAGCGTGGGCCAGGCGCTTCTCCGGCGGCGATAACGACCAGCCCAAGACCTGCCCCTGCCGACGCGGCGCCAGTGCGTGGCCAAGGCGTTGCCACAGTGAATCCCGGCGCGTCGGGCTGGTGGGGTGCAGGCCTTCGTTGAAACTGTGCAGGTAATCCTGATGCGCCTTGGCGTGCTGCAGGTCGTGCGAGCCCGCCAGCACCTCGCCCAGCGCCTCATGGGCCAAGGTGTTGAGGCCGCTGAGCACTACCACATGGCCCACTTCGCCGAGGCGGTGCTGGTGGGTGAGAAACAGCAGCAGCTCCTGGCTCGCATTCAGCCCACAGCCCGCGAGGCTTAGCCACACTTCACCGGTCAGTATCGACAGCTGCGAGGCCACCGTATGCTCGTCGGAACTGGCACCGATACCCAGTGCGGTCGAGCCGCCGACCAGCAGGTTGACGCGTGCGGTGCCGCCGCGTTCGGCGGCGGAAAAGCGCTTGCCGGTGCAATGGCTGTAGCGCAGCCCGAGTGCGTCGGTGTTGATGGTACCGGAGCGGTAGCCACTTTCGTGCACATGCAGGGTATGTGGGGCGCGCCGAGTGCCCAGTTGCAGGAAGCGCTGGTAGTCCGGTTGCAGCGTCGAGGCGTGCGTTGCGGGGTAGGACGAGGTCATGGGCGGTCCTTCGGCTCTGGCGTGGCTGTCGCTTTGGGCTTCAGCCCGCCAGCTCCTTGAAGTTGTAGGCCAGGCCGCCGACGGCGATCAGCAGCAGGGCAACCCCTGAGGCCAGGGAAATCACGCGGTTGCTGCGCTGCGAGGCGAGCTTGCCGATGGCGAAGATGTACAGGCTGAGCACAGCGAAATCGATGGCCACCCAGAGCAGTGACAGCACCACCATGCTTTTGCCGAACGATTCGGTGATCTGGATGAACTGCGGGAAGAAGGCGATGAAGAAAATGATGTCCTTCGGGTTGGAAATACCTACCATGAACCCTTGCCACAAGCCGCCGCGCCCAGCTTTTGCCGGTTGCGCCTCGGCTTCGGCGGCAGGCGCCTGCAGGCACTCGCGCAGAGTGCTTACGGCGATGTAGCCGATGAACAGGCAGCCCAGCAGGCTCATGCCGCTAAGCCAGGCCTTGTCGATGGCCGCGCTGGTCAGGATGACCCAGGCAGCGGCGCCGATCAGCACCAAGGATGCCCAGTTGGTGCCGACGGCGGTAAACATGGCCTTGCGCGAGCCAGAGGCCGCGGCGGTGTTGACGATCAATGCCACCACGGGGCCAGGGGTGGCGATCAGTAGCAGGACGGTCAGGGCGTAGGTGAGGGTCAGTGCGGTATTCACGGTCAATTCTCGATCTGTGTGTCGGGCGTGGCGTGGGCGTGGGCATGAAAGGGGCAGCGCGACGGGTTGAGCGAGCCTGCTTCCTGCAGTTGGTATTGCTTCCATTCAAAATTGTCGGCCTGGCCGAAGAAGCCCAGGCTGTCGGGCATGACGCCGTCGTTGTAGTGGTGCACCCGTTCGCGGATGCGTGCACGAATCCGCTTGCCGCTCTCGGTGCCGGCGTTGGCTACTTCGTCGAAGTTTTCCCGCGGGTTGATGACGAAAGTGATGTGGTTGCCCAGGTTGCGGCTTCTCATCTGCCGGTGGCCGGGAAAGTTCATGTTGATGAACAGTGGCATGCCGGCGTAGCAAAATGACCAGCCACTGTCATCGGGGTCGCTGGGTATCGCCTGGGGCCAGGGGTGCGGGTCGCGCGCGTGCACGCCGCGCAGTACCTTCCAGGCTAGCGCCTGTTGTTCGGCAAGGGTGCTGTCGGCGGCCGTTTCGAGAAACACCACCAGCGGGCTGCCGATACGTTGCTTGATTGGCACGGGGGTAATGGTGCGGACGTAGTCGGCGAGGCCTTGAGCGATGTCGTCGGCCAGTTGTTCGGCCCGGGCGAACAGAATGTGGCAGGATTCGCCAGCCACCGCCTTGCGCCCGAACAGGCAAGGGAAGTCAGGGTTGGCGAGGATGTCGCGAAAATGTTGTATGGTTTTGTGCGTCCAATGCTGCGTGTTCCGGACATGTTCAGCGGCCAGCTCTAGCGCATCCAGGCGATAGCAGTTTCCATAACCCGTAAACATGATTTCCCCAGGCGTTTGATTAACAGAAAGTTACAGACATATGCAGGCAGGTTATTGGCTTATCTTTGTTATTTACCTGCATTTTCTGAGACGCAGTTAACGTTGTAAAACGCGTGGAACTATGACCTACTATTAGTCTTACTCATGCTTCGGGGGCGTCATGTCGGAACGGATTCAGGCTTTGCATGCATTGCGTGCCTTCGAGGTCGCCTCGCGTTACGGGTCGTTCACCCGCGCGGCTGAAGAGCTGGCGCTGACCCAGGGCGCCGTCAGCCACCACATCAAGACCCTTGAAGGTATGTTCGGCTGCGATTTGTTCGAGCGCCGCGGCCCCAAGTTGAGCCTTACCGAACACGGGCGGCTGCTGTCGCAGGAGCTGAAGGTCGGCTTCAAGATCATCGAAAACGCTTGCGCGCTGCTGCGTCAGGACCGCTACGGGCTGCGCCTCAAGGCACCTTCGACGCTCACCGTGCGCTGGCTGCTGCGGGCACTGGATGCCTTCAAGAAAGTCGACGACAGCTGTAGCGTGCAGCTGTCGAGCGTGTGGATGGACATCGACACCGTGGACTTCTACTCCGAGCCCTACGATTGCGCGTTTCTGCTGTCCAGCGGCAGCTTTGCCGCCGATATCGAGAGCTTCAAGCTGTTCGATGAATGGCTGATCCCGGTGTGCCACCCGGACTACATGGCACATGAGCAACCGGCACTGGGCGATTTGCGCCAGTGCGAGCTGCTGCACCCGTCACCGGACCGCCGTGATTGGCGCCGCTGGCTGGCGCGCATGGATGCGCTGGACATCAGCATCGACCAGGGCCAGGTGTTCGACACCCTCGACCAGGGTATTTCCGCAGCCCAGCAGGGCCTGGGTATCTCGGTGGTCGACCTGGTGCTGGCCAGTGCCGACCTGGGTGCCGGGCGCCTGGTCACGCCGTTCAAGCATGCCGTGGCGACCGGAGACGGGTATTACATGACCTGGCTCAAATCCAGCCCCAAGGCAAGGCAGATGCACAAGTTGCGCGACTTCCTGCTGGGCCAGGTGCCACCGTTGGCCTACAAGGACATCAACTACCTGTACGGGTGATTGCCCGCACAAGGGTAGAATTACCCTTTCCGACCTATCGGTTGCACCGAGGACGACGCAGTGGAGTTGCAGCAGGGCTTTGTCCTGACCCGGCATTGGCACGACACGCCCGAAGGCACCTGCGTGGAGTTCTGGCTGGCCACCGACCAGGGGCCACGCCTGTTGCGCCTGGCCCCACACGGTTCAGTGATGTTCATCCTGCAGGCGCAGGCGGAGCACGCGCGGCTGTTGCTGGCCGGTGAAACAGGTGTTGAACTCAAAGCCCTGAGCCTGCGTGATTTCGAGCACCGGCCAGTAATGGGTGTTTACTGCCGTCAGCAGCGGCAACTGATGCAACTTGAACAACGCCTGCGCAGTGCCGGCGTAGAGGTGTTCGAGGGCGATATCCGCCCGCCCGAGCGCTACCTGATGGAGCGCTTCATCACGGCGGCGGTGCAGTTCGCCGGGCACCCGGATGCCCAAGGGGTCATCTGTGATGCTCAACTCAAACCCTGCGCGCACTACCGCCCGCCATTGCGTCTGGCATCGCTGGATATCGAAACCAGCGAACGCGGCGAGTTGTACAGCATTGCCGTAGAGGGATGTGGCCAACGCCAGGTATTCATGTTGGGCATTGCCAATGCTCAAGCCAGTAACGTGGATTTCGACCTGCGCTACTGCCCCGACCGCGCTGAGCTGCTTCACTGCCTGAACCAGTGGATGGCCGAACACGACCCGGATGCGATCATTGGCTGGAACCTGATCCAGTTCGACTTGCGCATCCTGCATGAGCATGCCAAACAACTGCAGGTGCCGTTGACGCTGGGGCGCAATGGCGCGCCCATGACCTTGCGTGCCCACGCCAACGGCGGCCATGTGTTCGTAGATGCACCTGGCCGGCTGCTGATCGATGGCATCGAAGCCCTGCGTTCGGCCACCTGGAGTTTCCCCTCGTTCAGCCTGGAGAACGTCGCCCAGACGCTGCTGGGTGAAGGCAAGGCGATCGATACGCCTTACCAGCGCATGGACGAGATCAACCGCATGTTCGCCGAGGACAAACCGGCCCTGGCCCGTTACAACCTCAAGGACTGCGAGCTGGTGACGCGTATCTTCGCCCATACCCGGTTGCTGGAGTTTCTGCTCGAGCGCTCATCCGTCACCGGGCTGGCGGTGGACCGCAGCGGCGGTTCGGTGGCGGCGTTCTGTCATCTGTATATCCCGCACATGCATCGGCTTGGCTTCGTGGCGCCTAATCTGGGCAGCCGACCGGATGAGGCCAGCCCCGGTGGGTTTGTGATGGATTCGCGCCCGGGCCTGTATGACTCGGTGCTGGTGCTCGACTACAAAAGCCTGTACCCCTCGATCATCCGCACGTTCCTGATCGATCCGGTGGGCCTGGTCGAAGGCTTGCGCCAGCCGGATGACGCGCACTCGGTCGAGGGCTTTCGAGGCGGGCGTTTCTCGCGCAACCTGCATTGCCTGCCGGCAATCGTCGAGCGTGTCTGGCAGGGCAGGGAGGAGGCCAAGCGCGAAGGCAATGCGCCGTTGTCGCAGGCCCTGAAGATCATCATGAATGCCTTCTACGGCGTGCTGGGTTCAAGCGGGTGCCGGTTCTTCGACCCGCGCCTTGCGTCATCGATCACCATGCGTGGCCATCAGATCATGCGCCAGACCCGCGCGCTGATCGAGGCGCGGGGCTACGACGTGATCTATGGCGACACCGATTCCACCTTCGTCTGGCTCAAGGGCGCCCATGGTGAGCAAGCTGCGGCCCGCATTGGCCGCGAACTGGTGGCGGAGGTAAACCAGTGGTGGCGCCAGCACCTGCGCCAAACCATGGGCCTGGAAAGCGCGCTTGAGCTGCAGTTCGAAACCCATTACCGGCGCTTTCTGATGCCGACCATTCGAGGTGCCGACGAGGGCAGCAAGAAGCGCTATGCCGGGCTGGTGCAGCGCGCCGATGGTAGCGAAGACATGGTGTACAAGGGCCTGGAGTCGGTGCGTACCGACTGGTCACCGTTGGCCCGACAGTTCCAGCAAGCCTTGTACGGGCGGATCTTCCGCGGCCAGCCGTACCGCGATTATGTACGCGGGTTCGTTGCGCAGACCCTGGCGGGCGAACTGGACGAGCTGCTGATCTACCGCAAGCGCCTGCGCCGGCCGCTGGCCGACTACCAGCGCAACGTGCCACCGCATGTACGCGCCGCGCGCCTGGCTGATGACTACAACCGCCGCCTTGGTCGTGCGCAGCAGTACCAGAATGGTGGCTGGATCAGCTACGTGATTACCACGGCGGGCCCGGAACCAATGGAAAACCTGCAGTCGCCGATCGACTATGACCATTACTTCAGCAGGCAACTGCAGCCCGTGGCCGATGCCATCCTGCCCTTTGTCGGTGACGATTTTGCGGCATTGACCGACCGCCAGTTGCTGTTGTTCTGAGCGCTGGCGTTAGCTATCTAACGCCTCGATCAACGTGCCCTGTCTAGGCTGGCCTCTTTATTTTCAGGAGGCTTCGAGCATGGTTACCCCATCACCGCCAGATGAGCATCGTTACCAGCAATTGCGTCGCGCCAGTGAGGCTTTTCAGGATGGCATCATCGGCGAGCGGCTGCCCTCGTGGCTGCGCAAAGCACCTGCTGAGCAGCTTCCGGCATTGGCCGACGCACTGGCCAAGAGCCTGCAGTTTCGGCAACAGCTGGGCGCGTTGCAGACGCATATCGAAAACATCGACGATTTTGTGGCCTCGGCAATGGAGGACGCACTCGCGCAACGTCATGGCTTCAGCTACAACCTGCGTCGATTGATGTTTCTGCAAGGCCGTCGAGAGCCGGTCATCAACGCTCAACCCGTAGGGGCCCACCTCACCAGGGTGGTGTACGAGGAAAAACCGCTGCTCGAAGTGGTGTTGCGAAACTTTACTTCCGAGCAGGCAAGGCCTGGCGGCCAACCCGTGGGCAACCGCCTGCTCACACCGCGGCAGGTCCAGGGCAAACCACCCACGGCCATCGAATTCGCCGCGTTGTGCCGGGAGCTCGACTTGGGGGAGGCTTATCAACGTCATCTGGATGCCATCCTCAAGCCCGCTGGGGACGAGAAACGCGTGGAGGCGCTGCTGGTCAACACCAGCCGCTATTCGATGCTGGTGGATGCGTACAAAGCCAGGCTGGATGAGACCCTGGACGACAGTGAGCTGAAACTGATAACCGCCATGTGCATTGATGGCAAGTTATTACGCCTTGCGGGTGATCTGGTGGTGGCCAAGCGCCTGACGTTACTCGGCTGTGCGCTGGAACAGATTGTTGTGCTGGATGTGATCGACCAGGGGCCGCTGCTCGATACTACGCGACGGCTATTGATCTACGTGCCCGGCGACCCGGTCGCGCCTTGGCGGGCATTCCAGAGCCTGAGCGCCCTCAACCGCGAGCTGGGGCACCACTTGCGCGTCAAGAGCTATCAGCGGTTTTTCAGCCGGTTCGTGCTCCGACGCGATAGCTCGACATTCTTCGCGAGTGTGGTACCTGCTTTCGACGGTCTTCCCGATTGGGCAGGTTTTGACTTGAAGCCACGCCTGCGGGCTTATCCAGAGCCGTTGTTCAACAGCCTCGCTCAATCGCGGATCCGCCAGATCAAAGACGATGCGTCGGTCATCGTGATGCCGGTGGCCCAACTCGATCGTGACCTGCAGCGCGCCCATGATGAGCGGCTGGCCGCAGAAGGCTGGGCGTTGCTCAATATTGCCGGGTTGTTTGTACCGAGCATTGGCCTGGTGTTGTTGGCGGTCACTGCGTGGGAGCTGCTGGGTGAGGTTTATCATGGCATCGAGGCTTGGCATGACGGTGATGCTCAAGAGGCGCTCGACCACATGACCCACGTGGCTACCGACCTTGCTGTGCTCGCGGCCACCGCAGCAGGCATCACGGTCGTCCGGCGCTTGTGGACGCGCTCTGCGGCAGTCGACGGTATGCTGCCTGCGCGGCTGGAGGACGGCAGCACCAAACTCTGGAAGCCCGACCTTGCTCCGTTCCGCAGCCTGCTGCCCAGCGCTGCGTCTGCGCCCGATGCGCTGGGTGTCAGGCGGCTTGAGGGTGAGGCCTGGATCGAGATGGACGGGCACCACTATGCAGTGACGCAGCACCCCGACAACGGCCAATGGCAGCTTCGCCCGCGCGCCCAGCATGGTCCTGCGCTGCGAAATAATGGCGCCGGAGCCTGGCGCCTCTGGAGCGAGCAACCGTCCGAATGGAATGACACGCACCGCATGTTCCGACGCCTCGGCCCCCCTCTGGATGCCATGAGCGATGAGCAGATTGATGAGGTAATGAGCTTTCATGGATTTGGCGCAGATCAATTAAGGGCTCTGCACGTCTACGGGCGAGCGCCGCAGCCAGGCTTGCTGGATAGCGCAGAGCGTTCAAGGCTCGACCGGCGCATACGCGCGATGGTCAGCCGTTTGCGCGGTGGTGAGCAGGTTGACGACATCACGGTGCTGCAACATGCCCAGAGCCTACCAGGTGCCAATGGCCTGTCGGACCAGGCACTGGCCGAGTTGGCCTGGGCCCAGCGTCGTAATTTGTTGGGGCGCCTGTATGACGCTGTGCAAATCACCGACACTGCCAGCAGCACGTTGCTGCGCCGGGTGTTTCCTGGCCTGCACCGGCGTGCCGCGCAAGGGTTGCTGCGCGCAGCTTCTGGGGATGATCGCAGGCGCTTGTTGGCGAGTGGCCGTGTCCCGCTACCCTTGGCTGAAGCAGCCAGGGGTAGCGTGCAGGAAATTCGCCAGGCGCGCGTGTTCGAAGGTTTCTTCCTGGACACGCCACAGGACGCCGACCTGGCACGCGTTGCCTTGGGGTTGCTCAAATACCTGCCCGGCACAGCCGAGGGTATACGTTGGAGGTTGTTCGAAGGCTATCTCAACGGGCCGTTGTTGATGTCCACCGAAGAGGGTTCCCAGGCATTCGATCTGGTCCACTTCAATGGCGCGTTCCAGCTATTCGATGCCCAGGGTCGGCGATCTGGCGAGGCGGGGGAGATGTTCGACGTCATCGCCTCAGCATATGCACCCAGCCAGCGGCAGGCCATGGCGGTGGGTGACCCATTCGCACATAACCTGCGCGTCATGTTGGGCCGCTTGGCGCTGCAACGTCGTACCGAGGTCGAGCGGTTGCTCGGCTTGCAGCGCCCCGGCGCTTTCCGGGCACCACAGCGGGTCAGTGACCGTCTGTTCGGTTACCCCCTGGGGGGCTGCAATTCGGGTGGGCTTGGCCGTGTCGACAGGTCGCTCGCGGCAATCGTGCGGGACTTGTATCCATCCTTCAGTGATGAGCAAGTGGCGGTGTGGACCGAACATGTGCAGTTGTCGGGCCGTCGGGTAGAAGAGGTTCTGGTTGAGCTGGGTGAGCAGTTGACTGTGCTGCAGAACAGCCTGTCGGCGTGGGTGGCGGAGTCAGACGGTGCTGTGAGGGAAGACCGGATAGACGTATTCGATACGCTGACCGACTGTTGGCGGCATACCACGGACGCCGGGCAAGCCCATCTCAATATTGACCAGGACTACCGCATGGTCCTGTACAACAACAGGCCTGGCGGGTTGCCGGAAATACCGGCCCAGGTCAGTTTTTCACACGTATCGGATCTATCGCTGCTGCGCATGGAGCTGCAAGAGGTTCCTACAAGCTTTCTGCTGGCCTTCCCCAATCTGAGAGCGCTGGATCTGGGGGGCAACGTCTTGACGCGTTTGCCGCAACCGTTGCTGCAAATGCGGCACTTGCGCCAATTGACCCTGACCGACAACCAGATCGTCCTGAGCACCAGCCAGGCCGCTACCCTGGCAAGCGCCACTGGGCTGGAATACATCGACCTGTCCCACAACCCGCTGGGGCGCACATTCAGCCTCAGAGGGCTGAGTGCACTGCGCTGGCTGAGCATGCGTAATACGGGGGTCAACCGCTTCCCGGAAGGGGCGAGCGATCACCAAGGGTTGCTATACATGGATATGCGCGAAAACCGTATCAGGCACGTCCCAGAATGGTTCTATCAAGTACCTGTCGCATTTCGAAGAAGGATCAGACTGGCCGGAAATCCTTTTGACGAAGCCGAGCTGGTACGTGTGCAAGCGTCTCTGATGGCACCTCTTGCGCCGCCTGATGAGGCGCTTCTTCGTGAACAGATCAATCGTGCCCGCGAGGTGTGGGGTGATGCTGTCGGGCCGCGTTATAGAGGGCTGCTCGTGGCCGCCTGGGAAGCAGTGGATGTAGGGGAGCCGGCAGACCGCTTCTTCCGCGTGCTGCAGCAACTGCTGCATTCCGCCGACTTTCACATCGATGCTCAGGCACTGGCGCAGCGGGTACTTGGCCTGTTGCAGGCGATGGCGAACGAGCCAGCCCTGCGTGAGCAACTGATGACCGTTGCCAACGATGAATGGGGCTGCCAGGACGGCGCTACCTGGTGCCTGAGCAACCTTGAATTGAACAGGCTGGTATGGAATGCCCAGTCCGGTGATCACGGGAGTACCGAGCAGAGCTTGATTGATCTGGGGCGGCGTTTGTGGCGTCTGGACGAAGTTGACCGCCTTGCCGTACAGGAGATCATCGACCGCGGCGGCAATCCCGATGAAAGCGAGGTGGGGCTCGCCTATCGCCTGGGTTTGCGGCATCGGCTCAACCTGCCCATCGAGGTGGGCGAGATGAGTTTTCGTCCCCTGGCAGGCGTCACTCAGGCGCACCTGGCCCGGGCTGAAGCGGCTGTCTATCAGGCCGAGACGCAGGAAGAGGTGGCACGCTCTCTGGTTGATCGAACATTTTGGCAGGCGCATCTGGAGCGCGCTCAACCCCATGGTTTCGCTCAGGTGGACCTCCCATTCCGCCGCCGTCTGGACGCAGTACTCGACGACGAGGCACTCACGGACGAGGAGCGGCGTGACCAATCGGATGCCATTCTGGGGGAGCAACGGGCGGCGCGGCGTGGCTTGATGCTGGATATGACGCTCAGGCTTCTGGCGTCCGGCCCGGCGGACCCTCCCATCGAGGTGCGCTGACAGTCCCCGAGGAAGGCAAGGCCTTGTGCAGTTTTGTCCGCAGTGGCTTTGGACTATGCTCAGTCAGGGTGTTGGCTGTTTCCCATAACGCTTGCTTCCGGGGCTGAAGCATCATTGGAAACCGCCAGTTACTTTTCCCTGACCAACTGATGTTCGAAGTGGTTTAGGCTCCGGGTCGGATTTTTCTCCGTGATCTGTAGTCATTGGTTTATCGAGACAATAAGGAGATGTGTATGCTCGTCCGGTCACTGACCCTCGCCACCTTGCTCGCCGTCACTGGCCCGTTGTTCGCCGCCGACAGCGATGCCCCTCTGGCCAAGGAACTGGGCAAGGCACGGCCTTTGGTGATCATTGCCCCCAGTTCTGCCGACCCTACATTGAGGGGGTTGAATGAGGCGCTGAAGGATCCCGCTACCCAGGCGGCTTTCAAGGAACGTGGCCTGGTGGTGTACAGCGTCGCCAACATGATGGGTAAGCGCGAGGACAAGAACCTCGAACAGCAGACCACCATGGCCCTGATCCGTGAGCTCAAGCTCGGTGCGAGCAAGGGCACCAAGGTGATCCTGGTGGGCAAGGATGGCGAGCGGCACATGCTCAAGGATGACGAGTCGGGCGAAAAGCTCGATCCGCAGGCCATCATCAAGGCGGTCGACGAATTGCCCGCGACCGAGAAAGCTGTGGCCGCCCCGGAACCGGTTGCGGCCGTTCCTGAGCCCAAAGCCAAGGACAGCAAACCCGCCAAACCCGCCAAGCCTGCAGCGCCGCCCAAGCCGCTGGAGGACTGACAGGGCTCCCCCGCTCCTTGCTGTATGCCGTAGGAGCGGGCGCACTGCAGCTCTGTAATCTGACAACTCGGGACATCCAGTCCTATACATTGCGCTGATTGTGGTGATGTATCGGCGTCGCTCCCTCACGCTCTAATGGCTCCTCTATTGCACTTATGTGGAGCTTCATCATGATTGATGCACGGAAAAAGCTTGGCCTGTTCGGCGCCACCTTGATCGGCAGCATGGCCCTTGGCAGTAGTGCCTTTGCTGTAGAACCACTGCCCCAGGGTTATCAACTGGCATCTGCCAAGGCGCCGGGGGAAGGCAAATGTGGTGAAGGCAAGTGCGGCGCCGACGATAAGGCCACTAAAGGTGAAGGCAAGTGCGGTGAAGGCAAATGCGGCGAAAAGCCCAAGACCGACGCCAAAGGCTGACGACCTGCCCCATGAGTGAAGCAACGCCCCGCCTGCAGGTCAGGTGGGGCGTTGTGCGTGTTGTGGAAATCTTTACCGATGAGCCTCTTACCCTTGTTCACCGGCCTTGGCCTGCGCCGTGGTCTGATGCCTGAGCTGCTGACTCTCGATGAGGGCGCGCTGGACTTTCTGGAGTGTGCACCAGAAAACTGGATCGGAGTTGGGGGCGCCTACGGCCGTAGCCTGTCGCAGCTCACCGAGCGGTTTGCGCTGACCAGCCATGGTTTGTCGTTGTCGCTGGGGGGAAGCCTGCCGCTGAACCTCGAACTGCTGGAACAGACGCGACAGTTCCTCGATCGCCATAAGGTGCGCCTGTACAGTGAACATCTGAGCTACTGCGGCGATGACGGCTATCTCTATGACTTGATGCCGATCCCCTTTACCGACGAGGCCGTGCACCAAGTTGCAGCCAGAATCCGCCAGGCCCAGGACCATCTGCAGCGGCGCATTGCCGTGGAAAATATCAGCTATTACGCCGCGCCTTATCAAGCGCTGAGTGAGCTGGATTTCATCCGGGCGGTGCTCGCGGAGGCCGATTGCGACTTGCTTCTGGACGTCAATAACCTGTTCGTCAATGCCTGCAACCATGGTTATGACGCTCTGGCTTTTCTCCGCGGGCTGCCGGCTGCGCGGGTCACTGCCATGCATGTAGCCGGGCATTACGATGAAGCGCCGGACCTCAAAGTCGACACTCACGGCGCGCCGGTAAATGATGACGTCTGGGCCTTGTTCGCACTGGCCTGCCAGCGCTTTGGGGCGCAACCGACAGTCCTTGAACGTGACTTCAACTACCCGCCGTTGGCCAAGCTACTCGAAGAAACCGCGCGCATCCGTGCGATACAGCAGGAGGTGTCGCATGGGCGAAACGTTGCGTGAGCAGCAGTTCACCCTGGCCCGGCACCTGCGCGATCCAGGCCGGCATCCCCCTCCGCCTGGTATTGAAGAGCGCCGCTTGAAGGTCTATCGCGAGCTGTTCTACGGCGCCATCGAAGGCCTGCTGGCGGGCAGTTTCCCGGTGTTGCGCCAAGCCCTTGGCGAGCCGCGCTGGCATGCACGGGTGCGTGATTTCTACGCCAACTACCGCAGCCAAACCCCGCTGTTCACCCAGGTTGCCGAGGCGTTCATCGACTACCTTCAGGGCACCCAGGCTGATCCCCCGTGGCAGCTGGAGCTTGCGCACTACGAGTGGGTCGAGGCGCAGCTTTACCTGAGCGATGCCGAAGACCCGCCCCATGACCCACAGGGCGATCTGCTGCAGGGCGAACCGCTGTTGTCGTGCATGGCCAGGGTACTGGCCTATCAGTGGCCGGTGGAACGTATTGGCCCTGACTTCCAGCCAGAGCAGGCCCCTGAGCTGCCAACCTTGCTGATGGTGTATCGCGATGCCAGCCTGCAAGTGCGCTTTTCACGCCTGACGCCCATGGCGTACCGCTTGCTGGCACAGGTGAACGGCAGTGGGCGCGAGCGCTTGCAGGCTTTGGGGGCAGACCATCAGCAAGGCCTGGCGCTGCTGGAGAGCTTGCGTGGGCTAGGCGTTGTCATCGGCACACGCTGAATTGAAAACGGGCTCTTCGCCAGCTGCGACGAGCCCGTTGTTGTGCGTGCTGCTCAGGCTTGGGCAGCGAAGCGCCCTTTGAGCCAGTGATCAAGGCTCAGGCGACCGGCGCCTTTGAGCAGAAGCGGCAGCAGTGCCACCAGATAGATCACCGGCAACTTGAAGTTGCCGAAGCCCTGGTCAGTAAAGGCGTAGCCTTGCGCCAGTTCCGCCAGGGTCCACCAGTGCATCGGCCAATGCACTGCGGCTATCGCCACCACTGTGATCACCATCAACCCTGCCGAAGCAAACCGCGTGCCGAGCCCTAGCAGCAATAACAGTGGCAGAACCAACTCGGCCCACATCGACAGCTGCCAGTTCAGTTCTGCGGGCAGCATGTTGAAGGGGAACGGGAAACTCTCCTGCAATTCGCCGAACCAATTGCTGCCATTTAATTTCTCAACGCCGGATTCAAAGAACTCCCAGGCCAGAAAAAGCCGTAACGGCAGGTCGGCGCTCCAGTTACCGAAGCGGTCGACGGTGGTGAGGGTGCGGGTCAGGGTGGTCATGGTTCTTCTCTTCCTCAGGACAGGGCTGTGGCACTGCGGCGCTGGGATTGCGCCCGTTTGGCGGTGAGTTTGAGTGCAATGGCGGCGAACATCAGGGCGAAAGCCAGTGGATACCAACCACCCATGGGGATGCGGTTGTAGAACGACAGGCAGAACACCCCGGCCAACACCCACATGCCGGTGCTGTGCAGGGCTTTCCAGGCCCGCCCGCCGAGCAGGCGCATCGGGGCTTTGAAAGAGGTCAGGGTCAGCATCAGCAGAAAGAGGTAGCCGATGCTGCCGGGCAGGCTGGATGTCACTGTGCGGCCGGCCCAGAACAGTTCGGGAAACTGCTGGGCGTAGCGGTAGATCAAGGCGCCGTGCACGGTGTGGGAAAAGGCGAAAGCCAGGCCCAGGAAACGCCGTTCGCGCAAGACCCGCCTGCTTGCGGGGCCTGGCAACAAGGCCACCAGCGAGGACGCCAGAAACGCCAGCAGAAACAGTGCGAAGGAGCTGCGTGCGGTGGCACGGATGGCGCTGCGCAAGCCGTCCGAGCCGAGTGGGTGAGCGGCGAGGACCACCGCAGTCATGGCCAGGGTCAAGCCGGCGAGGGCGGCAAAAAGCTTCCAGCCGGAGGGAAGGGCGATGGCTCTCATCAAGGGGGCTCCCGGTGTGTCAATGTGTGACCGGAAGTGTGGCGGGGTTGGGTATCTGCAGTGTGTCGGCGCAGGCTGTGTTGTGTATCGGACTGTAGTTATGGGGTGCGTAGGAAAACCTCATCGCGGCGTATCGGAGCCTCGCACCGCGAAGTTGTCATGCGTGTTCATCTCAGCTCGATCTGTGCGCACAGCCCGCCGCCCTGGCGGTTGCTCAAGGTCAACCGCCCACCCATGGCCTGGGTCAACTGCTGGGCAATGGCCAACCCCAGGCCGGTGCCCCCGGTGCTGCGGTTGCGCGAGCTTTCCACCCGGTAGAACGGCTTGAGCACTTCGTTGAGCTCTGCCTCGGGAATGCCTGGGCCCTCGTCGAGCACGCGAATCAAGATCAGCCCATGTTCACGGCTGACCTCCAGCTGGGCCTTGCCGGCGAACTTCAGGGCATTGTCCAGCAGGTTGACCAGCACCCTGCGCAACGCATGCGGGCGCGCTTCCAGCAGGCTGCCGGTAATGCCATGGCGCTCGACTTGAGCCCCGCTGTCCTGGTAGTCGAACACCACGCTGTCGAGGAAGGCATCGAGGTTGATGCGGCAGGCAGGCTCGGTGTTGATGTCCATGCTGCGGGCATAGGCCACGCCTTCGCGCACCAGGTGCTCCATGGCATCCAGGTCATGCCACAACTTATCCTTTTCGACTCCCTCATCCATGACTTCGACACGCAGCTTCATGCGTGTGATCGGCGTTTGCAGGTCGTGGGAAATCGCTGCCAGCAATTGCATGCGTTCTTTGAGATAAGCCGCGATGCGCGCCTGCAGGGCATTGAACGCCGTGGCGGCATATTGCACCTCACGTGGGCCGCTTTCGTCCAGCCGCATGCCCGGTTTGTCCGGGTCGAGGTCGTCCAGTGCCTTGATCAGGCGGGTCAGCGGGCCGATGGCCAGGCGTACGGCCAGCCAGGTACAGAACAGCAACACGGCTAGCTGGATCAGCAGCACCCCTGGCAACCATTTGGCCACGGGCACGGGCGTCGGGGTTACGTCGATGGTCAGTGGCGCCCCATCGGCCAGGCGCAGGTGGGCTTGAAAGTGTGCGTTCGGCCCGGGGATGTCCTGGAATGTCAGGCGATAGCTGTTGCCGATCGCCTTGACGATCGACTCCGCCGCCATCGGAGGGTCTTCGCTGGGCATTGCCGCGCCCTTCAGGCCTTCATCCAGCCGGTAGCGGTAGGTGCGTCGCTCGAGGCGCGGCAACCAGGCGGCGCGTTCGGCGGCGGGCAGGCGGTCGAGAATGGCCACCGAGGTGGCGACATCCTGTTCCAGGTTGTTGAGCATCATCGAACGGCTGCTGATGTAGCGCTCGTACGCCTGCAGGCTGAATGACAGCCCGTAGGCCAGCACCAGCCCAGTAAAGAAGATCAGCGCCAAGCGCGAAGCCAGCGTGCGTGGCCACTTCATGACGGCGACTCGAGCAGCTGCACCGGTAGCGAAAACACATAGCCTTCGCTGCGCACGGTCTTGATGCAGCTGGGTTCACGGGCGTCGTCACCCAGGCGCTGGCGCAGCCGGCTGACCAACAGGTCGATGGAACGGTCGAAGATGTCGGCCTCGCGGCCTTGCGTCAGGTTGAGCAGTTGTTCGCGGCTGAGCACCCGTTGTGGGTGGTCGAGAAACACCCGCAACAGGCGGTATTCGGCGCCGCTGAGGGCAACCAGGGTGCCTTCGCTGTCGAGCAGGTGGCGCGCGGTGGTGTCCAGGCGCCACTGGCCGAAGGCGAGCAGGCGGCTGCTTTCGCTGATGGTCAGGTTGGGCGGCAGCATGCGGGTGCGGCGCAGCACGGCATTGATACGCGCCAGCAGTTCGCGGGCGGAGAAAGGCTTGGTCAGGTAGTCGTCGGCGCCCATTTCCAGGCCGATGATGCGATCGGTCTCGTCGTTGCGCGCGGTCAGCATCAGCACCGGCGTGTTGCGGTGCTTGCCGGCGCGCAGTTCGCGGCACAGCAGCAGGCCGTCATCGCCCGGCATCATGATGTCGAGGACGATCAGGTCGACGCTGTTGGCTTCGAGGAAGGCGCGCATCTGCCGGCCATCGGCGACGATGCTGGTGCGCAGGCCGTTCTTCTTCAGGTAGTTGCCGACCAGTTCGCGGATCTCGCGGTCGTCGTCGACGATCAGGATGTGATCGACATGTTCCATCGCTGGGGTCCTGTGCAAGGGGAGTGGGCGCAGTGTATCGAGCAGGCGGGTGCTTGCCTGCAGGGGTTTGTATTGCAGTGTATCTGGCGCCTGCACAGATACAGCAGGAAGCACATCACAGGTTTGGCGACACATGCGCGATACCTGGCGGGGGTGAAATGGCTCTCGACCGGGGAGCAACACTCCTCACCCTTCGAAGCTGCACAGGAGCGATACCATGAACGTCAAAACCCTTGCTTGCGCCAGCTTGTTCGCGGTGCTCAGCTTTGGCACCCTGGCTGCCCAGGCCACCAGCATGCCGATGACCGACAACAGTGCCATGCAGTATCGCTATGGCGACCATCTGGACGTGAAGAAAGTGCTGTCCGTCAAAGATGATCAAAGCAACGCCTGTGGCGTTGTCAACACCCGCATGGACTACCTGGACTCCAAAGGCCAGCACGAGAGTGTGGAATACCGCTCCTACGCCACGGCGGGTTGCCATGACAATTGATCATCGCGCGCTGTTAAAGGTGGGCGGCGTGGCCTTGGCGCTCGTTGGCCTGGGCCTGGCCGGCCACTTGATGGCCCGCGACAGCTACGGCGCCATGCCTTCGCTGTCCGGGGCCAGCGAGTGGCTCAACTCGCCGCCGCTGGATGCCCCGGTGCTCAAGGGCAAGGTGGTGCTGGTGGATTTCTGGACCTGGGACTGCATCAACTGCCAGCGAAGCTTGCCGCATGTGAACGACTGGGCCCGGCGTTATGCCGACCAGGGGCTGGTAGTGGTAGGTGTGCATACGCCGGAGTACGACTACGAGCACGATGTCGGTCAGCTGAAAAGCAAAGTGGCCCGCCTGGGCATCGGTTATCCGGTGGCGGTAGACAACGATTACCGGGTGTGGAATGCCTGGGGCAATCAGTTCTGGCCCGCCCATTACTTCGTTGATCGACAGGGGCAGGTCAGGCATGTGCACTTTGGCGAGGGGGATTATGACGGGCAGGAGAAAGTCATCCAGGCGCTGCTGGATGAAAAAGGTTGATGCGTGTCTATGCCGGCCTCTTCGCGGGGCAAGCCCGCTCCCACAGCCGTTGCGCTGAATCTGGTATCAGCGGTGGCCTGTGGGAGCCGGCTAGGCCCGCGAAAGGGCCGGTGCTGGCTCAGCTGAAGCTGGCAAAATGCGCCTGCATCCGCCCCGCATCGGCCTGGCGCCCGCTGAACAGCTCGAACGCCTTGACCGCCTGGAATACCGCCATGTTGCTGCCATCCAGCGTTCGGCAGCCCAAAGCCCGCGCCGCGCGCAGCAGTTCGGTTTCCAGCGGGAAGTAGATGATTTCAGCCACCCACAGCCGCGCGTGCAGCAGTTCTACCGGCAGTGGTGTGCCTGGCAACTTGGCCATGCCGACCGGCGTGGTGTTGACCAAGCCATCCGCCTGGGCCAGTTCACTGGCCAAGTCCGTACCGATGACTGCCCGGCCTGCGCCGAAACGTGCGTTGAGGTTGTCGACCAGTGCCTGCGCGCGTGCCGCATCCACTTCGAACAGCACCAGCCGCTCGACCCCTTCGCCCAGCAACGCATGGGCCACCGCTGACCCCGCGCCACCCGCGCCCATTTGCACCACCTGGCGCCGGGCCACATCGGGCAGGCCGCGGCGCAAGCCTTCGGCAAAGCCCAGGCAATCGGTGTTGTGGCCGACGCGCTTGCCGTCCTTGAGGACCACAGTGTTTACCGCACCGATACCAATGGCCTCCTCGGACAGTTCGTCGAGCAGCGGCAGGATCGCCTGCTTGAACGGGTAGGTGATGTTCAGCCCGGTGAAGCCGGTGTGCTGGGCGGCATCCAGCAGTTGCGGCAGGGCGCTGTCGTCCAGTTGCAACTGGTCGGCATCGATCAGGCGATAGAGATAACGCAGGGCCTGGGCATCGCCCTCGTGTTCGTGCAGGGCAGGCGTGCGCGACAGCTGGATGCCACGGCCGATCAGGCCGGCAAGGATGGCTGGCTGGGTCATGCGGCCTGCTCCCGCAGCGTTTCGGCAAAGTGGCTCAGGGCCATGCGGTAGCCGTGGCTGCCCAGGCCGCAGATCACACCGACGGCGATCGACGAAACGAACGACAGGTGGCGGAAGGGCTCACGCTTGTGCACGTTGGACAGGTGCACTTCGATCACCGGCAGTTCACTGGCGACCAGTGCGTCGCGGATCGCCACCGAAGTGTGGGTCCATGCACCGGGGTTGATGACGATACCGGCGCAACGGTTGCGGGCCGCGTGGATCCAGTCGATCAGTTCGCCTTCATGGTTGGTCTGGCGGAATTCGATTTCCAGGCCGTGGGCGTGTGCCGTGTCGGCACAGCTCTGCGCAAGGTCGGCAAGGGTTTCACGGCCGTACTGAGCGGGTTCGCGGGTACCCAGCATATTCAGGTTAGGGCCGTTGAGCACGAGGATAAGGGGCTTCATGGCGGGCTTCGCTTTATTGTTGTTGAACGCCTTTATGTTTGTACCACCCGGTTAGTTTCGTCAATTGGGTTGACTGCCGCAGGGGGAAAAGTGGGCGATTATCGGACTGATGTTGCACGTACCCGCGAACAGCCCGCAGTCATATCAGTGCTCGATTACACAATTGTAATGTTCACGCCACCGCCCCGATAACCACCGCTCCCTACAGTCCCTCGCCACCGCTCGCCGACGAGGACATCGAAGTGCCCACCCCCCGCAAAGTCATCATGCTCTGCCTGTTGCTGACGGCCGCCGCCAGCGCCCAGGCAGGGCAAGGCCTGAGCCTGCCCGAGGCGCTCGCCGCGGCTTTTGCCAACAACCCCGAGCTGGCCGCCGCCGGCCGCGAGATTGGCATTGCCGAGGGCGAGCGTCGCCAGGCCGGGCTGCTGCCCAACCCTGAATTGTCCTGGGAAGTCGAAGACACCCGCCGCGACACCAGCACCACCACCGTTACCCTCAGCCAGCCGCTGGAGCTGGGCGGCAAGCGCGGTGCGCGCATCGCTGTTGCCGGCAGCGGCCAGGCCATCGCCCAGCTCGAACTGGAGCGTCAGCGCAACGCCCTGCGCGCCGATGTGGTGCAGGCATTTCACGCCGCCCTGCGCGCGCAGACCGCGCTGGCGTTGGCGCAACAGTCGCAGGCGTTGACCGAGCGAGGTGTGCGGGTGGTACAAGGCCGGGTCAGCGCAGGCCAGTCGTCGCCGGTAGAAAGCACCCGCGCCCAGGTGCAGCTGGCTCAGGCGCAAGCCGAAGTACGCCGCGCCGAAACCCAACAGGCAGTGGCCTATCAGGCATTGGCGCGGCTGACTGGCAGCCCGGTGGCGATGTTCGACCGGTTGCCGGCTGCCGAATTGTCCCCCGGTACGGCGCCCAAGGCCGAAACCCTGCTCGACAAGGTGGAGCAGACCGCCGACTGGCGCCTGGCCGCTGCGCAGATCGAACGTGGCGAGGCCTCGTTGGGTTCGGCAAAAGCCCAGCGTATTCCGGACCTGACCGTGAGCATCGGCAGCCAGTACAGCCGCGAAGATCGCGAGCAGGTCAACGTGGTGGGGTTATCCATGCCGCTGCCGTTGTTCGACCGCAACCAAGGCAATGTGCTGGCCGCAGCCCGCCGTGCCGACCAGGCCCGCGACCTGCGCAATGCCGTCGAGCTGCGCGTGCGCAGCGAAACCCGCAGCGCCGTCAGCCAGTGGCACACGGCAATGCAGGAGGTTGACGCCTATGACCGGACCATCCTGCCCTCGGCGCAACAAGCCGTGGACACCGCCACCCGTGGTTTCGAGATGGGCAAGTTTGCCTTCCTCGACGTGCTCGATGCCCAACGCACGCTGATCGAGGCGCGCGGGCTGTATCTCGAGGCGCTGGCTATGGCGACCGACGCGCGTGCACAGGTCGAGCGCATTTACGGCGACCTTGAGGGTTTGAGCAAAACACCGAACAGCAGGAGCAACCATGAATAACCCACGCAAGCTGGCCCTTCTGGCCGCCGCCATCGCCGTGCTCGGCCTCGGCGGCCTGGCCTGGACCGGCAACCTCGGCCAAGCCCGCAGTGGCGAGGCCAGCCATGACGACCACGGTGAAGGCAGCCACGCCCACGCTGAAGAAGCGGGTGAAGCGCATGAGGAAGAAGAAGGCCAGTTGCACTTGAGCAGCGCCCAGATCGAGGCCGCCGGCATCCAGCTGGCTGCTGCCGCACCGCGCGAACTGGGCACCGCGATCAGTTTCCCCGGCGAAATCCGCTTTGACGAAGATCGCACCGCGCACGTGGTCCCCCGAGTGCCCGGCGTGGTCGAGGCGGTGCACGCGGACCTCGGCCAGGCGGTCAAGCGTGGCCAGGTTCTGGCCGTGATCGCCAGCCAGCAGATTTCCGACCTGCGCAGCGAGCAGCAGGCCGCCCAGCGCCGCCTCGAGCTGGCGCGCCTGACCTTTCAGCGCGAGCAGCAACTGTGGCAGGAGCGCATCAGTGCCGAGCAGGACTATCAGCAGGCCCGTCAGGCCCTGCAGGAGGCCGAGATCGCCTTGGCCAATGCCCGGCAGAAAGTCGCCGCAGTCGGCC
>Ga0213824_1000513_pt1 | contig 28565 bp, 29 predicted proteins | sample MC6MC0906MG_FD_179892 | JGI IMG/M metagenome (GOLD analysis project Ga0213824, IMG submission 179892) | Enriched soil aggregate microbial communities from Iowa State University, Ames, United States - MC6-MC0906-MG | ecosystem: Environmental > Terrestrial > Soil > Unclassified | place: USA: Iowa...
CATCGAGTTTGGTTTCTTAGCAATAATTATCATTTTCCAACCAGAAATCAGACGTGGTCTTGAACAAATTGGTCGAGGTAAGCTATTCCAACGCTCTACCAGTCAGGTCGAGGAAGAACAAACAAGGCTAATTGAGGCCATGAAAAAATCTGTTAGTTATATGGCAAAACGACGTATAGGGGCGTTAATTTCTATTGAAAAGGAAACAGGTTTAAATGAATATATTGAGACAGGCATAGGTCTTAATGCTGCAATCTCTTCTGAATTACTTATTAACATTTTCATACCTAATACACCACTTCATGATGGGGCCGTTATTATACAGAAGGATAAAGTAACTGCAGCAGCTTGTTACTTACCACTCTCTGAAAGTCCGTTTATTTCAAAGGAGCTTGGGACACGCCACCGTGCCGCACTTGGTCTAAGTGAAGTGACAGATGCGATAACGATTGTTGTATCAGAAGAAACTGGTGCTATTAGTATTACACTAAATGGCAATCTACACCGAAATCTTTCTCTAGAGGAATTTGAAACACTGTTACGTAACATGTGGTTTGGAACAGCCCAAGAATCAAATGCAGCCTCTAAGTTGACTTGGAGGGGGAAAAAGAATGGATAAAATGATGGATAGCCCATGGGTGTTACGAATCATCGCACTATTTCTTGCCTGTTTGCTCTTTTTCTCTGTTCGTACGGAGCTAACTTCTTCAAATAAAACAACCTCTAATGAGCAAACAGATGTAATTCGTGATGTGCCTGTCGATGTTTATTATGACAATGAGAATCTTATTGTTACAGGTCTGCCGAAAACTGTTGATGTGACAATAAAAGGTCCAATGCAACTTGTTTTACAGGCAAAGGCAGCAAAAGATTTCTCGGTATTTGTGGATTTAAGTAACTTGCTAATAGGAAAGCATAATGTTAGGCTGCAGTACGAAAATATTTCCAATAAATTACAAGTTACTTTAGACCCAGCGATGGTGAATGTAAATATTGAAGAAAAGGTCACACAGGAATTTCGTGTTGACCCTGAGATGAACAATCGTTTAATCGAAGAAGGATTTATCTTAAAAGGAATGACTGCTAAGCCAGCAACAGTGTATGTAACAGGTGCGAAAAGTGCAATTGAAAGCATTAGTTATGTCAAAGCTACTGTAACAGGCGAGCAAGGTTTAACGGAACCATTCTCTCAGGTAGCAGCTGTTAAAGTGTTAGACCGTGATTTAAATAAATTAGACGTGACAATAGAACCAGAGACTGTGAAAGTAAAAGTTGATATAGCAGAATATAGTAAGGAACTCCCTGTTGTTATGAAGGAAATTGGAAAAGCGCCAGATGATGTGACCATTAATGAATTAACACTTAATCAAAAAATGGTGAAAGTGTATGGAAGAAAATCAATTATAGACAGTTTAAATGGAATTCCTGTAGAAGTGGATTTGTCAAAAATTACAGAATCTAAAACGTATGAATATGATGTAAAATTACCAGAAGGCGTGACAAAAATATCTGACACAAAAATTAAAATAAAGGCAGATATTACAAAGGTAGAGCAGGAGAAAACAACACCAACAACTTCTACTCCTCCACCTTCACCACCTTCTGAGGAACCTAATACCACACCTTCTGATGAAAATACTCCTACTGAGAAAACAGAAGATATTGATTCTTAAACAATAACTGACTATAATTTTATTTTGATTCAGTAGAGATTCATTCTCTATCGGTAGAGTATTCTTTCTCGGATAAGAAAAAGCATGAACGATAATAGATACTCAAGCTAAATCGAAATACTCTATGTTTATTCTTTGCATTTTTAGAAGTTGCTTATAAAATTGAGAGACTTGTTCAAATTCAGATAATAAGCATAGAAATTTAATTAATAGTTACCAGTGAATAAACGAAAATTGACTTTTCCAAAAGTAAGCAGATGAGTGATCTTTTTGTCACATGGATGAACTGATCACCGACATGCATTGAAGGAGAGAATAATCAAAATGGGTAAATATTTTGGAACAGATGGCGTCCGTGGTGTCGCGAACAGTGAGTTAACACCGGAATTCGCATTTAAACTTGGCCGAGTAGGGGGCTATATTTTAACAAAGGATGCAACTGACCGTCCCAAGGTTTTAATTGGTCGTGATACACGTATCTCTGGTGAAATGCTAGAAGGTGCACTTGTGGCTGGTCTTTTATCAATCGGTGTAGAAGTGATGCGTTTAGGGGTTATTTCAACTCCAGGTGTGGCTTACCTTACGAGAATTCTGAGTGCAAATGCAGGCGTCATGATTTCAGCTTCACATAACCCAGTTGCAGATAATGGCATTAAATTTTTCGGTCCAGATGGTTTTAAACTAACAGATGCGCAAGAGGATGAAATTGAAGCATTACTTGATGCACAAGAAGATACGTTGCCACGTCCAATAGGGGCAGATTTAGGTTCCGTAAGTGACTACTTCGAGGGTGGACAAAAATATATTCAATACTTAAAACAAACTGTAGATGAAGAGTTTGATGGCATCCATGTAGCACTAGACTGCGCACACGGTGCTACATCTTCTCTTGCTACACATTTATTTGCTGATCTGGAAGCAGACATTTCAACAATGGGTGCTTCACCAACAGGTCTAAATATTAATGATGGTGTAGGATCTACACATCCAGAAGGACTAGCTAAATTTGTCACTGAGAAAGATGCAGATGTTGGCCTAGCATTCGATGGCGATGGTGATCGTCTGATCGCAGTTGATGAAAATGGCAAAATTGTAGATGGTGATCAAATTATGTTCATCATCGGTAAGCATTTAAATGCAGTGGGACGCTTGAAAAAACAAACAATCGTATCAACGGTAATGAGCAATATGGGCTTCTACAAAGCTGTAGAAAGCAATAGTATGAAAAGTGTTCAAACAGCAGTTGGTGATCGATATGTTGTGGAAGAAATGCGTGCCCATGAATATAACTTAGGTGGCGAGCAATCAGGGCATATCGTTTTCCTTGACTATAATACAACGGGTGACGGCTTACTAACAGGTATTCAGCTAGTGAATATTATGAAAGCGACTGGAAAAAAACTTTCTGAGCTAGCATCCGAAATGAAAATTTTCCCTCAGCGTTTAGTAAACGTTCGTGTAACTGACAAGCATGCAGTAACTGAGAATGCTAAGGTTGCAGCTGTTATTGCTGAGGTTGAAGCGGAAATGGCAGGGAACGGTCGTGTGTTAGTCCGTCCTTCTGGTACAGAGCCACTTGTACGCGTAATGGTGGAAGCTGCAACAGAGGCAGACTGTTCACGTTATGTAGATCGCATTGCTGATGTCGTTCGCGCTGAAATGGGTCTAGCAGAATAAAAATCAATCAAACTCGATTTCCATTACAGGAAATCGAGTTTTTTCTATGGACATACGTACCTAAATAGAATGTTTGAAAGTAATGGGATTGGGAATAGTAGTACAGAATCACAAAAACAAGGAGTGTTTGATGAATATGGCTAAAATTGCTACTGTCATTACTGATATGTTCGAGGATATAGAATATACAAGTCCAAAAGAAGCGTTGGAAGCAGCAGGTCATGAACTAGTAACAATTGATACGAAATCTGGGAAAGACGTACAGGGCAAGCACGGAAAGAAAGTACAAATAGATAAAGCAATTGACGAGGTGAAGGCTGCAGAGTTTGATGCACTGTTTATTCCAGGTGGATTTTCTCCAGATATATTACGTGCAGATGATCGTGTGGTTGCCTTTGTAAAGGAATTTATGGATGATATGAAGCCGACGTTTGCCATTTGTCATGGACCTCAATTACTCATTACGGCTAAGACTTTAAATGGCCGCGATGCAACTGGGTATAAATCGATTTGTGTAGATTTAGAAAATGCAGGTGCTAAATTTCATGATGAGGAGGTATTTGTTTGCCAGAAACAATTAGTCACAAGCCGTACACCAGATGACTTGCCAGCATTTAATAGAGAAATTGTGAAATTACTTGAAAATAAAGAGCGATAAAAAGAGGTAAACTACCAAAATAAGGAAAAATGAATGTTTCCTTATTTTGATATTCATTTTTAAGTTCCGTAACTTTAATAATACCGATACCCGCAATTAAAATATCAACCCATCCTCTACCCAAGATATATCTTGTATCCATCACCAATGCATAAGCCTAAAAAGCAAATCCACCATAATTGCCCATAATCCCAAGTGCCATGAGTTGCGTACTATTGCTGGAAGCTTTCATTTAAATCAACAGCTTGCTCTGAGTAACCAGTAAATCTTTAATAGTTGTCTCATTATTGTCAATATAAAGGGGGGAGGGAAGATATTTTTATAACGATAATTTGACGGATAGCATATGATTGAGTATGATGGAGAAGTTGAAGATAAGGTCCGACCTTATCCTTTAACGAACGCAGAAGGAGGAAAGAGAGCGTAAAATCGGAAAACAATTATAGCGCCTGAGCTGAGGAAATTGGACGGAGAAATCTTCAGCAGACGAGGTGGAGGTTTATCGAAAATTCGGCGGATGCCTCCCGATCGACATACCCGATTGTCATTTTCATTTTGAAAGCATTCGAGTGATTGAATGTACAGAAAATGGAAAAGGTATTAGTGAAAGCAAAGATAAATAGAGAAACTTCACGTATCGATTGACTACTTTTCAGTCGGCTGAGTAAGTAGTAGTAAGGTGCATGTAGTTGTATGCTTTTTTTCTAAGAAAAAAAGCATTACTTCTCCATTCACAAAAATTCGATAAGCTGAGGTCTAATTTGTCATTGCATGAAATTGACGATATCGGAGGAAATAAATTTTATGTGTGGAATTGTAGGTTATATTGGTGAATCGGATGCAAAGGAAATCCTATTAAAAGGTTTAGAGAAATTAGAATACCGTGGCTATGACTCAGCAGGTATTGCTGTACGTAATGAAGAAGGCGTAACGGTTTTTAAAGAAAAAGGACGTATTGCTGACTTACGTGAGGCCGTGGACGAAGAAATTACAGCGAAAATTGGGATTGGTCATACACGTTGGGCAACTCATGGTGTACCAAACCGTTTGAATGCCCACCCTCATCAAAGTGCATCAGGACGCTTTACGCTAGTGCATAATGGGGTTATTGAAAACTATCATTTATTACAAAAAACTTATTTAAAAGGCATTCCAATGAAATCTGATACAGATACAGAGGTTATCGTGCAATTAGTAGAGTTATTTGTGAAAGAAGGTCTGAGCACAGCAGACGCTTTCCGTAAAACTCTATCTCTATTACATGGTTCATATGCACTTGCACTATTAGATGGGGAAGCGGCAGATACAATTTTTGTAGCAAAAAATAAATCACCTCTATTAGTTGGAGTTGGTGAGGGCTTCAATGTTGTAGCTTCTGATGCAATGGCGATGCTACAAGTAACAGATCAATACATTGAGCTTCATGATAAAGAGGTCGTAATTGTACACAAGGCTAGTGTGGAAATTACAAAATTAGATGGTTCAGTAATAGAACGTGCACCATATACAGCAGAGCTTGATATGAGCGACATTGAAAAAGGAACTTACCCTCACTACATGCTAAAAGAAATGGATGAACAGCCAACGGTTATTCGCAAAATTATTCAAGCGTATGAAGGTGAAAATGGCGAATTAACAATTGATGCAGATATTTTAAAAGCATTAAGAGGAGCAGATCGCCTGTATATTATTGCAGCCGGCACAAGCTACCATGCAGGCCTAATCGGAAAGCAATATTTTGAGAAAATGGCGGGTATCCCAGTAGAAGTGCATATTTCAAGTGAATTCGGATACAATATGCCTCTATTATCAGAGAGACCATTGTTTATTTTTATTACACAATCGGGTGAAACAGCAGACAGCCGTCAAGTACTTGTAAAAATTAAAGAGCTCGGCTATCCAACATTAACGATTACAAACGTACCTGGCTCAACACTATCACGTGAAGCAGATCATACCTTGTTATTACATGCAGGGCCAGAAATTGCGGTAGCCTCCACAAAAGCTTATGTAGCACAAGTAGCCGTTCTTGCTGTAGCAGCCTATGTAACAGCTAAGGCAAATGGCAAAGGCTTAGAATTCGATTTAAAACAAGAGTTAGCCATTGCAGCAAACGGTATCCAAACTATTATTGATTCAAAAGATGTGTTAGAAGATATCGCAGAAGACTATTTAAAGATCGCACGCAACGCATTCTTCATAGGTCGTAATATTGATTTCTATGTAAGTCTTGAAGGTGCCTTAAAGCTAAAAGAAATTTCTTACATCCAGGCAGAAGGCTTTGCTGGTGGTGAACTGAAACACGGAACAATTGCCTTAATCGAAGAAGGTACACCAGTATTCGCCCTTGTCACACAAGAAGATGTAGCGCTAAATATTCGTGGTAATGTGAAGGAAGTGACAGCCCGTGGCGCATATCCATGCATTATCGCGATGGCTGGCGTTGATGAAGATGGTGATCGCTTAGTAATTCCCCATGTCCACGAATTACTAACACCACTTGTTTCTGTGGTGCCATTACAGTTAATTAGCTACTATGCTGCATTACACCGCCGTTGTGATGTCGATAAACCACGTAACTTGGCTAAATCGGTGACTGTGGAATAATATAATGCAGCTACATTTTCTGTTGTTGATTTGAAATAAAGTCGTACCGTTTATAAAAAAGATGTACCGTTTAAAATAAAGTTATACCGTTTGTAAAAAAGTTGCACCGTTTTACCCCTTTGGATAATATTAATCTAAAGGGGTGTTTTTATGTCAAAACGAACTAGAACATCTAAATCCGAAAAGTGGATTAAAGAAGGTCGCGGCTCTGGAGTTGGAGAGAATTATAAACCATGGTTAAACATTCAAGATGTTTCTTCGAAAGGTCGGTCTACACGTTTAAAAGGTATTAAAACAAATAGACAGCATGAGTTTCTATCAGATTTGGAACGAAATTACTTTTATTTAACTGAATATTCAGACTTTGTTGTTGATATTCGAGAACAGTTTCCTTTATTGCCGTTGGAAGAAACAATTGTCATTGCAGATGAATTAGGTCTTAAACATCCTACAGACCCAAAAACAAATGAGCCAGTTGTGATGACAACGGATTTTTTATTAACAGTAGATAAAGGAGAAGGATTAGCAGAAGTTTACTACTTTTAGTAGACAGATTCAATCTCTTATTAAGATGGATTTTGTCAAAAGAACTCCTCTAACATCAGATAAAAGAGTGTACATTTTGTCATTAACGGTGGAGGGTACATTTCTCGCTGCTACAATTGATCAAATGATAAACAATTATTTAAATGAAGTTTTTTCGCATTTGAATGATTTCGAAAAGGAAACTGTTTTACGTTCAATTGAACTCTTAAACAAAGCCATGGCTAAATCAAGCTTTTGTTGTACACCTTCTTGATAATTCGTTACTAAAGAAAACAAAATACACTTTCACCTTTTAACTCTGATACATACGAATTAATTTGTACACACTATGTAAAAAGAGAAGGTGAATCTTATGAATTGGCTATTAATAAAATTCCTTTTAATTGCTGCTATTTCAATAATTCCGTTAGATGCTAATGCCCTTAATGAGAATCATGATTTAATTCCTATTAACAGTGAGAAAGAGCAAGTTGTAGGATATTTGCCAGAAGCTAATATCACTTTATATGCCACCCAGGAAGGAGGGAATTTAATAAAATTCAGATTAGAATCAAACGGTAACGTTTTGAATTTCCCTGATTGGAAAAACGTATCAAATCCAGCATATAATCCGAAAATTTATTTTAATGATATAAATTATGATGGAAGTAAAGAATTGATTATTGTTTTAACTAATGATTATGGGACTGGTGTCTTAGAACAGAATGTACACGTACTTCATAAAAATAAAACAAATACTGGAGATACTTATAAGGAAATTCTTGTAGACAATCCAATAGCTATTATTCAAAAAAACGTAGAAACAACTTTAAATGAATCAGAAGCCACTATAACGATAGGCAATGAAAAAACTGTTATTAAAATTGACAAAATGGGTATTAGTCCCAAACAGTTATTTTCAGAAATATTTATAGGAAATTTAATTGAATACAATGTATTGGATGATGAATTGACTGCAATTATAGGAGCTCAAATTGCACCAGTTGGTGGTGACATCGGTAGTTTTTTCATTACTTATACCTTTAAAGATAATATGTATCAATTGAAAGAGATGAAATTTATTCCAGAGAATAATAAAAAAGCACCTTAATTGGTGCTATTTATTAAAAGAAATTTTTAAATTGGGTAAAAATCTGTTGCAATTCAAAACATTAAATCATAATATAAGAATATAGTTATATACTGATTATGTCACCTTCTTACGAGGTGATTTTATTTAAAACAATATATAAGAAAACAGTTATATAAGGAGTGCAGATAAATGGAAAACACACTAATTGAAAAACAACTAAAAGCAGCAGCGGATTTGAATCGCATTAAATTACTTGCATGCATGAAAAACGGGGAGGTATGTGTATGTGATTTTGTGGATGTGCTAGGAATATCACAACCAGCCGTTAGTCAACATCTACGAAAATTAAAGGAGGCAGGCATTATTACTGAGCGAAAAGTAGGGACTTGGAAACATTACCGTTTAGTAGCGAATCAAACGCCACTGATGAAGGGCATTTTAGAACAAATTCAGCCTTTAAAGGGGTGCAATTGTGAAACCGATTGCTGTCATGTAGGGGGAAATATAAATGAGTAATGAATCTTTAACAAAACAGCTTTCTTTTCTAGATCGTTACCTTACCCTTTGGATATTCGTTGCGATGGGAATAGGTGTTGTATTAAGTATCACCATGCCTAATGCTGGTGAAGCGTTAGAGTCCATGTCTATTGGCACAACGTCCATACCAATTGCTATAGGGTTAATTGTCATGATGTATCCACCATTAGCGAAAGTAAAGTATGAAGAAATGTGGCGAGTGTTTAAGGATTGGAAAGTGCTATTACTATCACTTTTACAAAACTGGTTACTAGGCCCGTTCCTCATGTTCTTTTTAGCGATTATCTTCTTACATGATTACCCAGAATATATGGCTGGACTCATTATGATTGGCTTAGCTCGATGTATTGCCATGGTGATTGTGTGGAATGATTTAGCGCGTGGAGATCGTGAATATGTAGCTGGTTTAGTTGCATTTAACTCTATTTTTCAAATTTTAACATATTCTATTTTTGCTTACTTTTTCTTAAATGTATTACCTGGTTGGTTTGGTTTAGAGAATTTCAATGTATCCATTTCTATGTGGGAGATTACAAAGAGCGTTCTAATTTACTTAGGGATACCATTTGTAGCAGGGTTCCTCACACGATGGATAGGGATTAAAGCAAAAGGAAAACAGTGGTATGAAGAAAAGTTCTTACCGAAAATTTCACCACTTACTTTAATTGCACTGCTGTTCACGATTGTGATGATGTTTGCTTTAAAGGGTGAGCAATTAGTAGAACTGCCACTTGATGTAGTACGAATTGCTATTCCATTATTTATTTACTTTGTGATCATGTTTGCTGTTTCATTCTTCTCTTCACGTAAAGTAGGAGCATCTTATCCAGTCACAGCAGCCCTTTCATTTACAGCTGCAAGTAACAATTTTGAGTTAGCCATTGCCGTTGCAGTTGGTGTATTTGGTCTTCATAGTGGGGTAGCGTTTGCGGCTGTTATTGGACCACTAGTCGAGGTACCTGTTCTCATAGGACTTGTATGGGTTGCCTTACGTTGGCAGAAAAAATACTTTAAAACCATTAAATTATAAGGAGCATTATTATGACAAATACACTCTACTTCTTGTGTACAGGGAACTCTTGCCGTAGTCAAATGGCTGAAGGTTGGGCAAAAAAATTACTACCTACCAATTGGACAGTTAAAAGTGCTGGTATTGAAGCTCATGGTCTAAATCCGAATGCTATTAAAGCGATGGCAGAGGTAGGCATTGATATTTCAAATCATACATCTGATTTAATTGATTTTGAGACATTAAACAACGCCACGTTAGTTGTCACTTTATGTGGGGATGCAGCTGATAAATGCCCAATGACACCTCTTCACGTTCGTCGTGAACATTGGGGATTTGAAGATCCAGCAAAAGCGACAGGTACCGATGAAGAGAAGTGGGCTGTATTCCAAAATGTTCGTGATGCAATTGGTAAACGCATTGAACAATTTGTAGCTGAGGAGCTGAAATAAATTGAAAAAAATTCATATCTATGAGCCAGCAATGTGCTGTTCTACAGGCTTATGTGGACCCTCTATAGACCCAGAATTATTGCGTATGTCATTTATTATGAATAATTTAAAGAAAACAAACATTGAAGCTGAAAGATTTAATCTTACAAACGAGCCAAATGCTTTTGTAGAAAACGAAGCTATTAATCAACTATTAATGTCAGAAGGAATGGATGCCTTGCCTGCAACGTTTGTGGATGGAGAATTACTTTGTAAAGGGGTCTATCCAACAAATGAACAATTTTCACAGTGGTCAGGACTTTCAGAAGACGAATTACTACAAAAGCCAAAAGTACGCTTGTCACTAAAAGGAGATGCGTAAGATGGAACGCTTTACAAGAAGTCATTTCCCAGACACCCCATTCCTGTTTTTCACGGGGAAAGGGGGCGTTGGGAAAACATCGGTTGCTTGTAGCCTATCAATAGCCATTGCAAAGGAAGGGAAAAAAGTACTTTTAATTAGTACAGACCCCGCATCCAACTTACAAGATATTTTTGGCCACACACTTTCTAATAGTCCAACAAAAATTGAAGGCATAGACAATTTATTTGCGATAAATTTGGACCCTGAACAGGCAGCACAACATTACAAAGAGCAAATGGTTGGCCCGTACCGTGGAAAACTACCTGAAGTGGTATTACAAAATATGGAGGAACAACTTTCTGGTGCTTGCACAGTAGAAATAGCTGCCTTTAATGAATTTGCATCACTATTGACTGATACTTCAGTGATTGGAAATTTTGACACTGTCGTGTTTGATACAGCACCAACAGGACATACACTACGTTTATTACAACTTCCTTCTGCATGGTCTACGTTTCTAGATGAAAATACGACTGGCACTTCATGTTTAGGTCCTTTAAAAGGACTAGAACCACAACGAGAAGTCTATAAAGAGGCTGTTGATCGTTTAAAAGATGCTAATCAAACAACGTTAATGTTAGTGACACGCCCTGAAGAAAACCCTTTAAAAGAAGCAGCACGTGCCTCTCACGAGTTGTTTGAAATTGGTATTCAAAATCAGACTTTATTAATTAATGGATATATGAGTAATGTCAATTCTACTGATACTATCGAAGAGGCTTTCATTGCGCGTCAATCGGATGCATTAGCCAGAATTCCAGAAGAACTAAATCGATTTGAACATTTTTACTTACCGTTTGTACCGTACTCATTATCAAGTATTGAGCGTATGCAAGCATGGATGACCAATCAAGAAATTACACATACAAATGATTCAACCGAAGAAACTAAGATTCCTGAAGTGGAGGAAATGATTGCTGATTATTTAGAACGTAAACCGAAACTGATTTTTACGATGGGTAAAGGTGGAGTTGGTAAAACAACGGTTGCTTCTTATATTGCCTTACGATTAGCAGAAGAGGGTATTCATGTACATTTAACTACAACAGATCCTGCCGCCCATTTAAATTGGACATTCGGTGATGACCAAGTCGAAAATTTAACGATAAGTCGTATAGATCCGAAAGTAGAAGTTGCAAATTATGAGGCTGAAGTGCTTGCAAAGGCAAGTGAAACGATGAATGAAGAAGGTTTAGCATTTGTACAAGAAGATTTGGCTTCTCCTTGTACAGAGGAAATTGCAGTATTCCGTGCGTTTGCTAACGTTGTAGAAAATCATCAAGATGAAGTCATTATTATTGATACGGCACCAACAGGGCATACGTTGTTGTTACTAGATGCGACAGAAGCTTACCATCGTGAAATAAGCCGTTCGCAAGGTGATGTTCCGCCAGCTGTTTCTAATCTGTTACCAAGATTACGTGATGCTACTTATACAAGTGTAGCTATTGTAACTCTTCCGGAAGCAACACCTGTTTATGAAGCGACACGCTTACAGGAAGATCTGCAGCGTGCTGGATTATCTGTTGATTGGTGGGTGGTTAATCAGACCTTTTCTTCTATCTACACAACAAGTCCAACATTAATTCAAAAACAACAAGCTGAAACAAAATGGCTGAAAGAAGTTAAATCCATCAGCAACAATCAATTTGTGGCCATTCCATGGGTAAAAACGCCACCAGTTGGAACAAAAGGCTTACATGAACTAAAAGGAGAGAAAATCAAATGAAAATGAGTCCAGAAGGTAAAAATTATTTAGAACAGGTATTAGCTGATTCAGAGGTTAAAACACTTCGTTTCTTTGGTATCGCAGGCTGCTGTGGAGTTAATTTAGGTGTAGGTTTAGAAGCACCAGTAGCAGAAGATGCTATTCAAACAATTGAAGGTATCGAAGTCGCAATTCATCCTGATATTGCACCACAATTAACAGATGTTACGATCCATGCAGAAGAAGAGAATGGTGAACTCGGGTTAGTACTGGTAGGATACTCTCCGACATCTTGCTAAACAGAGACCTAAATATACTGACTGTCTTAACAATTATTCAATCCGTTGAATGGAGGATTAAAAATGACAGTAAATCATGCTAGCGTATTAACTAAAGATTATTTTATCGCTTATTTAAAGTTAATTATGAATAGTAGAGAATACACATTGATACAGGCTAAAGATTTTTCTTTTGATTTCTTCTTTAAAGGAGATATGGATCGTTACGGTACTTCTACCTGGTTGCAATTTGAAAAAGCTATAAAAGAAGTTGATAAAACCATGTGTGAAATTGAAGTGTGTTAATAATTATTACAAAAGCTTAACTAAAATACGTCTAGCTTACTGCTAGACGTAAAAAATATATTTTATATAAGAGAATGCTTATATAGAGAGAAAAGAGGAGAAGTTTATATGAAAACATTAAAAGTAATCAAACAAAATCAATCTTGTTGTACTCCTGCTCAGGACATTGAAGTCCAAGAGACTGTTAATAATTCCAATAAGAATTTACCGATTGTCATAATTGGTGCAGGTCCTATCGGGTTAGCTGCTGCTGCTCATTTAGTAGAGCAAAACCAGACATTTATTTTACTTGAAGCTGGCAATGAAATAGCACACAATATTCGTACTTGGGGGCATGTCACATTATTTTCTCCATGGCGTTATAACATCAATAAAGCTGCTAAATCATTATTAGAGGGGGCTGATTGGGAAGAACCTAACTTAGAAACAATACCTACTGGGCATGAGTTAATCGATCTTTATTTAAAACCTTTGGCAGAGTTAACACAAATAAACCCAAGTATCCGATTGAACTCAAAAGTAGTAGGTATTTCACGACAACTAAATGATAAAATGAAATCAAAAAATCGATTAAATCAGTCCTTTAAAATTTATATTGAAAAAGAGGATGACATCGATATTATTGAGGCAAAAGCAGTTATTGATGCAACAGGAACATGGGGGAATCCAAACCCAGCAAATTCTACAGGTGTTTGGCTAAAAAATGAGAAAGCATTAGCAGATCATATTGAGTATGGTATTCCAGATATAAATAAGAATCCTAAGAGATATGCAAATAAGAAGATTGCTGTCATTGGTGGTGGTCATTCAGCGATCAATACCTTATTAACTTTGGCTGAATTACAAAAAGATAATCCTTCAACAAAGCTTGTGTGGATTATGCGTAAAAGATCTGTAGAAGAAGCCTATGGTGGTGAGGAAAAAGATGCATTGGCAGCACGTGGCGCACTCGGTATTCGCATCCACGAATTAGTAGATACAGGGGAGATTGAGATAGTAACACCTTTCTACATTTCACAGGTGAAAAAAGAAGAAAATATCCAAATTGTAGGTACTATAAATGGAGAACAAAAAGTATTAACAGGATTCGATGAACTTATTGTTAATGCAGGAAATCGACCTGATTTTACAATGAACAATGAACTGCGTTTATCTATTGATACAGCCACAGAAAGTGTGCAAGCATTAGCGCCACTAATTGATCCTAATGAGCATAGTTGTGGCACAGTAAGAGCGCATGGAGAAGAAATACTACGCCAACCTGAAAAGGACTTCTATATAGTTGGAGCTAAAAGTTATGGACGCGCACCAACATTTTTAATGGCAACCGGCTACGAACAAGTTCGTTCAATAACAGCTTATTTATCAGGAGATGAAGAAGCATCGAAACGCGTGGAATTAGAATTACCAGAAACAGGCGTATGTAGTATTAATCTTGTCAATCAATCAAATTCACGTTGTTAAAAATTTGACTGTTAGCGAAAGCTAGCAGTCCTTTTAAAATACTAAGGGGGAAATAGGATGGACAAACTAATTATCCGTAAAATGGAAACGAGTGATTTAAACGAGGTATTAAAGATTTATAAAGGGGGAATCGAGACAGGCATGGCAACCTTTGAAACAATTGTGCCAAGTAACCAAGTATGGGATGAAAGACATCATGTAACCTTGCGTTTTGTAGCAGAAGAACACAATAGAGTAGTTGGTTGGATTGCCATTTCACCCGTCTCTACACGTACTGTTTACTCTGGAGTTGGAGAAGTTAGTGTTTATATATCGAGTGATAGTAAAGGGAAGGGCATTGCTACAGAGCTTTTCAAAGTATTAATTGAAGAGAGTGAAAAGGAAGGATTTTGGACACTTCAATCATCTATCTTTGCCATTAATACCTCAAGTATTCAATTACATAAAAAGATGGGCTTTAGAATTGTTGGTACGAGAGAAAAAATTGCTCAGTTACATGGGAAATGGCATGATACAGTTATAATGGAAAAGAGAAAAGTTCTTTAAATCAAATGAATAGTAACTATATCAAATAGACTTGTTTATAATTGAACAAGTCTGTTTTAGTACCCAACTTTCTATTTAAAGGGGGATTAGAATGATACCTTACATTCCGCAACCTTATAAAAATGAATTTTATTACAGTATATTAGCTAGATACCATTTTTACAGTGGAGATATTTTGGCTTCAAATACTTTAAAAGAACTGACAGGAAAAACTCAACGTATTAACTTTGCAGTACCAGTCGGAGTAGATAAAGTAGATAATTTAGTAACTAAAGCAAAAATATTTTCAAGTACCTTTTCTAGAGATTTCTTTATTAATAACCATACGATAATTCCTATTGTAAGACCTTTTAAGAAGTCGGAGTGGATTCAAAAATTAATAGAGGAAAATTTTAAGGGATTGCGGTTTGGAGAGAAAACATTAAGAATATAGATGGTACATGGTACTCTGTAATTTATCCTCTAAATGACAATGCATTCGGGTATAATACTCTTCTTAGTTATGGTAAATTCGTCAAGGTTGTTTCGCCTGATTCGTTTTTAAATAATTTTACAAAATATATAGAAGAGATAAGAAAACTTTATAGTGAATAGTTTATTTGGAACTAATCAAAAGAATATATAAAATTAAAGTAAGGAAAGTATAAAGATAAAGGGAGAGATTAAAGTATGTCACGTGTGAAACCCTTCGCTACGATTTGGAATAAGGGGACATTCAGAAATAGAAAGTTCAAGGTAGAAATGAGGTCTAGCGCCGCTGTTCTTATTAAACTGACGGGGTGATTAAGGAAGATATTGAGTTGCATAATGCAGCTCTTTTTTCTTTATTGAACTCCCATGAAAATTAAACTCTTCAATTTCGGAATAAAGACAACATGAAAGCAGACGCAGCGCATTTGTTTTTTTAAATTTGCAGCGTCAAAATTAGGAAGGAATTATTTGTTGGATTAGTAGGCATCCGGTTCAACGATTGTGACGTTATACCCTAAGTTTTCAAGTCTTCGAACTGAATATCGTACAATAGATTGTTCTTTTTGCTTGTCAAAGTAATCTTCACCTAAGTCTACGTACATTTCTTTGCGTGTTAAGAGATAGTAGGCGATCCTTAAAATTGCATGGGCAACAGATATTCCTGCTCGCTTTTTACCTTTTCGCGAAGCAATTTCGTCTATACATTGCACCCAGGTAGGTTTTTATAAAGGACTCGGGCAATTAATAAGAAAGACAATACCTGAATTTTGAGCAGAATCAATAAAAAAGTTTGTGACAGCTAGTATTATAATTTATTTGGATTATGACAATGGTAAATATAAAATATGACAAATTTATATTGTAAAAAGGAGTAAAAACATAAGTATTTAGTGACAGGATTAATTATAACTCACATTTTTGAATATGTAGTTTTATAAAAAAGATTGATCATTTAAAACAAAGTTCGATAATTTAAAATAAACATTGATTATTTTAATAAAGTTTGATTAAAAATCCTGTATCAAAACAGGATTTTTTCTTATTCCACAAACGGGCCAGTTAGTTAAAGAAGACATACTTAAACAAAACATGTGAGTAGTTTGATAATACGATAATAATTAGACAAGCATTCGGAACTCGTTGAATGAGCAACAATACTTTGGTTTTTGGTCAAATATATAACTTTCAAGTAAACTACTTAATAAATACTAATAGATGGATTTTTGTTGTGATTCTTTATTTTGAAAATGAACGATTTTTCCCAGTAAATCGTATTACATATAAATCATTATTGTATGGAGTAGATCTCATGGATGAAAAGGATTTAATTCGAAAAGCGAAAAAAGGAGATACATTGGCTCTTTCGAAACTGCTACAACAGAATTATTCGTTCCTCGTAAAGTATTTAATGAAAGTTACTCTTCATCCACAAATCGCAGAAGATTTAGCACAAGAGACGATGATGAAGTGTATTGAAAAAATCCAACTGTATAATGGTGAATCCAAGTTTTCATCATGGCTCATCACAATCGCAACGAACCTTTTTATCGATCAACAGCGCAGAAAGAAGCGGGAGGAAAACTGGCTAGAGCAGGAACAAGCGCTCCGAAAAATGAAATGGAATGCAGCCATTATGAACGAAGAATGGAATGATGTACTTGATGTACTTGCTCAAATTAATGAAGAAATACGTATGCCAATCGTGTTAAAGCATTATTACGGATATTCATATAAGGAAATTGGAAAAATGATGGGTATTGCAGAAGGAACAGTAAAATCTCGAGTTTCAAATGGTCTAAAAAGTGTACGAAAGGAGTTGGCTGAACTTGAAAGAGTATGATTCTAAAAAAAGTAATTCTATGTTGGATGATGAAAATGAATTAACTGTTAAGCAATTAATAGATGGTTTAGAAAAACTGGATCAATGGAATCCAGTATCTACTCCAAGCTTACAATGGTTTCAACAGAATGTTGAATTAGAGAAAAAAAGAATACGAAAAAAACAATGGAAAGACCTCCTCACGTTTATCTCTGTTGCAGTATTTGTGCTTTCGGTTGGGATTGCTGTCGTTTATCGTCAGCCAATTCTTTTTCTTTATTTTCAGCTTGTGGGGATTATCTTATTGCCCTTAGCGCTTAAAAAAACTAGAAAGAAGGTCAGTAATGAATGATCTCAAATGAACTAAGTAGCACACCGCTTTGGTTATGCATCGTGATTGCATTCATTCTGATTTGTCAGAGCTCATGGATGTTTTGGGATGCACGGAAGAGGGGACACAATGCTTGGCTATGGGGCTTTTTAGGCCTTATTCAATTTCCAGCGTATCTTATTATCTATCTTATTTTTGCAAGAAAAATATTTAAAAGAAAGGTCTCAGGATCAAATTCCTGAGATTTTTTTATTTATTTTTTCGTGAGTGAACGATTAGACGAACGTAATCGTATTAAGGGTAAATAAACAATTTGGAGGAGAAAAAAATGAATGAACTAGTAAATGGAATCCTATGGGAAAGGATTGCGCAAATTCTTGTCTTACAATGATTACCGCATTAGTTTGGTTGTATTAGAAATGAAAAAATTGAATCTCTTGTAAGCAATTTTGAGAAATTACTTGATAAATATCTTATAGAAGGCAGCTTCTATAAATTTTTACCATCTGTTAAATAAAGACAACAAGGAGATACCTTTGTTCGAAATAACAGCAATGAAATCAATCACTTATCTAAGGAGGCAATTCTTTTATGAAAAATAAACTATCTGGGGTGTTAGCCGCTACATTAGCGTTAACGATGAGCTTACCAACAGGGGCGATGGCGTTTTCTAGCAGTCAGACTACGGTTGTAGCTAGCCAAGAAGTAGCTAGCCAGGAACTGAAGAAGATTGCGGAAGAGAAGGCTGCGCTACTCACGAAGTCGTATGAGACGAATAGCGTGCAGTATGCGCTAATTGACAATGGCCAAATTATTTTGTCGGGTCAGGCAGGTAAGAACGATATGAAAGGGAAACAGCCGCTGACCAAAGATACCCTATACGGGATTGGTTCAGTCAGTAAAATGTATGCAACGGCGGCTGTGATGAAATTGGTCGACGAAGGAAAAGTTGATTTGGATGCTCCTGTTGTCCACTATGTTCCTGATTTCAAAATGAAAGACGAGCGTTACAAAAGCATTACGCCGCGTATGCTGTTGAACCACTCCTCCGGCTTGCAAGGTACTGAGTATAGGAATGCATTTTTATTTAAAGATAATGATACCTATGCCCATGATAACTTGTTGCAGCAATTGTCCAACCAGCACTTGAAGGCGGATCCAGGTGCGTTCTCGGTATACTGCAACGACGGCTTTACGCTAGCCGAGATTATGGTGGAAAGAGTCAGCGGTTTGAGCTTTACCGAATTTATACATCAACGGTTTACAGAACCCTTAAAGCTAAATCATACGAAAACGCCGCAGGACAAATGGGAAGATGATAAGCGAGCTGGACTTTATTTTCCGATGTACCAAGGGCAGCTTCCCACTGAATCGGTGAATATTATCGGGGCGGGAGGGATCTCTTCCACAGCAGAGGATATGGTGCGATTCTCACAATTATTTATGGGGCAGGGAAAAGGGATCCTCTCTGATAAGGCAGTCAAAGCGATGGAGCAAGAGGAATATAAAAAAGGAATGTGGCCGGGGGATGAAGCTAACAATCTCAACTATGGTCTTGGCTGGGATAGTGTGAAACTATATCCATTCAGTGAATATGGAATAAAGGGCTTGGTTAAGGGCGGAGACACGTTTTTACAACATGCTTCACTGGTCGTACTTCCTGAACAGAAGATGGCAGTGGCTGTGTTGTCATCCGGCGGCGGGAGTTCTGTAAATCAACTGATGGCGACTGAATTACTGCTCACTGCGCTTAAAGAGAAGGGCACAATTAAGGATATCAAGCCGAACAAATCCTTTGGCAAGCCGGTCAAAGCCAAAATGCCTCAAGACGTAGTGAAGAAAGCGGGTTTTTACGGCAATAGTGGTAGTCATTTCAAAATAGAAATTACGAAGAATGGAGAACTAATCTACCAGAGCCCATATAATCCAAAAGAAAAATATGTATATACTGCGAATGGAAGCTTTATTAATGAGAATGGTACCATCAATTTCGTCACTGAGAAGAATGGACGAACTTATTTGAAGGAGAGTACATATCCATCGGTGCCAGGTTTAGGGCAAATAGCGATGACTCAATATGTAGCCGAGAAACTAGAAGACAACGTGCTATCGAAGGAAACCACTGCCGCATGGGCAAAGCGGGAGGGGGTCAAGTTCTATCTCGTAAACGAAAAATATAGTTCTGCTCAATATCTCGTACCACTGTTGCTTACAACACAAATTAATCGTCATGATGGTCTAGAGGGCTATTGGAACGGCAGAAAAATTACCGGCCCAAACACGGCTGCACATCAGCTCCAGATCCCTGGGATGGCAGGCCGTGATACGACGGAATCTCGTTTCTATACAAAAGGCGGGAATGAATATATGGAGATGTCCGGATTTTTATACGTAAGTGAAACCAACGTAAAACCGCTGGATGTAAGCCAATCATCCAAAGTTACGCTGCAAGCAAATGGTCATGCGAGATGGTTTACGATCCCGCAAGCGGTAGCGGGGAAAATGATGACCGTTGAGTTACCATCGAATAGTTCGTTTGCGGTGTATGATGAGAAGGGATTATGTATTAATTTTACCGTTGTAAGCGGCAATAACAAAGTACAACTGCCGAAGAACGGAACGGTTGTATTTGCTGGCGCGCCGAACTCGGAATTTGCAATCACGTTGAACTAACTACAATTTAAGATGTACTTCAACAAAACCAGTACGACACCGAAAAGGTGTTTTGCTGGTTTTGTTTGTATTGACGCATTCTCTTTACGAAGGGGCTTACTGAACACTTATCATTTCCCCATAAACAATCATGGTAATAATCTGTTAATGGTGTTTGTCTTAAAATACTAAAAGCTTTATGACAATAGCTGAAAGCATAAATTAAAGTGAAAGGGAATGAAATTGTTCCCTTTTTACTTTAGAACTTCTTAAACTAATGGGGTTTACTTGAAGATCATTGAGTTGCATAGGCAGCTCTTTCTTATTGAACTCCCATGAAAGAACTAAATCATCTTTCATTTTCTGTGGTGAAGTGCTAATTTTAACGGGCACTTTAATTGAAGATTCGCATCCAGAAATAATCAATAAAAACCAAACTAGATAAATAAAGAACCAACTGTTTTGATCAAACTTTGTTTCAAAACAGTTGGTTTCTTTCTGTATAAAATCAGTGTTTGCGACTTACTTTTAATCGAACTTTATTCAAAAGCTACAGAATAATGTGTGTACACAACTTAATTGTACCCTAGTTTAAGTTAGTAGCTAATTTATGTAGGGCTGGGATATAAAATCAGTTGATTTTAGGCTTAAAAAGCTAGTGCCTTCCTCTATTGTATAAAGGAAGGCACTTTTTTCACTAAATAATAGTAACAAAAAAATTATGCAACGCGTGCAACAACACAACCGACCATAATGAACCTGTCTTTTTATAGACAAAACCAAAAAGTAAACCTAATGCAAAAACATATATATGGGTCCCAGCTATAAAGAAATCATAGAATCCAGCATTGTAAATCCAAATTGGGTAGTGAATGACCAAAAATAGTAAAGCAGTCACAATATTTGCTTTCCAAAAAGCCATTTTTTTATTGATTTCTTGTAAAATTAATCCCCTGAAAACAATTTCTTCAGCTAGCCCTGCCATAAGAAAACCATTAAGGTAATCATCAAGGGATAATGAAAATTGAAATGATTGCTGATTAATAATATATGTTTCAAATGCAAAATATAAGCCAACTAACAGTGAAAGAACTACTCCCCAAAATAAACCTCTTTTAACATTAACGTTCACTCTTAAGTAGTCAAATGGGTTAGTATGTAAATAATATTTTATGTATAACCAAGTTGGAACAATCCATACGAACCCCTTAACCAACGCCTCTAATAATGGGGAGATTATTTCACCGAACGAATAAATGTAGTCAATTAACCATAATTCTTTAATTGTCCATGCCAAATAAAATATGAGTAGAAACCCTATCATTGTTTTTACATCATTATTTTTCACTTTACGTACAACACTTAATTGCGATTCCATTTCTACCTCCATTAATGTAGTTATTTCTATTTTTGAATATTTACCAAGATTGCATTTGGGAACGTTATTAGGTTTATTATGTATATCTTATAAATCACTTTTTCCGGTAATTGCTGAAACCTAAACTTAGGCATCTCGTTTACGGTAAGATACAATAGCTACTGTAATAAAGATCAGTGTCCATAACATCAAAACACCTGTCCCTTGCATTGGTGTAAGGACATTTATATCATCAGAGGAAGGCGGCATATACATATAATATCCTGCCGTATCCGGAAAATAATTTTTAATACCGGGTAAAAAATCTCTCAATAATGGACTGACAATGAAATAATGACCAAGCAGTACCACTAAAGCAGGAGTGGTTCGTCTGAGTAGAACACCTATAGCTGCACTGAGAAGGGTGGTTAATGTTAGATAGCCGGTTGCACCTACTAAAATTTTTATTATAGCGTCTATTTCAATCACTAATGCTGTGTCTCTCATCATAATAAAAGCATATAGTACACCTGATGCAGCAATAATAAACGCCATAGGAATGGTTACAATTGCCAAAGCTAAATGCTTCGTGGATAGTTGAAACCCTCGCCAAGGGATCGTAGTTAAAGTAGTTCGAATCTGTCCACCCGTATACTCTGAACAAGTAGCTAAGATACCTAGAATAATGAACCCTGCTTGAAGATATCCCATAGAAGCAAGTCCTATTTTCAGTATACTTTGCGTTCCTGCTGCCCCTTGTAGACCAGCAGAAATAAAAGCTGCTGCTAAAACTATATTTAGAATGAATGTCCCCATAAGAGTGAGCCATACCAATGGTAATGTAACTAATTTTTCCAGTTCAGCACCGAGGATAAGTGTTATCTTTCTACTAGAAGAGACACTCATGATGTAACGTCCCTCCTATGGAATACAATGGCTGCGACAATGAAAAGAACAGCTACCCAAGCAAACATGATTAAACCACCTGTGAATGGGGTGTGAAAACTGTCGCTCGTAAACATAAACATATCAACGCCAGCCTTATCTGGTAAGTAAAACGCTAATTTTGTAACCTTAGCAAGGAGGTAAGAGACTGTCACAACTGATGAATTTATCATGAGCACAGCAAGCGGGATAATGCCATTCTTAGTTAGAACCGTAATCCCAAATGCTAAAAGAGCAGTAAATATCCAGTAACAAACCGCGCCAATCAGTCTAGATGCTTCAAATGCAGGGGCGTATTCACCAAGAATAAGATTTGTTGCTGACACAGTTGTTAGAATAGCAACAATGGAAAGCAGTATGCTGATCACTGTCACTGCACTTGCTTTTGCCAGCAAAAAGTGGAAACGGGATGAAACAACAGTTAAACTCGTTGTAATCTGATTCCCTCCACCAGATTCACTGCTCTCTGTCAAATACTCACTGCTGACAGCAAGCACACCAAGAATAATGACACCTTGTACACCAAGACCTAAACCAATATAGCCAACTTCCGATAGACGTGTGCTAACTCCAGCTATAATCTTCTCTTTTTGTGCTGTACTGTCCAAGGCAGCAATGACCGCTGGGGCAAATGCTCCAATAAGAAAGGCAAGCCAAATACCCGGCAGGGAGAACAATTTAGATAGTTCCGCGTTAAATGCTCTCATACAACATCACCTGCATTTTTAGATGTCAGGGCAAAAAAAGCTCCCTCCAGCGTGGAATGATTACCTATTACTTCTTTCAATGTTCCATTTGCAACGATTTTTCCATGATTAATAATCACCACATCATCAACAGTCTCTTCAAGCTCTCCCATTAGATGACTGGATAGTAACACCGTGTTGCCAGACTCAGCGCGTTCACGTAAAAATGTCCGAATCCAACGAATTCCTTCTGGGTCGAGCCCGTTTACAGGTTCATCTAAAACCAATATTTTTGGATCACCAAGTAGTGCAGCTGCCATTCCAAGTCTTCTTCCCATACCCAGGGAATAACTCCCAACTCTTTTACCAGCTACATTCGTAAGACCTACTATTTCCAGAACTTCCTCGACACGTGAGCGAGATAATCCTGAGGCACGAGCAATCCAACGCAGATGTGCTCGTCCTGTTCGCATGCGATGAGCTCCAAATCCATCAAGTGCGGCACCTACTGTTACTAGAGGATTATGTAATTCTGCGAATGTCTTTCCATTAATTAGTGCACTCCCTGAGGTGGCACGATCTAATCCAAGCAGGATGCGAAGTGTAGAACTTTTACCTGCCCCATTCGGACCTAAAAAACCAGTTACTCTACCTGGTCTAGCTTTAAAACTGATACCTGATAAGATTTCTTGAGCTCCGCGATGTTTGACTAAGTTATTAATCGTAAGCAACCACAACACTCCCTTTCTGTTATGGTTCTAATTATAAAAAAGCAAAGTTAAATCTCGGTTATCTTGCTGTTTACTTCTGGGTTAACTTTAGGTTAAGCTCTACCAATAGCTACTCTTGTACCATTTTCATTTGATGTAAAGTCAGCTTTCAGCTTCATTTTTTTCAACATATAATTTGAAGCCGATAAACCAATCCCCGCCCCACCCTTATAGGAAGAGTTATCCATACCTGGACCTCTGTCTGCAACAATAATCAGTTCTTTTTCTACATCAACCACAATGTTTGTATATTTTCCCTCTGCTGCATGGCGAAGAATATTCTGAAATAAATTATCCAGAACCCGTGTTATCCATTTAGGATCTGCTTCCCAATAAAAAGTCTTCTCTGTCGGTAAATCAACATCTAACTGAATTTCTTTTTCTTCAAATGCAGGATACCACTCAGCGACAGATGCTCTTACTAATCGTACAATATCTGTTGAAGTGGGATGAAAAGGATGTTTCCCTGATGAGAGCAATGTATAGGCAAGTAAATCATCCATTAGATCTCCGACTCTTGTAATCGTATGGTTCATCTCTGCTAATGAGTCTTGCCCTTCAAAACTCATGGATTCTTTATTTAATCTGGTGATAAGTCCTCTCAAAATGGTAAGTGGCGTTCGTAAGTCGTGAGATAAATTCGCAATGAGTCGATGGCGTAATAATTCCTCTTCATATTCTCGCTTGCGACTGCCTTCAAGCTGCTGAATCATCCAATTAAAAGAACTTCCTAACTGGTCTATTTCATCCATACGATCCGTTTGAACAGATATTGGTTTAGGAAATGAATTATGATTAGCTGAAAATGACATGACTTCCTGTAAGCGGGTGAGACGTTTACGAAGTCTCAAGAAGAACAGCCAAGATATTACAACAAATGCGACAATAATAAAACCAAACAAAAGTACGGTAAAGTAAAACAGATTTAACATATTCATTTCTTTTTCATTGCTATCAGGAACGAACGCAGTGAAGAAAATAAGCACAAGAAGAGGAAAAAAGATAAATAGAAAATGCACTTTTAGAAAACGACTAAATAATGATCTATTCTGTTTCATAGTTTCACCCGATAGCCTATTCCCTTCAACGTTTCAATAATTCCTGGGGAATCTGGATGACGTTCCAACTTTTGACGCAATCGATGGATATGCACCATTATTGTTTTATCCCCAGTAATATAAGCTTCTTGCCAAATGGCTTCATAGATTTGTTCTTTGGGTAAAACCTGATTAGGATGGCGTAAGAAGTACATTAATATTTGATGTTGTTTCCCTGTTAATATAATTTCTTCACCTGTGCGTTTGTCGTATACCATTTGAACTTCTGGATCTACTTCAATATCATTTCCTAATGAAATGCGCTCGGAATGTGTTCCACCACTTCGACGGATTAATACTTCTAATCTTGCAATTAATTCATCCGTATGGAAGGGTTTCGTTAAATAGTCATCAGCAAATTTTAAACCATCTACTTTATCTTCTATCGATGTTCGAGCAGATAACAGCAATATAGGAACGGCAGGAGCTGCCTTCTTTAATCGTTTTCCCACAGTAAATCCGTCTAACCCGGGTAGCATGATATCCAAAATAACTAATTCATGCTGATTTACTTCTCTTTCGGCACCTTCACCTGAAAGCAGCCATTGAACTGAAAACCCTCGCTGTTCCAATTCTTCTTTTACCCAACTGCCTATTTTCTCATTATCTTCAATATATAATACGCTTCTTTTCAAGTAACATCCCTCTCTCTAAATTTCAAATTTATCTTGCATCATTTACAGTAACAATTGGATGCTTTTGTGTGCGCAAGGTATCACATTGTGTAGGAAAATTGACTTCAAGCCATTCTCTGTCATTTTTATATAAGTAAGTGAATGTTTTTTAAACTCCGTTTGAAATTGCTTTCTATTTTTTTCTGAAAATTAATCTTGCATTCTTCATAATCTTTATCATTTTTAAAAAGTATTGAATCTGTATTTATAATCCAAGTCAATGTTTCCATGTTCAACTTATATCTTTCTGTATCGCTCCAAACTTTTTTCTTCCAATAGCCATTGTAGCATCATTAATTTCTTGTAACTTCATATCTAAAATTTCTACACTTTTCTTCATTCTAAGCCTAAAATCAGTCATAAATAATAATTTCCCTTTGCTTAATATTTTATTTGGGAATAAAGTGTATTCCCACCACTATTCTACCGAAAGTATGTAAGATGGTAAAAAAAGTGAAGAAAAATAATTATATAGTTCTATACAAAATATAAGTATTTTCATTATAAGTAGACTCTAGCTAAACAAGTTTGAATGAGTAATACTAAGATTTAGGATGTTTACTTAATAACAGAAACTAATAACATAATTGATTGGGTTAAAAGAGATAGACAGGTACTTTTATATTTAAAAAGCTATTGTTAGGACTGCAATTATTAAAAATAAGCCAAGGAGAGTATACTCGTGGATTTTAAGAGCAGTTGACAATATAAATATCAAAGCAGGATTACCGAATCTCCAAAAGATTAGAGAATACATAGAAATGCATGAACGCTTTAATGAAAGGTTATATAAGAGAGAATCCTTTAGGGTATGATTGAGTTGTGTGATTAAAAAGGAGTTTTGATTTTTTAGAGTACAACTAAGTTGTTGATAAAGGTATTTTTAGAGACATAGAAATGCGGGTTTGAAAACATTCTGGGGTACAATTGAGTTGTATGCATACAATGTTGTTGCTTTGAAATAAAGTCGTACTGTTTAAAATAAAGTTATACAGTTTATAAAAAAATTGAACCGTTTTTCCCCTTTAGATTATACTCATAATGAACATTTTCTGTTTTAAAAAAGTAACATCAAGATTTCCCCTGGTGTTACCTATACAAATTATAAGAGCCTTAATAAATGAGCAAGGCTCATATAATCCAATAACTTTATTATCAATTCACAAAAATAGCATTAAATTCTAGATTAAAACTGTTTCTATTACTTAGATTTTATAAAGTAGATTCCTATTCCAAAGTTATAAATAGCATGAGCAATCATTGAAGGAATTAAAGAACCAGTAAAATAAAACAATAATGCAAATATCAGACCATTAAAAAGTACTAATACGTATGCTAAATAAACACCTTTATACTGCGGTATATGAATGATCCAAAATAGAAAGGAACTAAAAATAATTACGACTCCATCGATGATATGATGATAACCAATAAACAAACCTATTAGTACACCCCTGAAGAAAAACTCTTCAAAAAAGCTTCCCCCTAGTGAACTAACGGCAATACCACTTGGAGTCTTCATTATTTTATTTATTATTTCTGCGCTTTCAGTTTGAGGAAGCTCTGTTTTTGTTTTAATTATGAGACCAACTACAATTAATACTATAATCGTACCAACAATCAAACCTAGTAAGGTAACAAAAAGGTACGAGAGATCATTGGGAACAAACAACGAAACAATAAAGGGTATGATTTCTCCCCATCTAAAGATCGCAATAAGTATTAAACCTAATATTAAGAAAGGAGTTAATCCTAATACAATTTGACTCAATAATTTATAATGCTCTCTCGAACTTAATTCAATCATAAACTTATTCTCCTTTTCCCTCATGATGACTGTTAAACAATACACGAATCGCTGCTCCTAAAAACTCAGTCATATTAACAGGTAATATGGCTTTAATAATTCCCAATTGTTTTTCTAAGTTATTATTGGAATTATAAAACTCTTCTAAAGGTACAGGAAGCATTTCTATTATTTCTTTTAATTCTCTCTGTACTTCGTGACTTTCAGGGGTTAGTTCATTGTGGATTGCTGCTTGAAAAAAAGATAACAACCTCATATTCAGCCTATCTAATACTATTTGTTGAGATTTACTTTTGGGAATAATAGCATCAATTGTATCTATTGAGAAATACCGATTCAAAATTTTTCTTTGATCTTCTTCTAATCTAATAGAATTCATGAGCAACATAAGGTCTTCGTTATTTAAATCACCGGTTTCATTTAATAGAGCCTTAATCCTGGTCATCATTCCCAATGACATATTTATTTTATCTCTCTTATCAAGAAGTAAAGCTTCCTGAATTTCTAACATTTCTTTAAAAGAATACTCTGGGTCTTCAAGCCTTTGTTTGATTTCGTTTAAAGGTAAGTTCAAACTTTTTAGCAACTGTATGTTATAAAACTTCTTCAATTCATCCCCAGTATAAATTTTCTGATTTAATTCATTTCTCTTACTAGGTACAAGTAGACCTATTTTCTCATAATGTCTAAGTGTCCTTATCGTTGTATTAACTGCTTTTGCAAATTTACCTATAGTAAGTTCCAAATAATCCCCTCCAAACATTAGTTACTTTGAAGACCTCCTATATTAACTATATTAGATTGTGACGTAACGTCCTTCGCAATACATAATAAAAAAAGACAACCTTCTCTGCCAAAAAGGTTGTCAACGCCAACTGTTTAAACTTTCAACAAATGGTGTACTCATATTATACATATTTATCACTCTACAACTTCTATGTGGGGCCTAATAGATTTATGCGGATATACAACGTTAAGCTAAAAAAGCCCCCAAACGACGCTTTAGGAATTTTATTTCAA
>Ga0213824_1000514_pt1 | contig 28552 bp, 24 predicted proteins | sample MC6MC0906MG_FD_179892 | JGI IMG/M metagenome (GOLD analysis project Ga0213824, IMG submission 179892) | Enriched soil aggregate microbial communities from Iowa State University, Ames, United States - MC6-MC0906-MG | ecosystem: Environmental > Terrestrial > Soil > Unclassified | place: USA: Iowa...
GAGCGGCAGTCCCGATACATAACATTTCACCCTTAGCCGTGTTGGATTAGCTGATGAACAAACTAGTCGTGAGTCTGCTGTTGACCCTGGGTGTCGCAGGTGCGGCCACTGCTGCGCAAACTGTCAAAGGCGATGCCGCCGCCGGTCAGGCCAAGACGGCCGTTTGTGGCGCCTGCCACAATCCCGACGGCAATAGCCTGGCACCGAACTTCCCGAAACTGGCCGGCCAGGGCCAGCGTTACCTCGAAAAACAACTGCACGATATCAAGTCGGGCAAGCGCACGGTGCTGGAAATGACCGGTATGCTGGCCGCGTTCAGCGACCAGGACCTGGCCGACATCGCCGCCTACTTCTCCAGCCAGAAAGGCAGCGTGGGCGCCGCCGATCCCAAGCTGGTCGAACGTGGTCGTGCGCTGTTCAACGGTGGCGATCTGGAGAAAGGCATGCCAGCCTGCACCGGCTGCCACTCGCCCAACGGCGGGGGCATCGCATTGGCCGGCTTCCCGCACCTGAGCGGCCAGCACTCGCAGTACGTGACCAAGCAGCTCACGGATTTCCGCGAAGGCAACCGCACCAACGATGGCGATGCCATGACCATGCGCACCATCGCCGGCAAGCTGAGCAACCACGATATCGAGGCGTTGGCCAGCTACATTCAGGGCCTGCATTAACCTTCAGTTAATGTTGCAGGCCAATGATGAAAGGGCGGCCGGGCCGCCCTTTTTTCAGTCCGCAGCCGTTACACTACAGAACTCGAACCCTTCCCGGCCTGTCTCAGTGCAGGTCGCGTCGTGGCGACCAATGACTGCTCAGGAGTAAAGCATGCGTAAACTGATTCTCAGCGCCGCGCTGGTAGCTGCCAGCGTATTCGGTATGACTGCCGTCCAGGCTGCGGAGCCTGTTGCCGGCAAGCAATACCTCGAGCTGAGCAACCCTGTTCAGGTTTCCGTACCTGGCAAGATCGAAGTGGTCGAGCTGTTCTGGTACGGCTGCCCACATTGCTATCACTTCGAGCCAGTCATCAACCCATGGGTTGAAAAACTGCCACAGGATGTCAACTTCAAGCGCGTACCGGCCATGTTCGGCGGCCCATGGGACGCTCACGGCCAGATGTTCCTGACCCTCGAAGCCATGGGCGTCGAGCACAAGGTACACGCCGCGGTGTTCGATGCCATCCAGAACCAGCACAAGCGCCTGACCGACCCGCAGGACATGGCGGACTTCCTCGCCACCCAAGGTGTGGACAAGGACAAGTTCCTCGCTACCTTCAACTCGTTCGCCATCAAGGGCCAGGTCAACCAGGCCAAGGAACTGGCGAAGAAGTACGAAATCACCGGCGTACCGAGCATGGTCGTCAACGGCAAGTACCGCTTCGACCTGGGTACCGCCGGCGGGCCGGAAGGCGTGCTGGACGTCGCCGACCAGCTGATCGCCAAGGAGCGCGCCGCCAAGTAGGCGGCGTAACCCATGCCCCGCTTCAGAACCACGCGTGGCATTGGCCTGCATCAGCCGCAGGTCAACGAGCATCACCTGGAGGCCTCTGGCCTGCCCGAGGATGGTCGCCTGCGGCTGCTCAGTTTCAACATTCAGGTCGGCATCAGCACCGAGCGCTACCGGCATTACCTGACCCGCAGTTGGCAGCACTTGCTGCCACACAACGGGCGGGCCGGCAACCTGCAGAAAATCGGTGAATTGCTGGGCGACTTCGACCTGGTGGCCTTGCAGGAAGCCGACGGTGGCAGCATGCGCTCGGGCTACATCAACCAGGTCGAACACCTTGCCCAACTGGGTGCCTTCCCTTATTGGTACCAGCAGCTCAACCGCAACCTTGGGCGTTTTGCCCAGCATAGCAATGGCGTTCTCAGCCGCTTGAAGCCGCAACTGCTTGAAGATCACCCGTTACCCGGCCCGGCCGGCCGTGGGGCGATACTGGTGCGGTTTGGTGAAGGTGAAGATGCGCTGATCGTGGTGATGATGCACCTGGCGCTGGGTGCCAAAACCCGCGCCCTGCAACTGGGCTACATCCGCGAGCTGATTGGCGGTTACCGCCACCAGGTGCTGATGGGCGACATGAATACCCATGCCACCGACCTGCTGGAGCACTCGCCGCTGCGCGATCTGGGCCTGATTGCCCCGCAAGTCGAGGCTACCTTCCCAAGCTGGCGCCCGCAGCGTTGCCTGGACCATATCCTGCTCAGCCCAAGCCTTACGCTGGAGCGTGTCGAGGTGCTGGCGCGGCCAATTTCCGACCACCTTCCCGTTGCTGTCGAGATTCGATTGCCTGATGCATTGACTGTGGATACGCTGCCGGTCTTGAGCTAATTGCCATCACCGTTTGCGGACCCGGGCATGACTGAAGACGCTGAGCGCTGGAAAGAAAAATACCTTAAAAGCCTCGAGCAGCAAGAAAAGCTCGAACGCCGCTGGGACGCCCGTCTCGACCTGCTGCGTCGCGGTCTGGTGCGCAGCACCCTGGCTGCCGAAGGCAGTGACAAGGTGGTGGACGCGTGCATGAAGGAGATGCGCGAGGTTATCCGCAGCGACAACATGGACGCCGGCCTCGCCGGGTTGATTCCGCGCCTGGAGAAAGCGGTGCTGGACTCTGAACAGCGCCGCGAAACCCGCATGAACCAGGTCAGCGATGCATTGACCGCGTTGGTCGGCCAGCTGCAAGGCTTGCCGCTGCCCAGCGAGATCTCGCGGCGGTTGAAAAAGCTGGCGAAAAAACTCGATGGTGGCGTTGCCCAATCCCGCGAACTGCCGCCTCTGTTGGGCGAGTTGAGCGGCCTGCAGGGCCTCGCGCTGTCGGCCCTTGGCAAGCCGGCGGACGAAGCCCGGCCCGGCTTTTTGCAACGCTTGTTCGGCAGCCGTGAGGACGACCCCCAAGGCGAGCACGTGCCGGTGCCGGTGCTTGCTGCTGATGCGCCCCCGGCTGCAAAGGGCAGTATCGAAGCCCCGCAGCCTGACGATGTGGATGCGCTGCAACCGCTTTCAGCCTCTGCCGCCGAAGCGATCAAAGGGCCTCAACCTGAGCTGGAGGGTTCTGGGCCGGCGCTGATCGAAACAATTGAAACACCTCCTGCCCTGCTGCCGCTGCAGGATGAGGCACCCGAGCCGGGCGCGGCCGTGAGCGAACCTCTGGCAGCAGCACAACCGGCACCCACACTTGAAGAAACCTTCGGCGAAGACGGCCCCTATGCCCTGCCCTACGCGGTAGAGCCGCCCTACAGCCAGGTCGCTGCGCACATCGAAAAGACCCTGATCGGCCTGCTCGATGACCTTAGCCTGCCCGAGCGGCACAAGGCCCAGGCGCTGGACATGCGCGAGCGAGTTGCCCGTGGCCTGAACTGGTATGAGCTGATCCCGGTGCTCGATGACCTGGCCGTGCTCATGCTGGCGATCACCGACAGTGGCCAGCACGAATTCGAGACCTACCTGCAGCAGCTCAACGAGCGCCTCGAAGGCTTCCAGAGCCACCTGCACGAGGCCAGCGCTGGCCACGCCGACAACAGCGTTGCCGCTCGCGAGCTGGATACCCAGTTGCGCGAGCATGTCGATGGGTTGCAAAGCAGTGTGCAGGGCGCCGCCGACGTCGATAGCCTCAAGCACATCCTGGAAAACCGCCTGGAAGGCCTGCTGGTCACCATGGACGAGCACAAGCACGAGCGGGATCGCCGCGAGCAAGAGTTGGCCGGGCGCCTGCAAGGCCTGTCCGAACGGGTTGCGAACATGGAGCACGAGGCGCTCGGTTACCGCGAGCACCTGGAAGAGCAGCGCCAGAAAGCCCTGCTCGACCCCCTCACCGGCCTGCCAAACCGCGCGGCCTGGAGCGAGCGGGTCGAGCGCGAAATAATCGAGTGGCAGGAGAACGGCGGCCATTTGGCCATGGCAATCCTCGACCTGGATCACTTCAAGCGCATCAACGACAGTTATGGGCATCTGGCCGGGGACAAGGTGTTGAAGATTGTCGCCGACCAGTTACGCAAGCGCCTGCGGGGCCGTGACTTCATCGCCCGCTTCGGTGGCGAGGAATTCGTCCTGCTGCTGCCACAGACATCGCCGGCCGCCGCTGCCCAAGTGGCGGAAACAATGCGGGCCACGGTGGAAGCCTGCCCGTTCCACTTCAAGGGCGAGCGGGTGGTGATCACCACCTCCATCGGCCTGGGTGCATTCCGCTCCGGCGAGCGCGGCGACCAGGTGCTCAAGCGTGCCGATGCGGCGCTGTACCGGGCCAAGGAGCAGGGGCGCAACCGCGTCGAGCAGGGCTAGCCTGCAAACACTGACCCACGGTAAGCGCGGCCATGGGGAGCACGTTATACTGTAGCGCTCATTCGCTGAGGCCACTGACGTGCTTTCTTCGCTAAAAAAAACGCTGATTACCTTTTTGCTTTTGTCTGTCGCCGGTTGCTCGACGGGCCTGCGCATCGACCGCAGCCACCCCTCGGCCAACCAGGACAACCGCATCCAGTTCGTTGTCCTGCATTACACCAATGCTTCGCTGGAGCGCTCCTTGGCGTTGCTTACCCACGGTGAGGTCAGCAGCCATTACCTGATCGGCGACGGCCCGGCGACGGTGTATCAGCTGGTGGATGAAAACCGCCGAGCCTGGCATGCCGGTGACAGCCAGTGGCAGGGGCGCACCTGGCTGAACTCCTCGTCCATTGGTATCGAGATCGTCAACCCGGGGTTCACCGACACACCGAACGGCCGGGTCTGGCACCCTTATAGTGAAGCGCAGGTGCAATCACTGATCGCGCTGCTCAAGGACATCGTCAAACGCAACAACATCGAGCCGCGGCACATCATTGGCCACAGCGATATCGCCCCGCTGCGCAAGCTGGACCCGGGGCCGCTGTTCCCGTGGAAGCGCCTGGCCGATGCCGGGCTGGGTATCTGGCCAGATGCCAATGCCGTGGCACGCCAGCAGGCCTACTTCAGCGTCAACCCGCCGAACATTGGCTGGTACCAGCAGGAGCTGGCGCGGTTTGGTTATCAAATAGAGCAGACCGGAGTGCTGGATGTAGCCACCCGCCATGTGATTGCCGCGTTCCAGATGCGCTTCCGCCCGCAGCGCTTCGACGGCATGCCGGATGCGCAGACGGCAGCGATGCTGCAGGTGCTCAACCGCATGCGCTGAGCCCTTTCGCGACACAAGGCCGCACCTACAAGGGCCTGCGTAAACTTCGGATAAGCGCCAAACGGTGAGGGTGATTCTCAATTCAGTTGCTATACCTTAGTTATCAACTGGATGCCTTTGATGTCTGCCATCATCACCCTGCTGCGCCAAATTTTTTACCGTCCCTGGATGCTGGCCACTTTGGCAGCGCTGGCCAGTGCCGCCCTGTTGCTCTCCGCCAGCATCGGTATTGCCCTGCAACAGATGAAGCAAAGCGAGAGCGAACAGATGAACGCCCAGGGCGAGCGTTTTCTCGACCGCCTCGAGCAAGTGTTTGGCCAGTTACGGGAAGGTGTGGACCTGTTGCAGGCGCAGCCCTTGCGTGGCTGTAGCCCGGAGATGCTGGCGGCGTTACAGCAGGTTGGCCTGAGTTCGCGGTTCATTTATGAAGCAGCTTATGTGGATGGCTATGTCGCCTGCTCCAACCGTGGCGATGAGCGGGCGTTCGAACCTTTGCGGGCACCCGATATCCAGGGGCCGACCTACAGCTACTGGTTGAACACCACCACCGAACCGAACGAGAACCTGGCTGCACTGATGTTAGGCCGGGGCAAGTTCGTGGTCTCCACCTCGCGCGGGCACCTGACCGATGCGGTCGACCTGCCCCCGGGCGGCAGCCTGGTGGTGGTGCTGGACAACGGCGCACGGGCCATTCCGGTGCTCGGTCCGCCACAGGTATGGCCACCGCCCTCCGCCTGGTCGAACAGCCACAAGTCATTGCTGGAACTCCGTGACCGGCTGATCTACCGGATGCCGACCAAGTCGCCGGATTACCAACTGGTGCTGATTGCCCCAAGGGCGAGCCTGCCGCTGAGGATGAACGGCATGCTCTGGTTGCTGTTCCCCGGTAGCGTGCTGGCAGCCTGCTGCATCGGTTGGCTGGTACTCCAGCTGATCCTGCAACGACGGTCGATGAGTTCGGAGTTGCAGCATGCCTTACGGCGTGGCGAGCTACAGGTGCTTTATCAGCCAATCATCGAGCTCGACAGCCGGCGTTGCGTGGGTGCCGAGGCCCTGGTGCGCTGGCGTCGCCCGGACGGCAGCCTGACCAGCCCGGACCTGTTCATTCCGCTGGCAGAGAACACCGGGCAGATTCGCCAGATCACCGATTTTGTCCTGCAACGTGTGCTTGAACAGCTAGGGCAGCTACTGCGCTCGCACCCCAAGTTGTACATATCGATAAACCTGGCGGCATGCGATGTGATGGTGCCACGAATTGGCCGGGTGGCGGCGCGCCTGTTGGCCTTGCATCGCGTGGCGCCCAGCCAGATTGCCTTCGAGGTGACCGAGCGTGGGCTGATTGACGTCGTGGTAGCCCGTGACAACCTGCAGGCGCTGCGCGCCGTTGGGCATCAGGTGTTGATCGACGATTTTGGTACTGGTTATTGCAGCCTGGCCTACTTGCAGACCTTGCCGGTGGACTGCCTGAAAATCGACAAGGCGTTCATCGATGCCCTGGGCCACGATGCCGCCAGCAGTGGCGTTGCCCCGCATATCATCCGCATGGCCCATGACCTGCACCTGCGGGTAATTGCCGAAGGTATCGAGTTCGAGGACCAAGCGGTGCTGCTGAACAGCGAAGGGGTCAACTATGGCCAGGGCTGGCTGTTTGCCCGGCCTCTGAACGCTCGGCAGTTTGCCGAGCTGGTAACCCGCGGGCACTTGCCGCGACGGGTTGACCACTGAGTGATCCCGCCCCGGCGATGAGGTGGGTGCAGGCGAAGCTCAAACGGGCAGCGCCATGTAGAACTGCGTGCCCTCCCCCGGGCGGGAAAACACACCCATGCGCCCGCCATGCAGTTGCACGATCTCCTTGCACAACGCCAGCCCCAGCCCGGCGCCGCCTTTCTTGCGGCCTACTTGCACAAAGGGCTCGAAGATGCGCCCTTGCTGCCCATAGGCAATGCCCTCGCCGTTGTCCTCGACGCTGATGATGACCCGCTCCGCATGCCGCCGGGCATGCAGACGGATACGCCCGCCATTGGCGGTATGGCGGATGGCGTTGTGCAGCAGGTTGTCAAGCACCCGGTCCAGCTGGGCGGCATCGGCCTGAAGGCGCGGCAGCGGCGGCTCCAGTTCCTTGCTCAACTCGATCTGTTTGTGTGCTGCCTGCTCGGCAAAGCGCAGTTGCGCTCGCTCCAGCAATTCGTCGAGGGCGCAGGGGGCCAGGTCGAGCTTCTGCAGCCCGCTCTGGTAGCGGGAGAAGTTGAGCAGGTCGTTGATCAGCTGGGTCAGGCGCTGCATTTCTTCGCCGATGGTTTCCAGCAGGTCGTTCTCGCGTGCCTCGGGCGGGAACTTGACCCGCTCGCGCAGCAGGCCGAAGGCCATGTGCATGCCTGTCACCGGGGTACGCAGTTCGTGGGAGGCGCGCAGCACGAATTCGCTGCGCACCCGCTCGAAGGCCCTTTGCTCGGTCACATCGTGCAGCACCATCACCGCGCCAAGGATCGGCCCTTGCGGGTGGCTAACCGGGGTCAGGCTGTAGGTGAGCAGGCGTGATTCTTCATCAACCTCCATGTTCAGGTCGTCAGGTGGGCGGTCAAGGCTGCCGCCACGCAACACCTGGCGCAGCTGTTGCTCAAGCTCGGGGCGTTGCAGGGCTTCGGCCAGGCTGCTGCCGACGCGGCTGTCGTTCCAGCCCAGCTGGCGCTGCGCCACCGGGTTGAGGTGCTCGAGGCGTCCCTGGCGGTCAATGATCAGCAGGCCGTCGTCGATGCTGTCGAGTACGGCCTGTAGGCGCTGCTGGCCGGCCAGCAGCTCGTCCACGTTGGTGGCCTGGTGCTTGCGCAAGGCATCGGCCATCAGGCCAAAGCGGCGGGTCAGCTGGTTGAGCTCGGTAGCTTGAGTGACCGGCAAGGTGACGTCGAAGTTGCCTTTGCCCAGCTGGTCGGCCGCCTTGGCCAAGGCCTCGATCGGCTGGCCGAAACGCCGGGCGATGTTGTGCGCGGTGATAAAGCCCAGTACCAGTACCACCAGGCCCATCAGGCCGAGGACACCACTGACCAGCAAGGCGCGGTCACGCGTGCGTTCCTCGCTACGGGTGATCAGGTCCAGTGCCTGCCTGTGGGAGTCGATCAGGTCGCTGCGCACCTGGTTGAACGCGGCCCCCAGCGGCTGATCGACACCCATGCTGCGAGCGGGTGCGGCGCTGTCGCGATAGGCCTGGAGGAAGGCCTGGTAATTGCTGCTGGCCTTGCTGAAGCCGGTGCGCTCGCCGCCTTGCTCCAGCCCTTGGTTGAGCAGCGCCTGGAAGTTTTCCTGCAGCAGCCGCAGGCTTTCCGGGGCGGTGTCTTCATCAAGAATCAGGGTCAGCTGTTCGCCCAGGTTCTGGCGCAACTTCAGCCCCACTTCCAGGGCATGGGTGGTATCGCGCACCAGCTGCTGTTGCACGGTGGCCATCTGCAGCACGCTGACCAGGCCCAGCAGCAGCCCAAGCAAGGCCACGGTCACGAGTGCCGAGATGCTGAGGAAAAGCCGCGTGCGCAGCTTCATGGGTGGCCACTTCATAGGTTGTACTGCTTGCGTTTGCGGTACAGGGTGGAGGCATCGATGCCCAGGGTCTTGGCGGCTTGGTCCAGGGTGTCGCTGGCGGCCAGCACCGCGCCGATATGGGCGCGCTCCAGCTCATCCAGGCTCAGTGCGGCGCCCACGCGCGGGGCATTGCCGGCAGGTTGTTCGCCCATCCCCAGGTGGCTGATTTCCACACGCTCCTGCGGGCAGATGATGCTGGCCCGTTCCACTACGTTGCGCAGTTCGCGAATGTTGCCGGGCCAGCGGTAGTTGAGCAGGGCCGAGCGCGCCTCGTCACTGAAGCCGCGAGCGGGGCGGGAGTATTCCTTGACGAAGCGGGCAAGGAAACGGTCGGCCAGGGTGAGGATGTCCTCACTGCGCTCGCGCAGAGGGGGCAGGTGCAGTGTGATGACGTTCAGGCGATACAGCAGGTCTTCACGGAAGCGGCTTTCGCGCACCATCTCTTCCAGGTTCAGGTTGGTGGCGGCCAGAATCCGTACATCGGCACGGCGGGTAACCGGGTCGCCGACGCGCTCGTATTCCTTGTCCTGGATGAAGCGCAGCAGTTTGGGCTGCAAGGTCAGCGGGAAATCGCCGATCTCGTCAAGGAACAGCGTGCCGCCGTCCGCCTGGCTGACCCGCCCCAGGGTGCTTTCGCTGGCGCCGGTGAAGGCGCCGCGGGTATGGCCGAACAGTTCGCTTTCCATCAGCTCGGCGTTCAGCGACGGGCAGTTGATGGTCACGCAGGCTTTGCGTGCACGCTTGCTCCAGCCATGGATGGCCCGCGCCAGCTCGCCTTTACCGGTACCTGACTCACCAAGGATGAGGATGTTGGCGTCGGTGGTGGCCACCTGGCGGGCGGTTTCCAGCACCGCCATCATGGCCGGGCTATGGGAGTCGAGGCCGTCCTTGGGTTTGCGTACTTCACCTTCCAGGGCTTCCAGGCGCGCAGAAAGCTGGCGCACCTCCAGTTGCTTGGCGGTGGCCAGGCGCAACTGGTCGGGGCTGCACGGCTTGACCAGGTAGTCGGCAGCGCCGGCCTGGATGGCGTCCACCGCGGTGTCGATCGCCGAGTGCGCGGTGACGATCACCACGCGCATCCACGGGGCCTGGATGCGCATCTGCGCCAGTACGTCCAGGCCGTTGTCCTCGCCCAGGCGCAAATCGAGGAAGCACAGGTCGAACACCTGGCGCTGCAGCAAGGTTTCGGCCTGGGCGGCGCTGTTGGCCGTGGCCACGCTGTAGCCCTCGTCTTCCAGGCAGTAGCGGAAGGTGCGCAGGATCGCGGACTCGTCATCCACCAGCAGAATGCGGCCTTGCTTGTCCTGGGCTGACTCCATTTCCTGTGCTCCTTAGGGAAAGATCTTTATTTAGTGTGGGAAAAATCGGGCAAGTTGCATGGTCAATTCTGAAGGATTCTGTCCTTTGCATGCTAGCCAATGGCCAAATGATGCGTACAGACCGCGATTTTCCAATGCTTTGCTTAGATACCTGCGCTGGCACATTGGTTGCGATGATTTTCAGATTTTGCCTACGAAGGAGGCACTGCCATGCCCTTTTCCCTGCGTACAGCTGTTTTGGCTGCCACCCTGCTGCCCATCTTTACCCCGGCTTTCGCCGACCCTGTACAGGACGCGCGGCTGGAAGGCGCGCTGCAAACCGCGCTGTCACTGAATCGCATGCTCAACCCATTTCGTATCAAGGTAGAAGTGGACGGCAAGCAGGCGCGGCTTTCCGGTGAGGTGGAGAACGAGGTCGAGCGGCAGCTGGCCGAGGATGTAGCCCGTGCCACCCGGGGCATCGAACAGGTGGAAAACCAGCTGCAGGTGAATGCCCAACTGGTTGAGCGCCCGCTGGAGCTGCGTGCCTACGCCCAGCGCCTGGAGGATGCCACGCTGGCGGCGGTGATCCGTGCCCGGCTGCTGTGGAGCCGCACCACCGAAAAAGCCCCCATAGAAGTACAAAGCAGTGACGGCGTGGTGACCTTGCGCGGCAGGGTCGACAGTGCCGAAGCCAAGGAGTTGGCGGGCGTGGTGGCGCGTACCACCGACGGCGTGCACCTGGTCAACAACCTGGTCAGCCTGGATACCGCCGCCATGGCCAAGGCGCGGGAAACGCCGGTGGGTGTGCCCAGCGGGCCGCAACCGAGTGACAACTGGATCATCGACAAGATCCAGAACAGCTACCGCTTCAGCCGCAACCTCGATGGCCTGAACCTGAAAGTGGCCAGCGAAGCGGGCATGGTGCGGCTGTCGGGCGAGGTGGTCAGCGCTGAGCAGAAAACCATCGCCGTGGAGATCGCCCGGCAGATCATCGGAGTACGCGGGGTGGACGCCGACTTGCTCAAGGTGGCGACCAAGGTGGAAGGCTGATCGTGCAATTCGCACGACCCCACAGGCGCCATCGTGCAGGATACGTCCTTGGGGGGCGCTTAGTCTCTATGTAAGACGTTGATTTATAAGGATTTTATTTAAATGGCAAGGCTGGCATGCAGGCTGCAATTACCTGTTCAGGTTTGAACAAAAATTACAGCAGGAGGAGCCGGCATGAACCGCCAATCCGTCAACCGCTCGCAGATCGCCGCACTGCCCTTGCGCCAGATGCTGACACTTGGCATGGCGCTGCTGCTGACTTTGGCCGCTGGCCTCTTTTATTACAGCTGGCAGACGGCCCGCCTGGCTGAGCAAGTGGCAGCTCAGACGGCCCTGTTGACGCAGATTCAGGCAACTCGTGCCAACACCCTGGTCCAGGCCGCTGACCGGCTGCCAGCTGGCCAGGCCACTGCCTCACCGGCCACCCTGGAAAATGTCGTACCCCAGGACCGTTGGGTTTTCTGACCTACCGGCCGGATCGATTCCGCAAAAAGAAAGGAGAACTACCATGCTGAGCTGGGCTATCACTTTCCTCATCATCGCCATTGTCGCTGCCGTACTGGGCTTCGGTGGTATCGCCGGCGCTGCGACGGGTATCGCGAAGATCCTGTTCATTGTCTTCCTGGTGCTGTTCGTAGCCTCCTTCTTCTTTGGACGTGGACGAGGTTGAAGATGGGCAGGAAGCTTTCTACAGCCCTGGCTGCCGCCCTGTTACTGGACGGCAGTGCGGCGGCGATGGCGGCCAATGACGGCCAGGTCCGGGTCGATCAGTTGCTCGGCTCGGACCCGGAGTACCGGGAAGCCTGGCAGGACACGATCAAGGGCGAGGAACGCCTGCCCGATTGGGTGGTCAATCTGACCGGCAGTGCCCAGGAGCAGATGTCCGCCGTTACCGAAGACGGCGACAAGTACTTGGTCGGCCCCCTGTGCGAGGCCCAGGACAAGTGCACCTACAAGCGCCTGATCGTTGCCTTCAGCTGGGACAAGGATGATGCCTACGGGATGCTCGTGGAGGTACCCGAAGGTTTGCCGAGCGACAAGTCGCCCACGCGCCATGCGCAGTACCGTTGGCTGGGCGAGCCCGACGACGGCATGAAGGCGATGCTGCGGGAGCAGCTCAAGCGTGACCCGAACTGGTACTGAGCATTTTGTTGCGAGTACGGATGAAAGGTCACCGACTGTCACGTAATAGAAGCTGAACCTTCCTATAGTTCAGCCTTCTATGATGCGCCGCCCCGAGGAGGGGCAGCACATGACCAAGGGGTCGGGCTGTTCTGATTGCTACAGGATCGGAGTGGCCTAGGGGTACAGGGAGTGCCTCCAGCAATGGGCCGGGTCAGGAAAGGCGGAATCGGAAGTATCAGGTCTGCGGTGTCACAGGGATACCTTGGCAGACCTGACTTCCGAGGAGCCCTGTAGGAAACGTCGCTTTCCTTGCGCGTTTTTTCCCCTGAGACACATTTTGTCTCGACCGTACATCAAATTTTTTTCGACCTCCTGGCTGCTTCTACAAGTGGCATTTACGCCATTCGGATTGTCGAACAAGCCATCTTCTTCGCCCTTTGTGTACCGTCAAATCTGCCGAAATCTGGCGGTTTGGTCTTGTTCGGGATTCCGAACGTTATAAATCAAGCACTTGCGAACGCCCTCTTTTCGTGCAAATCGATATGCATAAACGGTATGGGGTATGCGTTTCCGGCATTAGCTTTCGCCCCTTGCCGTCGCAATAGTTGCCGCCTTTTTCGCTGGCCAGAGCGCCCTGTCGCTCGCCTGCGGTGTCCTTACATGAAGTCGCCGGACGGAATCTTCTGCTGTACGTGACCTTGCCAATGGCTTTGTTACGTGTGCATCCGCCAGGTGCCATGACCACTAGAACAAAGGGTAAAGACATGAAGAAGGCAAAACTGAGCCTCGCCTGGCAGATCGTTATCGGTCTGGTGCTGGGTGTTGCAATCGGCGCGCTACTGAATCATTTCAGTGCAGAAAAGGCATGGTGGATCAGCAACGTCCTTCAGCCTGCTGGTGACATCTTCATTCGCCTGATCAAGATGATCGTCGTCCCGATCGTGATTTCGTCGCTGATCGTGGGTATCGCCGGGGTAGGCGATGCGAAGAAACTGGGCAGCATCGGCCTGAAGACCATCATCTACTTCGAAGTGGTGACCACCATCGCCATCGTCGTGGGCCTGGTGCTGGCCAACCTGTTCCACCCGGGTGCCGGTATCGACATGAGCACCCTGGGTACCGTGGACATCTCCAAGTACCAGGCCACTGCGGCTGAGGTGCAGCATGAGCACGCGTTCATCGAAACCCTGCTGAATCTGATCCCGTCGAATATCTTCGCAGCGCTGATGCGTGGCGAAATGCTGCCGATCATCTTCTTCTCGGTAATGTTCGGCCTGGGCCTGTCGAGCCTGCAGGCAGAACTGCGCGACCCACTGGTACGCACCTTCCAGGCCGTCTCGGAAACCATGTTCAAGGTCACCCACATGATCATGAACTACGCCCCGATCGGCGTGTTCGCCCTGATCGCCGTGACCGTGGCCAACTTCGGCTTCAGCTCGCTGCTGCCGCTGGCCAAGCTGGTGCTGCTGGTGTACTTCGCCATCGCCTTCTTCGCCTTCATGGTGCTGGGCCTGGTCGCCCGCGTGTTCGGCTTCTCGGTGATCAAGATCATGCGCATCATGAAAGATGAGCTGATCCTGGCCTACTCCACCTCCAGCTCCGAAACCGTGCTGCCGCGCGTGATCGAGAAAATGGAGAAGTACGGCGCGCCGAAGTCGATCTGCTCGTTCGTGGTACCGACCGGCTACTCCTTCAACCTTGATGGTTCGACCCTGTACCAGAGCATCGCGGCCATCTTCATCGCCCAGCTGTACGGTATCGACCTGTCGTGGAGCCAGCAACTGCTGCTGGTGCTGACCCTGATGGTCACCTCCAAAGGCATCGCGGGCGTACCGGGCGTATCGTTCGTGGTCCTGCTGGCCACCCTGGGCAGCGTGGGCATCCCGCTGGAAGGCCTGGCCTTCATCGCCGGTGTCGACCGCATCATGGACATGGCCCGTACCGCACTGAACGTGGTGGGCAACGCCTTGGCTGCACTGGTCATCGCTCGCTGGGAAGGCATGTACGACGCGGCCAAGGGCGAGAAGTACTACGCCTCGTTGATGGCCGACAAAAAGGAAGCTGTCGTCGCTGGCGAAACCGCCAAGCGCTGAGCCTGATGGCAGCTTGACCAAGAGCCCCGACTTGTCGGGGCTTTTTGTTGTCTGTGAAACGTTGGGGCCTTTGTGGGAGCGGGCATGCCCGCGAACACCGGCAACGCCGGTGCCATCTACCGCGTTAGCTGATTCGCGGGCATGCCCGCTCCCACAAGCTCCTGTGTCAGGGCTGTGATCGCCAGTGAGGGGCTGCGATACGCTATCATTCGGGCATTTTTCAGGGGGAACACGCGGATGCTCAACGGCCTTTGGCTTGGCTTTTTCCTGGTGGCGGCGGTGTCCGCCCTGGCCCAATGGCTGGTAGGCGGCAACGCTGGCATCTTCGCGGCAATGGTCGAAAGCATCTTCGCCATGGCCAAGCTGTCGGTCGAGGTGATGGTGCTGCTGTTCGGCACACTGACCCTGTGGCTGGGCTTTCTGAAGATCGCCGAGAAGGCCGGTATCGTCGAATGGTTGGCCAAGGTGCTGGGCCCGCTGTTTGCCCGCCTGATGCCTGAGGTACCGCCCGGCCACCCTGCCTTGGGCCTGATTACCATGAACTTTGCCGCCAACGGCCTGGGCCTGGACAACGCCGCCACGCCGATCGGCCTGAAGGCCATGCGCGCACTGCAGGAGCTGAACCCCAGCAGCACCACCGCGAGCAACGCGCAGATCCTGTTCCTGGTGCTCAATGCCTCGTCGCTGACGCTGCTGCCGGTCACCATCTTCATGTACCGGGCCCAGCAGGGCGCGCCCGACCCGACCATGGTGTTCCTGCCAATCCTGCTGGCGACCAGCGTCTCGACCCTGGTCGGCCTGCTGTCGGTGGCCGTGATGCAGCGCCTGCGCCTGTGGGACCCGGTGGTGCTTGCCTACTTCATCCCCGGCGCCTTGCTGCTGGGAGGCTTCATGGCCTTCCTTGGCACCTTGTCGGCCGCCGCGCTGGCCAGCCTGTCGTCGATCCTGGGCAACCTCACGTTGTTTGGCGTGATCATGCTGTTCCTGGTGATGGGTGCCCTGAAGCGGGTGAAGGTGTATGAGGCCTTTGTCGAAGGGGCCAAGGAAGGCTTCGATGTGGCCAAGAACCTGCTGCCCTACCTGGTGGCAATGCTGGTGGCGGTGGGTGTGCTGCGCGCATCGGGTGCCCTGGAGCTGGCCCTGGACGGGATTCGCCATGCGGTGAACTGGATGGGCCTGGACACCCGCTTCGTCGAGGGCTTGCCCACCGCGCTGGTCAAGCCGTTCTCCGGCAGCGCAGCACGGGCCATGCTGATCGAGACCATGCAGACCCAAGGCGTGGACAGTTTCCCGGCCCTGGTGGCGGCGACGATTCAGGGCAGCACCGAAACCACCTTCTACGTACTGGCTGTGTACTTTGGCGCTGTGGGCATCCAGCGCGTGCGCCATGCGGTCGGTTGCGCACTGCTGGCCGAGTTGTCCGGGGTGATCGCGGCGATCTTCGTCTGCTACTGGTTCTTCGCCTGAAGCTTCAGCTGTGCCTGGTTGGCCTGGACAATGGTCCAGCTCACCACCTGCCCCACCAGCTGGTCGCTGGCCTGACCAAAGCCGGCGACCACCGCTGACACTTGCTTGTCAGCGAGCGGCTGGCGGATCTCGAAGCGCTTGCTGGCCAGAATGCGCTGGTCGCGCCCCTGGACCAGGCGCGCATCGTAGCGGATCACCACTTCCACCGCCCCGCCCGGGCGGTATTCACTCTGAAACGCCTGCAGCTCGCCAGCCAGCTCGTAGTCGGCCTGCAGGTTGCTGTCGTCGGCGCTCAGGCGCTGCACCTGGCCGTCACGCTGGAAACCATCGAGCAGGCGGTTGCGCAGCAGCACCGGGGCGGCATCGCTCCAGCGCGCGCCCTTGTAACTGCTGACCACATCGCCCTGGGGGATGACGGCAATGCGCGGCCCCGCCAGCACTTCACTGGCCAGCGGCTTGTTCAGGCGCAATGACCAGTCCAGCGGCACTGCTGTGCGGCTGGGCTGGTTCACCGGCAGGCGGTACAGGTCGACGGGCTCGCTCTGGGGCAGGATCGAGCAGGCACTGGCCAGGCTTAGCGAGGCCGCCAGGGCCAGCAGGCGCAACGACGGTTTCATGGCTGGAACTCCTTGTTGTTGTCGCGGCCGAGCAGGTAGCCGCTCGGGTCGGCCTCCAGTTGCCGGGAAATGCCTTTAAGCGCGTTGAGGGTTTCGCGTAGTTCACGAATGGCGGGGGTGAGCTGGTTCAGGCCTTGAGCGCCGTCGCCGATGGCTTCGCTGTTGTTCTTGAGCAGGTTGTTGATGGTTGCCGTGCTTTCAGCCAGTGACTGCATGGCCTGCTCGGCGCTGCCGATCGCCTGTTTGCCTTCGCTGCCCAGCAGGCCGTTGGCATTGCGCATCAGCGCCTGGGTTTCGGCCAGGGTGGCGCTGGCTTGCTTGCCCACCTGCACAAGTTGATCGATGGCCTCGGCGATGCCACCGTGCTGGCCGGCAAAGGCCCCGGTGGTCTTGTCGAGGTTGGCCAGGGTGTTGCTGAGGTGGTCGATGTTGTCCTCGGAGAACATCTGGTTGGCGTTGTGCAGCAGCAGGTTGATGTTGGTGACCAGGTCGCTGCTGTCATTGAGCAGGCGCGAGATGGGCGACGGCGAGGCAATGATCACTGGCAGCTTGCCGTCCTTGCCCTTCAGTTCAGGGCTGTGCGGGGTGCCGCCGCTGAGCTGGATGAACGAGTTGCCTGTTACGCCGGCCAGGGTCAACTTGGCCTGGGTATCTTCTTTCACCGGGGTGTCACCGCTCAGGCGCACCCGGGCCAGTACCCGGCGCGGGTCGTTCGGGTCCAGCCGCAGGGTAGAGACATCGCCCACCTTGATGCCGTTGTACTGCACCGGGCTGCCACGCGACAGGCCGGAAACGGCTTCGTTGAACACCACTTCGTAATCCTTGAAGGCGTCATCGACACTGGACTTGGTCAGCCATAGGCCGAACAGCATGGCACCCGCCACCACCAGGACGGTGACCAGGCCGATAAGGACGTGATGGGCTCGGGTTTCCATTGCTCAGCGCTCCTGCCCGGCACGGGTGGCGGCCTGTTCGGCTGCGCGCCCGCGTGGGCCGTGAAAGTATTCTTGAATCCAGGCGTCGTTGGTCTGCTCGACCTCGGCCAGCGGGCCGGCTACCAGGACCTTTTTCTGCGACAGCACCGCGATGCGGTCGGTAATGGTGTACAGGGTGTCGAGGTCGTGAGTGATCAGGAACACCGACAGGCCCAGTGCATCGCGAAGCGTCAGGATCAACTGGTCGAACGCGGCGGCGCCGATCGGGTCCAGGCCGGCGGTGGGCTCGTCGAGGAACAGGATGTCCGGGTCCAGGGCCAGGGCCCGGGCCAGCGCTGCACGCTTGATCATGCCCCCTGACAGCGAGGACGGGTACTTGTCGGCGGCCGAGATCGGCAGCCCGGCCAAGGCCAGCTTCACGCCGGCCAGGTGCTCGGCGTCGGCGCGGGACAGCCCGGCGTGTTCGATCAACGGCAAGGCCACGTTCTCGGTGACGGTCAGCGAAGAGAACAGCGCGCCCTTCTGGAACAGCACGCCGAAGCGCCGTTCGACCAGCGAGCGCTGTTCTTCGCCCAAGCCGGCAAGGTCCTGGTCGAACACTTTGATCAGCCCCTCATTAGGCCGTCGCAGCCCAATGATGCTGCGCAGCAGTACCGATTTGCCGCTGCCCGAACCACCGACCACGGCGAGGATTTCGCCACGGTACAGGTCAAGGTCAAGGTTTTCATGCACAACCTGGGGGCCGAAGCGGTTGCAGATGCCGCGGGCTTCGATCACTTTTTCCCGATCAATCACCAACCCATCTCCATGAAGAACAGCGCGGCCACGGCGTCCAGCACGATGACCACGAAAATCGACTGCACCACCGCCGAGGTAGTGTGTGCGCCCACCGATTCGGCACTGCCGCTGACCTTGAAGCCTTCGAGGCAGCCGATGGCTGCGATCAGAAAGGCGAAGAACGGCGCCTTGGCCAAGCCCACCAGGAAGTGTTGCACGCCTATATCGGTTTGCAGCAGCGACAGGAACATGGCCGGCGAGATATCCAGCGACAGGGCGCATACCACCGCGCCGCCGACAATGCCGCAGATCATCGCGATGAAGGTGAGCAAGGGCAGCGAAATCAGCAGTGCCAGAACCCGTGGTACCACCAGCAGCTCCATTGGGTTCAGGCCCAGGGTGCGGATGGCGTCGATTTCTTCGTTGGCCTTCATCGAGCCGATCTGCGCGGTGAAGGCGCTGGCGGTGCGGCCGGCCATGAGGATGGCGGTGAGCAGCACGGCGAACTCGCGCAGGAACGAGAACGCCACCAGGTCGACGGTGAAAATGGTCGCGCCGAACGCGGCCAGCACCGTGGCACCGAGGAAGGCCACCACCGCGCCTACCAGGAAGGTCAGCAAGGCAACGATAGGGGCCGCGTCCAGCCCGGTCTGCTCGATATGTGCCACAACCGGCGTTAGGCGCCAGCGGTGCGGTGTCAGGGCGCGGCGCAGCAATGTCTCGAGGATGACACCGATGAAGCCGAGCAACTGCAAGGAGTCTTGCCACAGTGTGGCGACGGCGCGGCCGATGCGCTCCAGCAGCATCAGCAGTACGTTGCGCTCGGGTTCCTTGACAGGGATGCAGTAGTCCTGGACCGAGCAGTAGACGTTCTTGAGCAGCGCGCGGCTGGCTTCGGGCAGGTCCTGGGTACAGTGCGCCAGGCGCTCGGAGCCGAGCAGCTCGGTCAGCAGCGAGGCCCCGGCGGTGTCCAGGCGCCCCAGCTGGCTGAGGTCGGCGACGGTGTCGGCCGTGTATTGCGCGCGCAGTTGTTCGCTCTCGCGCTTGAGGCTGGCGTAGTGCGCCAGGGTCCAGTCACCGGTTATGCGCAGGCAGGCCGGTTGGCTGCTGGCGTCCAGGGTGGCGCTGGGGGTGGTCATAGGCTCCATGCAATTGACTCGGCGCTAAGGCTTAGGGGCTGATCATAGCGCAGCGGGCATGGGCTGTTTGGTGATTATGTGCTGTCTCTTGGTTCGGCATCGCGACCTGTAGGAGCAGCCTTGTGCTGCGAAGAGGCCGTGAGCGCCCACAAAAGTGGTTTGCGGTACAGGCCCCTTCGCAGCACAAGGCTGCTCCTACACAGGTAATGCGTAAGGCATGGATTTCAACTTCCAGCCGGTGCATCGTCGACCACCTTGAAGCGCAGCACGCCGATCACCTGGCCATCTTCGGTCAGTACCCTCACCTGCCACTTGCCCACCGGGTTTGGCGGGAAGTTCTGTTTGTGGGTCCAGGCCCGGTAGCCTTCCTTGCGCCCGCCGTGGATATCCAGGGCGATGCGGTCGACCTCTTTACCGTCCTTTTGCCACACATGGTAGATCCGCTCGTTCAGGCCGCGTGGCGCGTTGATGGCGGTATAGGCGTACAGGCCGCTGCTGCGTATGCGGCTGGCGGCAATTTCATCCAGCGACTCGCCTGGCTGGCGGTTCAGCACTTCGGTGCTCACCGCCACCTCGGTCATCCACAGGGTTGCCGGCGGTACCCAGGAGCGCAGCAGCCAGCCCCCGGCGCCGACCGACAGGGTGACCAGCACCAGCGCCACGGCGCGGCGCCAGTTGTTGATCGGGAAGCTGCTGGCCAGGCTGGGGAACGACAGGGCCATGGCCGCGATCAAGGCCAGCTTGAAGCTTTGCGCGGTGGTCAGGTGCAGGATGATCGGCAGCGCGGTCAGCAAGGCGGCGAACAGCGTCAGGGTATGCAGCGCCAGGAACAGCCAGCGCCGCGGTGCCAGCCATTTGTAGTACAGCGGATCGATGATCGAAATCAGGCCCGCAGCGCCGAGCAAACCGGTGAACACCAGCTGTCCGCTGTTCCAAGTGGTGGTGATGAAGAAGAACGGCAGCACGAAGAACAGCGTTTCCTGGTGGATCATCTGCGTTGCGTAGCGCAGCAGCGGCTGCGGGATTTCGCGGTTGAAGGTGCGCGCAAACAGGCCGGTGAGGGTGTTTTCCAGCATCAGCCAGACCCAGCTGACCAGCATGAGCACGGCAACCCAGCTGGCCAGGCCGGCCTGGCGGTCGACCAGGATGAAGCTGCCTATACCGGAGAGGAAACCGCCGAGCGCGATGATGCCGGGGTAGCGTTTGAGCAGTTCGATGATGCGCTGGACGATATGGGGGATTTGGGGCATTGGGGGCTACAACAGAAAGGATAAGGTGGCTGTACGGCCCGTTCGCGGGCATGCCCGCTCCCACAGGGTTCGGCGATAACGCCCGCGAAGGGGCCGGTACTGGCAAAAGGATACCGCCGATTCACCGCTGCCGTGTAGCACCACTCGGCCGCCCAGGTCCTGGCCGGCGCCAGCGCAGCAACCCTGCCGCCAAAATCAGCCCCACAAGCAAGGCGACCAGCCCGTAAAGCTCGTCATAGCCAAGCAACGGCTTCTCGATGCGCACATAGCCATCTTCCTTGAGCAGTTCTTTCAGCGCCTCGTTGGCCTGTTCAAGCGTGACCTGGCGTAGCTTGCGCACCGGGTTGGCAAAGCGCCCGTCGGTATAGTCGTTCAGCGCTCCCCAATAGTAGTCGGCCAGGGCACTGTTGCCCTGGGTGCTCCAGCTTTCCTTGGCCACGCTGGCGTCCTTGATACGGGCGAAGGTGTCCGGGTCGAGGCCTTCCTTGCGCAGATGGTCGAACAGCCCCTGCATCACCTTGACTGCCTTGTCGACGTCATCGCGCTCAAGGTCCGCATTGAGGCTGAGCAGGCCAGTGTCGCCAAAGCTCTCACGCTGTACCGAGGGGCCGTACGACAGCCCGTTGCGCAGGCGCAGCTGGTCGTACAGCGCCCAGTCCAGGTAGCGCGACAGCAGGTCGAGGGTGGCCTGGTGGTCGTTGTCCAGCACTGGCTCGATGAACAGCCAGTGCAGCTTCACGCTATCGCCCAGCCAGCCGCGGGTCAGGTCGCGACGCTGTTCCGCCTGTTGGGTGATGCTTTCAAGGTTGCGGCGTTCTTCCGGTTCAGTGGCCGGCAGTTCGCCAAAGGTCCGCTCCAGGTAGGCCGGTAGCAGGCGATCGAGGCCACCGACCATGATCAGGGTCATGTTGTTGGCCGCGTACCAGCGGTCACGCAAGGCTTGCACCTGCTCCAGGGTCATGTCGTCGATATTGGAGCGCTCCGGGCATTTCAGGCCCAGCTCGGTCGCTAGCTGGGCGCTGGCGGGGTGGCCGATGTCCTGGCGGTCGAGCCAGCGCTGCAGGTGGCCATAGTGGCCGCCATCTTCGCGTTCGATGATGCGCTTGGCGGTGGCCAGGGCCTTGGCGTCGATAGGGGTGTCGCGGATGACCGCCAGCAGCAGGTCGAGCACTTTGCGCTGGTTGCGCGCCGGGGCTTCGATCACAAAGGTGGTGTCGGCGCTGCTGGTGTAGGCATTCCACTCGCCGCCCAGCGCTTGCAGGCGTTCTTCCAGGCCGCCCTCGCCTGTTTCATCGATGCCGCTGAACAGCAGGTGTTCAAGCAGGTGCGGCAGCTCTTTCTGCTCGCAGTCGAAGTCGTCCAGGCCCACCCCGACCACCAGGCGGATTGCCACGTGGTCACGTTCGTAGCCGTTTTTCAGGATGATCTGCAGGCCATTGGGCAGCAGGTAGCCCTCGACTCGCGAGCGGTCGAGGGCCAATGAGGGCAGGCTGCAGATCAGCAGGCAAACGATCATCAGGCAACGCATGGGCGAGCGAAGGTCCTCAGGTAGGAAAAATCAGGGCAGACGGGCTTCGTCCGGTACGCTGTCGAGCATCAGGCCGCCGGTGTCCGAGCCGCCCAGTACCACATAGGCACTGCTGCAGAACAAAGAGTTCAACCGTTTCATGTCGGCAATCAGTTCCAAGTGTAGCGAACTGGTCTCGATACTCTGCACGACCTTACGCTGCAAGCGGCTGACATGGGCGTGCGCCAGGCGCCGTTCCTGGGCACGAAAACGGCGTTTTTCCCGCAGCAGCAAGCGGGCGCTTTCCGGGTCGGCACTGAGAAAAACCGACAGGCCCAGGCGCAGGTTGGCCAGTAATTGCTCCTGCAGGCCGGTCAGCTCCTCCAGGCCTGTCTGGGAAAACTCCCGACGCTGGCTGGTTTTCTGCTGCTGCACCTTGCGCAGCATGCGTTCGGTCAGGTCGCAGGCCAGCTTGAGGTTGATCGCCAGTTCGATGATCTCGGCCCAGCGGCGGTTGTCCTGCTCGCTAAGGTCTTCGCGCGACATCTGCGCCAGGTACAGCTTGATCGCGCTGTACAGGGCTTCGGCGTCTTCGACCAGGGCGCGAACCTGCTGTGGCAGGGCGGTCTGGGTGCCGCGCAGGGCACCGAGCATGGCTTCGAGCAGGTTGTCGACGATATCGCCCAGACGCAGGGTTTCGCGGCTTGCGTTGGCCAAGGCCAGGCTGGGCGTTTCCAGTGCCGAGGCGTCGAGGTGCCGGGGGCGCCCTTGCCCGTTGCCGGTTTCGCGTTCGGGCAGCAGGGTATTGCACAGCCGGCCCATGAGTTTGACCGTGGGTAGCATGATCAGGCAGCGCAGCGTGTTGTAGAGCAGGTGGAAACCGATGACCAGCTCTTGTGGGCTGAAGCTCAGCGAGTCCATCCACGCCACCAACGGGTGCAGCACCGGGATGATCAGCAGCAGGCCGAGCAGCTTGTACAGCAGGCTGCCCAAAGCTACCCGGCGCCCGGCGGTGTTCTGCATGCTGGTGCTGATGAAGGCCAGCAAGCCACTACCGATGTTGGCGCCGACCACCAGGCCGATGGCCACCGGCAGGCTGATGAGCTCGGCGCCGGCCAGTGTCGCGGTGAGCAGCACGGCAGCCAGGCTGGAATAGGAAATCATGGCGAACATGGCGCCGACCAAGGCGTCCAGCAGGATGTCGCCGGTCAGTGAAGCAAACAGCACTTTCACACCTTGGGCATGGGTGATCGGCGCAGCTGCCTGCACGATCAGCTCCAGTGCCAGAATGATCAGGCCCAGCCCGATACCTACCCGGCCCAGCTGGCCAGCCCGTGTCTGTTTGCGCGAGAGGAAGAAAATAACGCCCAGGAAGATCAGCAGCGGTGACAGCCACGACAGGTCGAAGGTCAGTACCCGGGCCATCAGCGCGGTACCCACATCGGCACCCAGCATGATCGCCAGGGCCGGGGTCATGGCCATCAGGCCCTGGCCGACGAAGGACGTGACCAACATGGCCGTGGCGTTACTGCTCTGCACCATGGCAGTGACCAGAATGCCGGCGATGAATGCCAGCGGGCGCTTGTCCATGTTCTGGCTGATGACGCGTCGCAGGTTCGAGCCGAATACCCGAAGGATGCCGGTACGCACGATATGGGTGCCCCAGACCAGAAGCGTCACGGCCGAAAGCAGGTTGAGCAGGGTCAGCATGGCGAAAGCCCCCTGTTGCACTGGCCCAGCGGGCCAAGAAAAGAAACGTGAGCGTTTGCAGAATTTTCAGTGCTCACTCAAAGCTTTAGCTGTTTTGCGCAGCTGTCGCCAGCTTCGCATGGCAGTCATTTATTTGAAACAGAGCACACATGAATGATTGCCTGTGCAGGCCCCTTCAGAAAGGTGGGCATGAAAAAGGGCCCTGCGAAGGGCCCTTTGGTGTCCTGCACTTCCTGGTTTTATTGACCCGGAATGTCCTTGCGCAGTTTCACCGGGTCATGCTCTGTGCCTTTCTTGCGGGCCGAGGCGGTGCGCATGCGGATGTTGATAGCTTCCACTGCCAGCGAGAAGGCCATGGCGAAGTAGACGTAGCCCTTTGGTACGTGCACCTCGAAAGCCTCGGCGATCAGCACGGTACCGACCACGATCAGGAACGACAGTGCGAGCATCTTCAGCGACGGGTGTTTGTCGATGAAATTGCTGATGGCACCGGCGCACAGCATCATCACCAGCACGGCTACGACGATGGCGGCGATCATCACCGGCACGTGAGAAACCATGCCCACTGCGGTGATTACCGAGTCCAGCGAGAACACGATGTCGATGATGGCGATCTGGATGATGGTATAGAAGAACTTGCCACCCGCGCCTTTTGGCTCATCCGGGCTTTCGTCTTCGCCTTCCAGGCCGTGGTAGATCTCCTGCGAGCTCTTCCACAGCAGGAACAGGCCACCGAAGAACAGGATCAGGTCACGCCCGGAGATACCTTGGCCAAACACCACGAACAGGTCGGCAGTAAGGCGCATGACCCAGGTAATCGACAGCAGCAGCATGATACGGGTGACCATGGCCAGGGCCAGGCCGAAGATCCGGGTGCGTGGCTGCATGTGCTTGGGCATGCGGCTGACCAGGATCGAGATCATGATGATGTTGTCGATACCGAGGACAATCTCAAGCGCGGTAAGGGTAAAAAAGGCAACCCAGATTTCCGGGCTGGTCAGCCATTCCATGTAATTTCCTTCGAGCGGTAATGGCAACGCGCCCTGGTCAGGGCGCGTCGCGTAGGTGATACGTCTGTATTAAAGACTACTGAACAGCGGGAAAATCCCCATCAGCAGTGCGGCGAGCATTATGCACAGGCATACCAGCACTGCCCACTTGAGCGTGAAGCGCTGATGATCGCCGAACTCGATACCGGCCAGGGCCACCAGCAGGTAGGTGGAGGGTACCAGCGGGCTGAGCAGGTGTACCGGTTGCCCGACGATCGACGCACGGGCCATTTCCACCGGGGTGATGCCGTAGTGGCTGGCGGCTTCGGCCAGCACGGGCAATACGCCGTAGTAGAAGGCATCGTTGGACATGAAGAAGGTGAACGGCATGCTCACGATCGCGGTGATGACCGCCAGGTAGGGGCCCAGCGCTTCGGGGATGACCGCCAGCAGGCTCTTGGACATGGCGTCGACCATGCCGGTCCCCGACAGGATGCCGGTGAAGATGCCGGCGGCGAAGATCAGCCCGGTCACGGCCAGCACGCTGCCGGCGTGGGCGGCGATGCGGTCTTTCTGCTGCTGCAGGCACGGGTAGTTGACGATCATGGCGATGCTGAAGGCGATCATGAACAGCACGGGCAGCGGCAGTACGCCGGCGATCAGCGCGACCATCAGGGCGGCGGTCAGGGCACCGTTGAAGTACAGCAGCTTGGGCCGGCGTGCTTCCGGGAATTGCGAAACGGTGATTTCGCTGTGGTCGATGTCGTCGGTCGGCAGGTGCAGTTCGCCCAGGCGGGCACGTTCACGCTTGCCGTACATGTAGGCAATGGCCAGGATCGCCACCACGCCGAACAGCATGGCCGGGATCATCGGCACGAAGATGTCCGAAGGGTCCACATGCAGGGCACTGGCGGCGCGGGCGGTCGGGCCACCCCAAGGGGTCATGTTCATCACGCCGCCGGCGAGGATGATAAGGCCGGCCATGATCCGCGGGCTCATGCCCAGGCGGCTGTACATCGGCAGCATGGCGGCGCAGCAGATCATGTAGGTGGTGGCGCCGTCACCGTCGAGCGAGACCACCAGGGCCAGCACGGCGGTACCGACCGAGACTTTGAGCGGGTCGCCCTTGACCAGTTTGAGGATCTTGCGCACGGCCGGGTCGAACAGGCCGGAGTCGATCATCAGGGCGAAGTAGAGGATGGCGAACATCAGCATCACGCCGGTAGGTGCGAGCTTGCTGATGCCTTCGAGCATCATGGGGCCGATCTTGGCGGAGAAACCGCCGAACAGGGCGAACAGGATCGGTACCAGGATCAGCGCGATCAAGGCCGACAGGCGCTTGGTCATGATCAGGTACATGAAGGTGATGACCATGGCAAAGCCGAGGAAGGTCAGCATGGCAATACTCCAGGCGTGGCGCGGCGAAAGGAAAGTCGATTCGGGCGGATCAGCGCGTCAGGCGCTGCGCAGGGAGCATGCGGAGTGGGACTGCAGGAAGGCGGGTACAGGAATACATCAGAATCACCATTGTTGTTGTTGATTGGGCCGGGCGCGGTGTTTACCGGGTGCCCTGGCTGACCGGTCTTGTGCCGGTAGTGGGGGCTATCCTATGAGGGCAAGCTTTCAGCCAGCTTTCGCTGAGGCAAAGGCGACGAGAGGTAGGTGATGCAGAATGTGACCGAAGGAGGCTGCCATTGCGGCGCCTTGCGTTACCGGTTGGCGGGTGACCTGACAGACGTTGCCCACTGCCACTGTACGATCTGCCGCCGGGTAAGCGGCGGGCTGGTGGTGACTTGGGTCACCCTGCCCCGTTCGGGGTTTGTGTGGTTGGCGGGTGAACCGAATTGCTATGTGGCGCCGGCCAGTTGCAGCCGGTACTTCTGCGGGCATTGTGGGGCGCACGTGGCGCTGGTGACCACGCACAGCCCTGAGACGGTTGATGTGACGGTGGCGACCCTGGATCACCCGGAGCGGGTGCGGGCCAAACGGCATATCTGGGTGGGCAGCCGGTTGCCGTGGTTGCATCTGGATGAGGATTTGCCAGAAGAGGATGGCGAAAGCCAGTAAGCAGTTGTGCTGGTGCTGCAGGCCCTATCGCCGGCAAGCCAGCTCCTACAGGTGCTGCGCAGTATTCAAGGCCTGTGCGGAATTTATGGGAACTGGCTTGCCGGCGATAGGGCCGGTACAGCCATGCTTACAGTTGCAGGCCACCCGCCGCTTTGTGCAGCGCCCGCAAATGCTCACCGATCTGCTTCACATTGGCCTCGACCGCGGCAATTTCCTTGGCGCGCGATGGCTCCAGCAGTGCCCTCACCTCTTTGTCCAGGCTGGTGCTCAAGCGCAACAGCTGCGCCTGGCGTTCGCTGCTCACCTGCTCAAGGTGCTTACGCTCCTCGGGTTGTGGCAACCCGTAGCCCTTGGCATCGAGCAACTCTGCAGGGCGGCTGAGGAAGCCGCTGTTGGCGAGCATTTGCTTGAGGGTTGCGTCAGCTTTGTTGATGCTGCCATCTTTCAGCGCCGCAGCATTCAGGTAGCGCTGCTTGACCTCGTCCTGGGCCAGCAGCAGCTGCCGGCGCAGGCTGGCCTGTTCCAGCAGCAGCAACGCTGCGCTGGTGCGCAGGTCGGCTTTGGCGAACCAGGGGCGGCGTTGTTCGGCATCCAGGGCTAGCCAGTCTTCAACCAGGGCCTGCTTGATCGGTAACTGTTTCTTCAGCACCTCGAACATGGCCTGGTAGCGGTTGCGGTAGGAGTCGAAGCGATAGCCCAGGCGTAATGCCTCGCGCGGGTCGTCGAGCACGCTGGTGTCGGCCAGCCCCCTGCCCTTGAGTACGGCCAGCAAGCCGTTGGGCATGATGCTGTCGAGGTCGTTCAGGCGAGGGTTGGCGGTGCCGCTGCGCAGCAGTTTCAATGACTCCACCGCACAGTTGTTGGACAGGAACCAATAGTTGCCGTCATAGCTCCAGTGCATCTCGGCGGCCTGACGCACCAGGTTCTCGACTTCATCGCGGCTGAGCTTCAGGGGTACCGAGGCCAGGCTACGCAGTTCGGTCTTGGTGTATTCGTCGATCACCTGGCCCAGTGGCAGTACGAACAATCGTGAGGGGTAGACACCGACCAGGCCGTCCCAGCTGGATAACTGCACGTCGTTGACGAAGGCGCGGTACGACAGCACCAGGCTCTGGTCGAGGTCCAGGCGGCAGTCTGGCCCGCGTGGGCGGCCGGGCTTGCAGATCACCAGGCGCAGCATGCTGTGGCCCCAGCGGCTGACCAGGTTCTGGTTGGCTTCGGCCAGCAGGTAGTCCACTTCATAGACCCGCTCGGGGTCGATTTCACCCAGCGGCTGGCGCGCGAAGTCGCTGCCAGCGTTGATGAACGGCAGGCCCTTGGCGCAGGTGTCCTGTTGCGGTGCCCAGCCGAAGTGCTCGCGCAGGTACTGGTTCAGCGCCGGGCGGCGGCAGCCGTAGCTCGGGTCGAGGAGGAAGTACTCCATGTTGACCGCGATGTACTCCTTGGGGCTGCTCAGCTCATAACTGTCGGGGCTGCGCACGAACTGGCCATTGTGCTGTTCGCGCTCGCCGCGCCGGCCCACGTACTGCTGCCAGCCGGCCAGGTCGAGCAAGCGCGGATCGTCGCTGAGGGTGAAGCGGCGCTCGGCCTGGCCGCGGCACGCTTCGGGCAGGCCAACCTTGCCCAGCGTGCCTTGCTGGCGCTTGCAGCGGGCGATCAGCGAATTTTCGGCACCGGGCCACAGGCGGGCGCGGTCGTAGATATGGGTGAGCTCGTGCAACACGGTGGCCAGCAGTTCTTCACGTACGGTGCCGTGTGGGCGGTTGGTGCGCTCGGTGGCTGCGCTGCCGTCGGTGAGGCTGGGCAGCAAGCGACGGT
>Ga0213824_1000517_pt1 | contig 28409 bp, 21 predicted proteins | sample MC6MC0906MG_FD_179892 | JGI IMG/M metagenome (GOLD analysis project Ga0213824, IMG submission 179892) | Enriched soil aggregate microbial communities from Iowa State University, Ames, United States - MC6-MC0906-MG | ecosystem: Environmental > Terrestrial > Soil > Unclassified | place: USA: Iowa...
GCCCAGAATCGCTGATAAAAGACTTAAAATCGCCGATAACTCCCGAAAGTTCGCTGATAGAAGTCCGCGATACAGTAATATTACAGTGCTGCGTTCATCCCTGCGATACGTCCTGTAACGAGTGCAGACGTTATATTATAGCCACCTGTGTAGCCGTGAATATCAAGGATTTCTCCGCAGAAAAATAACCCATCCTTTTTCTTCGAGGCCATTGTCTTTGGTTCAATCTCTTTAACAGAAACTCCACCCCCAGTGACAAATGCTTTTTCAAGAGATTGCGTACTACTAACCGACATTGTGAAGTTGACGAGTAGTCTAGCTAAGTTGCGAATTTTTTCCTGTGATAATTCAATGCCTGTCATTTGTACATCGATATCCGCACGTTCACATAAAAATAACAACCAGCGTTCAGGCGCAATTCCTTTCCACACATTTTTCACCGCTTTTTTCGGGTCTTCTTTAATAAGTCTGTTTAAATATTGCAGGCACGTTTCTTCATTATAATCAACAAGTGTTTGAATACGCATTGTCACAGGCTCGTAACCTGTTTTCATTAATTCTTTAACGACAAATTGACTACAGCGTAATACAGCAGGGCCACTTATTCCGAAATGCGTAAATAGCATATCCATGTGATGGGTTATAAGTACCTTGCCCTTTTTGTTTAAAACGGAAACAGCGACATCTCGTAACGCTAGCCCTTGTAGTTCACGAGCTTGAATAAAATCCTCTTTTGATATAACAGGGACCTCAGTAGGGAAAAGTGTTGTGATTGTATGACCAGCACGTTCTGCCCATGGATAACCATCTCCTGTCGAACCTGTTTGTGGAACAGCTTTTCCACCAACTGCAATGATTACGGCCTCACTGCGAATTTCAGTACCATCTGTAAGGCGTACACCGAGAATTTTGTCCTCATCCATAAGAAGCTTATTAACTGGTGTGTTTAAGCGTACTTCAACATGTAGCCGCTGAAGTTGACGAATAAGAGTATCGACCACATCTTGAGCGCGATTAGACACGGGGAACATACGCCCATGATCTTCCTCCTTTAATGCAACGCCAAGTCCTTCGAAAAATGCAATAATATCTTCGTTGTTGTAAACCGTAAAAGGACTGTAAAGAAAACGACCATTTCCAGGGATGTGTTTGACTATTTCTTCTACAGGTAAACGATTGGTAACATTACAACGACCACCGCCAGAAATGGCCAATTTTTTACCGAGCTTTGTCCCTTTTTCTAGCAATAGTACTTTCTTTTTACGCTCACCAGCAGCGATAGCGGCCATTAAACCTGATGGGCCACCACCGATAACGATAACATCGTACATATATTAAAACTCACTTTCTCTTCAAATTAGGAATCTTTCCTATTATACATGAAGTCTATATAGAGGGGCTTCTTTCACATTGAAAATAACACAAAAGTGTTTTATAATTTTCTATCTTCTACTTTAATGCAGTGGCTTGTCATCAAAAGTTGGAAATAACATTTGTTTAAACATATGCTATGTATATAAGTTGATTGGAGTGGAGACTGGGCGACTCCTTGGGGATCAGCGATAGAGGAACAAAGCCTAAGAGCATCACGTCCTGTGATAACGCCTTCGTGACCTACATTGTGTAGGCCCGAGACCCTGGAGCGAGCAACGCGGCTCATCGGACTCCCCCAGGAAGCTTTGCTCTGTGCGAAAGCGTAGTGCTAACGTAGCGACAGCAACAAATGTTATATCTGCGCGAAAGCGAAGCGGCAGCGGCAAATGTTATATCTGCGCGAAAGCGAAGCGACAGCGGCAAATGTTTTATCTGTGCGAAAGCGAAGCGTCAGCATCAAAGCGCCGAGTCGGAACGGAAATCAACCCCACGTTATGGTGATAAGCTTGCATGTGTAAATTTTAGATGGAAATTAGAAAATTGAAGTGTTTTTAAGAGAGATAAAGCGCTAGTTAGTTGAATGAATAATCAGTGTAGAATAACCTCACTGATGAAAGTTTTGCTTTATCTGTATTGTCTGCATGAAATGAATGTCTTTTCATGCTATTATGGTAAAGGTTATGCACTAAATTATGAGGTGAAAAATAGAATGTGCGGATTTATAGGCTATATTAATGGAACAAATGTGATCGATCATCATCAAACGATCGAAAATATGATGAATACAATTATTCACCGTGGACCAGACAGTGGCGGGATTCACAGTGACGATAAAGTAACTTTAGGATTCCGTCGATTAAGTATTATCGACTTATCAGACGTGGCAAATCAACCGTTATACAGTGCGGATGGTAATATCGTTCTCGTATTTAATGGAGAAATTTTTAATTTCCAAGAGTTACGTGCTGATTTGATTGCAAAAGGACACAATTTTAAAACACACTCTGATAGTGAAGTTATTATTTATGGTTATGTTGAATACGGAGTAGATTTTGTCAAAAAACTTCGCGGAATGTTCGCATTCTGTATTTGGGATAAAAAGAATGATTTACAATTCATCGCTCGTGATGGTTTTGGTATTAAGCCACTGTATTATACAGAAAATACAACAGATGGTACTTTTATTTTCGGTTCAGAAATTAAATCATTTTTACCACACCCAGCATTTATTAAAGAATTAAATAAAAATGCGCTACGTCCTTATTTAACGTTCCAATATTCTTCAATGGACGAAACGTTCTTTAAAGGTGTGTACAAATTACAACCCGCACACTATATGCTTATTCAAAATGGGCAAAAGAAAATTGTGCAGTATTGGGATAAAAAATTCCATGCAAAAGAAGCTCCAATTGAAAAATATGTAGAAGAAATTCGTACGACAGTAAGAGAATCAGTAGATGCGCATCAAATAAGTGATGTAAAGGTTGGTTCTTTCTTATCAGGTGGTATTGATTCAAGTTATATTACTTCATTATTACGCCCTGATAAATCCTTCTCTGTTGGTTTCTCTGACTACGAGGATATGTTTAATGAAACAAATTTAGCAAAAGATTTATCTGATACATTAGATATTCAAAATGAGCGTAAATATATTTCAGCTGATGAGTGTTTTGAAGCATTACCAAAAATTCAGTGGCATATGGACGAGCCACAATCGAACCCATCTTCTGTACCGCTTTACTTCCTTTCTGAGTTAGCATCGAAGGATGTAACAGTTGTACTTTCAGGTGAAGGTGCGGATGAAATCTTTGGTGGCTACTCATGGTATCAAAACTCAGGCAAAATGCAAAAATATGAGAAAGTTCCATTTGGTATCCGTAAAGCATTACGTGGTATTGCAGAGGCGTTACCTAAAAATCAATACACGCACTTCCTTGTTAAAGGTGGTCAAACAGTAGAAGAGCGCTTTATCGGAGAAGCGGTTGTGTGGGATGAAGAAGATGCATTAAATGTCTTAAAACCAGACTATAAAAATGGTCCATCTGTAAAATCGATTACAAAACGTATTTACGATGAAGTACCAGGTGATGATGATGTTACTAAAATGCAGTATCTTGATCTAAATCTTTGGATGCCAGGTGATATTTTATTAAAAGCAGATAAAATGAGTATGGCTCATTCTATCGAATTACGTGTACCATTTTTAGATAAAGAAGTGATGGAATTAGCGAAAAACATTCCATCGAGATACCGCGTAAATGACATTGATACGAAATATGTTCTTCGTCAAGCCGCACATCAGGAACTACCTGAAGAATGGGCAAAGCGTCCAAAACTTGGCTTCCCAGTGCCAATTCGTCACTGGCTACGTGAAGAAAAGTATTACAAGATGGTAAAAGAAATGTTTACAACTGACTTTGCCAATGAATTCTTTGATACTAAACAATTAGTAGGCTATCTAGATGAGCACTATGAAGGACAAGCGAATCGTGGACGTTATATTTGGACAGCTTATGTATTCTTAGTATGGTATAAACAATTTTTCGTAGACATGTAATAGAGAAGTAACTTTAATCGGTGGAGGTTTTCTAAATCTCCACCGATTATTTTGAGCCTGCTACTTTCCACAAGGAGGACACAACCGATATTTTTTTGATTGAGCTGTGTTTTTCTAGAACTTTTTAATGTATTTATGCGTCGGTATTCTATAAATATGTTAAGATTACAGTTGGTTTACTTATTTAATATTTGTGTATGTTGTCTTTTCATGTAGTTTTGCTGAATATTGTTGATCAGTGAAATTAAGCTATCAGGAGACGGCTATTGTGTGTGACAGCGTTTGCAAATCAAACAGTTTCCCTGAATTGCTCAAAAGTACTCGGGTAGCAAGGGAACCCACTCAGATACCTGTAAAAAGATAGGATGCTACCGAAGCAAGCGTCTTTACAGCAAGTATTTAATAAGTGTTTTTCTAAGTGTTATGATAATGAAAATCTTGATTTTACGATGAATGGATGGGTATGATGTCCAATTTAATGAAAGGTACTGCGATATTAACAATGGGGATGTTTTTATCGAAGGTGCTCGGATTAATTTATATTTTTCCGTTTTATGCAATTGTGGGTGAGGAGAATATTGCGCTCTATCAATATGCATACATTCCCTATTCGATTATGCTGGCTATAGCCATCTCAGGTGCGCCAATTGCTGTTTCCAAGTTTGTTTCTAAATACAATGCAGCGGGTGATTACCAGTCAGGTCGTAAGCTGATGAAATCAGGCATAATTATTATGCTGATTACTGGTGTTGCTGCGTTTATTGCTCTCTTTATACTAGCTAAGCCAATAGCGGGTCTTGTTATTAAAAGTGATGAGCAGGCATTTACGATTGATCAAATTGCCTCAGTAATGCGCTGGGTTAGCTTTGCATTAATTGTCGTGCCATTTATGAGTCTTTGGCGTGGGTTTTTCCAAGGTTATGACAAAATGGAGCCTACAGCAGTTTCGCAGTTAGTGGAGCAAATTGTTCGTATTGTTGTGTTGTTAGGTGGTTCATTCTTAGTTGTAGTAGTTTTCAATGGGCAACCAGAAACGGCGATTTCCTTCGCAGTATTTGCTGCATTTATCGGGGCAATTGGTGGGTTATTGACACTCTATTATTATTGGAAAAAATACCAACCTGAATTTGATTTACTACGCAGCCAAAGCGTTACGTCTAAGCAGCTACCAATGTCCGACATATATAAAGAAGTTATTACGTATTCGATTCCAATGGTGTTTGTAGGCGTTGCTAATCCGTTATTCCAATTAGTAGATATGCTAACATTTAACGGAGCTATGACATCAATTGGATTAGCGGGAGTAACAGATAGTTATTTATCAATGATTAACTTTACAACACATAAGGTTGTCATTATTCCGGTAATGCTAGCTACAGGTTTTTCGATGGCTCTTGTACCGACGATTACAAAATATTATACGCAAGGTGAATATTTATCACTACGAAATGCAATGGATAAGACATATCAAATATTAATTTTTATTACATTGCCAGCGGTAGTCGGAATCTCGTTGTTATCAAATGAAATATACTTTATGCTCTATTCTGAGAGTGAGATGGGGGCTACGATTTTAGCCCATTACGCACCTGTAGCAATTTTATTTGCATTGTTCCAAGTAACAGCGGCTCTTTTACAGGGTATTGATTTCCAAAAATGGATTGTCTTAAGCTTATTATCTGGGATTTTAGTAAAGCTAGCCATTAACATTCCTTTAATCCGTTGGATGGAGGCGGATGGTGCGCTTCTTGCTACAGCTATTGGCTATAGTGTATCAATTATCATTAATATACTTGTGCTACGACAAACACTAAACTACAGATCGGAAATGGTTATACGTCGTGTGATGCTTATTTCTTGTTTGACTATGGCCATGGCGGTAAGTGTACTAATTGTTCATAAACTTTTAGAGTTATTGATGGGGCCAGTAGATGGTAAATTCTCCGCATTAGTGTATTCTGTTATTTGTGCTGGAGTAGGTGTTGCCGTATATGGCTATTTGTCTTTACGTTTAGGTTTAGCACAAAAACTACTCGGTGAACGATTGACTAGAATTACGAACAAACTGGGGTTGAAATAGGAGGTATTATGCGATTAGATAAATTACTGGCGAATATGGGCTATGGGTCACGCAAGGAAGTTAAGCAACTTCTAAAGCAAAAAGCAGTGACAGTGGATGGTGCATATGTGAAGGATGCAGCATTGCACGTTGACCCTGAAAAGCAAGATGTCTCCGTTTTTGGAGAACGTGTTATTTATACAGAATTTGTATACATTATGATGAATAAGCCTCCAGGAGTTATTTCTGCAACAGAAGATTTACGGGATGAAACCGTCATTGATTTGTTAGATCCTTTACTTCAACATTTCGAGCCGTTCCCGGTAGGTCGCTTAGATAAAGATACAGAGGGGTTATTGCTGTTAACAAATGATGGCATATTAGCACACAATTTATTGTCCCCAAAAAAGCATGTGCCAAAGGTCTATTATGCACAAATAGAAGGTATTGTCACGGATGAAGATTGTGAGAAATTTGCTCAAGGTGTTGAGCTAGACGATGGTTATGTAACAAAACCGGGAGAGCTCATCATATTAAAATCTGCTCAGCAATCAGAAATTGAGTTAATGATTCAAGAGGGTAAGTTTCATCAGGTGAAGCGTATGTTTGAGGCAGTAGGTAAACGTGTAACATATTTAAAGCGGCTGTCGATGGGTAACCTAAAACTAGATGACAATCTAGAATTAGGTGAATATCGAGAGTTAACTGCTGAAGAGCTAGCCGGATTACAGAATAGGGATTAAAGAATACCTCGATGCTAAGGACAATTAGTATCGAGGTATTTTTTATATACATACTTATACCAGTGACTGTATAATATGATATAACTTTTAATGAATAGCTATTTAGTCTATGGTACTAAAAAATCTCTAAATCTTTCAGAAAAAAAGATGGTGAAATTAAGTAGAGGACAAATTAATGAAAAACCTGAGAATTAAATTATTAATATCTTTAATTGTCTTTGCATTAGTACTGGTTGCTGTCATTTCTTATGTCAACAGGCAAATACTAATGGCAGGTATAGAAGAACAAGAAGCCTTGAATAGAGAGTTAATTGAAAATCATATTCTGACAGATATGCAAACTGTAGATAACGCCCATTATTATTTTGATAAGAATATCTCTGACGAAATGGAAGAAGAGCTCCGGGAACTAATTACATATTATGGAGAAAATCCAGATATAGCGACGTGGGATTTGCAGAAGATTAAAAACGAACATGGCATGGATGTGTACATACTCGATCAATCAAATACTGTAATTTATACAACTTTTGAAAAAGATAAAGGATTAAATTTTTCAAAATGCTGCATACGTTTTTCTGCTTTACTAGATGAACGTCGAGCAAGCGGGGAATTCTACAGTGATGGCATAGATATTTCGACAACTACTGGGGGCTATCGAAAATTTAGCTATTTAGCGACACCTGATAACAAATATTTATTTGAGTTAGGTATAGACTTACTTGATAATCCTGTGTTCCAAACTTTTAACTTTGAAAAGACTTCTGAATATTTAATTGATAAATATGCTGATTTGTTAGAGGTACAAACGATAAATGCAGGGGGAGTTTTCTTTGATTATTCTAAAGCCAGTAAAACAACTGTAAAGGATCAATCGAAAAAATTTCAAGAGCATTTTGAGCTAGCAAGAGAAACGATGCAGCCAACGGAATATCAAGAGGAGTTTCAAAATGGCTATATTGAAAAGTATCGTTTTTTACCATATGAAGCAGAAACGGTTCGAGGGGAATCTTCTAAAAGGGTTGTGTTTGTGAAATATGGTAATTTCACAGAAAGAAAGGCGCTAGCTAAAAATACAAAGCAGTTTCAGATATTGCTTTGTATTGCCTTAGTAACTTCTTTCATAATGCTATTAGTCATCAATAAACTCCTTTCCAAAACGATACATCTTGCAACATACGATGCGTTAACAAATGTCTATAATCGTGCTACCTATATTAGAAAAATGGACAAGTTATTAAAGAAAAGGAAGATGAATCAACCTGGTTTATTGTTGCTAGATTTAGATAATTTTAAACAAGTCAATGATCGGTTTGGACATGGTGAAGGCGATAAAATCCTGATTGAAACAGCAAGGATTTTAAAACAAGAAGTGGAAAGTAATGGCTTTGTTGTAAGGTTTGGTGGGGATGAATTTGCAGTTGTTTTGTATGACGCGAAGGAAGAAGCTATACAGCAAATAGCGAATTCTATTTTGGAGAAAATTCGCCACTTGAAGTATGTAGATAAAGTCACTATTGATAGATGGTCTGTACTTTCAGTCAGTATGGGCGGTGCCATTTGCATTCATCCGGATGAGTCAGAAAGAAGTTTATTTGAGCGTGCAGATAAGGCATTATATCAATCGAAAAATGCTGGTAAAGACCAATACTCCAGTTATGAAGAGGTTGCTGCTGATGGAGAAAGCTAAAACCACTTAAAATATTTAAGGATAAATTGTAATATTGCTCGCTCCATTCCTAATAGTGAGTCCAAGCAAGTTTTTCAAATGCTTGAGATTCGCTTATAGAAATGGAGTGATTTTTTATCTGAAATTAACGCCTTTAAAAGTCCTGTTACTTACATTTTATTACTGTTGTGGCTTAAGTTTTGAGCTATAAAATACACAGCTGCATAAAACTATAACAGCGATGACTGCAAACAATGCATTCATATAATGTGATAATAGCCACCCACCGATAATTGGTCCAATAAAGCCTCCAAAATTTTTAAATTGTGCTGCACCTAAATAAGTTGCCTTTTGTGTATCAGGTGCAATTTCATCAATCATGATACTCATAGTTGGAAAGGCGAAAATTTCACCAATCGTAAAGAAAATCATAGCGATAATATACAGCGGATAATTATTTGAGAAGCCGAATAATAAAAGGCCAAATGCCAAGAACAAGATTCCTACTAATAGAGTAACTGACGATGAAAAGCGTTCAGAAAGAATACTAATCGGTAATTGTAGTAATAGTACAACTGCTGCATTTAGTGAGATTAAAAGAGAATAAAGCTTAGCACCTTCTTCAATTTTAAGCTCAATGATTTGTGGCAGTGTTGAATCAAATTGAGAGTAGCCAATATTTATTAAAATTGCACCAAAAATAAAACTTAGTAGTACACGATTTGTTAATAGTATTGTAAAGGTTTGCATTATTTTTGTTTGTGTTGAAGCTTTTTGTTGTTGCATTTCATAGCGATTCAAAATGAAAAATAAAAATACAGCATAAATAATATACATAGTTCCTGTCAGCATAAAAGGAATACTTGGACTGGATAATTGAGAAATATAAACACCGATAACGGGACCGATCACCGCAGCTATGTTAATCGCCGTATAGCGCAATGAAAACAACCTCTTTCGTTTGTCAGCGGGAGTAAAATCAATCATTAATGCCTGAGTGGAAGGTTCAAAGAAGGAACGACATAAGCCATTCAAGGCGTTTAATGCTACGAAGACCCAAACAGTCTGTGCAATTGCAAAGCCGAAGAACACGATACTCCAAACAATAATAGTAAGCAAAATGATCCTTTTCCTACCAAATCGGTCTGTTAAATAACCACCTATGAAACCTCCTACAGTGGAGATTAATGGTGCAATACCAATCGTCAAACCTATTTGTAAAGGCGAGGCTTCAATTTCATTATGTAGGTAAATTGCTAGAAAGGGCATCGCCATAAAACTTGCAATGCGTGTGAAAATAGTTCCGCCTAAAATAATCCAAACGAGTGGATGGAACAGTTTGGAAAGTTTCATAGAAAATCTCCCTTCCAAAATATAGAATGTTTCGATTTTAACGGATTGTTGAGCAATTGTAAATAGTCAAAAAAATCTATAGAGGTAACGCTGAAGAACAAAATGTTTATAAAAATGCATGTAATTCTTAGCAAATTGAGGGGAGAAATGAACTAGAATCCCCGTATAAGTGAAACGGATTAAAACGTGGGGGATTTCTGTTCCGAAGAGTTCTTTGTGAAAGCACAAAGCCGATTCCGGACGCAATTAGGCATAATTGATGAATAGATGAGGGCATCAACAATTACAAGACAACAAAAAAAGAATGACCACGACGAAAGGTCATTCTTTTCCAATACAAAATGCTTTACGTGTTAAACGTAAAAACTAAGACGTCAATTTTACTTTTTTCTTCGTCGTTGTCCATTTGCCTCGACTTGGACTCATCACCAAATCGTTAAAGGCTAACACGTTCAAATCTCTTTGAACGGTGCGAGGAGTGATACTAAACTCTTCGACTAAATCCTGTGTAGACACGGTTCCTTTGTCTAAAATAAACATGTACACGTCTTTAATACGATTAAGCATTCGATCAGTAGTTGGTTTCATAAATGAACCACTCCTTCATCTTTTTTCTCTTGGCAAAGACTAGCGGACGACAATATGTGCGGAGTGCACTTAGGCTAATAAGTAGCTGCCTTAGACATCCCCTTTTCTAATTTTATATTCAGAACAATTTTTCTGATAACTTTATTATATAGAAAAACTAGTTGATTTTCTAGTGAATGCAAGGGAAATTTACAATTTAAATAAAAAATTTATACTGTATTTTGTGGGAAAAAGTGAAGAACATGCTATATATGGTAGTGTTGGAGGTGAATTGTAAAAAAAGTTGTCAGAAAGATGATTGTAATTTATGGTGTAAAGAGTAGAATAATGTTATTACATTGGAGGAGGTACATCGTATGGATTGGTTACAAGCTGCAAAAGAAAGGCAAGATGAATTAATACAAGATTTACAGGAGCTTGTGCAAATTAATAGTGTACTCGATGAGAATACTATCACTACTGAAGTACCTTTCGGTGATGGTCCCTTAAAGGCTCTTGAATGGTTATTAGCAAAGGGCCAAGCTGAAGGACTGCAAACGAAAAATATTGATAATTATGCAGGGCACATACAGATGGGTGAAGGTGAAGATTTATTAGGTATTTTATGTCATGTTGATGTAGTACCTGTTGGTGATGAAGGAAATTGGACATACCCACCATTTAGTGGCACTGTTGCAGATGGTAAGCTATTCGCCCGTGGTGCAATAGATGATAAGGGACCAACTATTGCAGCGTGGATGGCCATGAAACTTGTTAAAGATGCAGGCATTCAGCTTGATAAAAGAGTACGAATGATTATTGGTACAGATGAAGAAACAGGCTTCCGCTGTGTCGACCACTATTTTAAACACGAGGAAATGCCGACTATTGGATTTGCGCCAGATGCGGATTTCCCGCTCATCAATGCAGAAAAAGGCATTGCAGAGCTAGTGTTCTCTCAAAATAAAACTGGTGATGCAACGAAAGAACAGCTATTACTATTTAATGCTGGAAAGCGACCAAATATGGTACCTGATTTTGCAGAAGCGACAGTGCAATTTGTTTCTCCGCAATTCGAACAGAATTTTCACACATTTTTAAGCAAAAATCAGCTAGAAGGCTCTTTATTAATCGAGGGTTCTCACTATATAATAACTATCAAAGGTAAAGCTGCCCATGCTATGGAGCCAGAAAAAGGGATCAATGCAGCTGTTTATCTTGCAGCATTTTTACAGCATGAGTTGACGACAGAGGCAAGTAAGCAATTTGTCGACTTTACCGCAGATGTTTTTTATCAAGATCATTATGGCAACAAGCTTGAACTGCAATTTGAGGACGAAATGTCTGGTAAAACTACATTAAATCCAGGGATTGTGAGCTTTGATGTAGCTAAAGGTGGCAGTATGGTGATTAGTATGCGTTATTCAGTCACTTATCCGTTTGATGAAAAAATTACCGAAGCACAACGTATAGCAGTGGCTAAAGGATTTTCATTGGATATTCAAGATGACTCAAAGCCGCATTATGTAAGTGAGGATGATGCATTGATTCAGACTTTAGCTGATATCTATAGACGTCAAACTGGAGATTATGAGACGCCTTTACTTTCTACAGGTGGTGGTACGTATGCGCGTGTCATGAAAAAAGGTGTGGCATTCGGTATGCTGTTCCCAGGCGAACCTGACGTAGCGCATCGTGCAGATGAGTTTGTTGTCATTGAAAATCTTATAAAAGCAACAGCTATTTACGCTGAAGCAATTGTTGAACTTGCAGGAAACAAATAATTTAGATATGAAAAGGATGAACGAAACATGGCATATTCATTATGGAATGATCAAATCGTTGAAGAAGGATCTATTGCAGTATCCCCAGAAGACAGAGGTTACCAATTTGGTGACGGCATTTATGAAGTAATTAAAGTTTATAACGGAAACATGTTCACAGCACAAGAACACATTGATCGTTTCTATGCGAGTGCCGAAAAAATTCGTCTTGTCATTCCTTATACTAAAGACGTTTTACACAAATTATTACATGAACTTGTCGAAAAAAATAATTTGGAAACGGGTCATGTTTACTTCCAAATTACACGTGGTACAACTTCTCGTAATCATATTTTCCCAGATGCAAGTGTTCCTGCTGTATTAACAGGGAATGTTAAAACTGGCGAGCGTTCATATGAAAACTTTGAAAAAGGTGTTAAGGCTACTTTTGTAGAGGATATCCGTTGGTTACGTTGTGATATTAAATCCTTAAATTTACTAGGTGCTGTACTGGCAAAGCAAGAAGCTTCTGAAAAAGGTTGCTATGAGGCTATTTTACATCGTGGAGACATCGTAACAGAATGTTCATCGGCGAATGTTTATGGCATTAAAGATGGTCAGCTTTATACACACCCTGCAAATAACTTCATTTTAAACGGTATTACACGCCAAGTTATTTTAAAATGTGCTGCGGAGATTAACCTAACTGTTATTGAAGAACCGATGACAAAGGCTGATTTATTAACGATGGATGAGATAATTGTATCATCAGTATCTTCTGAAGTAACACCGGTGATCGATGTTGATGGTAACAAAATTGGTGCTGGAGTTCCAGGTGAATGGACTCGAAAATTACAGCAAGCATTTGAGGCGAAATTACCGCTTTCCATTAATGCTAAATAAGTTACGCATTCAAGAGAGCTACCCTAACTTGGTTTTATCCCAAGCTACTAGGGTAGTTCTCTTTTTCTATAGAACAAATTATGGATGTTTTCTTTTGGAACGTCATGTAAAATAAACAAGATGATGATTTACCTACATAGCCTGAAGTTTACATATTTAAAATCAAAGAACAAATGACGATGTAATGAATGCAAATAGCTATTGATCATGTTTTGAGTAAACTCAAAAACATAGTCAGGGAGTTTAGATATTAGGGCGAGTAAGATTGGAGTGACCTTAAAATGGCACAATTAGTGAAATTACAAGATTATATCTCACGCTATCAAATTGATTTAGCGAGATATCCAACACAATTTGTACGCTTAAAGAATAGTCAATGGGAACGTGTTAAGCGACAGTGGGAGTTAGGAGAAGAAATTAGTGAGTGGCAACATGACAACGATTCTGAAAATGATTCTTTTGAAGAGAAAGAGCGATTTTCTTTATTGAAAAAATGGTTTGCGGGACGCCAAAAGGCAGACAGTAGGGACGTTGAACAGGTAGAAATAACGAATGAACTGGTGAGTGATGAAGATAGCATACCAGAAGAAGAAACGACTTTAACATTTGAACCGAAAATTGTCTATGCGCCGCAATCTATCCATGAATTAAAGCGAATGTTTATCGATCAATTTTTCCATTTTCAGATGAAATGGGCAAGTTCAACACTACGTGAAAAGTCGTATGTAGATCCTCGTTTTATGCGTGATTCCTTGTTGCGAGATTTGTTGCAAAAATTACCAGATAATTATCTGCTTTTTTATTACCCTATTTTACAAATCAGAAAAGCACCCATAGAGCTTGATGTCGTACTAATGTCACCAACAGAATGTATTTGCATTACAGTGCTAGATACGGAAAACCAAGCAGTTTATGTGGGTGGCAGTGAACGATTCTGGATAAAAAAAGTAGGAACGAAAGATTCAAAAGTCCTTAATCCATTGATAAATTTAAATCGTATGGAATCTGTATTAACTCAATTATTTAAGCAGGACAATATAGATATGCCAATTCGTAAAGTTGTTTTAACACGTAATGGCTACTTCGATTATCCAGGTTCATCTTTTGGCATTCAGTTTATTGATCGTCGAAATTACGGAGAATGGATGGAACAATTAAAGAAAGTGTCTTCCCCGATGAAGCATATGCAAATTCGAGCTGCCCAAACGATTTTAAACAATGTACAAACAACATCCTTTAACCGGGATATTTGGAAGAAATCTTCTCAATCAGCTGAGGATTAATAAATGCAAGTATTATTTATTGTAAATGAAGCAGCTGGGAATGGAAAAGGTAAGAAAGTTTGGTGCCATCTTCAACGCTATTTAACAATTGATTATCAAGTTGCTTTTACAGAATATGAAGGACATGGACAGGAACTTGCGAAAAAATGTGCGGAAGATACACGTACAAAAAAACTAATTGTTGTAGTTGGCGGTGACGGCACAATACATGAGGTAGTGAGTGGTGTTTTACATAATGAATTTATAATTATTGGTGTAGTACGTGCTGGCTCTGGGAATGATTTTGCACGATACTTTACTACTTTTAAAAATGTAAAACAAATCGAAACCTATTTGCAGACGGAGATTGCCAATAAAACGATGGATGTCGGAACTATTCACCTTGGAGCACTCCAACACGAGATATTTGTTAATAATGCAGGTGTGGGCTTTGATGCATTTGTTACAAAGCACATTAATAAATCTCGTTTAAAGTTTTACCTCAATAAAATTGGGCTCGGCAAGTTATCCTATGCTGTGGCTGTTGTAAGAGGACTATTTAGCTTTGAACGTTTTGATGTAATCATTCAAGCAAACGAGCAAGAGTGGCAATTTCAGCAGGCATGGTTTGTTGCGATGAGCAATCATCCTTATTTCGGAGGAGGTATGAAAATTTCGCCTTCCTCTAAACCTAATGATGGACAAATCGAAATAATAATCGTTCACAGTATTTCACGTCTCAAATTACTACTGGTATTTGTCACTGTGTTTTTTGGAAAACATACAAAATTTAAAGAGATTTCTTTTTTGCAAGGCAATCAATTTGATATTTTTGTGCATGCAAATGACGTAGATTGTCATACAGATGGTAACTATATTGGGGAAATTAGAAAAGGTACGAGAATTCACTGTACAGTCCAACGTGATGCGTGGCAGCTTATATCAAAGAACTATTAAAAAATATCATTTCGCAATAATATCATGCGAATTTGATAGTTATAAGTTATACTATAACAAATCAATAATTTCACGAGAAAGAAATGAGGAAAAAAATTGAGATTAAGAAATAAGCCTTGGGCGGAGGAAATGATTACGAATCATTCAGAGGTGATCATTCCGAATCCTGAAGACTTTAAAGGGAATTGGCAGGCTGTTTTTGGAAATGACAACCCACTACATATTGAAGTAGGTACTGGGAAAGGGCAATTTGTCACGGGTATGGCCTTACAAAATCCAGATATAAATTATATTGGCATTGAACTTTATGACAGTGTAATCGTTTGTGCATTAGAAAAAATTTTAGAGGCTAAATCTCCAGCGAATTTACGATTATTAAAAGTAAATGGCGCAGATTTATATAAATATTTTGGTAAAAATGATGTAGACCGTGTGTATCTGAATTTCTCAGATCCTTGGCCGAAAACGCGCCATGCTAAGCGACGTTTAACGCACGGGGATTTTTTGAAATTATATGAGTCGATTTTAGTGGATAATGGGGAAATCCATTTTAAAACGGACAACCGTGGTTTGTTTGAGTATTCGTTAATTAGTGTGTCTGAATACGGTATGTTACTAAAGTATGTATCACTCGACTTACATGCAAATATGCCTGAGGATAATGTGATGACTGAGTATGAGCAGAAATTTTCTGCGAAAGGACAGCCAATTTATCGTCTAGAATCACAATTCATTACTAAATAGGGGGAGTATGGATGGATCAGTTACAGTTTCACAACATGTCATTATCATGGCTAAACGGGGGTGTCACTTGCCTTGATGGCGGTGCTATGTTTGGAGTTGTGCCCAAACCACTTTGGTCACGCAAGTATCCGGTAAACGAAAAAAATCAAATCGAGTTACCGACTGAGCCAATTTTAGTTCAATATGAAGGTAAAAACTATATTATTGATACGGGTGTTGGCTTTAACAAATTAAATGAAAAACAGCTACGTAACTTTGGTGTTACTGAAGAATCAACATTAGCGGCTAGCTTACAGGAGTTAGGATTAACTACAGCTGATATTGATGTCGTGTTAATGACGCATTTACATTTCGATCACGCTGGTGGTTTAACGCAATGGGAAGGCGAAGTTCTTGTACCAACATTCCCGAATGCAAAAATCTATGTGACGAAAATTGAGTGGGACGAGATGCGTGAGCCAAATATTCGCTCAAAAAATACGTATTGGAAAGAAAACTGGGAGCCAGTTCAGCATTTAGTTGAAACGTATGAAGGTACGTTAGAGATAGTGCCTGGTATTGAAATGATTCATACTGGTGGTCATAGTGATGGACATGCTGTAATAAAATTAACACAAAACGGCGAAGTATTATTGCATATGGCGGATATTATGCCGACACATGCGCATCAAAATCCATTATGGGTATTAGCGTATGATGATTATCCAATGGCCAGTGTCTTTGCAAAAGAGCGTATTATGAAGGAAGCGCTTGCGAATGGTTATGGCTTTATCTTTTATCATGATGCCTATTATCGCATGATTAAATGGGATGAAACAGGTAAAGAAATTGTAGCTAAACTAGAACGTAGCAGACAAGCTGTTATTACATTCTAATTAATAGAACGTGTGAACCTTTGTGTTCGCACGTTTTTTTCATAGTGTTGAAAACTATTGTGTCAATAAAATTAAGGTAATTAAAAAAAGTATCGCTCTTTGGCAAAACTAGGGTTTGATTTCCGTTCCGACTGGGCGCTTTGTTGCTGACGCTTCGCTTTCGCACAGAGCAAAGCTTCCTGGGGGCGTCCGATGAGCCGCTTCACTCGCGTTGCTCGCTCCAGGGTCTCGGGCCTACACGATGTAGGTCACGAAGGCGTTATCACAGGACGTGATGCTCTTAGCCTTCGTTCCTCTACCGCTAATCCCCGAGGAGTCGCCCAGTCTCCACTCCAATCAAACGCTTCACATAGTATGTATCTCTGGTAGTCACTCTAATTTATAGTGATAAAACGGAACTTCACTTATTGTTTTATGTAAACGTAAGCTATGTGATATAAATTATTGTAGTTGTATAGTAGGAACAGAAATCAACTTAACGTTATGAAGATATGCTTAATTGTCTATACCCCATTTTTTTGACACTTTTCTCGTGAACATTTTGGAAAATATGATACACTAAAAGCTATACTAAAACACAAAAGAGAGTTGAAATTACATGACAACTGAACAACCATTTTTACCAGTATTACTAGGATCAGATATGAATGCATATGGTATGGCACGTGCATTTTACGAGGCATATGGTATTAAACCACTTGTATTAGGGCGTTCACATTTAACGGCAACGCAAGACAGCCATATTATAAATTTCCAAGCAATTGATCGCTTAAATGAACAGGATGTGTTTGCACCTGCACTTGCTGAAGTCGCGAAAAAATATTCTAATAAAAAACTACTGTTGTTAGCTTGTGGTGATGACTATGCAAAACTTATTATCAAAAATAAACCGGCATTGCAGGAGCATTTTACAGTACCATATATCGATGAATCATTAATGGATGAAATTTTATTAAAAGAAAATTTCTATAAAATGTGTGATAAGTACAATTTTAAGTATCCAGGTACGACGACAGTGACAGCTGATAATTACGAAAACTTTACACCACCGTTCGATTATCCAATTATTTTAAAGGCATCGAACTCAGTGGAATACTGGGCATGTAAATTCCCTGGTAAGAAAAAAGTATTCGTTGCTCATGATGAAGCGGAAAAAACAGCTATTTTAAAAGCAATCTATAGCTCAACCTATCAGGATACAATGATTATTCAAGAATTCATCCCAGGTGATGATTCATATATGCGTGTATTAAATGCCTATGTCGGGAAAGACGGCAAAGTGAAGCTTATGTGTCTAGGAAACCCAATCTTAGAAGAGCATTCACCTGAGGGTATTGGTAGTTATGCAGCGATTGTTACAACATACGATAAAGAATTATTGGATCAAGTACGTTCCTTTTTAGAAGATATCGGTTACACAGGTTTTGCTAACTTTGATATGAAATACGATATGCGTGACAAACAGTATAAGTTGTTTGAAATTAACCTACGTAATGGTCGCTCGAGCTATTATGTAACAGCAAGTGGTCATAATTTAATGAAGTATGTAGCTGATGACCATATGTTAAATATTGAACAGGATGTAACGTATGTTCAAGATAAGCATTTATGGATGATCATTCCGAAGGGCGTATTATTCAAATATGCCTCAAATGAAAAGCTTAAATTAGAAGCGAAAAAATTAATTCGTGAAGGGAAATATACAAACTCTCTTTACTATAATCAAGATATGAATGCAAAACGTTGGGTGAAGCTAACGTTAAATAATTTAAATTATTATCGAAAATATAAAAAATACTTCAACAATAAAGGATTGTCTGAGTAAAACAAAGAAGCCATCTCAAATAACTGAGATGGCTTCTTTTGTAGGCTTCTATAATTTTTGATCGCGTATTGCAGAGTAAGGTTACACTTCTGTTAGCTCGACAACTACACCTGAGCGGGCGTCAGCAGCAAATTCAAAGGTTTGCATTTCGCCCTCATGCATACGTGAGATACCTCCACGGTATACTGGAATTGTCATAATGCCGTTTGTGAAATTGTCAGTTTTCATAAAAATCCAAGAACCATCAATCGGCGAATCCTTTTTAAATTCTTTTTTTATGTTTTCGAGTACTTGTCCAGCAGGTACATACGGAGAAACCTTTTCACTTGCTTCTTTAACAATGACTGCGGCAGCTAGGCCAGTTGCAACACCAATTAAAAAATCACGTAATTTCATGCTTTTTTCCTCCTTTTTCTATAGGTTCATTTTAACATAGCATACGGAGTGAATGCACGTTCACACATGAGCGCTTTTAGGAAATGTATCAATATTTCGAATTCAGCAATCAATTTCGCCTTGGCGTAATTGCGTCCGGATTTTGAATTGTGCTCGCACAATTCATTCCTTTCAAAATCCGTGACATCTGCCAGAGGCTTTAGGCTTTATCTTCATTCAGTAAGTGTTTGGATACCCACTGAAAAGAAACCACATCCGTATTTATCTCACCACATTCAGAGGTAGGAGTCTTCTACTGAATGAAGATAAATGTGTTACAATAGCAAGGAAGAATATTCTACTTCGTGGGGAGAGAGTCATCATGAATGAGGAAACATTACAATTATTTAAAACGTTAACGGAATTACCAGGCGCTCCGGGTAATGAACATGCTGTACGTGCGTTCATGCGTTCTGAGTTAGAAAAGTACTCGGATGAAATCGTTCAGGATAATTTAGGAGGAATTTTCGGTGTAAAGCATAGTGATGTTGCTGATGCACCAAAAATATTGGTTGCAGGTCATATGGATGAAGTGGCATTTATGGTTACTTCTATTACCGACAACGGGATGCTCCGCTTTCAAACATTAGGTGGCTGGTGGAATCAGGTTATGCTAGCGCAACGTGTTGAAGTATTTACTAAAAATGGTGCGATTCCTGGTGTGATTTCATCAATACCTCCACATTTACTAACAGATGCTGAACGTTCTAAACCGATGGATATTAAAAATATGCTAATAGATGTTGGTGCAGACAATAAAGAGGATGCTATTGCACTTGGCGTTCGTCCGGGTCAATCAATTATCCCTGTCTGTCCATTTACACCAATGGCTAATCCGAAGAAAATTATGGCGAAAGCTTGGGATAACCGCTATGGCTGTGGATTGGCAATTGAATTGATGAAAGAAGTAAAGGATGAAAAGCTAGCCTCGCATTTATATTCAGGCGCGAATGTAATGGAAGAGGTTGGTCTACGTGGTGCCCAAGTATCCGCAAATATGATTAAACCGGATTTATTTTTTGCTCTAGATGCTTCACCTGCAAATGATATGTCAGGTGAAAAAAATCAATTTGGTCAACTTGGAAAAGGTGCTTTATTGCGTATTTTGGACCGTACAATGGTCACACATCGAGGCATGCGTGAGTTCATTTTAGATACGGCTGAAACAAATCATATACCTTATCAATATTTTGTATCACAAGGTGGAACTGATGCAGGGCGTGTACACACAGCAAATGATGGTGTCCCAAGTGCAGTTATCGGTATTTGCTCACGCTATATTCATACGGCTGCATCAATTATTCATATTGATGACTATGCAGCTGCAAAAGCTTTAATTGTGGAACTAGTGAAAAAAGCAGATCGTTCGACATTAGAGACGATTCGCGCTAATGTGTAAAGTAACATCCGCCGGAGGTGCCTTTAGGGGCATCTTTTTCTATGAAAAGAAAGAGGGATTGGAAAAATGAAGATAGCTATTGGGACAACAAACAAAGCAAAAACAGAGGCAGTTGAAGTTATAGCTAGAAAATATTTTGATAAACCGATTTTTACTTATGTTAAGGCTGCTTCACAAGTATCTGATCAACCGATGACTCATGAAGAAACACGAATGGGAGCCATAAACCGTTCAAAAAATGCAATGAATGAGACGGGGGCTCAATTATCGTTTGGACTAGAGGGTGGAGTAACGGAAATTGATGGTGTTATGTACGTATGTAACTGGGGAGCTCTTACAGTAACAAATGGCACAACTTATACAGCTGCTGGCGCACAAATTATATTACCAGAAGAAATTGCCCAGGAAATAAGAGCCGGGAAGGAACTTGGGCCAGTGATGGAGCAATATACACAACGTCGAGATATTCGACAAGGTGCGGGAGCTGTAGGTATTTTTACGCAAGGGTTAGTAAGTCGTCAGATGATGTTTGAGCATATTGTCTCGCTTCTTGTTGGTCAATATTTATTCACATTAGCACATGAGTAATGTTTTTGAATTAGTGATATTGGAACAGTGAAGTTGCAACTTTACATAAATTTTTTTAAAATAAATAAAAGTTAGCAATGAAAGGAAGAGAAATATGTCTCATACATGGCTACGAGCGGTAGGCTTAATGCTTTTACTGTTGGGACTTACTGGCTGTAATCAATCTGTTGATGAACAAATTAAAAATGGACTTCAAACAACAGACACTGTCTTTGCAGGAGAGCCAGAGAAGCACACAGATAGTATTGGGGATGTAGAATTATACTTACCTTCCAACTTTAAAGTTGAAGATAATTCAGATGCATATAATATATTGATAACTAAAGGAAAAGAGAGTTTTGTTCTTTTCATCAATGATCGCGAAGATGCAGATAGTAAACTCTATTACAATTTATTAAAAGAGGATAGTTCAAAAAAGATAATTGAAGAAAATACGTATGAGAAGGATGGTATTTTCGGCTTTTCAGCTGTTTCAAAAACTGACAATGAAGACGAATATGAGCTTATTGTCAGTAGCGGTGGCGTAAAAATGACGACCATTTCTCCGGTGAAACATATTGAAGATAATTTACATGAGATGACGAAAATCGTTCATTCGGTTAAGATTAAGTAATTGGATAGTTTTGAACAGAACGGTTCACAAACATGTGAGCCGTTTTCTCTCATTCAGCATTTATTAGTCTACGAAAGATTTCTCCTTCTATAGTTGATGAGTTGAATGAGGGTGTAGATTCCTGAAGTTGAGGAACTCAGTCTAAGTACGCACGTCCTGTAGTAAATTATCTGCGCGAAAGTGTAGTACTAACGAAGCGACAGTTTCAATTACGCCGAGGCAATATTGATTTTAAAGAAAGGATGTGAGCTAGGTGAAACAAATTAAATCAGAACAACTTGTGTCCCTATTAAAGCAACAATTAAATGAGGAAACGTTTGATTTTGAATTTGACAAAAAGCACGATAAATTACGTTTAAATCATAAAAAGATTGGTAAAGGGATGGAGCTATCTCTACCAGGTATTTTAGCAAAATATAATGACAAGCAAGGGGCTGCAATCGATGAAGTTGTTTATACAATCGAGCAAACCTTTAATGCTATGGAGCAAGAGATGGAACAAGGATTCCAAGCTACTTCGCAAATTTATCCCGTTATTCGCGCAACATCCTACCCTCAAGCCTCGAAGGAGGGGCATGCATTCATCACTACTGAACATACAGCTGAAACACGTATTTTTTATGCGCTTGATTTAGGGAAAACTTATCGTTTTATTGATGAATCCATGTTAGAGGTACTACAATTAACAGTAGAGCAAATTCGTGAAATGGCACGATTTTCTGTAAAGCAACTACCAACAATTTATAAGAAAGATGAAGTTGCAGGGAATATTTTTTATTTTGTTAATGCTAATGATGGCTACGATGCAAGTCGCATTTTAAATGAAAACTTTTTGAAAGACATGCAGACTAAAATTGAGGGCGATATGACGTTATCTGTGCCACATCAGGACGTATTAATAGTAGGTGATATTCGGAATGAAACAGGGTATGATGTATTAGCACAGATGACGATGCATTTCTTCGCTGTCGGTACCGTACCGATTACGTCATTATCTTTTATTTATGAAGATGGGGAGTTAGAACCAATCTTTATATTAGCAAAAAACAGAGTTAAAAAGGAGCAAGAGAAACAATGAATGTATTTTACAACAAAGAGCATGTAGGAGATGTATTGCTAGTACAATTAGCATCAGAATCAATCGTGAAAACAGAGGTAGAACGTGCAGGCGATATCGCTATTTTAAAGGAAGCACAGACAGGAGAAATTAAAGCATTTAATTTATTTAATGCCAGCAGCTATATACAATCTGATGCTAAAGGCTTAGTTGAAGTTACTCCAGAATTAGTTGCACAGCTAGAGGCAGCTATTGCAAAAAATGGTGCTGAAATTAGTCTTGATGTAGACTTTTCTCCAAAATTTGTTGTGGGTTATGTAGAAACTAAGGACAAGCATCCAAATGCTGATAAACTAAGCATTTGTTCTGTAAACGTTGGTGAGGAGACATTACAAATTGTATGTGGTGCGCCTAATGTTGAAGCAGGTCAAAAAGTTGTCGTGGCAAAAATCGGTGCAGTGATGCCTTCGGGTATGCTTATTAAAGAAGGTAATTTACGAGGTGTTGATTCATACGGTATGTTATGTTCAGCACGCGAATTAGCAATACCAAATGCACCTTCTGAAAAAGGAATTTTAGTATTACCAGAAGATGAAGTAATTGGTAGTGCGTTTGAAACGCCAACTAGATAAAATATAATTAAAATCGTTATGCTACTAATATGCTAGTAACATAACGATTTTTTTGTCTAGAATGAGCCTCTATATGCAAGTTTCTATCACATTTTTATGGTATGCTTTTTGTTATAGACATTGAACTTGTTTTTGAAATAACATAGACGGTGCTATAAATGAAGTGTAATAGAAATGAGTGAATAATGTGAATTGGTTTAAAAAACAAATAAATAAATTTGTAAATAAAGATGACAATGAATACGAATATGAGGAATATTATGAAGACTATGAAGAAGAACAATCTGAGCAGCTGCATTCATTTAAAGAAGCACCTGGATCACAGCAAAAAACTTTTCGTTTTCCGTTAATTGAGGATGAGGAGTTTTCACCTTCACCATCAACAACATCATCAAAAGAAGCATTCAATCAAATGGAGGATGCTAATTACGGACAAATTGAAGAATTATCTCTGCCGAAGCATTTAAATAATCATATTGTGGATTCGAGTGTTTATGATATTGAGGTTTCAGGAATTCGAGATTTATTAGCAAATCGTACGAAGCGAACGGGTAGAACGACAGTTACACGGAGTCAGCCTGAACAAACGAATCGGACAAGAGCAAGTCTTGTTTTTCGAGATGCACAAAATGAACCACCTATTACTCCTAAAGAAACTAATAATTCACCAGAAAAGACAGTTGAACGTGATTTAGCTGCTAATCACAAGCGCTTTGTACCAAGTGATGTCCCTTCACCGGTTTATGGTTTTTCTAAGCCGAGCCCAATTGAGCAATTATTAGAGAAGCGGAAGGAAGAGCATGACAAGAAAGAGTCTGCAATACCTACAGCAACTAAGACTTTAAAAGAAGCGACAACAAATGAGGGTGTTGAAAATATACTAAAAGAAAAAGAACCTATGAGCACAGTTCAGAAAGAAGAACCTGAACAGCTTGAAGTCCATGAAAAAATTGAAGCAACAACAAAGCAACCGATTACTTTTGATGAAAAATTTACAGACGAAACGAACCAGCCTAGTGATGAAACGAACACGGAATTACCTGCACTGCAAACAACTTCCTTTGCCGTAGAATTTGAAGATCAAGTGAAAGAGGCCGTTCAGCATGAGCTGAATGTTGAACAACTTTCAGAGAATCAATCAGAAATTCATGTAAAAGAAGTAGTTGTAGAACAAGTGCAGATAGAAAATTCTACCATCCACATTGGAGAAGTTACAGTAATCCAACCACCAACAACTGAAGCTGATGAGCAAGCGGTGTTAGAAGAGAAATCTGTAGAAGAAGCCAAGCATGAAAAAAGCGGTATTCCTTTTAATGTCCTAATGCTAAAAACAGATAAAGAGAAATGGAGAATACAACAGCAATTTAAAAATACGAAGCCAACTACAACAATTGTTGAAGAGGCCCAAAAAGCTCAAGAAGCTCAAGAAGTCCAAAAAGCTCAAGAAGTCCAAGAAGTGCAAAAAGTCCAAGAAGTGCAAAAAGCTCAAGAAGTCCAAGAAGTCCAAGAAGTCCAAGAAGTCCAAGAAGTCCAAGAAGTCCAAAAAGCTCAAGAGGCCCAAAAAGCTCAAGAAGTCCAAGAAGTGCAAAAAGCCCAAGAAGCCCAAGAAGCCCAAGAAGCCCAAGAAGCCCAAGAAGCCCAAGAAGCCCAAGAAGCCCAAGAAGCCCAAGAAGCCCAAGAGCCTTCTTCTGAACTTATTCATTTGGATGTAGAACAGAGATTAATAGCATCCAATAAAGAAGAAAATAAAAATCCTTTATCTTCAGAGTTTGGTGAGTTAGAGATGGACAATGAAACAGCACCGCAATCGACGAAGGAAAACGAAGCTATTATTCAAAATACTGCACCAATCAATGCTGCAACAGAGAGTGTATCAGTTATTACTATGTCACCAGTAGCAACAATGTCTAGCGTTTCGACATTGGAAAAGAAAGTACTAGACATTGAGAGTCCTGACGAAATTTCAGCAACTACCGAAATGGAAACAGACGCAACTATTGAACAGGAGCTTCCTACAAACAACATAGAGATTTCTGAGAAGGATTCTAATGACACAGGTGAATATCCAGAGCGACCTTCCAAATCAGATGAAACATTAGTAGAGAATCAAGTAATGGAGGATCCTCAAAAACCTGTTCATGTGTATCAAAAACCAAATGATGAGTTTTTAGAGCCGCCTGAGGAAAAAACACAGGATACTGAGTGGATGGAGCAACAGGGTGATACATTGGTTGAAGCTTTGTCTTACTTCCAAGTCTCAGCTCAAATAGAATCTATTATGCAAGGACCAGCCGTGACACAATTTGAAATAACAGTGAGTCATGGTACGAAGGTTAGCAAAATCCGTAATTTAGCAGATGATTTGAAACTTGCGTTGGCAGCGAAAGATATCCGCATCCAAGCTCCGATTCCTGGGAAGAGTTCAATTGGCATTGAGATACCGAACCGTGTATCTCGCGCAGTTCGACTATCGGAAGTGACAAATAGTGCTTCTTTCCTCGAGTCAGATTCACCGTTAGAAGCAGCGTTGGGTCTGGATTTAACAGGGAAGCCTGTAACCATTGATTTGCGAAAAATGCCACATGGCTTAATTGCCGGAGCTACAGGTTCTGGTAAATCAGTTTGTATCAATTCACTTTTGGTTAGTTTGCTATATAAAGCTGCACCACATGAATTAAAGCTGATGCTTATTGATCCTAAAATGGTAGAGTTAGCACCTTTTAATCATATCCCACATTTAGTTAGTCCGGTCATCACAGATGTTAAGGCTGCTACTGCTGCACTAAAATGGGCAGTGGAGGAAATGGAGCGTCGTTATCAGTTATTTGCTCATGTAGGTGCACGTGATATTACGCGTTATAATTCAATCGCGGATAAAAATAATGAACATAGCTTAAAATTACCGTATATTCTAATTGTCATTGATGAATTAGCAGATTTAATGATGATGTCTCCTGCAGATGTAGAAGAAGCGATCTGTCGTATTGCACAAAAAGCGCGTGCTTGTGGTATCCATTTAATTGTTGCAACTCAAAGACCGTCTGTTGACGTTATTACGGGGCTTATTAAATCAAATATTCCTACACGTATTGCCTTTGCGGTATCATCACAAATAGATTCACGTACTATTTTAGATGGGCAAGGCGCAGAAAGATTACTTGGACGAGGCGATATGCTATATTTAGGTAATGGTATGTCTGCCCCTGTGCGTTTGCAGGGAACATTTGTGACAGATGATGAAATTGAAGCAATTATAGATCATGTTCGTGAGCAAGGAGAGCCGGATTATATATTTGATCAAGAGGAACTTTTAAAGAAAACGGAAGTTTCAGCTGAGCAAGATGATCTGTTTGAGGATGTCTGCCGATTTGTGTATGAACAGGGAGGAGCATCGACTTCCTTGGTTCAGCGAAAATATCATATTGGCTATAATCGTGCTGCTCGTTTAATCGATATGTTAGAGTCTCATGGCTTTGTGTCTGAGGCAAGAGGAAGTAAACCACGAGAAAGCTACATTACGGAAGAAGATTTAATTGCTATGTTTGAATAATAATTGCATTGTTTTCGTATAGATTATCTTTTTTACGTCAAATTTCGTATTTTTAGAAAAGTTACACATTTATCCTTGTGCATAAATAGTGCTATAATAGACAAGATGTGTTGATTAGTACGTATTTTTTAACACTTGAAAAGGTATTAATACCTAATAATAAGTAAAAGATACGATACACCTAATAGATGATAGAAGGGATATTGAATTCCCGGGGGGTTTAATTAATGACAGTTTTTCATTTCACAGGCATTAAAGGTTCTGGCATGAGTTCACTTGCACAAATCTTATTTGATGCTGGTGAACAAGTACAGGGCTCAGATGTTGATAAATATTTCTTCACAGAACAGCCGTTACGTGAACGTGATATTCCAATTTTTACATTTAATCCAGATAATATTAAACAAGGTATGATAATTATTGCAGGAAATGCTTTTCCTGATGACCATCCAGAGTTAGTGCGTGCACGAGAAATTGGTGTAGAGATTATTCGCTATCATAAGTTCCTAGGGGAATACATCGGAAATTATACATCAATTGCCATTACAGGTGCACATGGTAAAACTTCTACAACTGGCTTAATGTCACATGTTGTTGGAGGATATAAACCAACTTCCTATTTAATCGGTGATGGAACAGGAGCCGGACATGAAAATGCAGATTTCTTTGTGATGGAAGCATGTGAATACCGCCGTCATTTCTTAGCATATAATCCTGATTATGCTGTCATGACTAATATCGATTTTGACCATCCAGATTATTTTTCTAATATTGAGGATGTTTACTCTGCCTTTCAATCATTAGCTTTACAGGTAAAAAAAGCAATTATTGCTTGTGGTGATGATGAACATTTACAACGTATTCAAGCAAAGGTACCAGTTGTTTATTATGGCTTTGGAGCAGAGAATGATTTTGAGGCACGTAATGTTGATAAAACAACAGAGGGAACTAAATTTGATGTTTTTGTGCGCAATGAATTTTACAGTACATTCTTTATCCCATTGTTTGGGGATCATGCAGTTTTAAATACATTAGCTGTTATTACACTTTGTCAGTATGAAGGTATCTCACCAGACATTATCCAGGAACGTTTAAATAGTTACAAAGGTGTAAAAAGACGTTTTACAGAAACGGATATTGGCAATAATGTATTAATAGATGACTATGCCCACCATCCAACTGAAATCCGTGCAACGATTCAATCAGCACGTCAAAAATTCCCGGAGCGTGAGCTAGTAGCTGTTTTCCAACCACATACTTTTACACGCACACAAGCTTTTTTACAGGATTTTGCGGATAGTCTAAGTCTTGCAGATACAGCATACTTATGTGATATATTTGGTTCTGCAAGGGAAACACAAGGCGCTCTATCCATCCATGATTTGGCGTCGTTAATTGAAGGCAGTGCAGTGATTACCACTGAAGGAATTGAAGTCTTAACAAAACATGAGGGCGCAGTATTTTTATTTATGGGCGCAGGCGAT
>Ga0213824_1000518_pt1 | contig 28389 bp, 24 predicted proteins | sample MC6MC0906MG_FD_179892 | JGI IMG/M metagenome (GOLD analysis project Ga0213824, IMG submission 179892) | Enriched soil aggregate microbial communities from Iowa State University, Ames, United States - MC6-MC0906-MG | ecosystem: Environmental > Terrestrial > Soil > Unclassified | place: USA: Iowa...
TGCATCAACTGCGCCGTACAGCATGAAAGGCAATTGCTGATAGAACTCACGGTGCTGATCCGGCATCCAGGTGCGAATCACCTTACGTCCGAAGGCTTCCATGCGTTCGGCAACGCCGACATGGGCCTGCAATTGCTGTTCGCCAGCGTGCCACGGTGAACGTTCCATCACGACCTCTCCCCTGCACCGTCGGCACAGTGTGGATTGCGAAAATCAGGCGGTGGTTTGCAGACCCGCAACAGTACGCGGCATACCGACGAAGCCGGGCAATGCTTCAACCCGGGCCAGCCAGGCGCGGACGTTGCCGTAGTCGTCCAGCGACACGTTGCCTTCCGGCGCGTGGGCGATGTAACTGTAGGCCGAAACGTCGGCAATGCTTGGTTCGTCGCCGGCCAGATACGGCGTTTTGCCCAACTCGATGTCCATCACCTTGAGCAGGTTGTGCGCCCGGGTAATCGCTTCTTCTGCATTCAGCTGGGCACCAAACACCGTGACCAATCGCGCAGCGGCGGGGCCGAAAGCAATCGGCCCGGCGGCAGCCGACAACCAGCGCTGTACCCGCGCGGCGCCGACCGGATCGGTTGGCAGCCAACGACCATGGCCGTATTTCTGCGCCAGATACACCAGAATCGCGTTGGAATCGGCGAGCACCACACCGTCGTCATCAATGGCCGGCACCTGGCCAAAACTGTTGATCGCCAGATACGCCGGCTGCTTATGCTCACCTTTGGCCAGATCGACGAAGATCAGCTCGGTCGGCAATTGCAGCAGGGACAACATCAGCTCGACACGGTGGGCGTGGCCGGAACGTGGAAAGTTGTAGAGTTTGATCGCTTGCATGGTCGACTCCGCTGAACAGGGGCGCCGCTGCGGGGATGAGCGCGCCGATGGAGGTCATCTTGCGCTGATCGCGAAAACAACAGAATCACCAGCAAACGCAATCAATTATTTCATTGGTTGCAATAAAGCCGCATTTTTCAATGCAGGATGCTCGCGCAACGCTTCTGCCGTGAAATCGACAAAACTGCGAATCCGCGCTGGCGCCTTGCGCCCGCCCTGATACACCACGTGTATCGGCAAGGGCGGCAGTTCAAATTCAGCAAGGACGATTTCCAGCTCGCCAGTCGCGATTTTGCTGGCGACTTGGTAAGACAGAACCCGAGTCAAACCCAGCCCCATGCAGGCTGCGGTAATCGCTGCCTGATTGGCAGTCACGATCAGACGCGGCTCAGGGCGCACGCTAAGCGGTTCGCCCGCGTCGAGAAACGGCCAACTGCGTTGCTGACCAATCGCTGAAGTCGCCACCACTGGCGCCCCCGCCAACGCGTGGGGATGAGCCGGTCGGCCATACTTGGCGAAGTAGTCGGGCGAGCCGCAAATGACCCGACGCACCTCACCCACGCGAATCGCATGCTGACTGCTGTCCGGCAGATCACCGATGCGCACCGCCACATCAAGGCCCTCCTCGACCATGTTGACGATCCGATCGACCAACACCGCGTTGATCGTGACATCCGGATACTGCGCGAGATAACGCGCCATCAGCGGCGTCACAAACAAATCCCCGAACAACACCGGCGCCGTCACCGTCAGTTGCCCACGCGGCTCGGCATGACTGCCCGCCGCCGAATCCTCGGCTTCCTGCACCTCGGCGAGAATCCTCCGGCAATCTTCTAGGTAACGCTGCCCCGCTTCGCTCAAATGCACACTGCGCGTGGTGCGGATCAGCAACTGCGTGCCGATGCGCGACTCCAGCGCCGCCACCGCACGCGTGACGCTGGCCGCTGACAAACCAAGACGCCGCGCGGCAGAGGAGAAGCCTTGCTCTTGGGCGACGGTGGTGAAGATGTGCATTTCCTGGAAGCGATCCATGGTGCCTCTCGAGTCAGATACAAAAATCGCAGCCTAAGCTGCGATTTTTTGCGCTGGTGCAAAACAAAATATTGTGACACCAATGTCTCAGAAAATACGGGCCAAAACCGCTTTACCGAAGATCCCGGCGGAGTGAAGTTTTCGACACTTACTAGGAGGAACCACCAAACCGACACCAACTTTCAACAATATATTTTGACACCATTGCTAAAGAACATCGAAAGAGCTTCGGCATCACAACGAAAATCCTCAGCTCTCTGACCAGCATCCTCCTGACCTTTGCACCAAGCCTTGCAGGAAACATCGTGCGCTTCCGGTGCCGCCGAATAACTCTTCACTTACGGACTAGAGTCGCGTCTGTGCCAATTATCGATTTATTCCAAGTACCTACTCTCCATTGGACTACCCCTGTACTTGGATGCGAACCATCGGCGTAGACTTGAGAACAAAGCCTACCCGAGTCGGGTCCAATCTCTTCTCTAGGGCCAACTAGTAGCCCTGCAGGCGAAGGTAGGGCCTTGCCGAGTTTGTGCGCAAGCGCGGTGCTGCTCGCGACGACATATCGTGCTGGAGAGATTGCACTAAGATCCCAGGCTCGTTGATGTGTCCATCGGCCGGCGTGCGCCCCCCAATCCAAGATAGGTGTAAATACCCAGTCAGGCTGGTAGTAACGGATTAAATCGCCTGTAAAAGGGGCCATTTGTAGATCTTGGCAAATCAGAACCACACATCGTCCGAGCCCTTCAACATCCGCTACAACTACCTCGGCTCCAGCACAATTATCTTCCATCAAAAAAGCGTCAGCCGATATGGTGATCCCAAGTTCAGCAGCACGATGCTGGTCAAAGCCTGCTTGCCAAATCTTTCGCTGTCGCCATAACTCAAGCCCGAACCGATTAAGGACGCGAGATTCATTCCAAGACTGGTCGTCAGCTTTTTCTACAGTATTGCCCGAACCCGCCACAAACATTCTTACACTTGAGGGGGTGATTCGCATTTGTTCACTAATCTTATCGCAGTCGATTTCACTGATTAGTAATTCAGGAGCAATCGCAATATCTATCACGCCCAAACTACTTAAAGCAGTCATAACTAGCGACGGAACATCAATGCTTTTTGAAGCGCATGCCTCAATATAGTTAACCCCATCACGAACTGTGTGTTGTAGGTCTAAGTGATTGGCATCTTCCGCTATCGGGATTATCCCCACGGTCTCGAAGCCAACATCACTTAAAGAGGTGCCGACTCCTCGCGCGCTGGAACCACCGATTTTAACAGTAGTCACCATCACGCGCTGCTCATCGTTCTTCATAACGCGAGGAACAACAGACAAGTAACAAAAACAGTCGCTAAAGCAATACGCACTTGTTATAAACGGTGTACGCGACAGCCTAGTTAATGTACCTTTCGGTATTAGAAGGTTGTCAGCATCTTTGTAAAAACAGCCTTCGGCATCACGGCGATAGATTAATCCTCTAATCCAGTGAGTTATCGGCAATTTTTCTTTCATCGAGCTATGAGTGAGCACGCGGGGGTGCGCAACATCAAAAAAACGGTCGATAAGTGAGAGCGCGGTTAATATCCTGCCTTTTTCGATGCCGTCTTCGGCTAATGATACCAACTCCCGAATTGCCGCGTAGGACTTGTCGCCTTCTGCAATCATCAGAGCGCTCTGGATCGCGACTTCAAATCCCTTGCTAGGTCGCATAGACCTTAAAGCGACATTTTGCGACCATTGGGATGCTGTGCCCCAGTACTCTAAGAAAAGCTGTGCCGGGGAGACCTGCATCAAATGTCCTCATCGAAAGTGAAACTGTGACGATCGTTGCTAGTGAAAAACCTACTATCCAGATCGCTATTATACATTTCAACGTGAACGCCCAGTCTATCGAATAGCGTCCGAAGAAGTTCAAACTCAAATTCGAGCGAACTACGATGCTTTTCACCGATAGTACGGCGTCTACGCATAATCGACCTCATTACTTGAGAAACGGCATCGGCAAAAAATTCACCAAAAAGGTGGCGCTGCTGACTATCTGGATGCGTTTGAATTACAGAGATTACACCACGGACGGTTTTCAATAATTCTATCGTAGCGCCGGGATGTCTTCCGTAGAAGTTTGCTAAATGATTTAGAAAAAATTTTCCATCCGATATCAGTGCTACGCAAAAATCATGGACAAGAGAACTATTGTTTTCGACCTTAAGTACAACATTGGCTAAATGAGCAAATCCAACTGCAAGCCTCTGGGGAGTCGGACACTCCCTAGCCGCACGTAATGCAAATCTGGCGAGTTCCAGTGAGTGGAGATACTGGGGGGGGATTTCCGTTAATCTGTATAGCGAATTATATCGGGCACGGTCCAACGCATCTGAAGCAGGGGTTGGATTATATGGCCCCGCTAAATTCAAAGCTTCTTTAAAATCACGCGCAGCGCTTGGGTAGTCACTCTTCATATAAAAAACTTCGGCTTTTAGGCGCGCTATTTCCACATCGAAATATTTTAATTCATGAAGTTGGTCTTGAGCTAATTTTTCTTCGGGAATGTCTCGTCTCAGAGAGGACATTTCACCGATTGCGCGCATTGTCGAGTCGGCCTCTGCCCTCCTTAGGTATATCAAGGCAGCCGATCTTCTGAAGAAGATTCTACGAAGCTTTAAATTTAGGGTGGAAAATGTCGCAAGAATTGTATCAAGTTCCTCTAGCAACGAAAGCTCCAAATCGTCTTCCATTGCATATGAGTGGAGATTGCAGAGCTCACCGAGCTTATCTACAAGCAATATTTTCCAGACTTCCTCATCTGCGTCTGACAGTATCCTTAATAGATCTATAACATCCAGCCTTAACGACAAGGCCTCAATGTGATCTGGTGCAACGTCAGCGATCTGCTCGCCAGCTTGAATCAGTGCCTCGATGTAGCTTCGATCAATAAAATCTTCATTCAGAACTGTTTCAAAAGCACTTTCAAGAAGCTGCTGAAACTCAGAGATAGCTCTTGTAGGCTCCCGTTGAGTTAGTGATTTTAGGTAATCAGCAGTAGCGTGTCGAGGCCGCAGACGGCGCTTAATTAATGCAACCGATTCTGCATCGAAAGAGGGAATTTTTATATCGACGCCGATAATGTTACTTGCGAGTTTTGCATAATCCAGTGTTAGCTGATCATAACTTGCGTCTCGGGCCGCAAATAGTGCGAGTGTTTCGTATGATGGAACATCATCGGAAGTTTGAATTGATAGTGCCTTCATATCCTCCTGTAGTGCGCCAGACGAAAATCCTCCGATTCTTGTGAGTTCGCTGAGAGCTCTTGCTTCAGCGTCGCTCGCTTCAGAGGACTCACTCCTGGCCAGTCGCATTGGCACTGCGCGAAGTGTTAACTGCTCTTCGCGTATTTCTCGTATCGCCGCCGCCACTCTAGCGGTGCCATCAATGTTTTGTCTGTTCATAACAAAACAAAGTGCAACCGTATCAGGAAGCTGCATTGTGCAAATTCCCGCGACATCGGCGAAGCCTGTACGACTATCTATAAGTACGAGATCGTAAGATCGCTTTGCCCAAGTCTTTAAATTTTCTAATAAAACGCCACCAGCGTACTTCTCAAAAAAATCAGACCATGAAAACTTTGACAATGCGTCCTCATAGGAGATTTTTTCATGTTCGCCTATAATTAGGCCTCCAGCACCTATATAGTCTAATGCGAGCGCGCTTCCTGTAACATCCGAAATCAGATCTTCTGATACTAATTTTTTAACATGGCGAGAAAAAGCACTTCCGCATGCGGCTTCCTGGATCAATTCCTCCGCCTGTTCTTTATTTTTCGCGTTCGCTGCAGACTGGTTCCAATTCCAGAAAATATCTAGTAGGCCAGGTGTATTCCTTATAGATTTAGCTTGGGTAGCATCTAGTAGTCCACGAAAGTAATATTCGAGCCCAGGGGCTTCCATATCCCAATCCATGACTAGTACTTTTTTTCCATTTGCAGCTGCTAGAAAAGCAACGTTGGCGAGAGCCATCGTTCGGCCTACACCGCCTTTGTAGGAGTAAAAAGTTACGATTTTTGATGTACTAGTCATGCAGCATACCTTTCTTTTTTTCTGCCAAGAGGAGTGAACGACCTCATAATTGGCGAAAGAGTGCTATTAGCATGTTCAAAAACTTCGTTTGCGTCAGTTGCATTATTGGAATCATTCATATTGCTGCCAGTCAAATTATACTCCGCGATCACTCCTAACGCGGCGGACGTTAGAAAATTTATTGACCACTTGCCAGTTTTATACGAATCTATTATTCCAAGCTCACGCAACTCTTTCAGCTTTCTACTAGTATGTTCTTCGCTGTGGTTAACTAAACTCGCAAGATCTTTATTGCTCTGTTCTTTTTCCAACAGTGCCTTTACATATTTCAAATTAGTTTCGTCGGTTATAGTTGATAAAAACCGCGAACAAATTTTCTTATTTAAATGGGTCGACATAACTGTCTGGGCAAGGCTAAGCTGCCCAACAATATATGCTTCTCTAAGCTCTAGAGGGGCTTCATCTGGATGAATTGCTGCGACAGCCACACCTGGCTGAGCAATCATCATGCATTCATTGAGCAGGCCCTCTATCAGGCTCGCAATTTCAACGCTGCGATGCCGAGACTTAGCTATTACAGCCTCTTCAAGAAAGTCGGCCAGCACCGATTCAAAATGCGATCCCAGTCCAAAAGGCTTTGCGCTGTCGGCTGCGAATGCAATGAGTGGGTTTTGGGCGGACATGAGGATTCCCCTTTTGATAGAGATTTCACTATAGGTTGAAATCAATCGTCGATCAATTGACAACCATCGGAATGGAGCCTTTTCAAAGGAAAATCGAAAGACTTAGCGCTTAAGAACGAAATCATCGTCGTCAACCTCATGAAAATCCTAACTAAGTCAACAAATTGACGGATATCAATTGATTTTCACTTGATACACCAGCTTTTCGCCGTTCTAGATACGGCAACACGACCCCGCCAAAATTCCCTGCCGCAAGAAGACACATCGGCAAATGCTCGAGAGTTTTTTCGCACCGGAGACTCCCGGATCACCGCTTTGAGCTCCGGCTCCCCCTCCGAAGGCACTGCTATGCTTACTTTTTTAAAACGGAGTAAAAATCCATGCAAGATGAATATTCGTTATCAGAGGTGTTGGAGAGGATGTACCAGAATCAGCTGGGCCTGGAGGCTGCCCTGATGGAGCTGACGCTTCTAGCGGAAAAGCAGGGGATGGTTGAAGTGGGTGATAACGTTCGTGGAGCGCTTTGGACGATCGGTGAAAACTCAGGCCATATCAAGCAAGGGCTAGCTAGGCTTAGGGGAAAGCACGCGAGTTAGTTTGTGCTATCTACTAGGAAATACCTTCCTTCCTCGCTGACAGCCGCTTTGACCACCTTGGGGTTCTAGACGCTCTCCAAGCTCACGGTGTATCGCATGGTGATAGCTAGTTATTGAAACTAAGACCTCGTTTCTTGCCCTCCCGCGCGCTTCGAATTTCGACACCCCTTCCCATCTACAAGGGTGGGAGCGTATGAGCTCACCGGGATATGGCAGCTGAGACGTTTATATCTTACGAGGTGAGGAAATGACCAAGTGCACAAAACTCTCCTATATTGACTATCCCGATTGACGGAAAAGGCGCTTCTGCCCCGCAGAAATATTTATGTAGCCGCTTATTGAGTCCAAAGGAAATGTGATGAGAGTAGCGATCTTGGATATCCATAATTTCCGGGGTATCCGCGAAGGAAGCGTTCATTTCAAAAATCATCCTGTTCTGATCGGGGCCAACAATACCGGCAAGACTACGGTGATAGAGGCGTTGACGCTTCTCCTAGGAAGGGAGCGGATGATCAGAGAGCTCACTGAACATGACTTTTACGGTTCAGATCCCCAGCCTGCCGACCGAATAAAACTTATAGCCACAATCACAGATTTTCCTTCCGAAGACCCTTATCAGAATACCGATTGGTTTAGAGACGGCAGAGGCGTGCCTAAATGGCTGGACGAAGCCAACGGTACGATCAGCGCGGTTCGCACCGAGGAGGCATCGAAGCTTTGCTGCCAAATCGGCGCTCAAGCTTATTTCGACCGCGACTCACTCTCGGTCGAGATGGTTCGTTACTTCCACGATCACGATAGCCCGATGGATCCCTTCGCCGACGACTCGCCCGTTGGCGTTCCTCCACGCTTGATAAAAGAAATTGGGTTTTATCTCGTACGAGCGAGCCGTACCTGGGACAAGGTTTTTACATGGGGGAGTGAGCTTTTCCGGCGTACGCTGCAAGCAGCCGCAGCCCAACCGTCCGAAGCCATTTTAGCTGAACGTGATCGGCTTAGGCGTCCGGAGGCCCCAATCGAGAACGACGATCGAATTTTACCACTGATCCAGAACGTCAACGCTGAGTTAGCGAGATGCATACCGAATGCACCCCATGTTCAACTGCGGGTGACGAGTACTGATAGCCGATCACTCCTAGACTCTGTTGCAGCACATTTCGCTGTCGTCGGAGGACTGGGCGTACCCGCCGCAAGGCAAGGCAGCGGTTTGGTGTCTCTGCAAGGTTTATTACTACTTTTGGAACTAGGTCGAGGTCGAGCAGCAGAAGGTGAAGGATTTCTAATGGCCTTGGAGGAGCCCGAGCTTCATCTGCCCCCGGCAGGTCAGCAGCAGCTGGTACAACGAGTGCAAGCACTTTCGACCCAAACCTTCATTACTACGCACTCCCCATTGATCGCAGCGGTATCAGATCCAACCTCTGTATTGATTCTGCGAAATGTCGACGGTCATCTTTCGGCCCTTCCTTTTTTATCAGAGCCGTTGCTACCAAATGCTCAGAATTGGAAGAGGAAGTTTTTTCAGCAAAGTCGCGTGGATGTCCTGTCGGCTTTAATGTACCCGTGTGTATTGGTGCCTGAAGGTCGTGCTGATTTCCTGTTACTGAAAACGGTGCTACGACCTTTGATGTTGTCCGAGGGTTGGTCCACGAGCATGCCATCTATGTTTGGATTGGAGGTAGGCGTCGTACCCACTGAGGATGCCAAAGTGGTCGAGACGTTCCAGTTACTGTCAGCCACTCATAACAAGGTCTGCAGCCTGGTGGACGGCGACAGAGACGGTAAACGCTACATCACAAGCCTTCTGGCAGAGCCCACTGCTCCCACATCAGTAATACGGTGGGCTGACGACGAAATGATCGAAGACGCCATAGGCTGGATTTTGGCTGCGGATGAAGACGACGTAGTTGGGAGGCTTACGGAGTTGACGGAGGTTGCCCCCTCGACTGTGTCCGACATCGTCACCCACTTAAAAATAAAAAAAGTGGACGTGATCTGCTACGAGTCGGTGGCAGACGCGATAGTTAACTCACCTCTCTGCCGTGCCAGAGCAGCAGAGTTGTTCAGCTGTTTGGCTATGGCGTGCGCGGGAACTGCTAGTGCACATTTCGTCGCCGACCCAGAGGGTGTCTGGGTGTTCCAACCATGACAATTCAATCTTTTTCAGGCGCGGCAGGCTGTGGAAAAACTCATCAGTTGATGGCAAACCTAGCCACGAGATTAGAAAGACATCCTCTACAGACGTTTCAGAAAGTTTTGGCGTTAACCTTTATGCATGGGTCGCGCCGTCGTTTGGACGATCGGCTGGGCGGTGTTGCTCTTCTGCGCCGACATTACGAGTGCACAACAATCGATGGATTCGCTTGGCGAATCGTCAGTAGATGGCAAGCACTAATAACCCAATTAGAGATGGGGCATCCAAGAGTCAATGATTATGAAGTGGTGTGTCAGGTCGCCGCTGATCTCCTTTCTCACGATATCGTTGTCCGCTGGATCGCCGCGACGTATCCCATTGTGGTCGTGGATGAAGCACAAGATCTCACGCCAAACCGACTGCGGATAGTGCAGGCAATGGCTCCCCATGTGGACCTTCTAATTGCTGCAGATGAGTTTCAATGTCTCATTGAGGAGCTACGTCCTAATCCAGCCTGCGATTGGTTAACTGCTGTTGGCCACGATGCACTTCTTCAGCAGCCTAGGCGCACCTCAGATCCTAATCTCCTTGCCGCCGCCGGTGCTATCCGATCAGCACAGGCTCCAGCATCAAATGGGCTCTTTAAGATTTTCCACACACCCACACCAGCTCTCGCCGCTTCTTACGCTTCTAATGGCATTGGTTGGAATAGAGGGGGGAGTCGGGTCGCGATTATCACCCCAACAATGGGGCAATTTGCCCACGGCATCCTCACATGGATCGCCACCCGAACAACAGGCAGAGGAAACGGTCCCTACAACATAATTCTGGAAGAGTCAGAGACTAAGCTTGCCGACACATTCGTTGACGATCTGGCTCTGCCGGACCAAGCCACATTGGCGGAAGCTTTCGCATTGATGGCGGAAAAACCTGCACCGATTGCTCAAGACTTCGTGCGTTGGCTAGAGAAACAGCGTCGGACTAAGGGAAGGACTCATGTCCTTCGCGATGAAATGGAGGACACAATAAGGCACTCATTTTCAAACCAACGACGTCTAAGCTCACGAGATGGGCCAGGTATTCGAGCGCTAACCGTTCATGGAGCAAAAAACAGAGAATTTGATTTAGTGATTGTGCTTTGGCCTGCGGCAATTCGTGGAAATGACGAGCAGCAGAGGCGGCTACTTTATAATGCCGTTACCAGAGCAAAGCACCAGTGTCTGGTACTAGTACAACTCCCGAGAGCAATGACACTTCCTCCTTTCTCCGTTCGAGAGGAGTTCGCTTTAAACGAGAACTAGCCCCTGGCACTACGTAACTTTAGGTGAGGTTGAGACAAAACGATTAGCTGCCGCAATGTCAGCAGCACCAGGACGATTTTTATGAGTCGAGCTTTGAGGTAGCTCAAATTCGTCTGCCTTAGTCCACCGAACTCTGAGTCCGCGAACCAGATAGCGGTTCGTTCTAGAAAAATCAGATGCCTCTGAAAAGTCACCCTGTCTGAATGAAATCATTCTCAGATCGTACAATCGAGTAATGGCATCCGCGATGTGGTGTCTCTTAACACCGGTAATCAGCGCTAACCGGTCATAGGACAGCATAGCGATGCCACCTCGATTTGAGTCCCTGTACGCAAGTAAGGCTACGTACACCTTTAATGCCGACAATGACGCTCTGCTGAAGTTGAACTCAGTAAGCATGAGAATTTTCGCTCCAGCCGAGCCATCGTAGAGCCAGCGTTTCGGGATCTTCGCCCAGCTTTTACTTTCAAGCCAGCCGCAAATCAGGATGCTCGACCCCTTCCTGAGGGCCTGTGCTTTTCGCTGAATAAGTCCCTCTACTTCTAGTCGCGTCAACGCCTTCGCAACAGTTGGCCGAGACAAGCCAGTGAGCCGAATCAGCTCCTCATAAGTCACGCTCGCATTTCCAGTTATGAAATCTGCTCGACAGCACAGCGCTAGGTAAAGCTTGAGCGAGGAAATGCATGAGTTTCTTGCGGACTTATCCTCCTTCAACCACATCGACTTTACCGAATAGGACTCATCCGCAAAGTTGACTAGCTCGCCTGCACGTATCCAATCGACAGGCATTTTGGCCCATTCAGACACAGGACGACCCATTTCGACTTCGCTCATTTCGACCTCCACGCATGCATCAGCAAACCAGCACTCAGAAGCAAGATACAGCACAACGCTAGCTTCAACGGATCAGCCGAGAGCGCTCTATCAATCACAAACAGGACGGAATTCATTGCCTGGAACCTCAAAAAAATGGCTACAGGAGAAACGTTATCGCCAAGCGCAGCTGCTATCTAGATAGAGGCGCCCATCAGAATCTTCATAACTATCTGTTAAATATGAAGATACTGGAAAAATGATTAGTTAATTTGAGATAGGCTTGAGACGCGGATTTTTGCCTATTTTTTGATCAATTTGAACTCAAGTTTAAATTCCAATGCGCTCCAGCACGTCCTATCGAACGAGCACATGTGCAGTGATACCAGCTGACTTATGAGCACTCACTGTTGCAACGGCTCAACATAGGCTAAGTGCTATATCGAGATCTGTACGAAGCCTTCGACCGAACCCCATCAATACATAAATCGTATTCTTCGTCTCAAACAGACACCCATGAGTGAAAGAAACCGCCAAAGTTGTTCGAACCCAATCGCCAGGCGGGAAGCGGCCTTTGCTATCTTGGATAACGGTCAAAGCGTAAACTAGAGCAGGGATTAACCCTCTATCGGTGATGGCTTTTCTTTGACGTGTTGTAACTTCGATGTCCAATATTGTCCAATCAGCAACAAGACAGTAGGCACGGGAAGGGAAGTGCAGATTGGCCAGGTCCACAGCATCTGGGTTGGCGAGTTGGCACCCGCTTGTTTTCTCCCCTGCAGAGAGCAGTGAGGTAAACCCTGCCAAATTCATTCGTTCCTCCGGCCAATCAAAAAACCGATTCGAATGAGAAGCATCCTTCAGCATAGCTCCCGGCGAATCGCCTGGTACTGATGGCGACGAATAGCAGCTAGGTCATCTCACATCTCGTTCCTCTACTCTCCCTTTATCTCACTGAACGGGATGATTTCTATTGGCGGCGCCACCGCACAAAGTGGTTTGCGCCAATAACCCACGCTATGCCATTGGCCGTGCTTGACCCCTACCTCGGGGTAGGTGCCGATGTGGGTGAACCCGAGCGCTTCATGGATGCCTATGCTTCCTGCGTTGGGTTAGGCGATGCCGGCATAGGCTGCATGAAACCCCTGTTTCTCTAGGACTGGTAGAAGGTGCTGATAAAGGGCACGACCAACCCCTTTTCGGAGCACTGACGGGTCGACATATACGGTGACATCCACCGACTAACGATATGCTTCTCTCGCTCGATGCTGGCTCGCGTAAGCGTATCCAACGACGTTGCCTTCCACCTCGGCTACCAGATATGGATACGTTGGCAGTGTTGCGGCTATTAGTGCTGCCATCTCATCGACATTCGGTGGCGTCAGCTCAAACGAGATGACCGTGTCCAAAACCATCGGCGCATAGATAGTCTGGATGTCAGAGGCATCAGCGGGTGTAGCAACCCTCACTTTACAATTCATGTCTTTCCTTGCTGCCCCTTAAAGAACCGCGTTTGAAGGGCTGATCCACCTAGGCCCAGCCCTTCAGAATGTCGCGGCAGAACCGTGAACTTTGCCTCAAACGGGCTCACCGCATCCACGAACCGCAGAGAGCCCCGTTCACTGAACTGGTAGCTTCTGCTCGTGGAGACCAGGCTGCGGGATATCCACGACGACCTCTTTATCTGCCAAGCAAATGCTGCTGAAATAGCAAAAGCTGTCCTTCTCCCGAAAAATCGCACCGTCTCTAGACCTGTAAAGTCTGCGAAAAAAGTGACCATCACCTAAAGTCTTACGAATGTCTCAAAAAATTCTGTTCTTCCCAATGTCCATGCCCGACGAGACCCTTCACTCACGAGTTACCCGGTATCATTTACTTTCGGGAAATAGAACTGAGCGTGAGACTTTTCAAGATCTTTTTGGTGCCGATCCTTTTTCCATCAAAATTATTCCTAAACGAATCGAAGACCTTGCAGAGAAGCTTCCTGGCGATAGGAGCGACAATTTAAATGAGTTGCTTGCATGCAACACAATTCTTTCTGCTTACAAGCCATTTTTAGGAGTTCCTAAAGTCAACCATGAGGGCAATAGCACTTCGCTCGTATCCAGACTTCCTCGTAGAGAGGTCAGTTTTCATAGCATGGCTAAGATTTGCCTTTCCTGCGTCCAATCCGACCTTATTGAGACGGGGCATTCGTACTGGCACCGATCTCATCACATTCCGGGCGTAACAGCTTGCTGGAGACACGGTGAGACTTTATTGCAGGCCTGTCCAACTTGCACTCATCCCTTTTACCGAGATAACAAGTTATTACCTATGTTAACCAACGCCTGCGTATGCGGCTGGAGACCATTAGGCTCACACTTTCCTTCGAAAGTGCTGGAAGTCGAGAAAAATTTTGCACAGTTTGCAAAAGACCTTCTGGATAGTGACTTGCCGGCTGTTCCGTCTGGAGTATTAGCCGCATGCTATCGTCGACAAGCGAAGAAAAATGGATTTGCTCGTGGAAACCTGATGGCGACGACGAAAATGTTCGAAAGTATCCAATCAAAATTTGGTCATGATTTTTTGTCGAGAATTGATAATGCGTACGCGTCAGGAAAGTACCATCAGTGGATAAGGACCACCACCGTTAATGATCAGCTAGATATGCCAATCACTCGACACCTCATCATTTCCCTCCATTTATTTGGGGACGTGAAGACATTCGAAAAAAGAATTGCGGAAGAGCTAATACTATTTACTGGAACAAAGTCCAGAAAACCACAAAGCAAAACAAGCCCTGACAACACCAAAGCACTTCATCGCCTGAAAGTTAACAACATCATAGAAGCCCGCCCGGGAGCAACCTTGGATTACTTATGGAAACATACGTACCAAACTACCCTTTGGCTTACAGCAAACGATAAAAAATGGCTTTTAAGGGTGCTCTCAAAAAAAGCAAATGCTGCGCTAACAGAAGAATCTAAAACCCACAAACTCGATAGCGAATACGCAGACATCATTAAAAGTGGTGTTAATGAGCTTTATAAAATTAGCAAAACGCAGATCCGTGTTAATCTTGGAAACATGCTTGCATTGCTACCGAAGAGAATAGCAGGCGTCCCTGAACGAAATAGCCTATTTCCACTGGTATCCGAACAGCTCGAAACTAATTTTGAATCAGTGTGGCACTTCCGTTTGCGCAGAATTATTTCAGTGCTATCAGAAATGCACCGTCTGAAATTAACTCCCAATATTACGAGCTTGGTTCAACTGTCGTCTTTGCCTAATCAAGCTTGGAACGCACTCATTAGCTACTTCGAATGGGATGTGGAAAAAATGGTGAGCGATGGAATAGATGTTGAAAAAGAATTGGCTAAAGCAAACGTCACCCGCCAATGGGAGGGCCCTCCTGGTTACCAAATGTCCCTCGGAGGAAGAGCCTACACCAAGCAAAAAAGTTAAGTAGCCACCTTTGGCCTGCATTCCCTTCGCTTAGGTGCTGGAGCACTTCGGTGCCGAAACACGAATCTTCAACCCATCAGGATTACCCCTGCCAGATGATGCTCCGGATACCCATCCGAAGGTCGCAGAACTGCGTGAACTGGTGCAGTGGTCGGAAGGCCATGTGTGGTGCTCACCTGAACGTCACGGGTCAATGAGCTCCGTCTTCAAAGCTCAGATCGACTGGGTGCCTTTAGCGATGGGCGCTGTGCGTCCGACCCAGGGTAAAACTCTGGCCGTCATGCAGGTGTGCGGCGGCTCTCAGTCTTTCAACGTGGTCAATCAGTTGCGAGTTCTAGGCCGCGGGATACGCATGGTCACGATTCCCAATCAATCGTCAGTGCCGAAGGCATTTACCGAGTTCGACGAAAACGGGCGGATGAAACCTTCGTCCTACTACGAGCGCCTGGTCGACGTGATGGAGGAACTGATGAAGTTCACCCTGCTACTGCGTGACCGTCAGGACTACTTGGTAGACCGTTACTCGGAACGCAAAGAGTCGGCTGTAGATCTGTCCAAAAGGGTTAATCAACGATCGATTTAAGGTGTGTTTCGGGGGCGTATAGAAAAATAGGGACGTAGCCGCCACCTGCTGCATCCCGAATGCGTCAGGCCTCACCGATGCATATTTCAATCAATAGAGCGCTTCGAAGCTTCACTACGATATTCCCTTCCAACAACCGTTTTGCATTCTCTCACCCATTGCATCGGGTGGACCCTTTGTTGACGCTCACCCCAGCCAGTGGTGGCCCCACCGCTTTTTTCATACTTGACGTGCATGTGGTGGTGATGGCTAACTATTCACGGGAACTGCCTAAACGGCGTTCTAACAGGCACGAGTAGTGGGTATCTCCTGTCTAGCAATTCCCCTGAAATGCGTCGCTTCTCGTCGGTAGCTTTCTACTGACAACGCTGTTCATCCGCGGATTAGTCCGTGGGTGCACTAGGAAAAGTAAACCCACGAGCAGTTTTTCTTAGTCCACCTACTACTGATACCGAGGACTCATCTATGAGCACACGCAAGCGATACGACCTATTCGTCTCCCACATTGCAGAGCAGTTCAGCAAAAAAACCGCTTCCGGCGGAAGCAAGCTGTACTGTTCGCGACATGCCGAAATACTAGCCAGCGCTGGTTTTGGGTACCGTAACCAGCACACATTCCTCATCGCACTCGAGAAAGGCGTTGAACGCTGTGTGGGTTACTACATTCCCGATAGCCAGATGATCGAGCAATGTATGGTCCAAGGCCTTGGGTACCCAGAGGATTCCCTCAACGAACTCCTCAATATCTTCGTGAAGGCATCGACCAATTACTCTGACGTCGGCTTCCGTGCGGATTTTTTCGATGACCTGCAAGGTGCTCCACAGTTGATCGGTGGTAGCCGAGATCGCGCCAACCATGTCGTTCTGAAAAACCGTATCATCGACGCGATCGACGATGAAGATCGCCATACACGTAAACATTTCTGGAAATTCGTCAGCAATGAAAACCCTGCGGACTATTTCGACTATGACCTTAGAGCTCCGAAGGATTTCCCTCGTAGCTACCACCTAGGCCGAACTATCAGTTTTCCTCTAGTGGCGATGTATGACCTCGATATGAAGGCGGACGAGGAGGCTTCGCACTACGGATACAATCGTCAGTTGTCATTTCGTGGCAGTGTGCGGCTGAAGCCTAGTGGTCGCCGTGGATGGCGTTTCCCTACTTGTCGATTGGATGATCTCCCATTCCGTGATGAGCGCAACGATGCTGAGCGTGCAAAAAAGCCCTTTGTTTTCCCTGGCGAACCCCTAGACGATGATGCTTTCGAAGCAGGACGCTGGGCTGCTTGGGAGAAGGAGTCGATCCCGAACGACAAGCTGCATTCGCTCGACTGGCTTGCTGGATATGCTATGCATGGGGAGAACTGCAACGCGGGGGGCCATATGTCCACCGGAATGGTCGATAGGGCACTGGCCGAAGCAATCGCCTACGCGGAGTCACTCGAATTGTTCGACCCGCTTCGTATTGCGATTGAAGGGTGTCGGCACCTTGTATCCACAAGGACGACCAGGCAACTGGAAGTAGCAATTGCTGAAGAACTGGATCGTCGAGAGCGCTGATCGCTGTGACGCAAACCCAGATCCCATCTGACCGCTGGCAAAAAGTCTGTGTGCGGTCGTTACCGGTTTAATTTGGAGACGGACATGAGCAACGAAAATTCCCAAGGCATGTTGAACGGCATCAAAAACTTTACTGACAACACAGCAGATGCAATGAGCGCTACGCTACGCTTGATCCTGACTACAGGCGGGAGCGTCGAGAAAAGCATCGAGGTCGCTGCCATTCTGGCTAAAGAGGGATCGCGTGCGATGGTCGATGAGCAGTTTGAAGGTAGCAACTGTGCGGAAATTACCCATGGTTTGGCTAGTCTCCCGCCGGTGCCGGATCTCAAGCCGCAACCCACAGAGAAAGGGCCGGTGTACCATCTGACCCAGACTTACTTTGACGAAGTCAATTCTTAAAAAGATGTGTTGAGCGAGGGTATGCGCCCTCGCTCATTATCTAAGTTTCACTTGAAACATGGTTCGAGCCTAAACACCTCAACACAGTTCGATTTTTGGCAGCAACTCTTCGCCGATCGGCGACACCAGGTTCAGTAGCAATCCGTCCGTGGTGAATACCTTCTAATACAGCTTGAGCACTTCTCCATTTGCTAACCGTTACCTGGCGGTCTGATAGAGGCTGAACGGTATATTGCGGAGCGCGTGACTGGCTTACCAACTCTTGCTAGGTTTTCAGTTGCCCAGACCAAACGGCGGCGACGAAAAGCTTCAGAACTTTCACACACTGAGGCTAATGCATCGGTACAAAGCGGGAGGCGATCCAGCTGTTTTTCAAAACGAGACAAAGCATCGAGTTCACGGCCGATGCGGGTTTTACAGACACGTACTGGCTTTCCTGGCAGCGCTCGAATTGAAAATGCACACTCGATGATTTTTACTGAGAGAAGCGTGTCCAAGTCAGCGAATAGCCTACTCGGTTTTCGGTTTTCCTTATGACTTTCAGTCTTGCTTAGATGTGCTTTAAGCCACTGCAGGTCGTTGCGGTACAACCAAATGTAGTCTCGGCATTCGTGCGCAAATAAAGTCAGGTAATGACGCGAAAAACGCTCACGTCTCTTTGCGCGGATCTTTAAGAACCTCAGCTGCTTCCATCTCTCGGGGCCTCCTGAAACAGCTCTAATCGACCGATAGACTGTTGCTACTGACAACCTTGCTAAACGTGCTATTTCCTCAGCTCCAGCGCCTGTAATAGCTCCCTCCCACACTGCCTGTTCAGCTTGCTTTGAAACGTGCTGGTTTGGAACCGATTGTTGCGCCAAATCTGTAGTGATATTCGCGTGCAGCGCCTCAATGCACGGTGCCTCTTCTACGCGCCGTAGGGGAATGCATGACGACCCTCCGTTGACACGTAGAATGCTGGATAGGTCGAAACCGAAAGCACCCGCAAGCATCAGATATTTGAGGGGGTGATGCGTTCCTCTTGGTTTGCGCAGGATCTTGGTTACCCAACTCGCGGGAAGGCCATCCAACTTACCTCTCAAAACCAGGAACTCTCCATTCGTGGGGAGAGCCTCAAAGTGCCTATGTAAAAAATGGGCTAATTCACTGAGGCATAGCCGACCAGACGGAGAAGCTAGCCCTCGATCAATGACCGCGTTCAACAATGCCTGGCGAATCAGCGCGGCTGATTGAGGTGGAGCGTTGGCTTCAAGTAGATGTAGAGAGTTTCGGGCAAGAGTAAGCAGGGCTTGCTGCTGAAGCTTGTTGAGCGAAAATCGAGATGCGTGTGCTTGGACATCCTCATCCTGTGGCAAATAAAGCTTCCTAAGCCCTTTGGCTAGCCAGTGATGATCGACTACTGAAAGAGGTGCTTGGCAGTGGGGGCAGATCCACACGCCAGGCAATTGGTGTACGCGATGCCAATACGCTGTTCCGAAATCACGGACATCTGTTACCAAACAGGTTGGGCAAAACCGCGTCCTACACGTTGTTTCCAGTCGGCTGGCGATGATTCCAAGTTTGGTCTTAAGGCCAACCCCGTCCCGATAGGCCATTTGAAACTGAGCATTGGCGAACTGGTGTTCGGTTAGGAACGGCTGGAAGTACGGCAGTAGCGAATGCCTAACAATGATCGAGTCGAGGCCAAGGTTCGCTGCCGATGGTAACGCTTGCACCAAGTCAGCCAAATGGCAAGGAAATGCAAGATTGCGTGCGAAGCTCGCGTCGCCTTGGGCTGCATTGAAAACAGCCGCCCATGAGCCTAGTCCAGACAGGCGAACATACCTCGATAGAAGGCTATGCAGCGTTTCATCGGGACAGGCAGCAGGAAAGAAATGAAATTCATGATCCATTTCAACCTCACGAACTACACCTTCCGATGCAGAGGAGAAAACTCGAACACATCAGTGTTCAACCAACCGTCCTCTCTTAACCTCTGCAATGGATCTTCATCTTGCGCAATTACAGTTGCTTTCGTTGGTGAACGTTTAGCATCGACCTGAACCGGACTGGCTTTCGGTGTGCTGGAAACTTTCTCTGAGGGCGCCTCCATCCGAGGGACTGGCGTAATACTGCGTAATAAAGCCAGTCGATCCACTACTTCATTAGCGTTCAGAGTCATCATGCTTTGGAGCTGATCATCTATCGGTAGCAGATCTTCAAAGCGGCTTAGCTGACGCGGATCCCGGCTGCGTAGAGCCGAAAGCGCCGGCTTGAGTATCTGCATTTTTTTGTCAGAAACGCGCCTGAACGTACTGGGTGTAAGCCGATCCTCTCCACTCTGGATCGCAAAACGCTGCCCAAGAATCAGCAATTTCACCAAAAAGTCAGTGACTCCTTGAGTCAAGTCATAGAGCACATCAAACAACTCATCCGACAGTGGGCTGATCTCGCGACACCACTGATACTCCCACAGGGACTCAACCAGCATTCTCCACACCGGATCCTCTTTTTCGAATCTCTGAAATTCCGTGACGCCCAGACCACATCCTCGCCTGGCGTTTCTTAGAACATCGGAGAAAAGACTAATCATCGAATTGGTGCCAATGAAGACGACCGGGATGCCAATGGAGTTGATCAGATTTACGAAAAAATTAAGCATGTTGTCTTTACCGCCAGTCCGGGCGGAACGTAGATGCTGAATTTCATCGATCAATAGGGCACCGACAAAGTAGGTACTCGCGACCTGCTCCATGCGCTGGATAAGATCAGGTAAGCCATTCCGCGCACGATAGCTGTTCGCATACCGATCTTGGCCTATCGCTTGGTCAACAGCGCGGAAAAAAGCACGGCATAAACCGCTAAGCGATCCATCAAACGGGCAGTCCAGTTTTAACCAAGTGATCTGCGTCTGCACAAAAGAACGCCCTTCATAGCGCTGATGAACGATCGTTTGCGGATACAGCCGAAGTATTGACTCAAGAGCGGTGGATTTCCCGATTCCGCTCAACCCTACAAGACTGAAAGTGGTTGCCGTTGAGCGAAACCCGTCTGAACCTCCTGGCGCTGACAGCGAGTGCAAGTGTCTAACAGTGGCTGTAGACATTGGGTTGCGCCCTACATATCCACTACGCAGCAGCGAAGAAAATGCTGATTCAAGCTCAAGATGAATCGGTAATGGCTGAACAACGGAACGCAGGCGATCAATGCAATGAAGCCTGACCGACTTGTCGTGCTGTCGCTCCTCACAGGCCACCGGAGGAAAATGCGAGATCAGTGATGCAGCGTCACTCTCGGAAAGAATTGGAGGTAACGCCTCAATCAACGGATTACCTTGAAACTCCAGAACGGGAGATTCATGGTACTTCGCGAAATTCTGGACACTCCGATTCATTTGCTACCTCCCGGGCGGAACCGACTGAGTAGATCAATTACCTCAGCACTACGGGTACCAGCGTAATTTTCAGCGACCCCCCCCACCGTTTTCGAGGCTTGGGTATTCTGATTTGAGCTAGCGGCTTTCAAGTCTTCGGGCACTACCGACTCCGAGCGCTCTTGCATGCGTTCGTGGGACCTGTTGGTTCGAATGTCACCGAGCTTCTGCGATTTCGAGCCCGGCTCCATCGTCAATTTTTTCTCCTTCACGGCATTCGACACAACATCCGAAATTGTTGCGTCCAGCGCGACACGACTCGCCAGCTTGCTGTATTTGCTCTCAGGAGACTCTTGTTTAACTATCTCCAACATATCGATTACTTCCTCGAACCTGACGCAGTGATAACGCACCTCAGAGTTTCGGAGATCACAACGAATGAAGTGCCGATCCGGGCCTTGAATCCAGATATGTTGCGTACTATTTGGGTCATACCAACAGAGGATACTGCTAACACCACGATGCCGAGCACGTGCAAACAAGTTATGTTCGATGGCCCAGTCGCAGACGTAAAACATTCCCTTGAACTTAATCCCACCTTTCTGAACTGAGCCATTATCACGGGGTAGCAGGTGCAGATAAATCAGCTCTTCGGTCTGAATATTGGCCTCGACTCGATCATTCTTCAGCGCCCACCTCCATATTCCCATAGGTGTTGGTTCGACCTGATCAGCAATCATCTCCTTATTGAGTCGCGCTGGCTGCCGATTCTGACTGTTGTAGTGAAGGATTCCCTCAATGATGATCTTCGTAAATTCGGCAAGATTCAGAGTGGCATCGAGTCGGTAATCACGCTCACCCCTCTCTAGAATTCGCTTACGAACAGCTCCTGGAATCCAGTGAATTTGCGTCGTGACATTCAGCACTTTAAATGAGCTTTCCACGATCGCTTTCCAATCTGGACGATATGGAGGCGCGATACCCAAATTAATGCGCAAACCGGAGGCAAGCCCCTCAGCAGCTTGCCCAAGCATCTCACCACGATCCGCGAAAACTTCATGCGGTAGGTGATGACAAGGCCAATCCGCGTCTTCAATTTCAACGCCGTTGGCAGCACAAAACTCCACTTTTGAGGTGAACGCGTTGTAAAGTGCTTGGCGGGCACCGTTCCAGCTTGGTCCCTCCAATCCAACGAATACCCCCGTGATCATTCCCGAAAAAGTATCGATTACGACATATACAACTGGACGGCCGATGATCCAATTGCGGTTGTAACGACTGACGAGATAGACGTCTGCAACAGTGGCGTCGATTTCAAATAAATGGCCTGGCCCGCGCAGATTTTCCCGAACAGTGCCACTCAGAGGACGATGGTCTTTTTGCCAATTGCGCTCACCACTACGTCCTCTCAAAACCGCAATGTCATCGAAGGCTTTGTGACCCCAGTAGGCAAATTGTCTGGATGTGGGTAGCTCGCTGGCGGGAAGCAACGGCGCATCGTCCCCTGCGTCACCCGGCATTGGCTTCACCGTATAAAAGCGGCGCAGCATCTTGATGTAAGCATCAGATATGGTTCCTACAGAACCTTTTGCAAACAACGCAAAACCAGTCTTGATGCAGCTTTTATCGGCCTCATTGAGCACCTTCGATTGAGTCGAAGCCTTCACTCCCTGAAATACAGCCGGCCGTCCAGGCTTCTGTCCTTCACGGTATTGTCGAGGCTTGCCCGGAGCTCCGGCATTAACTCGATCCGGAAGCAAAGCATTACGCACCTGCCCGCTCACCCAATAGCGATATAGCAAGCGGTAGAGGGTCTTTTTCGGTATCTCTAGTTTTAACGCCTGATCACTGACCATCCGCCCCATAGAACCTGGCTGAAAAATTTCATCAGGGGGATCAGTGTCTACCAGCGGTTGAATACGAGCCCAGTTGTTATCCCGGAAAGCCTTCTCTTTGTCCGACAGGTCATCCTCCACCCTCAACATGTAGGTCGGGGACGCCATCGTGATGGTCTTGATATCGCCGGCGCTCAACCAAGTCTTCAAATCAGACAAACGCATGACCCAAGGCCGCTTTGGTGATGGCTCAATCGTAATCAGCACAATCTGATCACTTTGCCGATCAACCCAAAGAACCCTCACCAGATCCTTCAGGAGAGGAGGTTCTGTCACAGCCTGAAGGACATCGTTCTTTCCGAGATCTGCCATTTCAACCAACCTTCAGTTCGTGGTCATGATTGGTGGAAGGCCATACGACCCTGAATGCCGGCACCGCGCTCTTCATTGAAAGACGTTCGGCAGCCAGATCCAAGAGGATCTGTTTGTGCCATACCAAATGCATGAACGTGGCTTTGGCATCGGCGTAGGGAATGAACAAGACACCCGCTATGTGCCGCAATGCGCGCTCAAGCGACCACGGATACTCCCGCACGCGAGTTATCTCTTCCAGAAACGACTCGATCAGCGGACGTTGCTGAAGGTGTCGTTGGAGGGTCGCTGACTTACGCAGCCAGTCAAGATTCTGGATCAAAGGGGTAGGGAGATCTTTCTCCGTAACAATGTTCCAGTCCACTCCTCGATCGTTCCAGTAGGCTCGTTCGATTTGAAACTTTTCCAAGGTGCGTTCAAGCCCTTTACTAGGCTTCAACGACTCGGTGTATTTGATCGTACGCGCTGCTAAGCGCGTGCTTCCATCTGGCTGCTTGATGGTGAGCAGAAAATCCGTCGTCATCACAAAGGGCACCTTGGTGCCTGGATAAACGGGATAACGAATACTCAAAGCATGGGCAATCGATTGAAGAGCTGGTACCGGCAGTAGTGGAAATTGCTCACGGATATCCAAAACCTCTGGAGAAAACTCGGCTACGAGCAAATACCCGTATTCAAGATCTGACAGTAGATGGTGAAGCCTATCAACCTTTACTCCGTGGACCTTACGTGAGCGGCCGTGAGATGGAACGTCCTGCACGCGCAGCCATGGCACGTACAGCTCCTGACTTCCTTGCCCAAAGCCTTTTTCGATATGCCGATCGATATCGGACTGCGTCTTGAAGCTACGACCACGCAAGCCAACCTCCCATGCCTTCTGCAGCCTCCACATATGCTCAAAATGGAATGTGCACAAAAAGTCCTAGGAAATAATCGCCCTGTGAATAAGTCTGACCACTGGTACCAGACTAAACCTTAAGCGGGATCACAATCCGAAATCAGACATATGGTGGAGGACATTAAAAGAAAAAGCCCCTGAATTCAGGGGCTTTTGCATTGTGTCAAAATCTATTGTCTGGTGTCAGAATATTTTGTCTGTTGTCAAAATCTATTGTCTGAAACCATGCGCAAGTATCAGCTGTGGATAACTTATTCCACCGTCACCGACTTCGCCAGGTTACGCGGCTGATCGACGTCCGTGCCTTTAAGCACCGCCACGTAGTACGACAGCAACTGCAGCGGAACCGTGTAGAGGATCGGTGAGAGGATGTCGTGGATATGCGGCATCTGCACCACGTGGGTGCCTTCGCCGTTGGTCATCCCGGCTTTTTCGTCGGCGAACACGATCAGTTCGCCGCCACGGGCGCGGACTTCCTGCAGGTTGGATTTGAGCTTTTCCAACAGTTCGTTGTTCGGCGCGACGGTAACCACTGGCATGTCGTTATCCACAAGTGCCAGCGGGCCGTGTTTCAGCTCACCGGCCGGGTAGGCTTCGGCGTGGATGTAAGAGATTTCCTTGAGTTTCAGGGCACCTTCCATCGCCACCGGGAATTGCGCACCGCGACCGAGGAACAGGGTGTGGTTTTTCTCGGCGAACAGCTCGGCGATCTTTTCCACAGTGCTGTCCATCGCCAAGGCTTCGCCGAGACGGGTTGGCAGGCGACGCAGTTCTTCGACCAGACGTGCTTCGACGCCGTCCGCCAGGGTGCCGCGCACTTGGCCCAGCGACAGGGTCAGCAGCAACAGACCGACCAGTTGCGTGGTGAAGGCTTTGGTCGAGGCGACGCCGATTTCGCGGCCAGCCTGGGTCAGCAGAGTGAGATCGGATTCGCGCACCAGCGAGCTGATGCCGACGTTGCAGATCGCCAGACTGGCCAAGAAGCCCAGCTCTTTGGCGTTGCGCAGAGCGGCGAGGGTGTCGGCGGTTTCACCGGATTGCGAGATGGTCACGAACAGGGTGTCCGGTTGTACCACCACTTTGCGGTAGCGGAATTCGCTGGCGACTTCGACCTGGCACGGGATCCCGGCCAGCTCTTCCAGCCAGTAACGCGCGACCATACCGGCGTGATAACTGGTGCCGCAGGCGACGATTTGTACATTGCGGACTTTGGCGAACAGCTCGGCGGCTTGCGGGCCAAAGGCTTGAACCAATACCTGATCGTTGCTCAGGCGACCTTCGAGGGTGCGTTGAACAACCGCAGGCTGCTCGTGGATTTCCTTGAGCATGTAGTGGCGGTATTCACCTTTGTCGGCGGCTTCGGCACCGTCGCTGTACTGCACGGTCTGGCGCTCGACCGCATCGCCGTTGATGTCCCAGATCTGCACGTTATCGCGGCGAATTTCGGCGATATCGCCTTCTTCCAGGTACATGAAGCGGTCAGTGACCTGACGCAGCGCCAACTGGTCAGACGCGAGGAAGTTCTCGCCCAGACCCAGACCGATCACCAGCGGACTGCCACTGCGCGCAGCAACCAGACGATCCGGTTGTTTCGCATTGATCACGGCCAGACCGTAAGCACCGTGCAGTTCTTTAACGGTGGCTTTGAGCGCAACGCTCAGATCAGGTTGATCCTTGAGCTTGTGGTTAAGCAGGTGGGCGATGACTTCTGTGTCAGTGTCGGAGGTGAACACATAACCCAGCGCTTTCAACTGTTCACGCAAGGCTTCGTGGTTTTCGATGATGCCGTTGTGCACCACCGCGATGTCGCCGGAGAAATGCGGGTGCGCGTTGCGTTCGCACGGTGCGCCGTGAGTCGCCCAACGGGTGTGGGCAATACCGAGGCGACCCACCAGTGGATGCTCGGCCAACGCGGCTTCGAGTTCGCTGACTTTGCCCGGGCGCCGCATGCGCTCGAGGGTTTCATCGTTGGTGAAGACAGCGACACCGGCGCTGTCATAGCCACGGTATTCAAGGCGCTTGAGGCCTTCGAGCAGGATGGCGGTGATATTACGTTCAGCAACTGCGCCGACAATTCCACACATGCTTATTTCTCCTGACTGACAGCCGCGCAAATCACGGTGATACCGCGGGCCTGTATCTGATCGCGCGCTTCGATAGGCAGGCGATCATCGGTAATTAGGGTATGGACGCTGCTCCACGGCAGTTCCAGATTGGGAATCTTGCGACCGATCTTGTCGGCCTCGACCATGACGATGACTTCCCGCGCGACCTCGGCCATGACCCGGCTCAAACCGAGCAGCTCGTTGAAGGTGGTCGTGCCGCGCACCAGATCGATGCCGTCGGCACCAATGAACAACTGGTCGAAGTCGTAAGAGCGTAGTACCTGCTCGGCAACCTGGCCCTGGAAGGATTCCGAATGCGGATCCCAGGTACCGCCTGTCATCAACAGCACCGGTTCGTGTTCGAGTTCGCTCAAGGCGTTGGCGACGTGCAAGGAGTTGGTCATCACCACCAGACCGGGCTGTTGGCCAAGCTCCGGAATCATTGCAGCGGTGGTGCTGCCGCTGTCGATGATGATTCGCGCGTGTTCACGGATACGTTTCACCGCCGCGCGGGCAATCGCCTGTTTGTATTTGGAAACGCTCTGCGCAGTCTCCGCGACCAGTTCCTGCGGCATGGTGATCGCCCCGCCGTAGCGGCGCAGTAACAAGCCGTGGCTTTCCAGCGCGGCCAGATCCTTGCGAATCGTAACTTCCGAGGTTTCGAAGCGCTTGGCCAGTTCATCCACACTGACTTCGCCCTGCTCGTTGAGCAAGGCGAGGATGTTGTGACGGCGTTGCGGCGTGTTGCGTTTCGACATGGGGACTTAAGTTTCGTTTCGAAAGATAACGGAAGTTATAAAAACCTATCGCTCTCAAATCGTCAACCCATCGCCCATAAAAAATCGCAACCACCGACAATTCCCGTAGGAGCTGCCGAAGGCTGCGATCTTTTGATCTTGAAGCCGCTATGGATAACTCAGTCCTTCTTGATCTTCTCCGGCCGCTTCCAGCCGTCGATATTCCTCTGCCGGGCTCGGCCAACAGCCAACTGCGCGTTATCCACATTCTGTGTAATGGTCGACCCGGCCGCCGTGGTCGCCCCGGCAGAGATATCCACAGGCGCGACCAATGAATTATTGGAGCCAATGAACACATCAGCACCCAACACGGTTTTCCACTTGTTGGCACCGTCGTAGTTGCAAGTAATGGTGCCCGCGCCGATGTTGGTACGCGCTCCGATCTCGGCATCGCCCAGATAAGTCAGATGTCCCGCCTTGGCGCCTTCGCCCATGTGGGCATTTTTCAGCTCAACGAAGTTACCCACATGCGCGCGTGCTTCAAGCACGGTGCCTGGACGCAGACGCGCGAACGGGCCGGCATCGCTGCCCTCGCCCATAACAGCGCCTTCGATATGACTGTTGGCCTTGATCACCACGCCTTTGCGCAGGGTGCTGTCCTTGATCACGCAATTCGGGCCGATGACCACGTCGTCTTCGATGACAACGTTGCCTTCGAGGATCACGTTGATATCGATCAGCACATCGCGGCCCACGCTGACTTCGCCTCGCACGTCGAAACGCGCCGGGTCACGCAGGGTCACGCCTTGCGCCATCAAGCGACGGCCAGCACGCAACTGGTAATGACGCTCCAGCTCGGACAACTGCTTGCGATCGTTGGCGCCCTGCACTTCCATCGGGTCGTGCGGTTGCTCGGTGGCGACAACCAGACCGTCACTGACTGCCATCTCGATCACGTCGGTCAAGTAGTACTCGCCCTGCGCGTTGTTGTTCGACAGACGGCTCATCCAGTCGGCCAGACGATTGGCCGGGACAGCGAGGATACCGGTGTTGCCTTCAGTGATCGCGCGTTGCGCTTCGCTGGCATCTTTATGCTCAACGATCGCGGCCACCTTGCCGTCAGCATCGCGCACGATGCGGCCATAACCGGTTGGGTCTTCCAGTTCGACAGTGAGCAAACCCATCTGCCCGGGCACGACGTGTTTGAGCAGACGTTGCAGGGTTTCGACTTCGATCAGCGGTACGTCACCGTAAAGAATGAGCACAGTGTCGGCAGCAATGAACGGCACCGCTTGCGCAGTGGCGTGACCGGTACCGAGTTGTTTGTCTTGCAGGACGAAATTCAGATCATCAGCGGCCAAGCGTTCACGCACCACATCGGCGCCATGGCCGATCACGACATGAATGCGTTGTGGCTCAAGTTGCCGGGCGCTGTGGATAACATGACCCAGCATGGAATTGCCGGCAATCGGATGCAGCACCTTCGGCAGGGCTGAACGCATACGGGTGCCTTGACCGGCCGCGAGGATAACGATTTCAAGAGACATGACTGGCTACCAATCCTGGGTGGTCAGCAACTGCGACCGGTTTTTAGGAATTCGGAAAAGAAAAAAGGGTAGCCGAGGCTACCC
>Ga0213824_1000520_pt1 | contig 28266 bp, 30 predicted proteins | sample MC6MC0906MG_FD_179892 | JGI IMG/M metagenome (GOLD analysis project Ga0213824, IMG submission 179892) | Enriched soil aggregate microbial communities from Iowa State University, Ames, United States - MC6-MC0906-MG | ecosystem: Environmental > Terrestrial > Soil > Unclassified | place: USA: Iowa...
ATGATAATACATTGAATACAAATCATTTAATGTAACTTTCCCAAATGCAAAATCCACCACATTTCTCTCAACTAAAAAAGATGTAAGCGAACTTAATAAACTTGCTTCAGAACTTGGTAAATGAATTAGTGACATTCCATTTGTAAGTGTTTGAAGTTCTAGATTTGGAAATAGCTCGCGAAGTTGTTTTTTAGTATGATCTTCCATGTTTTTTACTCGAATAGTTTTAATATGCGCCTGACTAAAACCTTCTATTACTTGATTGGTATTAACTAGCTTTCCTTTATTAAATAAGAAAATTCGGTCTGCATATTTCTCTAAATTATCAAGTAAATGGGAGGCAATAATAATAATCTTACCTTCCGCCTTTTTCTTTACTAATATTTTCGAAATGATTTCTACATTATTTGGATCAAGTCCGTTCATTACTTCGTCCATCATCATAATTTCCGTATTTGTGACAATTTGCATTGCAAAGCATAGACGTTGTCGCATACCAAGGGAATACGTGCCGGTTTTTTTATTCACATAATGCCCCATGTTTAATGCTTCGATTGTTTCATCAATCAGTTTTAAATCGGATTGCCACATGGTTGCGAACATTTTTAAATGCTCGCGCCCACTTAAGTGATTATACAAGTCACTTTGGTCTGGCATCATCGACACGAATTGATGAATTTTTACTTCATTTGATTTATTCGAGTAACTTAGACCTTCTTTAAATACTACTTTTCCTTTCGTAGGTTTCACATAATTCATTAACACATTCATTAATGTGGATTTTCCCGTTCCATTTGGTGCAACAAGCCCGATCATTTCTCCTTGCTCAAATGTCATTGAAATATCATTTAACACTTTATTTTCCCCAAATTGCACGGTTATATTTTGAACTTCAAGCATCTTTACGCCTCCTATTTAATTAGCTTAAATCGCCTATTCAATGCAATCAGTATCATTAAAAAAATGACAACCCCTGCTAGTCCAAGTAACAGCTGTAATCCTAAAGTAAAATCTAACTGATTGTTCATATAATAAAAATTTCGCCTTTTTGAAATAATTTGTCCGACTTGAATGTAAGAAGTCGGATAGTTTTGAACGTCCCAAAAATAGCCGACGTAACGGCTGGAATAAAAATTCTCGCCGAAAATAAGGAACAAGCCAACAGCGAAATTGACCATCTCACTGCGGAAAATAATACTGCATAATAGCACAACGTTGATCATGACGATAAACCAGGTAAAAAGTAAAATGAAGGATTGTCCTAAAAACGTACCTAATGTCATCATTTCAAATTTACCGTCCACACGCCAATCGAGATGAGCTGCATACACAGGAGATGGTAAATTGAAATTCCCAAAACCGGATTGTAATCCTATGATAAAGATGCCAACTATAAGCGGTACAAATAATACCACGCTACCTAGTAGTGCAACGAACATTTTCACAAGTAGCTTTTTCCAATCACTAATTGGAAAACCCTTTAAAATAGATGGATGACGTTGATCTTTTTTTACAATATCAATTGATAAAAGAAGTACACAGACAATTAAAATAATAGGAAGTACACTCTTTAATAGACGTTCGAACGTTTGAAGCGCTGTACGTTGTTCAAAAATTTCCAATGATAACTCATAATCTGCTTTCGAATAAGAATCATAACGGACAGCCTGCTCTAAATAGGCGTAAAAGGCATCATCTTCTGCATACTTGTTATTTTTTATAAAATACTTTGAGTTATATGAAAATGCCTCATTTCTATATGTAATCGAATTCGTAAAGAAGTACCAATCGCTAGTTAAATCTGCATATTTTTTAAAATTGCCCTCATCTAATGCATCTAATCTTCCTTTATCTATAGGGTTAATTTCCTTAAATATTTCAATAGCGTAAATAACGGAAGGATGTACATTATGTAAATCTTGTCCTTCCATATGATCTAAAAATTCCTGACGTGTTAAATAGCGCGCCTCAATTTCATCATAGTCAACACTTTCAATTGGATTGTAAGTTGGCGCTATTTTAAATACATAAAAAAGGGTTGCAAAAGCAAGCAAAAAATAGATGGCTACGTTTTTCTTATTCGTAAAAAACTGCTTGAATTCAAATTTAAAATAACTCCACATGCTTAATACCCCCTATGCCCTATTGATTTTTCCTGTTGAGAAAAATGTTTTAATCACGAATAACATTAAAATAATACTTATACATATGATGATTAAGCCTAAATTCATCGTAATATCTACAGGCTTCGCTAAATCTACTGGTACGCCTAGTAAAATATCATTGAAGTTCATGAAATTAAAAGGATTATAGGGTAATAAACTAATAAGAGATGGAAAAATCATCGGTAAAAAGAATAAAATAAAGTGTACAAATAATGTTAAATACATATTTTTCAGTAACACATTTAAAATAATCGACAATAGCGTTACAAAAATTGAAATTAATATCATATAACCAACGCTCATTGCAATATATTGAATTGTAGATATTAATGTGGCATTTCCTATATAGATCCCTACAGGCTCTAATGGGTTACCAAGTCCATTTAATATCCACAATGGAATCGCGCAAATAAAAATGAGCAAAATGCTTATAACTATAGATAAAAAAGTAATAATGCATTTAGATAAAATATAGTGATCAAATCGGACAGGAAAGCCCTTAATTATACTAGAATGCTCAAAGTCATCAAGCAAAATAGAACTTGTATGGAAGCTTATAAATATGTACCAGCCTGCTCCAACGTGTAAAAAGAAAAATAATAAAAACGGCATGTACTGAAATAAATCGGATATTGTATCCTTTCCCTCATCAACCATCCTCTTAAAATAAAGATAGTCCATAGAATTTTGCAATTTAGAAGGTAATAATTCTGCAACATTTTCATATCCTTCTAATTCGAATGCCTCTTGTCTTAATTCTGCGAGTTTAAGTGAAGTCTCATAATACATAGATTGTTTGTCCATCGTTAATGCTGCTATTTGTAAAGCAATAGTGCTTTTTTGTTTAACTAAATTTTTATATAAGTCGCTTCCGTCACCTGTTTCTGAAGCATCTTTAATTTGAAACTTTGATAGTATAGCTTGTGCTGAATAAAAATCACCCTTTTTCTCGACAAGTTGATTACCAACAGCTTGTGCTTTTATATAAAACATAAAACCAAAAACGATCATAACAACAGCTAGTAATGCGACTAAATTTTTCCGATTCGCTCGCTCAATAACTAGACCTACTTTTAATGCTCTTAACACTGTCATCCTCCTCACTTATCAATGAAAGCATTTACAGTTCTATGATAAGATATTATGAATATTTTTACAATTCTTACATTTCGGTTATTTCGACATAAAGTTTGTATATATCGAAGGAAAAGATATTCATTTGGAGTGGTCTCAATGAACTTTTTAACCACCTGTTTTGCGAGGAAATCTCACAAGTTTGTGGAACAAGAAAAAATCCTGCATATATCAACACAGGATTTTTAATCAAACTTTTTTATAAATGTCGCGTATCTCTTGCCATTTGAGCAGAAGGATATTCCCCAGCAACGCAGAAGCAGCCTCATTTCTTGAGCAGAAACACCATCTATTACCAAGGAATTTCCTCCTCTTTTAACACACTTACTGCACTAAAAGTCGGTATCGAATAATCCGATATAATGCAGTCCGTTATAAAGCTTGTTAACATCAGTAATTTCTATTTCCGGATCGAAATAATAAAACATTGTGTTTACTTTTTCTAATCCTTTGTGAATACAAATTTTTTTTATTTCAACCATCTTCTCATCCTCTACTGAGAGTTCCTCAATAAATTCATCCACATCTGTTAATTTATCTTGCCAGTAGACACCCATCCAATCCTCGTCATAGAATTTTTCATTAATATCCTTACAAAATTCACATATTTTATATTTTGGATCATCAATATCCATGTCTGGATCACTATAATCGATTTCAAAATATTCATTAAAAGTATCGTTATCTACGTTGCTAATTCCCATCCAAACATGAACCTTACTCATTATCTCCATTATTATTTGCAACTCACTTTCATTTGATTTATTATTCTGGCTTCCCTGTTGGAATTCGCTCCACATAAAGCCTGAAACAGTTTTCTATGAAAATTACTATATTGCTCCTAGTACATTCTTTCGTCATTATTTGGCTCTTCACCAAAAGTTGTGGATGACATTTGTTAAGATAAATGCTTTGTGTATAAGTTGATTGAAGTGAAGGCTGGGCGACTCCTTGGAGATCAGCGTTAGAGGAACGAAGGCTAAAACCATCACGTCCTGTGATAACGCCTTCGTGACCAACATCCTGTTGCCCCGAGACCCTGCAGCGAGCATCGCGAGTGAAGCGGCTCATCGGACGCCCACAGGAAAGCGCCCAGTCGGAACGGAAATCAACCACACGTTATGGTGATGAGCTTATTATTTTCCCTAGAAAACAAAAAACTTTTTTGTTTTCTGATGAGGATATCCTTTAATACTAAACAGGTACTTTACTTTCATTTTCCTCACTTACTTTAGAGTCTAGTGTTTTTGTTATTATGTAGAACAAAAATGTACCCGTTAATCCTAGTACAAGAAGCAATCCTCCCATATATACTGGAGGAATCCACTCCCCAACGATGATCAGCAGCGAAGAAACAACTATTGCGCCATAGATCGTCATACTATTAAAAGCCATATAGGTGCTACGAGCGTTTGGTGGTGCAATTTCCCCTATCATCGCTTGTTTAATTGGAACATACATCAGTTCACCAATTGTTCCAATAAACATAGCAATAAAAAGAATCAACACGCTATTTGTAAAGGCAAAAACACTAAAACAGATCGAAAAAATCAACATCCCTGTAACTAAAGTCCAACGATCACTCCACTTTTTAAATACGAATAATACGACACCGGATAGGAGGACTACAAGAATTGTATTCTCCGTTCGAAGAAAACCTAGCATCTTTGTGCCATCAAGTATGAAATCTATTCCAAACAATGAAGCAGACTGATGAGGTATATCTTTTTCGAGACGAATCCCAATATAGTTAGTTAATGACTGTTCCAAAGAAAAAATAAAAATTGCTCCCAAAATATAAAACATAAACAGCTTATCTTTTAAAACGGTAGAAAAGTTTTTAAACATCGCTTTTAATGCAAATTTTTGTGTTTGATTTGAAGTCTTAGAAGAAGGTTCGGGTGTGTAGGTTTCCGTAATGAAAAATAAGGTTATTAATACAGATAATAAAGAGATGAGTGATATCCCAATAAATAATTCGAATAAGTAATTTTTGAAAAGAAATGCGCCAATAATTCCTCCAATAGCAGTTGCTAAATTCCCTAACCAATAGCTAATTGTAAATATAACCTTACGCGATTCGGAATTAGTAATATCAATAATCATAGCCTGTGCTGCTGGTTGAAACATTCCACCCCAGAACATATTGATGGTAAAAAATGCTGCAGATAAATATGGTACGTCAAACCAAGGGGAATTACAAAGTGCTATAAACAGATATGAAAGCAATAGACCCAGTTCAGAATAAATCATTATTTTTTTTCGACCTATTCTGTCTGAGACATGACCGCCGATTAACCCACCAATGACCCCACTCATAACAATGATGATAAGAATAATACCTGTTTTAGTGGCGCCGATTTTTTGAGAAAAATAGATTGCTAGAAACGGTATAACAGCCATCGAAATAAGGCTGCCTAGAAATTGCATGGCTAGACGAAGTTTGACATTTGGATGGATATCTCTCCATTTCATATTAATCACCCCTTATTCGTGATAGGACCAAATAATCTCAGCGCTTGTCTCGTTATTTCCTTCCACATCATACTTGTATATTCATCTACAAACGTTAAACGCATCCCATTTAAGATGGATAAGTATGATTTAGCAATTAATGACGTTGGTTCTTCATAAAAGTAACCAAGCCTTTGCCCGGCTTCAATAACTGGATGAATACTGACGATAAACCCATTGACGAAATCGTTAAGTTCATTAAAAAGTTTTGGAAATCGATCAGGTCTCGCAAGAACCTGCTGAATTATACGAAGGTATTCATTTCTCATTGAAAACAGTTGTACATGGCAATCGATCATTTCCTTCACGACTTCAAGAGGCTCACCTTTAAAGTGGTTTTCTATCTCGATAAAATAGGTTTTGATTTCCTCCAATGGCTCTAGAAACACTGATTCATAAAGAGCTTCTTTTGAATCAAAGTACGTAAATACAGTACCAAAACTAACGCCTGCCTCTTTCGCTATTTCGGCAACTTTTGTCTCTGCAAAACCATTCTCGCTATATAATTTGATTGCGGCGTTTAGAATAGTAGATCTTTTTATTTTCTTTTTTTCATCAATAGTAAGTTTAGGTTCCATTTAGAAACTCCTTTCAGAAAATGATTGATGAATCAATCAAATTGTATTGTAATTTGTTTCCATTGTCAATTTAATTTTCAGACTTATTTTTATATTTTTACAGTTCGATAAATCATGAAAGAATTAGTCTGCGGACAATTTCAAACAAATAAAAACGGGTGTTGCTTGAGGTAAGCATCACCCGTTTTCTAGCTTAATTATTGCTCATTAACAGTTTCTAAATGTTCCCCATCCGTCTTAACTTCGTGAGGAGGTGTAACTCTTTTAATAAAGAATGCAAGGATAAGGGCGATCACCGCAATTAATGTTGAAATGAAAAAGGTAAAATTAATACCATGTAACATCGCTTCATTCATGATGTGTTGTTGCATTTCAGCTGCAGCCTGTGCAGATGGTTGAACTGCGTTTGCACTCATGTTTGCCATTGCGTCAGCAGCTAGTTCCTCTGCTTTTGCAGTCGTTTGATGGTTCATTACGGTAATCAACACCGCGGAACCAATTGCACCTGATACTTGCTGTAGTGTATTATTCATAGCTGTTCCGTGTGGATTATTATGCGCTGGCAATTGATTCAAACCATTTGTCATGACTGGCATCATGACCATTGACATCCCAAACATACGTAGAGTATACAGTAAAACAAGGGTAGAATATGCTGTATTCATACTAATTTTGCTAAAGTAATAAGTTGTCACAATGGTAATAGTCAATCCGATCACTGCCAAACTTCTTGCTCCATACTTATCAAAGAGTTTCCCTGTAATTGGCGACATAATCCCCATGACAATAGCTCCAGGAAGCATTAGTAGTCCGGAATCCATTGGTGAAATCCCACGAATTGTTTGTACATAAATGGGCATCAAGATCATGGCTGAAAACATCGCGACAGCAATTACAATTGAAATGGCCGATGATAAGGCGAACATTGGATATTTAAAGATGCGAAACTCAAGCATAGGCTCATCCAATCGAAGTTGACGAAGTGTAAAGGTAATTAAAGCAAGTGTACCAATAATAATCGTGCCGTAAACAAGTGGACTATCCCATCCTTTTTCCCCCGCGGAACTAAAGCCATAAAGCAAGCCACCAAATCCAATGCTAGATAAAACAAGAGAAAAGACATCAAGCTTAATAGCACGTTGTGGTGTTACATCTTTTAATTTAAAGGCTGCAAAAATTAAGGTTACAATGGCAATTGGCAGAACAAGATCAAATAACATTCTCCAATTGTAATGTTCAATCAACCATCCTGAAAGAGTCGGACCAATCGCTGGAGCTGTAATCATAACAAGTCCAAACATCCCCATCGCTGCACCTCTTTTTTCGACTGGAAAAGCGGTAAGCATGACGTTCATTAATAACGGCATCATAATCGCTGATCCTGCAGCTTGAATCATTCGAGCCCCTAATAACACACCGAACGAAGGTGCGATACTAGCTAAGAACGTTCCTAAAGTAAACAATGACATAGCTGTTATAAATAACTTTTTATCAGAAAAGCGCTGAATAAAGAACGCACTCGCGGGTATCAAAATACCGTTAATAAGCATATAGCCCGTAGAAAGCCACTGCACTGCCGTGGCTTTCACTTCGAATTCTTCCATAATAGACGGAAGGGCAATGTTTAGTAATGTTTCATTTAAAATAGCAACAAAGGCACCAATAAATAAAATGGCAATCATGCCGTATGGCGCTTTTTTCTCTAAAGAATGGGTTTTCTCCGACAATAAAATCAGTCCTACTTTCTATCTCATTTCTATGTTTTTCATCACAATTACTTCTTTATGAAGTCTCTCTAATTTGTTATCTCCATCCAACGTCCTTCAGAATTCTGGATACAAACTACTTAGGTCCTCCAATCTGTTTGCTGTTTTCTCTTGCTGAATTTTCAAATTCATAACAACCACTCCTTAAAAAAATAAATATAAGAGTTGACGAAAGGATAGATTTCATTATATAATTATAATAGGGATATCACGCCGAATTCCATTTATACAATGTCTATCTATATAAATTTAACACAAAAGATCATTTGTTTCAATGTGTTGTACATTATTTTTTTGATTGTGGATTCTTTCAATTTCTATACATCTAACACAAAGTCGGTTCCTTTTCGTACAGGAATTCGACTTTTTTTAAATATTTTCTTAGTGCGTTTCTTAGTTTGATCTATTTGGTTTCTAACCTTCTTCAATCCATTTTAGATTTGGAGCTTATATGATACTGCCCCTCATTACTTTGTCTTGTTCCCTTCTCTCAGCTTTGACAAAGTCCTTTCATCAACTCTTCATGAAATTGCAGAGGATTATTATACGGGTAAGGTAAAGCTATAGCGAAGATTGTTTTTATGTGAAAGTTGTCTTTATTATATGTTGACCTGGGAAACATTCACGAGAACTCATTTGCCAGTGATCATTGCAAATGAGTTCTCTGACATCTAGCTCTATGTTTATTTATTTCCCTCAAGGAATTGGCAAATCGCCATCATTTCTTGTTTATTCACCTCACGAATACGATTGAAAATTGGGATATCTGCAACAGACTCAAGATTTAAGCTTTCAGTCACAACATCACTTACTTTACTAGTTAGCCATGATCGCACTAATATGCCATCGACGATTTCATTAATGTATTTTGTTGTGTTTTTTCAAATAAACAGGCTCATACTAATTGTAGTCGTGAATCCTTGTATTTAATAGTTCTTATTCGTTTGTTGAAGAAAGAAAATACGAACACATCATTATTCAAATAAATAGTAAACGAATGACTATGTTAGCTTTGTCACAAAGGATTCGCCGTGTAGGACACAAACACATAATAATAGTGTTAAAGGAGACAATTAAGAGAAAATCATAAAGAGAAAAAGGACGTGTCAGAGTGGATTTCTTAAATGGACAAGAATCACTTACAGCAATTCAATGGATTCTAAGAGCGATTATTGCTTTTTTCTTTTTACTCTTTGCGACAAAAATTATGGGGCAACGTTCTATTTCCCAGCTGAGATTACTCGATTTTGCTATGGCAATTTCTTTAGGTAATATCATTGCCCATCCCTTATCTGATGAAGGATTAGGGATGAAGGGGTCCATGATTTCGATGTCAGTTTTAGTTATTTTATATACAGCTGGTGTATTATTGAGCCTGAAATGGGCCTCGTTTCGACATTTTATAGATCCCCTTCCGATTCCACTTATAAAAAACGGGCAGATTGTTTCCGCAAACTTACGAAAGGCAAGAATATCCGTTGATTTTCTTTTATCAGAGTTAAGAAAAGAAAAGATAGAAGATGTTCAAAAAATTGCTCTTGCTTTATGGGAACCAGATGGATCTATTTCAAGTTTTTTATACCCGCAACAACAACCACCAACACGAGCAGATCTGAACATGGTACCAGAACCTTTTTCTCTCCCATTTAACCTCATAAAAGAAGGAAAAATTGATTACGATGAGTTAAATAAAACAAAATTTACTGAGGATTGGTTAAAAAATAAACTTACGTCAACCTATAACGTAGACATTAGAGATGTCATATTAGCGACAATCGACAAAAATGATAACTTGCAAGTTTTTCTATACAAATCATGAAGTGACCTTAAAAATTAGACCGGGATAAGGCAGCTAGTGAGGATTGGGTTCGGTATTGTAATAGACTGAGTCCAATTTATTTTTCCTTCAAATGGTTTTTTACCAGTACTCCAGTTTGGCCAATAGAAAAGCACCTATAATTGTTAGATTGTTCCGACAATTGTAAGTGCAGTTCAATAGCCATTTTACTTTTTCCTTTTTGTACAAGTCCCTAATCCATATATCCCATTTCATTGATATCCATAAAAAAGGTACTTATTTATCGTAATGATGCTGAATAAACTCATCAATCTTTTCGTTTAATTTAACAGCTGATTTTGTAGGGATTTGGTGTTCTTCATTTTCTAAAAACGCTAATACACTATGAGGTAGCTTTTCATTTAATATGTGGGCATATTGATAGAATGCTTTGTCTTTCGTACCAAAGACAAGCAATACTGGCGAATCAATATCTTGAAGTCGATTTGTACAATTGTAGTGTAGGCTATAGCGGAAATACTGCTGGATATTCCGTACATCTCCATAGGATGCATCTTTATACAATTTACTAAAGACTTGTCGTGTCTTGGAGTTCCCCCATGAAATCGCAAGTGTAAGGACAGAAATGGCTTTTTTATTAGCTAGTTTGGCTGCTAATGAAATTCGCTGCTTTAAATAAAAACCCTTCACTTCAGACATCCCGCTAATTACGATACCGCCTAAAGCTCTACTGGGATATGATAATAAAAACTCTAATAAAATCGAGCCACCAGTTGAATAGCCACTAATAAACGCTTTCTCTATCTCTAAATAATCCAATAAATTTACAATATCATTGACAATAAGTGGGTATGTAATTGCTTGTTTGGAATACACACTTCTTCCATGACCTCTAATATCAAAGGTGATCACTTTATATTTTTTAGATAATTGTTCTACTTGATAAATAAAATTGGTGCTGGTCAGTAATGGAGGATGAATAAAGACAATTGGTGTCCCCTCCCCCTTTACTTGATAGAATAAGCTACTACCTTCTACATCTAGCATTGGCACGACTAATCACCCCAGACAACAAATACTTTTAGAATGCTGATTGGTAGTATGTATTTTAAAGAACAATACTATGCGTTTTGCTATGTTAATTTGGGTTTTCAGTCCTGAATTCTTGAACTACTCCCACTTATAGACGTGGGAGTAGTTCAAAGAGTCTATTTTGCATTTACATCAGGTTGATGAATGCCAAAAATATTGCCTTCGGTATCAAGATAGTATCCTTGCCACGCCATTCCAGGTAGTGCATACTTTGGCATTGCGACCGTGCCGCCATTCTCGAGAATTTTAGCTTCCGTACTATCGTAATTTTCTACTCCCATTGTACAAGCAAATCCATTCAAAGCTTGATTTGTTTCTGGAGGAGCACTTTGACGTTGCATTAAAGCACCATTGATTCCAAGTTCATCGTCATTACCAGTCACTGCCCCAAAGTAAGGCATTCCGGCATAATCACTCCAATCTTGAAAGGTCCATCCGAAAACCTCTCCATAAAATGCTTTTGCGCGTTCCATGTCACTTACATGAATTTCAAAATGAACTAATCTTCCCATAATTTCCTCCTAAATATCCGATTACATTGACTATAAATTATTTTAAGGAGAAAAGGAAAGAAATAACTTGCTAAAGAAGAAAAATACTTCAAATTGGATGGAGTATTCTATCTAACTTTTCTTGTTGTGAAGAAGTCAAAGAGGATGTTAGTACTTTAGAAATCTTTTCTTCTGTACGCTTACGTACTTCCCATACAGCTCGTTCTATTTTTGGTATTGCAGGTAAAATAATTTTCTCTTTTCGTAGTTTTTGTAATGCAGTTTGAATCAGATACATTGTATTTCCATTTTCTAATGCATATGGTTGTAGAAATTTAGAAACCCTTCGATAATCACGATTAGTAAAGTTACGATATCCATATTCTTTACGTATTTCTTCTAAGTGCTCTCACCTAGTAGGTTCTCGTTTCGCATATGCTTCATAGACCGTGTAGCCTACACCAATTTGTTTAGCGACAAACTTTAAGAGTCTTTCACCACCAAAAACCTTGTTGAATTTAAAATAAGGAACTTTGTTTTTGGATATGAGCTTTGGTACTGAATATGGATGGGTTTTTTCACGTTTTTGTTAAAGAACCAAAAAAAATACTATAAACGGTCGTTTTTGGAACGATTTTTTAGCTACCCCTTAAATGTTTACTACTTTCATTAGCCTCGATGAAATGATTGAAAATTCTTGTAATGTTATATATACTTTTATTATCTAGAAAAAAGGGAGATAAGCCTATGTTAACGAGCATTGCAGTAGATGTTTTAAAAAAACTAAAGGAACAAAAAAACGTCGCAAGGGTACAGTAAAATAACCCTTACTGCATACCCCTGCGTATTAATTGGGGGATATTAATTTGATTAAGCAATATAGTAAAAGATTTTTAACAGGTAATAAAGTCACTCTACGAAAAATAACTAAAGAGGATTACGGAAACTACTATAACATTGAAGATGTAATGGAGAGCCGGTTATTAATGAATGATGGAATACCATTTCCTCCTACTGAGAGTGACCATGAAAAATTTCTTAATGAAATAAGTTCTGATAAAGAGGATTACATGTTTGGTATTGAACTTAAAGATGAAAAAATCTTTATTGGGACAATAGCTGTTTACTTAGTGAACTGGAAAAATGGTACTTGTCACGTTGGCGTTTCAATAGGTCCTGAATATCAAGGGAAAGGTTATGGAACTGATTCAATGCAAATATTGGTTGACTTTATTTTCAATTATATGAATGTAAATAAAGTCAAACTCCAAGTGTTTAGTTACAACAAAAGAGCTATCACTTCTTATGAAAAATGCGGATTTTCCGTAGAAGGGACTTTAAAAGAAGAATTATTTAGGTTCGGTAGTTACCATGACATTTATATTATGGGGTTACTTAGAAAAGATTGGGAAAACGAAAAGCTTAAATGATACTTTAAAAGGCAGACCAGTAATATGGTCTGCCTTTTATATGTTTTATCGAACGAACACTTTATTAAAACAAGATAAGGAACTCCTAATTATCTTCTTCGATACGATAGAATTGCTTGTTCCACAACTTGTGTTTTTAGAAATCAAGCTCGATTGTACCTTAGCGTACGAAATTCGCGTTTTGTTGGTGCTACCCCTTAAAAAGCTAAGTTTATGAGCTAAAGCATAAGGATTTAGTTCATCCTCTCGTAACTTTTTGAACAAGGACGAGAACAAACTCAATTCCCATTGTGGAGATATAAGGGGCTGTCTTAAAAGTATATATAGAAAGGTCAAAGAAATTCTATCATGTTATTTTTTGATATAAAGGTAAAAATCCGCGTAGTCTCCTGCGGGAAAAGCAAGAGCACGAGACCCAGCAGGGAGAGTTAGCGACTAATGCGGCTCGTGCCTTGCCCGCGGAAAGCGAAGCGGATTTTTACCATTTACAATGATGCTAGAATTCTTAAGAAGGACTTTTTAGACAACCTCTGTATTTATTTTACTTGAACGTCAAAAACAAAAGTTTCTTTGCCCTTATTCCAAATTGTTTTAAGCTCATATATATAATATCCCTCTTCTGATGGCATGTTTATTGTATAATCTTTCATTTCAACAATTTCATCTGTACCATCTTCATTCAGTCTAATAACTGTTATGGAGGAAGGATTTTTTTCAATTTCAAATGTTAAAGTATCTCCTGTGTCAACTTCTAATGTTTCGAATAGATCTGCTAGGTCATGTATATCGGGAGAACTTTTTGTATTAATTTCAACGTTGTCTTCTTTCCATTGGTAATCACCCGCCACCATCGTATAGGATGTATTATCTAAAACAACTTTGCCTTCTGGTTGTTTAACAATATCAGATGAAAATACATTGCAGCCAGTCAAAATAATAGCCATGACAATGGATAAAATGATTGTCTTCAATTCAACATTCTCCTTTATAAAGACTATATCGAAAAGCTCTCAATTTGGAAAAACATTGATCATCATGAAAGGTACCCTTCGCTCATTCTAATCTAGCTCTAAAGGTAAAAAAGCATATTCTCCGTCTTTAATAATTTCCCCTTTACGAACTGGAATCGGATGTTTAAAAATAGGCCCATCTAATACGGTAGTATGGAACTCTCCGCCTTCTCCGCAAGGGTCAATACCACGAGCTTCAAGCTCCTTCACGTATTCTTGCGTTAGCGTTCGTCCTAAATCGTCCTCTCGCATTCCCAATGATAAATTTACCGTTACAAGGATCGTGACAAATCCTAAATTTATGAACTCCTCGACAGCTTCACGATGGTCCATTTCCCATAAAGGCATGCCAAGCTTTAATCCAGCATTGTTTGTAACCTTTTCATGCCAACAGCCATGTGCAGGCATATCTAAGTCGCCAGTTACTAATACTTCTGCCCCTTGATTTTTAGCATTTTCTAAAAGGCGCATAAATTCTTTTTCATAATCTGTCCAGCTTGAAGCAGCAGTATAAACAGGCAACCCGATAGATTTTGCTTGGGCACATATAAGCTCTGGTGGCATTCCGTGAGATCTAGAACGTTTCCCTTCTTCCTCCAGCATGACGATCAGTCCAATCGCTTCCCCAACCTTCGCTGCTTTATATAAAGCTAAGACACTATCCTTTCCTCCGCTAAAAGAAGCTATAAATTTATGCCCACGAGCATTATTTTTCCAATCTATACATTCTGTCATGATATCTTTCTCCTTTATTCTAATAACTTGTTCTCGATCCCTACTAATAGCACCACTAATCAATCTGATAAGTTATTACCAGATTTATTTATTTTACGGTGTACATTTGATGCTATGCTAATTCGTTCTTTACTTTCGATTCTCTTATTAGTTTACATAATATATTTATTTGCATTTTATAAACAATTACTAGACAAGATCAAACCTCTGGATGATATCACGAATTTACACTTTTAACACAAAGGTTTTCTCAGTCATCGAAACCAATTCACCTTTTAAATTCCCCAATTCCTTAATGCATATTGACGGTTCATCAATAGCAGGTTGATTTGCTAGTTCTAAATAAAATATGGTGTTTTCTTCATCTACTTTTTTAATTACAATTGGTTGATTTATTGTCATGACATCATTATTTACTTGTAGCTTTACAAATGTTTTATGGAATGTCAGCTCATTCATTACAACCATATTCATTGGATCAAATCCTACAACTTTGATAGAACCGATTGCTACAATTTTTGAGACATTTTTCTTTGTAAAATTTTCGATTTCCTTTTGCTTACGTATATCCATTTCTTTCGATAACTGAAATGCTTTTTCACTGATTTCAATGGATGGGACAGGAATGGTACTAACATACTGTTCAAGGATTTCAAATAATAGCTTGGGTGTACGGAAAAAATCTTTCTTCCAATTTGGTTCAACTATATCAAGCAATAAGCAGCACGCTAATCCAGATGAATAACAACTTTGTCGAATGTTCAGTGTCGAAGCTTCAATATTGTGCAGATCACGGATAAAATCACTCAGTATATCATCAGGCATAACGTTTTGATAAGCCTGATATTCTACATAAAATGCTGGACCTTCAATTGTTTCAAGAAAATTTTCATACGCTACATATTCTGGGGATTTCTCTTGTCTACTTTTTCTAAAAGATACAAATTGTTGAGTATAGTATTCTTTTTCAACTATTTCTTGGACGTTAAGTGCATTCCATAGTGCGATCCTTTCTTGATTTCTTATTTCAATATTTTCTGGGTGATTTGTATATGTAGCGCCCACTACTTCATTGGCAAACCTTGATTCCTCATTGAGATATTGAAAACCATGAAATAATTCATGCACTAAAATAGAATATAATAATTCATCTGTATCGTAATATGAAATATCGATAATAGCAGTAGGTATTTTCTCAAATAAGATAAGTGTACACCCGTTGAAATCATCCGTTTTATCAAGAACTACATACGATTTAGGATTATGATTTGTATAATTAGGATGATTAAATAAATAGACAATTTTGTCATTAAAAATTGCAAAAGGTATCGTTTTAAACCCTACCCAATAATTATGTAAATCGAATGCTTTTAAATACTTTTCTAAAGTGCTAATTCTTTCAACAATATGCATTTTGATCTCCTAGTATTTATGTCGTATTCAACCTTTATCAATTCATACCCTTTAGCTTTTTCAGTAATTTTGAGCAGCTATTAATCTTTAAATAACTCGCTGTATAGTAGAAGTTATATCCTCAGTAAAAAATCAATAAATTTTTTTAGACTTTGCGTTTGCTGTTTTCTATGTTTGATAATGAAGTCTATCTTGATTGTTTCAGAAAGCTCCTGATATTGAATAGATTTTTTTCGACTGTTTGCGACGTCTGCAGGTATTATACTGATCCCAATTCCATCGTGAACTGCTTGAAGAATAGATTCTAGTGAATCAAACTCTAGTATGGATTGATTCTCTTTGAAAAAATCCAATGTTTTATTTCTATATAGGCAATTTTTATCACTATTTACAATTAAAGTTTGACGATGTTGCTTTTCACATTCTTTATTTTTAGGTGAAATAAGTGCGAGTTTCTCAAAATAGCTATAAACGGTTTCAAACTGTGCGTGATTACATGGACCCTTTATAAAAACACCATCGAGCTCTCCAAAAGTAAGCATGTCTTGTAACTTTTCCTGATCATTCGTTTTTACTTTTACATCAATATTTGTTTGTTCACTCAAAAAAGAAGAAAATAATTGAGGTATTTTAACTGCAGAAATCGTTTGAGAAGCACCTATTGCAAGAGATTCTCTCCATTTTTTAGGATTAACTAATGACTTGGCTTCATCCATTAAAAGCATAATTTGAATTGTATACTCTAGTAAGACTTTACCCTCCTCTGTTAATGTTACCCCTCTATTATTACGCTTAAATAATCTTACCCCCAGTTCTTCTTCCAACCCTTTAATTCGTTGACTAACATTAGGTTGTACATAACCCAATTTTTCAGCAGCTTTTGATACTGACTGTAGTTCTGCAACATGTTTAAAAATCCACAAATCATGACTTTCCAAGAATTATATTCCTCTCATTGATATCATTTAAAATGATACCTTCTTCATTATTCAGTATTATACACTTCATATTCATAAAAATATAATAGAAACATGACTCATCACCAAAAGTTGTAGGTGACATTATTTGTTAGCCCGAGATACTGCAGCGAAGCGAATTATCGGACGCCACTAGGAAAGCGTATGGTTGGAACGGAGATCAACCACACGTCATAGTGATGAGCTAGAAACCTATTAAAAATCCAAATAAAGTAAGGATGTTTTAGCATGGAATTAAAAGATAAAGTAGTTCTCATAACGGGTGGCGGCACTGGTGTTGGAAGAGCAACAGCTGTAAAGTTAGCAGCTGAAGGTACAAAAGTTGTTATTAATTATAGTCGTTCTGAAAAAGAAGCTTCCGATGTTGTACATGAGATTACACAGCTAGGAGGAACAGCAATCGCTTATAAAGCAAATGTAGCGATTGCAAAAGAGGTGAATGATTTAGTATCCTATATCGCAGAATCTTTCGGGACAATTGATGCATTAATAAATAATGCGAGTATTACTGCTCAAATAGCTTTAGATGATTTAGATGCTGTAACAGATGAAATATGGGATTCCCTTTTCAGTGTAAATGTGAAAGGAATGTTTCATTGCGTAAAAGCTGTTGTCCCTTATATGAAGAAGCAACAATCGGGTGTGATTGTAAATATGGGGAGCGTAGCGGGAATGACTGGAATAGGCTCATCAATCCCCTATGCAGCAACAAAATCAGCCATTCACACAATGACTAGATCGTTAGCTATCGCATTAGCACCTAATATTAGAGTGAATTGTATATCTCCAGGTGCCATTGAAACAAGATGGTGGTCTGGCAATGAAGATAAAATGTATCAACTTGCAGGTAACTTACCATTGAAAAGAATTTCAACACCAGATGATATTGCAGAGGCTATTCTATTTCAATTGACTCAAAAATCAGTGACAGGACAAGTTTTTACAATTGATAATGGTCAAACACTTTGAAATGTTAAACACCCTCTTATTCGATTGGTAAGAGGGTGTTTGGATATTAATATGCCTGAGCACTTTCGAACGGCGGCATCTCGTTACTCCAAATACCGGTCAATCTTGCTATAATCCGTCTATTTCCTGTTGACTTCAATTTAAAATGCAAGTAAATCATTATACATTGTCTGCTGTGTTTCCGTTAATTGTCCATCAGAATACATGATAGCAAAGCGCTTCAATGCTAAAAGTGCATTCTTCTTCAAAGTTGAATCTAGTTTCCCGGTAATTTTAATTTGACCAAAGGCTGTTGCATAGGTAATCATGTCACTTTGCATCATATCCATTTCATGCTCTTTTGCCATATCACGCACAGCTTTTTCATCCAATGTGTCAATTGATATATAATGCATTCCCCATATATTCTCTATTAAATGCTTCGGGAAAGTAGCGAAGTCAATGATGTGCTTCTTTCTTATGACTTCTTCCATTTCGTAAAGTGTATCAGACCCTTCATCACTACCAAAAGGTGCTTCTTCATCACCACAATCATAATAAAACTCTTCTGTGAAATGGGCGACAAAACGTGGGTGTGACGTTTTTGGCTGTGGACCATATTCCCCTACATCAAAGTAAAGACAATTATCAAAATCAAATGTAGGATTTTCTTGATACCCTTTTTTTATTTTACTGGCAATTAACTTTTGAGCTTCTTTTTCACAAATTTCTTGTGACTCAAATTCTTTCATATCATACTTCCCGACCGTTCCATTTTTACCGTAATGCACACATATTGTCATCCCAAAATAATCAATTGTCCAAAATTTATTTGATTTTTCGTCTTGATATGTAAAAGCTTTTTTCATCTAACTTTTCATCCATTCCTGTGTTGTCTTTATTTCAAACATTCGTAATACTGTTACACACTCTTTTGTGGTAGAAATACTGTTTTTAATCCATTCACCAAAATACTTCTTTCTATCGCATAATCATTAAAATCACACAATTTGTAGATACCATAGTCAAAGGCATTAAGTGATAAAGAAAGAGTCATCTCGTATTTCTGGTTGTCAATTAACTCATTATTCCCAAGAATAAATGTTATTTTAAGAATAGAAGAGCATTTTTCTTGAAAATTTGGATCAACGCCACTTTTGAGACTATATTGAGAAAAAATAGAGTTCATTTCTTCTTGGTATTTCAATTTTCAATATATCCAGTACTGCTTAAGTAGCGCCGACCAAATTTGTATATTTACACTACATTGAAAGACAGTTCACTTCACGACTATTTTACTTTACATGCAGACGAGATATCCATGCTGTTGATACTGCACTCGTCAATTCAAGCAAAACGTACACTTCCCTCTAATTACCACTCACGCCAATCATCTGTTAACTCATAACGTCCCAGATTCTGGCTTTTAGCAAGGTCATCAACATCAAGTCCACAATGAATCAGCACTTGGTCAAAATAGTCGCAAAGCTCCTCTCGTTCTTCAGTTTCAATTAATCCGCCTCCACCCACCTCATTAATCTCATTTAGGGCAAGTACCGCCGTTTCAATAGATTTCATAATTGCAGGATAGCTATCTGGGTGATTTGGTAGTTTCGCAATGGATGCTGCATACTGCTCTAGCACCATTTCCGTCTGATGAATAAAACTATCTGGAAACAATTCCGCGTAAATACAGTCATCTTTCTCAATCAATCCAGCAGTAAATTCTTCCTCTTCTTCTCTTTTAGCATTGCGCCAGCGTGATGTTGGTCGAATATCTTGCATAGTCCATTCCCCTTTATCTTGAGTTTCTAATTAGTAAAAAATCCCTCTATAAAAGCCTTTATAATATAGAGTATTGCGTAGATCGTAACAGTTATTTTAAACATAACTCACTACCATTCACGTTCCTTAATGCGTCTTCAATATCCATTTACATATAATGTTGATAAAAAGAACCTTCTAGTTTCGTCGATTTTGCCTATAAAAACTACCAGTACAGTGGTTGTTGATTATCCCAGAAGATCCAGCGGTACGATTCACGTATTGAACTTGTGCTAATCTCATACGGACTTGGCTCTGTACTAGTCAAATCAAGTACATGTAGCGTTCCATTGTATGTACCGACAAGCAATATTGTCTCGTCAGAGTTTAATGCCATACCACTGATTGTCCCAGATACGAAGTAACGCCAAAGTTCATTCCCCTCCAAATCAATCATTCGCAAATAACCATATGCGTCACCCATGATGTTGCCCCCTTGCACTGCAACACCGTCATATACACGCATACTATCATCTATTGAAAGGGGTTCTTCATATTTGTCCGGTTCTAGATCATGGAGTGAAATACCTAGCGTACATCCATTGTAAAAATGACATGCATTGAACCAAACATGCTCATCATTGGCACTGAACAAGCTGTAATGCGGATAACTCGACATCGGTTCAAACGAGTGCAAAACATACTTTTCTATATCTAGCAACAAATGATCGCTGTCTTGACTTCCATAAGCCAGCCATTTGCCGCTTCGCGAAACAGCTCCATGTGGCATCGCTAAACTTGCTGTCAAGTCATCATCTTCCCTTGCCCATTCCCGTATATTTTCCACTGTCGGGTGTAACAAGATGGCACCTGTTTCCTCAATCAAATAGATGCCGTCATGCGACACCATCAACAACTGCGTGCCATCAGCGAATGGAATGACATCTGCGCTTCGATAGCTTTCTGGCTGTAAGGTCTCAATGTCGGGGTATTTTACGCGCAATTGGTCGATGATTGTCGCCCATGTGTATGTAGCCAGCAGAGCACCGTTCAACTCTCGATCAGGCTCGCGTACGATACGAACTCCTTGCTCATCCATCAAAGCAATGTCGCGCCCATCCGCAGAACAACTTGCCGCTTGTACATGCTCGATACGGTTTGCTTCCTGTTTATCCATCACATAGACAGTGCGTGATAAATCTTCATTTTGCGCTGCTACAAGTAATGCACCATCACGTAGAAACGCAATTGGATAAACAGCTCGCATTTGTTGGCCGTGCGTATCCTGAAAAGGCCAAGAAGCAGCTGGAAACTGTTCACGGAGCGTTTCCAGATCCTTTGTTCTATTCGCCTCTTTAATAAATTTGTACACTTGCGAAGCTAATTGTCCACGTGAATCTTCAGACGGCTCCTCCCCAGGTGTCTCCCAGTTGCTTTCTAATCCTCTGCGCACGTAGGCATTAATCTCACTTGCATAACGTAACCCCTCATCTCGCCATTTCTGGGATAATTGTAAAGTATCATTTGTCATTGTAGTAGCCTCCTTGTTAAATAACTGATCTTATCATGTGTTTTACGGTTTCCTCAATCCTTAACGAAGCCACCATCACATTGTAATCGGAGTCAGATGCCCCAGTGCTAAGGAGCAAACTTTGATCTTCTGGAATATTTTCATATAGAAGATGCCCTTGCCTATTCGTTCCAGTTGTTCATTCTTCGCTACATACGTCCCATGTTGAAATCAATAATACGAAAATCGACCTGCCGCAAGTTCTCCATGTCTCCATCTGTGAAATTGATTTGTGCTAATAGCTTTAATGGCTGATCTTTTTCATTTTTAGGATATTCCATTGTTAATGGGAAATAGGGATTGCCTTCGAACTTACTTTCAAATAATAATGATTTAGAAAATCTCCCCCTCACCATTCACATCAAAAAAACCGACTCCATGCTTTTTTGCAAGCTCCTTCATCGTACTATATGCTTCATCCGCTACAGACCAGGCAAAAGCTGTGTAAATCACGGCATAACCAATACTATATTCAGTCAAACGACTCTCTAACTCGTCAACTTCATCCTCATCCAATAATTCCTCATCCACCAGATTCATATTGGGGAATTGTTCCACCATATCCTGATACCATTTTTGTAATGCTGGTGTTGTAACCGTTATTGTTGCGTAATCATGTGGTTCAGCCCATTTTGTTTGTTCATCATACCATTGCAAAAATGTTTCTTTATTGTTTGGAGCTTGCTCTTTATCAAAGACCATTAAATCATAACTCATTGTTTTCACCCTCTGCGAAAAAAGAATATATGTTCTGTTTTTTATTTTAGCATACCAGCATTTTTTTGAAAACACAGAAAAAACATTGCTGAATCAAGATAAAAACACTGCATTTCCAGATGGAGATGCAGGGGAAAACGAGTCGTAAACAAACGAAAACAGAATTGAAAGAATGTCCCTACTACGATTGTTCTACTTATGTAGTCAAACATAGAGGGAAATGCACATGACACAGTATGAGTATAGTGGACATCACAGAAGTTGGATTACGAGCCATTCAAGCGTAAATAGCACTTGTCGATGATATGACCACCGTCATTAAGGAATAATAAACAGCCTATCGTTCAGACGAAATCTAAACAATTAGAACAGTTTTACAAGACTAAACAACAAGAGTTAGAAAAAATAACAGCCGTCACAGATAATCTATATATGGATTGGAAATATGAATATATAACAAAAGCTGAATACTTGCGTTTGAAAGCGAAATTTGACAACTTAGTATGCCTGAGCAAACCAAACTGTATGTTTCGCTTCATTTCCACAGCAAATACACGTTGTTTTAGTAGTTGGTGGATGAAACGGAATGTTACGAGACGTATATTTAGTCTCTTCTTTCACTTTTTCTTCGCACGCATCATTTCCACACCACCCAGCAAGCACCCAGCCTGGAATAGAGCCATTTTCCTTAGAAGTATTAATATGCTGCTGCAATTCAGTTAGCGTATCAATATGTGTATGAGCATTTGCATCGCGGAATTGGCGTGCTTTGTCAAATAAACGAGTTTGCATCGTTGTTAGTTCTTCTTCAATTGCAGAAACAATGTTGTTAAGATTAATCGCATGTTTCTCATCTTCATCGCGTGCTTTTAACATGGCTTGATTGTTTTCTAAGTCACGCGGTCCTAATTCAATTCGAACCGGTACACCTTTTAATTCCCATTCATTAAATTTGAAGCCTGGTGATTGATCGGAGTCATCAAGACGTACTCGAATTCCCTTCTTCTTAAGGACTGCATAAATGTCATCTAGTTTCTCCATAATTTCAGGGTTCTTTTTCCATGGCCCTACAGGTATTAAGACAACTTGGGTTGGTGCGATTCGTGGCGGTAAAATAAGCCCCTGCTCATCACCGTGAACCATAATTACTGAACCTATTAAACGTGTGGAAGTCCCCCAGGATGTTGTGTGTACATATTCATGCTGATTGGCTTTATTTAAATATTTAATATCAAAAGCTTCAGCGAATTTTGTCCCTAAATAATGAGAGGTACCGGCTTGTACGGCCTTCCCATTTTTCATCATTGCTTCGATAGAATAAGTATCAACAGCACCTGCAAAACGCTCTGAAGGTGTTTTTTGTCCATCATAGACAGGGATTGCCAGCAACTCCTCTACAACTTCCTTATAGATAGTTAACATTTGCATTGTTTCTTTACGCGCATCTTCTTCATCAACATGCGCTGTATGGCCCTCTTGCCACAAAAATTCAGATGTTCGAATGAACGGGAGTGTTTTCTTTTCCCAACGAAAGACATTTGCCCATTGATTAATCAAGATCGGTAAATCACGGTAACTTTTGATCCAATTCGAATATAAATGTCCAATCATCGTTTCAGATGTCGGACGAAGCGCTAAACGTTCTTCTAATTTCTCACCTGCTGCCTCCGTTACCCAAGGAAGCTCAGGAGAGAAACCTTCAATATGATCCTTTTCTTTTTGGAAAAAAGATTCAGGAATTAACATAGGGAAATAAGCGTTGCGGTGACCAGTCTCTTTAAAACGACGATCCATTTCTTCCTGAATATGTTCCCAAATTTCATAGCCGTCTGGTTTAAATGCGATACAGCCTCGAACCGGTGTATAATCCATTAAATCTGCCTTTTGGATTGTATCAATGTACCATTTTGAAAAATCATTTTGTTGTTTTGTCATATTCTCTCCTCCATTTCTGTAACTTTACTTACTGAAAAATAAAAAGCACAAAGCTGTCCTCTACATAAGGACGTCTTTGTGCCGGATAAACGTGGTACCACCTTGAATTTAGTTTTAAGAAAATCTTAAAACCCTCTATCGTTTTGTAACGAAAACGACTCGGTTATGTTTGCATAACATCTCCGTGGTAGGTTTCAGATAAGAAGCGGTGATATAGCTCTCAGCGATTGCTATATTCTCTGTTTCACTTTTCTTACTTACTTGACCACATCATCGATTGATATTTTATATAACTTTAGCAAAACTGTTAAATAATATCAATTATTTTTCCGGAAATATCAGAAAATTATTTCTATTGCTTGTAAACAGAATTGCTTTTAACTAATTCATAAATATTTCAAAGCAATCTTAATTAACAAAAAATAGTATAAAAAGGGTTCCACAACAAAAAAATGAGTGTCAAATACATCTACAATTTGACACTCATTTTGACTGACATTTTCATTGTTTGCGATAGCAAGCGGATTCCGTTAAAGAAAAATAGCATTCTATTTTATTGCAGATCTTATAGTTATTCCACAAAGTGGTTTATCACCAAAGGTTAGGGTGCTGAGCTTCGAATTGCTCATTACTGGAATAATGCTCCCTTTCGAATGCTTACTTCATCATGAAGACTTATTCTTTACCTTCCATAATAGAAAGAGAATCAAGGTAATAACAATGATTACATATTTCCACTTAGAATCAATTTGCATAAAACCATATATTGCGCTTGCTTCTATAATAATTGAAGGTATTTTCCCTAACGTACTAGCAACTGTAAATATACCCAGTGAAACTTTTGAAAATGCACTTCCTAACGTAATAACACCAGATGGAGTAAATGGGAGAATTCTTAAGCATAAAATAACCCAAAATGCATTATATCCCTCAAGCTGCTTTAATTTTAAAATTACCGGATGTTGGTAATCCGTATGTCTCCATTTCTTTAACCCTTTTCTATATAAAATAAAGCTAATGAATGCGCCTAACCCCTCACCAATAATAGAAACGATTAAACCATTATATAGACCAAAAATTGTTAGGTTTCCTGCTGTAATAAATACACTTGGTAATACACCTATAATGCTCACTAATATATTAATGAATAAACTTAAAAATACGGCAAACAGACCAGCGTGTTCTAATAATTGAAAAAAATTTTCTTGCATAGTATATCTCTTTCTTATTTTTATATTAATCATAAAATAAAATGACAACATAAACAAATTTGGTTGATTTCTAATTATGAAATGACAAAAATGCCTTACTGTCACATACTGGCAGTAAGGCATTTATAAATTAAGAGACTTCATATTCTATTGGACCTCCAAATGTTTTGGCTCGTTCATTGTAAGCATTTAGTTGCTCATGAGATAAGTTTAAAATATAATAGTGAAAATTTATTGGCTCTAGATCGTGTGTCTCACATACTTGTCGATAAAATTCATAGCCTTCACGATAATCTGTCATCCTAATAACTTCCTTTCATTTGTGCAGCTTCGTTATAATACTCTAATTGTTCTTGCGATAATTGATTGACATAATAATAGAAATTAATTGGTTCTAAATCAAATTGTTCACACTTCTCTAAATAAAATTGATAACCAGCTTTATAATGTGACATTTGCATTCCTTCTCCATTGTTCTATAACAGTTTTATTTATTTGTTAATAATATATAACAGGTAAATTATTATGTCAATAAATTATCTGATATTTCTTTTAAATATACGAAAGCCCAGTCCATTTATTTTAGTATGGCTGGGCTTTTCATAAAATATTCACGTCGGCTTCCGTAATAACCACATCCTTTAAAACAATAACTATTAAATAACTAATTGTTTTGCTTGCATATTATAAGCTGAAAGTTGCTGCTGTGATAACTGTAATACATAATAGCGGAATGAAATTGGCTCCAAACCATAGCGCTCACACATTTCACAATAAAAATCATAACCAACACGATACTTTGACATTAGAATTCCTCCCTGAATCAAACTGTTTTATAACAGTTGATATTATTTTTATTTAATATATAACAGTTTGTTTCTTTCGTCAAGCATTACAAAAGGTTTAATTAAAAATACCTTTGTAGCCTTAGTTTTACGACATAAACAAAGCCATTGTTTTGAATAATATTGATCAAAACAATGGCTCTCTTCGATTTTTTAAGCTATTTTTAATAAAAAATTAGACTATTTACTTTCATTTAGTTTCGTTTTAGTGAAAATTTCTCATAAAATATCTGAGGCTGGGACATAACTAGCTTCAATTAGTGAGAAATCCGAATTTGAATGAATTCAAATTCGGATTTCTCTTTTTTTATGTTGTCTCCATATAGTTCTTAGCTAATGGCTGTGAATTTTCTTAAATTCACGGCCATTAATGCGAGGCCCATCTCGTTTTCAACCTTCGATTTTCCTCGTACAGAAAATCGAGTGAAACGCAAATTAGCCTTCAAGAATCCAAAAACTGGTTCCACGTCAATTTTGCGTTGACGATAAATGGTACTCGTTTTTTCTTCTGAAAGCTTTGCTCGCACATATTTTTTTTGTTGTTCCCACTTCTCATTCACCATTAACTTACGATTATTTCCTTCTTTTGCTTTTGTACATAATGAACGGAAGGGGCATCCGGAACAGTCTTCACATTCGTATATCTTAAACTCACGCGTAAAATCATACTTATCCGTTTTCGTGGTACGATATTTAAATACAAGCTGTTGTTGATTTGGGCAAGTGTATTGATCATTTTCTTCATCATAATCCCAGGTTGCTGTATTGAATTCGTTTTGCTTATACTTTTTCTTCTGTTCTTTTAAATACATGTTGTAAGTGATTAAGGCTTCTCGCTTACGATTCGAAAGGATATCATCATAATTTTGTTCACTGCCATATCCGGCATCTGCGACAATGTGGTTTGGTAACTTAAAATAATGTTGTTCGATTTCATCTAAAAATGGGATTAATGTACGTGTATCCGTTGGGTTCGGAAAAATGCTGTAGGCAAGCGCATACTGACCTTCTGTTGCCACTTGTATGTTATAACCAGCCTTCAATTGACCATTTTTCATATAGTCATCTTTCATACGCATAAATGTCGCATCCGGGTCTGTTTTTGAATAACTATTTCGTTCGTCAAAGATTTCGAAGTCTCTTTGATATTTTAGTTTGCGTACAATATAGTCGATTAATTGTTTGCGAGCTTGCTTCGGGAATTTCCGTTCTATTCTTAAAGCCTTTCGCTCTGCTACATCCGACGAGTCCTCAATTTTTCGATCATATTCAGAAATCACTTCATCTACTTTTTCGACCATTTGAGCGAGGTCTTCCAAGGCTAATTCCTTTTCATTTTCCCGTTCAATTTCTGGCATGATTTCTTTTTCAAGCAGCTCATCGTATAGCTGGTTCGACTTTTCAATTAGTCCGTTATGATATTTCTCAATCGACTTTCTCCACACGAATGTAAATTTGTTCGCATTCGCTTCAATCTTTGTTCCATCAATAAAAATAGCTTCCTGATCAATTAATTTTTCCTGTACCAGCTGGCAGCGGAATTGAACGAAGCATTGACGAATCAGCTCTTTCACCTCTGGTTGGACACGGAATCGGTTGATTGTGCGGTAGGTTGGTTCATATCCTTGAGCTAGCCACATCATCCGAAGACTATCTTTTAAAAGCGATTCAATTTTGCGCCCTGAGAAGACAGATTGCGTGTAGGCACATAAGATAATTTTAAGCATCATGCGTGGATGGTAGGCAGGACAACCCTCATTTCGAAGGAATGCTTCAAACGCTTCGGGCGGGATACTTTCGACTAAATGGTGAACATGGAAGGCAATATCATTCTTTTGTAACTTCACTTCTAAATCTAAAGGCAAAACTAATTGATTCATGTTATAATCTTTAAACATAAGGATCCTTCTTTCTGTATAATTTTGTTGTGGTGACTTAATTTTATCAGAAGTGGTCCTTATTTTTTATGAAAAAAATTTAAAGCCGGTGAAATTTTACTGATCGTAAAATTTCACCGGCTTTTTAGTTTAGAGATGGGTTTTGTCCCAGCCTCTTTCTTACCTCCAGTCAAGTGTAATTCTTTAATTTCTTTTGTTTTTTGATTTAGTTGTAGTTGGGAGGGGTACCCCTCCCAACTACAACTAAATTTTAGCACGACTAAAAGACCTTACGA
>Ga0213824_1000521_pt1 | contig 28147 bp, 21 predicted proteins | sample MC6MC0906MG_FD_179892 | JGI IMG/M metagenome (GOLD analysis project Ga0213824, IMG submission 179892) | Enriched soil aggregate microbial communities from Iowa State University, Ames, United States - MC6-MC0906-MG | ecosystem: Environmental > Terrestrial > Soil > Unclassified | place: USA: Iowa...
TTGTGGTTAATACGCATAATTAAATTTCCTCCCTAGAATAAATATCTTTTGTAATTTTAAATCATCTATAATAAACCCTTATGGTCTACTATCAAAAAAAGTTTTAATAAAATTTTAGGCATTTTGAACATTTCGATAGTTTAATTGGTATTTATCTTTATACAGTTCTACTTTATAAATCTATAGAACTCTCATACCATTTATCAAAATATTTTTCGCCTGTTTTACCGAAGTATTTCCTTCGTATTTATTCTTATCGGTAAATTAATTTATTCGTTTAGTTATTCCTACATTTTTTTTATTTCATAAAAGAATTCGATCGTATGTATTCTTATCGGACATCAAACATATTGTGTACCGTTTTCAACGATTTGTTTTGCAGTCCTTTTTTTCGAAGAATTCTTTGTTATTTATTTTATCGGCGAATCAAACAATTGGTTTAGTTGTTTTATCAAACTTTTTTTGGCTATTAGGAAAGTATAAATTTTTTCAAATTTATACTTTCCTAACGCATAAGTGCAACTACGCCTCTGTCTTCACCCTTAGGGGCTCGCCAATCGGCGAGTTTTCTTTATATTAGAATAAAGAACATATAAGGAATTAATGTCGATAATTTTTGTCTTAAATCAAAATAAAAAGAGTCACCCATAAAGAGTGACTCCTTTGAACAATGTTGAATTTATTATTGCCCAAGTTGATTATACCAAAATGAACTCTGGCTATTTAGCTGTTGCAGGGCTTTTTCCATAGCGTTAAATTTTGTCCATAAGGCTTGCTCTTGCGCATATACTCGATTCTGAACTTTTACCATTCTTTCGTCAATGGAGGCAGCCTCTTTTCCTAAAAAGCTGTTAACAGAAATCGTTCCTGGTGCCCCAGCTTTTACTTTTAGTTCTGATAAAATGTCGCCAATCCGATCATAAACCCTGATCGCAAATCCACTATTTTTGTGTTTTTCAGCACTTGTTATAGTTGTATCATTCGGATTATTAGTCTCGAACTTGGTGGAAAACATTTTTTGGATATCAGTTAGATTAGTAGTCAACAGTGATTTTAGCTTAGACTCATCTAAAACTAATTTACCATTGTCTTTATAATCCTTGCTAGTTGTGATTCCGATTTCTGGCAGTGAGTCAAAAGATGGATTAATCCCTTCTCCTTTAATAATTTCACTCATGCTTGAACGAAGCTGTGTAAGGAATTGACGGATCGCAGGATCATTTGCGAGTAGACCACTTTTTGCTTTATCCTCCCATAACTTAATATCTGCTTCTTTCATATCTTTCTTTTGTGCCTCAGTTAACGGTGGGAAGTTACGGTTTTTACTCTCAGAAAGTTTGTCATTCAAATCTTTTATTAGGTCATTGTATTTATCAACAAATGTCTTCAGTTTGTCAAAGACCTTATCTGTATCTGAAACAACATTTACAGTAGCTGGGTTATCCACAGAAACCGCTGATTTTAATTTGATTTGAACACCATCATATGTGAAGGTGTTATCGGAAACAGTGATTTTTGTACCATTGATGACAACATATCCTGACTCAGCAGGCGCCCCATTAGAAAAAGTACCAGCAGAAAACTGCTCAGCTGGATCAATAGCGTTTGTAGCTCCGTTGGTAATCTTTAATAGTGACTGCGCATCAGGGCTAGAATCGGAAATCGTGATTGGTTTACCTGCGCCTGCTTCAGTGGATGTAAATACTAATGAACCCCCAACATTTGTAGCTTTGACATTTGTGTCCGCACTTTTCGAATTGATCTGTGCAATCGCCTGGTCAAAGGTACTATCTTTAGGTATGGTAATTTCAATTCCATTAAGTTTAAAAGTTAAGTCAGCGGTTGCATTAGGGTCAATTTTGTCCGTCCCTTTTCCTATTTTCGTGTCAAAACTGACCGAACTACTTGTTCCCAAGGTAGCAAGTTTTGCTTCTGAAATCGTGAAGTTTAGAAGTTTAGACTCACCTGACATTGAAACATCAATACTTGCATTGCTCGAAGTCGCTTTTTGAGCGTTAAACGTTCCTTGCAGTCTTAAATCCTGCATTGCATCTCTGAAACTAGCTATTTTCAAGTTGACTTCTCGATAGGCCTCCGTTTTCCATTTGTTAACCGTTTTCGCTTGCTGCAGTTTATCCAAAGGAATTCTATTTACCTTCATCATGTCACTTACTATTTTTTCTGTATCCAAACCTGATGCTAGGCCGGATATATGTGTTGTTAAGTTAACCAAATCGTTTTCCTCCTTTATAAAAAGCTATTTTTTTAAAAGTATTTTTTTACGCATGCAAAATTATGTTCAATTCTCGGTGAGATTTTATCTGCTTTTAAGGAATCCATAGGTAAATACCCATATATCATTATTTATCGGAAGCATTTCAAAATAGTTTAAAGGAAGTGATTAGTCTTATTAAGCAATACCTATGGCTAATTCTTATATTTGTAGATATGTAAAAAAAGCCGCAATCACCTCGAGGATTTACGAGGAAGCGGCCTTTTCTAGTCAATCTTATTGACGTTCAAAAATTACTTTAATATATTATTGGTAATCCCTGACATCTGATCTGCATAGGAAACCGCTCTAGAGTTTAATTGAAACCCCCGCTGAGCTGTCATCAGATCAGTCATTTCTTTTGACAAATCCACATTCGATCCTTCGAGATAACCCGATGAGATTTGTATCTCTCCTGGGACCATCATTCTCACATAATTAGCTGCATTTCTACCATTCGCTAATACATTGGGATCAATCGCGAATTCATTTTCACCGACATTCTGTAACACGTGAGGATTTTGAATATCCACAATACCCACTTGCTGAGCTGATTTGAATGTTGCTCCTTGGCCATTTTTACTTTTCAACTGAATTTGCCCCATTGAATCGATGTTCACTTCATATTGTCCATCTAGTTCGATTGGATTACCATTCTGGTCTAACAGATAACCCCCATTGGCGTTTACTAAATGAAAGCTTCCCTGTTTGTTGGGATTAGGACTAACATGGAAATTGCCATCGCGTGTATATCTCACCTCGTTAGGTCCTCCGGCAAATGCAGATGGATAACCAACTTGGAAAAATCCCTTACCAGATATCATGAGATCAAAAGGATTACCTGTTTGAACAGCTTGTCCTTGCTCGATGTCAAGTTGTGTAAGTCCTGTCCGTGTGCCATAACCGACTCGTATTCCATTAGGTGTGAGCCTTCCGATTTCTTGATTTATTAGTGGCTGATTGTTAAATTGCGATGCTAAAATCTCAGAAAAGCTTTGGTCCCTGCGTTTAAAACCGGTCGTGTTCACATTGGCAACATTATTTGCTGTCGTATCAATTTTTTGCTGGTATGCTTGCAAAGCACCTGATGAGATAAATAATGACGTATTCAAAATGCTTATCTCCTATTCTTAGCGTTTTTTATCGTTTACTAACTTGCAAAAAACTCCCACAGATGGAAGCAGCAGATTATCCGTTTATCTTTCCGACCGAGTATAGTTGTTGTAAAGAGTTATCATAAACACTTATTACCTTTTGGTTTGCTTCATACCCCTTAATCGTCATCATCATATCTGTCATCGTTTGACCTGGATCAACATTCGACTGTTCAGTGAATCCTTGATAAAGAGAAATACCAGGATTAGTTCCTCCGGCATCTTGGATAAATGGTACTGGATTATCTGACTGGAATACATTTCCTCCCAGGCGACGAAGTTCGGCCGGATTTTGTACCACTGCTAGGCCAATCTGGCCGGCCGCCCTTGTTCTAGATGGATCATTAGGATAGGCAATTAACTGGCCATTCGGGCTAATGAACAAATCCTCTTTACGAATACTGTCAGTCATTTGGATGGGATTATGATCCGCCCCCAACACAAGATAACCCTCTGATGTCACTAGGTGACCATTTGCATCTAAATCCCACTTTCCATTCCTTGTGTAGCCAATGGTTCCATCAGGGAGCTGAACGCCAAAGAAGGCAGCCGGTTTCACGGGCCGGCCATTTATCGTTTGCGCGGGAATCCCCTGATCTTCAATCGCAAGGTCTAACGGATTTCCCGTTTCTACCAGTGCCCCCTGACTGAAACTAGGTATTCGTTCCTGTGTATAAACACCATTATATAATTCACCTATCGTAATAGCCTGTCCCGGTAATTGGAATGCTCCAGCATTTGTGATCTTTCCATTTTCATTAAAGTCCTGGATTCGTTGAATTAATAATTTCGGGAACGCCCGTTGAACTGTATCATCCTTTTTATATCCTGGTGTTTGTGCATTGGCCAGATTATCGGCCAATGTTTCTTGCTTTCGCTCCAGTGAAAACATCCCTGAAGCCGCTGAATATAAACCTCTTATCATGATTAATCCCCCTTTTTAGCTGCATTCTTGGGCAGCCAGCTGTAAAATAAAAGCTACTTCACCGGAGCCTTTTTCAAGCTTCATAGCAATTTGATCAACGGAAAGACCTTGATTATGTAAATCAAAAATTTCCTTATAGCGATCATGTAATAACAAATTTTGCCCACTCATTGTTTTTTTAGTAGCTTTAATAGATGCTGCCATTTCATATCTATCGATCCTCCATTGCTCGGTCTCAGCTTTTATTGTTTGTTGATATTGTTTAAGGGCAATTTTTAGCTCGGTGATTTCTTGGATCAATTGTTTTTGGTTTTCGTTCATTTTTTGATACAAATCCTCATTTGAGTATAACTTCCGTCGGTGCGAGCCTCTAACAGCCAAATAAATCACGCCAATCAAAATGAGCCCTAGGAAGATTTCGTTTATATATGTTTGCACCTGTTCGCTCCCTTACTAGTTTACTAAAGTATTCATTGCTAGAACCGCTACAACGATGCTTACTAAAATGGGCTCAGGGAACCCTTTGTTTGTGTCCATCAACAATGACAGAATAACTAATCAATAAGAACAATTTTACGAATAAAGGTTAATCAATAAGCCTTTGATTTCTCCTATTCTTTCCAAAATGGTTAGACCTGCATTTTGTTGGTTTAATACATGATCCGTTAATTCCATAAGTTTACGATCGAGTACTTGGATCGTCTTAAGTGTTTTATTTCCACCATACGGATCCCAGCTTTCTGTTTGGTATAAGCCCATCCCGTTTTTTGTTACCTCACCCATAAATTGTTTGACCAAATTTTTGTATTTATGGAGTTCTTTTAACGTTGGCTTTTCGCTTAGCTGCAGGCCTTGCTGATCGATGTCCTGCAACAGCTGATGGAGGTGATCCTGGGTTAGTGCTTTGGAATAGGAGTTCATAATTTTTTGAAATGAAGCTGAATTAGCTGAAGTCCGTTCGGTTGTTGAAAGTCTTTGGTCACCTATATTCATCCTAACTGTTTCTTGTATTTTCAAATGGATTCACCTCCAAAAATTTCATCATAAAAATCTATCAAAATATATCAAAATGATGTAGTTATTATACCTTAACTTTCCACAAAAAAACATTAAAAGTTACAAAATATCCTTCTTGTAGTAATAAGCTTCTTTTGTGTGAACTGGGATAAATTTACTATCAAAACTTGAGATGGACTCTGCGTGACCCAAAAATAAATATCCATCATTGTTTAAAATTGAATAAAAACCTCTAATAACTTTTTTAATGATCTCATCATTAAAATAGAACAAGACATTTCGGCAGAAAATAACATCAATTTGATTGTAATTTGTATATATAGGGAAATCTGTCAAGTTAAATGGTTCAAATGAAACCATTTGTTTAATTTCATTTTTCACTTCATAGCCACTCTCAGTTTCAATAAAGTACTTTTTAAGATACTCTTTGTTTTCCGGAATTCTTCTAAATGATAAGGAATTTTTTGAATAATGCCCTCTTTTAGCATGGTCCAAAACTTTTTTGTTAAGATCCGATGCTACGATTCTAACGCGATTGCCAGTTGAAAGTTCTACCTCCTTTGCCAAGATGGCAAGGGAATAGGCCTCTTCCCCTGTAGAACAAGGGATACACCATACATTGATAAATTTACCTGATTGTTTCTTTAGCAAGTTCTGAAATTCTTCTAGTTGGTTAAATTCCCTAAAAAAGTAGGTTTCATTTATGGTAATATGTTCAACAAGTTTATCCCATTCATTTGAGTCTGTTTTTAAATAGTTAATATATTCTTCTAAATTAAATCCTATTTCATTAAGCCTTCTTGAAACTTTCAAATCTAAACTTGCAAGATTCTTAGTAAAATCAATTCCGCAATATCCCTTAATTTTCATTGCTAATTCCATCAGTTTATGTATCACATAATCTCTTCCTTTTTCAGCTGGCGTCTGATTGAACGTCTCCTCATATGACTTGGCACCGTTCCTTCACAGAAGCTATTTACGTTAATTTTATCATTTGTATATTTACCTCAGTATTGCCTCAATCACCTGATTCACTCATTTGGTTTGGTTCTAAAAACTATTACAACATCGATCCGAGTATGAGTAATTATACTTCTCATATTACCATAATTTTTCAAAATTGATTCAAATATTTTTGATAGTTTTTGTTTTTTTATCATTTTTATAAATATCATCCATCAAAATAGATTTTCCTGAACTTATACTTTACTACTTTTTAGGAGTAATATAAAAATTACCTTCGCAAATTCTGCGAAGGCATCTTTCCGATACTCCTGTTACTTCAGCTTTACTATTTGTGTATTTACCTCAGTAATAGCATGTACTACTTCAGCCACTTCTCTCGTTTCTGTTTCAATATTATCATTTAGTTCTTCTGTTTGTTTATGAATATTTCCAACCTCTAACGCAATTTCTTGACCATACTTTGCTTGGTCATTCGTTGCGATCATCATTTGTTGAACCATTTCTTTAATATTATTGATATTGCGAACGATTTCTTCAGCAGTCAGAGCTTGTTCCTTTGTGGCGTTTGTTACAGAGCTAGATTGGGTGGTAACATTTTCAATGGCTTCTACGATTGTTTGACTGCTTTGTGCTTGTTCAGCCGTTGCCAAACTAATTTGTTCAACCTGTTCTTTTGTATTTTGTATGCCTCCAAAGATTTCTTCTGCCGCAATGGATTGTTCTTTTGTTGATTGTGTCATTTCTATTGCTTGTTTCGTCACATTCTCAACCGCTTTTGTGATAAATTCACTATTTTTCGTTTGATCCTCAGTAGCTTTGGCAATTAAGTTCATCTCATCATTCACTTGAGCAATGCCTTCAGTTATTTTCTTGATTGCTTGATTCGTTTTTTCTGCCAATTCATTTCCAAAAATCACTTTCTGTTCACCTTCTTTGATTGAAGCAACAGCAACTGCGGTTTCACTTTGAATTTCTTTGATTCTGATAGCAATTTCTTTTGTTGCCATAGCAGACCGTTCAGCTAGTTTTCTCACTTCATCTGCCACAACCGCAAAGCCTTTTCCATGGTCACCAGCACGTGCAGCTTCAATTGCGGCATTAAGAGCTAATAGATTAGTTTGATCAGCGATATCATCAATAACTTCGATAATACTTCCGATTTCTTCAGAGCTTTTCCCCAAGTTCTCGATCACATCGCTTGCTTTGTTGATCACCTGTGAAATTTCTTTCATCCCATTTAAAGTTTCATTCAGTGAAATCGTTCCTTCATGGGCATCCTTCTTAACAGAGTTACTAAGATCGTTAACCGTATGCGCACTATCTGCGACTTTCTTGATCGATAAGACCATTTCCTCAACCGTTTCAAAAGATTGTTCAGCCATAGTAGTCAAATTAACTGCATTTTCACTGACACCTTTAATAGACTTGCTCATTAATTCAATTGCCTTTGTAATTTGTTCCACACCAATGCCCGCGTTACCAACGTTAATAGCTACTTGTTCAATAGAAACCATCATTTCTTGAATAGCAGAAGATGTTTCATCCGAAGAAGTATCCAAGTGCTCCGCACTCGCTGCCACTAAATTAATTGAAGCACTCATTTGTTCTACTGCAGCAGAGATTTCATCCACACCTGAAGCCGTTAGATTGGTGTTTCCTGCTACCTGTTGAATGGAGGCAACAAGCTCACTTACAGAATCATTTGCTTTGATCATAGAGGCTGCTAATTCTTGTGCACTAAGTGAGGTTTTATCTATCGAATTTTTTATTTCAGTAACAGAATTTGTTGTAGTGTCTACATTTTTTACAACTCTAATAACAGAACGACGAATAAGTTTCGTAATAAAGAATGCAATTAATATGCTAGAAAGAATGGCAACCACTGAAACGATAATAATTTGAATAATGGAACGAGTTGAATCATGATCTGCTTCGTTAATAATCTTATTGGTGTCCTTATGAACATCTTTAGAAACTTTATCAAGAGCTTTAATCGTCATATCCCCTTGATAGGCTAATACCCCTAAGCTTCCATGTGTTGTATAATAATCACTGCTACTAGATTTTTCAAAGAAAGATGGAATAGCATTAGCGAAATTTTCAAATTCTTTGCTGAACTCGATAAATAATTTTTTATTGTTATTGGTAACAAATTGTTTGTTCATCACTTTTATATTTTTTCTTACTTTTATGATATCTTTTTTAACAGCCTTTTCTAAATTTGCTTTTTCATCTCCACTTTGTTCATAAGCGTGCTTAGTTGCATTTAGACGAATCCGAATGACCTCTTCTTTTATGTCTCCGATTAATTGAATCTCTGGCACTTGAGTTTTTCCTATGAATCGCACATCATCACTTAAAAGGTTTAATTTAGTTAATGAAACAATCGATATAGATGATAATAATAATAATATGAAAATAAAACTGCCCCAAAGTTTAATATTCATATTGATATTTATGAACCGCTTACTTAAATCTGTAAATGAAGTTTTTCGTGTCTTTTTTAGTAATACATTACTAAACCATTCCCTCAATTCATTACTTGACTTTTTTCTCCACATTTTTATGTTCTCCTCTTTTGGATATTAAATAATTTGTTAAAAATCTTTTCTATCAAAATAAAAGTGGGGAATTAAAACGCCTTCGCAAAGCTGCGAAAGCGTTTCAAAAGTGACAGCTTTTTATTTTAGTTTTTCAATTTGTGTATTAACGTCAGTAATTGCGAACACTACCTCGTCAACTTCTTTAGTTTGGGTTACTATACCATCGTTCAACGTTTCTGTTTGTTTCTGAACATGGCCAACTTCTAAAGCAATTTCTTCACCATATCTTGCTTGTTCACTTGTAGCTATCGTCATTTGTTTGACCAATTCTTTAATATGGGTGATGCTGCTGACGATTTCATCGGCAGTAAGTGCCTGTTCTCTAGTGGCGTTTGTCACTGAGCTAGATTGGTTTGTGACATTTTCTACTGCTTCAACTATTGCACGACCTCCCTTGGCTTGTTCCGCTGTAGCTATACTGATTTGTCTAACTTGGTTTTTTGTATTGTTTATACCCGTGACGATTTCTTCAGCAGTGATGAATTGTTCTTTTGTAGAATACGTCATTTCTGTCGCTTGCTTCGTAAAATTCTCCACTGCTTTTGTAATAAATTCGCTATTCCTCGTTTGTTCTTCCGTGGCTTTTGCAATTTGGTTCATTTCCTCTGTTACTTGGACAATTCCTTCTGATATTTTCTTTATTGCTTGATTCGTTTTTTCCGCCAATTGATTTCCTATGTTGACTTTATCGGCACCTTCATTGATTGAGGTGACAGCAACAGTTGTTTCATTTTGGATCCCTTTGATGAGGCTGGCAATTTCTTTTGTTGCCTTTGCAGACCTTTCTGCTAGCTTACGTACTTCTTCCGCAACAACCGCAAATCCTTTTCCATGTTCTCCAGCACGAGCTGCTTCAATCGCAGCGTTAAGTGCCAATAGATTCGTTTGTTCGGCGATATCATCAATCACTTCGATAATGCTTCCGATTTCTTCAGAGCTTTTACCTAAATTCTCCATTACATGAATTGTCTGGTTAATCACGTGAGAAATTTCTTTCATCCCATCCAAAGTTTCATTCAGAGAGACTGTTCCTTCTAGTGCATCATTTTTTACAGAGTTGCTAAGTTTGTTAACGGTTTGTGCACTGTCGGCAACTTTCTTAATTGAAACAACCATTTCCTCCACCGTTTCAGAGGTTTGTTCAGCAGTTTGGTTCAAATTAACTGCATTCTTGCTTACCCCTTCAATAGACTTGCTCATTAATTCTATAGCTGATGCTATTTGTTCTACACTTGCCCCTGCATTACCAGCGTTCCCAGCCACTTGTTCCACAGAAACCATCATTTCTTGAATAGCAGAAGATGTTTCCTCCGCTGAGGAAGCTAGATGATCTGAACTATTTGCCACCAAACTAATCGAGGCGCTCATTTGTTCCACCGCAGCGGAGATTTCATCCACACCGGAAGCTGTTACATTCGTGTTCCCTGATACTTGTTGAATAGAAGCAACAAGTTCGCTTACAGAATCGTTAGTTTTGTTCATCGAAGCATCTAATACTTGTGCACTTATCGCTGTTTGATCTATCGATTTTTTTATTTCAGAAATAGAGTTTGTTGTACTTTCTACATTATTGACAACACCAATAACAGAACGGCGAATGATTCTAGTCATAAAGAAGGAAATGAAAATACTAAATAGCACTGCAACACCAGAAACAATTAGAATTTGATATAAGGAAATAACTGCATGTTGGCGAGAATCTTTTATGCTAGTATTGTTAGACTTATCGATTCCTGCTTCTACTTTATAAAGAGAAGAGTTTGCTTTTTCCCCTAGACTTGTCATTATGGCCATCTGTGGTTTTATGATTTCATAATTATTGGTTCTTGAATCTTTAAAGTAAGTTGGTGTAGTGGCGAGCCAGGCTTCAAAGTTTTTGCTGAACTCTGCTAAATCTTTTTTAGTTTGACCATTAGCAAGTGTTTTATCTAGTTTTTTAATATTCTTTCTTATTTTTGCGACTTCGGAATCCATAGCCTGTTCAATTTTTACTTTATCTTCTTCATTCGGCAAATACACATGCTTGACTACATAGAGGCGCGTACGGGTTTGCTCATCTTTTAAGTCTCCCAATATTTTATACTTAGAAACTTGTTTATCCCCCATTAAATATAATTGATTACCTAAAAAGTAAATGTTTTTAAAAGCAACAATAGCAAGTGTTGTTAACAATAATATGATGATGAAATAACTACCCCATAGTTTCATATTCATTGATAATTTTCTTGATGCTTTGTTTAATGCTTTGTTTGATGATTTGTTTGATACTTTATTTGATACTTTATTTGATGCTTTCCTGAACATTCTTAACATTTCCCTTCTACTACTAATAACATTTAATAATCTATAACTCATTTTTAATTTCTTTTAATTCATCTAAGTTTGTTGTGTCTTTAAGTAATTCTTCGATGTCTAACAAGATTAACAAACGGTCGCTTTGTTTAGATATCCCCAATAAATAAGCAACATCTTTTTCCTCAATAAGGTTTGATTGTTGGATCGTATCCTGAGAAATATCTAACACATCCGTAGCGGCATCTACCACAAGTCCGATTGCATTATCAGATGTCTGAACAACAATTATTCTCATGTTATCTGTTGGTTTAAGTGATTCCCCTGTTAACGCCGTTCGTACGTCCACAACGGGTGTCACAACTTCTCGTATGGTAGTAACACCTAATACATGAGGCGGCCGATTTGGATAAGGAGTAATAGTCTGCATTCGCTCAATGGAAACCACTTGTTTTATATGTATTCCATATTCTTCCTCGCCTACTTTAAAAATGAGTGCCTGAAAATCCTCTAACTTTACTTGTCCCTTCATACGATCCCCCTTTTCTTTAATAAAAAATGAGCAGCTAACATCAACATGCATACTATGTTTAGTCAGTTGTAGCTTTCATCAACTCCGCTATTTTTAACATAATGATTAACCGACCTTCGATTTTGGCTATACCTCCAAAATAGTCGGAATCCAAATCACTAGAGGAAATAGCTTCGATAGAATCAGGGTTTACATCAATAACATCGGTTGTTTGATCAACAATAAAACCTAATTCGATGTCTTCAAATTTTGTGATAATTACGCGAGTATTTGCTGTATGATCTGCCTGTCCAAGGTTTAGCTTGCTTCTAAGGTCAATAATTGGAATAACATTTCCACGAAGATTTATTACACCTTTTACGAACATTGGAGCATTTGGAACCCTTGTAATATGCTCGATTCGTTCGATTGACTGGACATGATTAATTTCCACTCCATACTCTTCTTCTCCCAATATAAAAGCAACTATTTTTACCATTGTCATTGAGAAAGACCTCCCCTTTCTATTTAATAAATTGATTGGAATCTATTATTAAAGCTACTTCCCCATTTCCAAGAATGGTCGCACCTGATATAGCATATAGATTGGATAATAAGCCTCCTAGAGATTTTAATACAACCTCTTGTTGTCCCAATACTGAGTCAACCACTAACCCTACTGTCTTATTTCCTTTTCGAACAATAACAATATAATGGTGTTGTTCTTTGAATGCTGTTTCGACAGATGGTACATGGAATACATCGTTTAAATAAATTAACGGTACGACCTGGCCGCGGAATTGGAATACTTTTTGTCCATGAAGCGTTTTTATTTCATCAAATGTTATCGTCGTTATTTCCACTATAGAAGTAAACGGAATCGCGTATGTCTCTTCTTCCACATTCACTAACATTGAATTAATGATAGATAACGTTAACGGCAATTGAATGTGGAATATAGACCCTTGTCCTGGTGTCGAATCAATGCTGATTACACCACCCAAAGATTCAATTTTGGTTTTAACAACATCAAGACCCACACCACGTCCTGAAATATCTGATATTTTATCAGCTGTGCTAAATCCAGATGAGAAGATCAAAGCATAAATTTGTTGATCCGTAAGAGATTTAGCTTCCTCTATCGATACAACTCCCCGTTCAATCGCTTTATTCAGTACTTTTTCACGGTTAATGCCCTTCCCATCATCAACAACTTCGATAAACACATGGTTTCCACTATGGTAAGCTTTCAATAAAATTTTTCCTTCTTCTGGCTTTTTGTTGGCTAATCTTTCCTCAGTAGATTCAAGCCCATGATCTAAGGCATTTCTTAGTAAATGGACTAAAGGATCTCCAATCTCATCAATGACCGTACGATCTAATTCTGTTTCGGCACCCTCCACCACTAATTGAACCTTCTTATTCAACTCTTTTGCTAAGTCCCGTACCATCCGAGGGAATCGATTAAATACCTGTTCAACTGGAACCATGCGCATATTCAAAATTAAATCTTGTAGATCTGTCGAAATACGAGTCATATGTTCTACCGTCTCCGTAAGTTCAGAAAGCCCCGACTTCCGTGCAATTTGTTCAAGCCTTCCACGGTCAATAATCAATTCACTAAATAGATTCATTAAGTGATCCAGTTTTTCAATATCTACACGAATTGATTTTGAACGTTGTTTTTTCTTGTTATCCCCAGTGTTTTCTTTCTCTGGGAGTTGGTTTGCTGGACCTGTATTTTCATCGTTTGTAACAGACGGGTTTTTCTTTACAATTTCTTGACTTAATCCTTCAGATACAATAACTTCTTTTACTTCTGAAACATTGGCAAATTGTGTTTGTATTTCTTGCATGGCACGCTGTGACAGCAGTAAAAGGGTAAATGAATTTTCAAACTTTTCTTCTTCTATTTCTTCTACAGGTGGATAGGTCTGGATAATCTCTCCAAGTTCTTCCGCCACTTGAAAAACCATATAGGCACGAACCGATTTCATCACACATCTTTCATCTAGTGTTACAGTGATTTGATAGACGTTATTGCCCATCATTTTCGCTTCGTTAATTATGGAATTTTGATACTCATCAATGACTAAGTCCGCTGCCACAGCCAACTCATGAGAGGCATCAAAAAGGTCAACTTGATATGTATGGGATGGATCTTGTATCTTTGCAAGTTGGGATACGATTTCCGTTACATTTTCTTTTCCATCGCCCCCTTGCTCGATGCTATTTACCATTTTTTCAATGAAATCAACGCACTTAAATATGACATCCATAATTTCTGATGTTATACTCAATTGGGAATTTCGAAGAAGATCCAAGACGTTTTCCATTTCATGAGTCAACGATGCCAGATCTTCAAAGCCCATCGTACCAGCCATCCCTTTAAGCGTATGTGCTGAACGAAAGATTTCGTTTATAATAGCAATGTTTTCTGGTTCCAGCTCTAGTTTTAACAATTCGTCATTTATTGCTTGTAGATGATCTTTTGATTCTTCGATAAACATTTCTAAATAATTATTTAAATCCATTTCAAACTCCCCTTACAAAATAGCATACAAAAGTAGTACCCACTGACATTGGAGTAATTACATATTAAAGAAGTCATATTTATACCTCATATTACCATATTTTTTGATTTAACAATCAAATATTTTTGATTATTTTTTAAAACTTTGATGTTTTTATCACAATTTTTTTAAAAACATATATTCTTTTTGATAAAATATTCTCTTTCTATCAAAAAACAGCTATGAGATAAATAATAAAACGCCTTCGCAAATCCTGCTAAAGCGTCTTATCATTTTGGTCAATTATTTTAACTTTATTACCTGCGTATTTACATCATTGATAGCATGTATCACCTCTTCCACCTCTTTGGTTTCAGATTCAATGCTAGCATTTAATTCCTCTGTTTGTTTCTGAACATTTCCAATCTCGATTGCGATTTCTTGACCGTATCGGGATTGATCATTAGTAGCAATCATCATTTCTTTGATCATTTCTTTTATTCTGCTGATATTGCGGACAATTTCTTCAGCAGTAAGGGCCTGTTCTTTGGTTGCGTTTGTCACAGAACTTGATTGGGTGGTAACATTTGCAATAGCCGCAACGATCGCTTGACTTCCTTGTGCTTGTTCTGCTGTAGCTAAACTGATTTGTTGAACTTGTTCTTTTGTATTATTAATCCCTAAAACAATTTCTTCAGCCCTAATTGTTTGTTCTTTTGTTGATTCTGTCATTTCTGATGCTTGTTTTGTCACGTTCTCAACCGCTTTTGTAATTAATTCACTATTCTTCGTTTGTTCTTCGGTTGCTTTAGCAATTTGGTTCATTTCCTCTGTCACATGGGTAATACCTTTAGCAATCTTTTTGATTGCCTGGTTCGTTTTTTCCGCTAATTGATTTCCAACAATTACTTTTTGCTCACCTTCTTTTATAGATGTGACGACAACTGCGGTTTCATTTTGAATATCTTTGATTCGGATAGCAATTTCATTTGTTGCTTTTGCAGACCGTTCAGCTAGTTTTCGCACTTCATCGGCAACAACCGCAAAACCTTTTCCATATTCTCCTGCACGTGCTGCTTCAATTGCTGCATTTAGAGCTAATAAATTGGTTTGATCAGCGATATCATCAATAACTTCGATAATGGTACCGATTTCTTTAGAACTTTTCCCTAAGCTCTCAATTACATCGCTAGCTTGGTTAATCACCTGAGAAATTTCATTCATTCCATTCAATGTTTCATTCAGTGAGATTGTCCCTTCTAGGGCATCATTTTTAACAGAGTTGCTAAGCTCGTTAACCGTTTGTGCACTATCAGCCACTTTCTTGATCGATACGACCATTTCCTCAACTGTTTCATAAGATAGTTCAGCCGTAGCAGTTAAACTAAGGGCATTTTCGCTAACTCCTTTAATGGAATTACTCATTAATTCAATTGCATTCGTGATTTGTTCCACTCCAGTTCCTGCATTTCCAACGTTAAGTGCTACTTGTTCGATCGAACACATCATTTCTTGAATCGCTGCTGAAGTTTCATCCGCAGAAGCATCCAAGTCTTCTGCGCTAGCTGCCACCAAATTAATAGAAGCACTCATTTGTTCCACTGCAGCGGAAATTTCATCGACACCGGAAGCCGTTACATTTGTGTTCCCTGCTACCTGTTGAATAGAGGCAACAAGTTCATTAACAGAAACATTTGCTTTGTTCATCGAGGCATCTAATTCATTTGCACTAATAGCGGTTTTATCAATCGAATTTTTAATTTCTGAAACTGATTTAGTAGTGGAATCTACATTATTTACAACCCTAATAACTGCTCGACGAATGAGTTTAGTCATGAAAAAGGAAATTAAAATGCTGAACAACATTGCCACAATCGAAAAGACAATAATTTGATTGGAAGAACTAGCCGCTTTTTCTTTTGATTCTGCAAGAATATCCTTGTTATCTTCTTGAATATCTTTAGCCAGTTGATTTAGAGAGACAATGGTTTTTCCTTCAAATGCTGCCAATACCAACAATTGTGAGTGTGCTGATTCATAATCATTACTTCTGGATTGTTCTAAGAAAGATGGGATATAGGTAACTAACTTTTCAAAGTTTGCGCTGAACTCTGTTAATTTTTGTTTATTTTTTTCATGAATGATTAGTTGATCCATCTCTTTTATATTTTTTCTTACTTTTTCGATGTCCACATTAATAAATTTCTCTAAGTTGGCTTTATCTTGATCATTTTGTTCATACGCGTGCTTCGATGCATATAATCGAATAGAGGTTACCTCTTCTTTTAAATTTCCGATTAATTCAATTTTTGGCACTTGTGTATTTCCTAAATAAAGCATTTGATTATTTAAATGGTTAATATTATTGTATGAAACATACGTTATTGATCCTAAAAATAAAAGGATGGTAATATAACTACCCCACTGTTTCACATTCATTGACAACTTATTATACAAATTACTAAATTTCTTACTTCTTAATACTTTCCATGAAATTTTACGGAACATCATTTACTCTCTCCCCCGTTTAGAATCAATAGCTTTTTAAATTATCTAAATATACATTATCTTAGCATATTTTTTGACTTTTTATCCAAAATTTTTTGATAGTTTTTATTTTTATATATTTTCTACAAACAAAAAGTCGTGATTTTGATAACTATACCCCAAGTTTGATGGAAAAATATATTGAAAATGGTAATAGAATAAAACGCCTCCACAATTTCTGCGGAGGCGTTTTATCCTATTACCAATTATTTTAGTTTGACAATTTGTGTATTTACGTTATTAATTGCATATACTACTTCGTCTACTTCATTCGTTTGCGTTTCAATACTATTATTTAACTCTGCAGTTTGTTTCTGAACATTTCCCACCTCTAACGCAATTTCTTCACCATATCTTGCTTGATCTCTTGTCGCTATCATCATTTGTCGTACCATTTCTTTAATACTACCAATATTACGGACAATTTCTTCAGCAGTTAGTGACTGTTCTCTAGTTGCGTTTGTCACAGAACTAGCTTGGGTTGTGACATTTTCTACTGCTTCAACTATTGCACGACCGCCTTTGGCTTGTTCCGCTGTAGCCATACTGATTTGTTGAACTTGGTTTTTTGTATTGTTTATGCCAATGACGATTTCATCAGCAGTGATGGATTGTTCTTTTGTAGAATACGTCATTTCAGTTGCCTGTTTGGTTACATTTTCAACCACTTTTGTGATAAATTCACTATTCTTCCTTTGTTCTTCGGTTGCATGCGCAATTTGGTCCATTTCCTCGGTTACTTTAGCAATACCTATAGAAATTTTATTAATAGCTTGATTTGTTTGTTCCGCTAATTGATTTCCTACACTTACTTTTTGGGCACCATCTTTGATTGAATTAAGGGCAATAGCCGTTTCATTTTGAATCCCTTTAATGAGGACGGCAATTTCTTTTGTTGCCTTGGCAGATCTTTCAGCTAGTTTTCGTACTTCGTCGGCAACAACAGCGAAGCCTTTTCCATGGTCTCCTGCACGTGCAGCCTCGATTGCGGCATTGAGTGCTAATAGATTCGTTTGTTCAGCGATATCATCAATAACTTCAATTATGCTGCCGATTTCTTTAGAACTATTTCCTAAGTTTTCCATTACATCCGTTGTTTCGTTAATCACGTGAGAAATTTCTTTCATACCATTCAATGTTTCATTCAAAGAGGCTGTTCCGTCTAGAGCATCATTCTTAACAAAGTTACTAAGTTGGTTAACGGTTTGTGCACTGTCGGCAACTTTCTTAATTGAAACAACCATTTCCTCCACCGTTTCTGAGGTTTGTTCAGCAGTTTGATGCAAATTAATTGCATTTTTGCTAACACCGTTAATAGACTGACTAATTAATTCAATCGCCACAGTGATTTGTTCTACACTTGCTTCCACATTTCCAGCGTTCCCTGCCACTTGTTCAATTGATGCCATCATTTCTTGTATAGCTGCAGATGTTTCTTCAGCAGATGTATCTAAGTAACCTGCACTTTCTGCAACTAAATTAATCGAAGCACTCATTTGTTCTACCGCTGCAGAGATTTCATCCACATCAGTTGCCGTCCCATTTGTGGTCATTGCTACCTGTTGGATTGAAGCAACAAGTTCACTTACTGAAACGTTTGCATTATTCATCGAACCTTCCAATTCTTGGGCACCGATTGCTGTCTTATCAATTGACTTTTTTATCTCGGTAACAGATTTTGTTGTGGTTTCGACATTTTTCGCTACCCCTGCCACAGAGCGTGAGATTAATCTTGTAATTAAGAAAACAATAACTCCGCTCAATAGCACAGCAAGAATTGATACTATTAATATCATTGTTTTACTTGTTCCTATTTGGTTGTAAGTCTCTTCAGTCGTCTTTTTCTCGTTTTTTTCTATATCAGAGTGTAAAGTGGCTAATTCTGCAACAGCTTTTTCACCGATTGGCCCCATCGTAATAAATACATCTGCAAATCCTTTCATGTCCAGCTCTTTGGATTTTGTTAATGCTAAAGGAATTAATTTTTGATATTCGTTGAATTGCTTTTCGAATTCATCTAGGTTTTGTTTATTTGAATCTGTTTTTAACAAAGGACGTAAAGTAACTATATTTTCTTTTACTTGTTTAATAGATTCATTTAAAAATTCTTCTGAACTATCTTTTTTAGCTTGATCCACTTCCGTTGCATGTTTAGCAACGAATAATCTTACTCTAGTCATATTCTCAGAAAGTTTTCCTATTGTTTTAATCTTAACTATTTCTTTATCTGATATTCGGTGTAGATTTAAGGACAATTTATTTAAGTTTGAATAAGAAATTAAACTAATCACAAAAAGTAAAACTAAGATAGCAGTAAAACTTGACCGTACTTTTGCATTCATTGAAAGTTTTTTAATCATCTCGAATCTCCTAGTTGTTTATTTAGATAAAACAAAGATAGTCATCTATATTTTCTTAATTCTATAACCCATATTTCCCTACCACTATTTCTGAAATGAACCCTTTTCTTTAAATTCTTGCTTACGATAAATCTTCAAAACTTTTTTTAAGTGCACTCTTAAACAACGCCTTCACATACTATATGAAGGCGTTTCATCACATAGGCAGATTATTTTAGTTTTTCAATTTGCGTATTAACCTCAGTGATAGCTAGTACTACTTCCTCCACCTCTTTGGTTTGAGTTTCAATACTAGTATTTAACTCTTCTGTTTGAATACGAACATTCCCTACCTCCAAGATGATTTCTTGCCCATATGTTGCTTGCTCATTTGATGCAATGGTCATTTGATTGACCAATTCCTTTATGCTGTTGATATTACGAACAATTTCTTCCGCAGTAAGTGATTGTTCGTTAGTTGCGTTCGTCACAGAATTAGATTGGTTTGTTACATTTTCAATTGCCGCTACGATTGCTTGACTTCCTTTTGTTTGTTCAGACATTGCCATACTAATTTGTTGAACCTGGTCTTTTGTTTCAATAATACCACTGACTATTTCTTCAGCATTTGTAGATTGTTCTTTGGTGGAATAAGTCATTTCAGTTGCTTGATTCGTCACATTCTCGACTGCCTTAGTGATAAATTCACTATTCTTTGTTTGTTCTTCTGTTGCTTTGGCAATTTGGTTCATTTCTTCTGTCACCTGGGCGATACCTTCAGAAATTTTTATAATCGCTTGATTCGTTTTATCCGCCAACTCATTGCCAATTTTTACTTTATCGGCCCCCTCATTAATTGCGGAAACGGCAATCACAGTTTCATTTTGAATCCCTTTGATAAGAGTGGCAATTTCTTTTGTAGCATTTGCGGAACGTTCTGCTAGCTTACGTACTTCTTCCGCAACAACTGCAAACCCTTTACCATGCTCTCCCGCACGTGCAGCCTCAATGGCAGCATTGAGGGCTAATAGATTGGTTTGATCCGCGATATCGTCGATGACTTCAATAATGCTGCCAATTTCCTCAGAGCTTTTCCCCAAATTCTCTATAACTTCACTTGCTTGGGTAATCACTTGAGAAATTTCCTCCATCCCATTCAATGTTTCATTCAAAGAAATCGTTCCTTCAAGGGCATCATTCTTCACGGAGTGGCTTAGTTGGTTGATTGTTTGCGCACTGTTTGCTACTTGCTGGATTGATACTACCATTTCCTCAACCTTATCAGCAGCTTGTTCAGCAGTATAAGTCATACTAACTGCATTTTCACTTACACCTTTAATGGATTTACTCATTTCCTCTATTGCATTAGATATTTGTTCCACACCTGAACCGGCTTTTCTAGCATTTCCAGCTACTTGTTCGATAGAAACCATCATTTCCTGAATAGCTGAAGATGTTTCTTCTGCGGAAATATCCAAATTACCAGCGCTTTTTGCAACTAAATTAATCGTAGCACTCATTTGTTCTATCGCCGCAGAAATTTCTTCTACGTCAGTTGCCGTTTTATTGGTGGTTCCTGCAACATGTTGAATAGAAGTAACAAGTTGATTTACTGAATCATTCGCTTTATTCATAGAAGAATCCAATTCATGTGAACTAATCGTTGTATTATTAATCGAATTTTTAATTTCCGTAACAGAATTCGTTGTAATTTCAACATTTTTTACTACCCTATTGATAGCTCGACTAATGAGTCTAGTCATAAAGAATGCAATCCAGACGCTAAAAAGGGAAGCGATTACAGAAAGGATTAATATTTCATAATTAAACCTATTTGAATCCTTTTCGGAAGCTTTGAGGGTAACATTGGCATTATTTTGGGCATCTTTATAAAGATTATCAAGGGAAGTGACAGTTTTTTCTCCAATTGGGTCCAGTACTTCCATTTGTGTATGTATGAATTCATAATTGTTGCTTTTAGATACTTCAAAGAGTGATGGGAGAACAGCAACATATTCTTCGAAACTTTTGCTAAACTCGGTTAATAGTTTTTTGTCTTTATTGGTATGGTTTAGTGTTTCCATTTTCTTTATATTCTTTCTTACTTTTACGATGTCCTCGGCTACGAGTTTTTCTATTTTCGCTTTATCGTCCAGGTTTTGCTCAAAAGCCTGCTTGGATGTATTTAAACGAACGCGAGTAAATTCTTCCTTTAAGTTGCCCACTAGGACAATCTTAGGTACATCATTTTTTCCTATATGAAGTGTTTGATCTCTTAGATGGTTTACATTATTGTAAGAAACATCAGTTATAACCACAAAGAATAATATGATAATGACATAACTACCCCATTGTTTCACATTCATTGAAACTTTTTTTAACATCGTTTACCTCTCCTTTTATGGCCCAGAATTGGTTTTTCGATCAAAAAATTATTTTTTTCAAACAAATAAGCAAACTTATATAAAGAAGTTGCATCCTTTCTATCAAATAAGCTCTTTCGGATTTAATAATATCATAATTTTTGACATTTCATACAATTTCTTTTTGACCTTTTTTTGACTCTTGTATAGTTTTCGATAACCGCCATAGCTCTAGCGATTTGTTTGTAAAAAATCTAATCAAAAAAAGCGAGAGTGGTTAACACTTTCCACGTCTCGCTCACATTTTTTTATAAATTATGATATATATATCCGCCGGCCAATCCGTCCCGGTCCTGGCTGCGGTCACCTTTTTCTTCTCTTTTCTCAACTTGATTTGCTAAATGTTTTAGGGTATCTATGCAACTTGAGCATTGTTTCCCTTTTTGTATCATTTTTCCGCACGTTTCACATGGATAAGATAGGTTAGGAAAATCATTCACCAGAATTCGGCCTGCCCAGATAAATTGACGAATTTGAGCAACCGAGACCCCAACTGCGTCGCTTAATTCTTGAATCGTAATTCCGGAATGTTCACGCAGATAAGCTGCTGCCTTCAAAAAATCATCTTCTTGTTTTTGATAACAACCGTCACAAATATTTCTAACGCGGAGGAATAGCTTCCCACATTTTGGGCAGTTCGTTAGTTTTGGTGTACTCAAAAGTCCTCCCCCTCTTTTGTTTTTTACTTACTAATAATAAAACCAAGAAATCGTGTGACCATTTAGCTTGCTAATACTTTATTGATGGAATCAATAACGCGATCGGCTTGGAAAGGCTTCACAATAAAATCTTTCGCACCTGCTTGAATCGCTTCTAATACCATCGGCTGCTGTCCCATTGCCGAACACATAATAATTTTAGCTTGTGGATGTAATGCTCTAATTTCCTTAACAGACGTAATTCCATCCATATCAGGCATCGTAATGTCCATAGTCACTATATCAGGCTGAAGCTCCCGATATTTTTCAATGGCATCGGCCCCATTTACTGCTTCTCCAACAACTTCTAGTCCATTCTTGTTTAAAATATCTTTTAACATCATGCGCATAAACGCTGCGTCATCAACGATTAATACCTTTGCCATTGTATGCTCCTCCATTATTCATTGTTGATAGTTACATAGTCATTTTGGTTAGACGATCGATAGGGTTAATAATATCTGTTATACGCACACCGAAGTTCTCTTCGATCACGACCACTTCACCTTTGGCGATTAACTTGTGATTAGCTAAAATATCCACAGGTTCTCCTGCCAATTTATCCAATTGGATTACAGCTCCTGGTCCTAGTTCCAAGATTTTGCGGATTTGCATTTTCGTCCGCCCCAACTCCACTGTTATCCCCAATGGAATATCAAATAACATATCAATATTACGTGCTCCGGCACTTGCTGATGGTGTCTCGGAGATAGCAGCATATTCGACTTTTTGTACTTTAGCATTTGTCGAAGTGGATGTCATGGTTTGTGAAGCCACCCTTCTATCATCATTTATATTTGTTGATAGTTGAGATGAGCTTCCCACCGAAGTTGTAACGACTTCTTTTTCCAAAGCCAAACTAGCTTCTGCTTCATTGGGAGAAAGGATTTTTTGGATCATTTCCTTCCCAAATGACAGAGGAATTAGCTGTATCATATTGGAATCAATAAGGCTGCCTACCTTTAATCTGAAGGAGACTTCGATAATAATATCTTCCTCTAATTGTTCTAGTTTTTTCGGTGGAAAACCGAGAACATCAATCGACGGCGGTGAAATATCGACTTTCTGTTTAAATATTGTCGACATCGATGTTGCCGCGGAGCCCATCATCTGATTCATCGCTTCTTGAACAGCGCTGAGATGTAATTCAGAAAGATCAACTGCCAGATTCGTACCATCACCGCCCATCATCAAATCGGCGATGATTTGTGCATCCTTTTCTTTAATCATTAACAGGTTTTTGCCGCGGATCCCTTTCGTATAGTCGACGTGAACGGCAACATTTCTTTCTTGTATTGTCTCTTCCATTCGATCTCGCTCAATTACTGACATGGTAGGTGTAGTAATTTCTACACGTTGGTTCAATAAAGTAGAGAGAGCTGTGGTAGAACTTCCTAAAGATATATTCCCAATCTCCCCTAATGCATCTTTCTCCATGGAATTTAAAAAATCATCAATTGATAAACTTTGTTTTGAATTATTTTGATTGAACAGCGTATTGATCTCTTCTTTAGATAATAAACCATCGCCCATCTTATAGACCTTCTCCTTCCGTCTCGATTACTTGATCGATTTGCACTGCATAATGCCCTTTTTGAAGACCGGGATTCCCCAAAAACCTTGTCAAATTATCAACTTTAACTTCTAGTTTCCCTGTTTCAATTCCGATTACATCTCCTATCTGGAGATTAAATAAATCGGAAACCTGTAAAGTCGCCTCCCCTATTTCAGCAATTACGGGAACAGTTACTGAATCTAGGTTTTGCTTTAATTTATCCTGCTGAGGTACATTTGTTTTGGATATGAAAGAAAGCATTTGGTGCGTTGATAACTTAGGCAGTACCGGTTCCACAATTAAATGTGGCAAACAAAGCGTCATCCGACCTGTAATCTCTCCTATAGTAGTACGTAGAGCAATGATAATCACTGTTTCATTTGGTGAAGCGATTTGAATAAATTGTGGATTGGATTCTATCGCATCCCATTTTACATTAATATTTTCGATGTTTTTCCATGCCTCTCGATACATTTCAAACGCACGAGTAAAAATCCTTTGTATGAGAACTGTCTCAATATCAGTTAATGTTCCGTTCCGAGTAGATGGATCCCCTTGCCCACCTAGCAAACGTTCTAATATAGCATAGGCCACTTGAGGGTTAACTTCCATGACCATTTTTTCATCCATCGGTTTCACTTCAAAAACGTTCAAAATCGTTCGCGAGGGGATGGACGCGATAAATTCCTGGTAGTTCACTTGGTCTACCAGATCGATTTCAATTTGAACAAACGTTCTGAGCTGAGCTGAAAGATAAGATGTCAACAATCTGGTAAAATTCTCATGAATTCTCGTAATGCTTCGTAATTGCTCTTTGGAATACCGCATCGCCCGTTTGAAATCATATACTTTTACTTTTTCTTTCTTCTCTGTTACATCGGATGCTTCCAATTCGCCATTATTTAATGCTGATAAAAGGGCATCGATTTCTTGTTGCGATAATATTTCCGCCAAAGGGCATCCCCCTAACTCTTCCCTGAGTTATTAAAACATTTTTTTGTTAAAATCTATACGATTAACTATTTCTAACCTATACTAATCTTATCGTTTCAAATTTACTACTTCTTCCAAAACTGAATCCGAAGTTGTGATTGTTCTAGCATTTGCTTGGAAGCCGCGTTGCGCAACAATCATCTCGGTAAATTCTTCTGTTAAATCAACGTTAGACATCTCAAGGACACCGGCGATAAATTGACCTCCATAATTGTTTTCTACTCGGCCAATATCAGCTAAACCTGAATTACCTGTTTCCTCAAACATTGTATTCCCAGCCTTTCTTAAACCTCCAGGGTTAGGAACGACAGCTGTAGTCAAAGAAATATTTTCATTTTGATTAGCTGTTGTTGAATCGTTCAAATAATATTTACCAGTGGCATCCATTGCTAATTTCCCAGTTTTACCGTCTTCATCCACAACGTTAATATAACCGTTTGCATCGATAGAATAAGAAGTGAATTTCTTATTACTTACTTCATCTTTAGTTATGTTAATCTTAACTTTTTGTTGAACCCCTGTTGCATCCTCTTTAACACCTGAGACAAAAAATCCATTTGAGTTAACTAGATCTCCATTTGCATCACGTGTAAAGTTACCAGCCTTCGTTAAGAAACTCTTGCCATTCAATGCTGGATCTTCAGGAGTAATAACAAAAAATGCGTCTCCATCTATGGCTAAGTCGGTGCCAACGTAAGTTGTCATAGGACTTCCTGGTGTATGTATGGTATCTATGGAAGCGATCTTTGATCCAAGACCAATTTGCTTTGGATTTACCCCGCCCAGCTGGCCAGTAGGAGCAGTCGCTCCAGCAATATTTTGACTGATAATATCTTGAAATACAACGCGACCTTTCTTGAATCCTATCGTATTGACATTGGCAACATTATTACCGATTACATCAAGTTTTGTTTGAAACCCTTTCATTCCCGAAATACCAGAGTAAAGTGACTTTAACATATTTTTTTCCTCCCTATTTTCTTATTTTTGATAGCATTATTTCGATACAGGTGTGACTTCAGGTGGTCCAGGTGTGACTTCAGGTGATCCAGGTGTGACTTCCTTGATTTCAGTCACTAGATAGCTAGGAACTTTTTCCTTCCCAACCAAGTAAAAATAGTTTCCATCTTGGCTAGATACGCCGGTTACTACACCGGTAACAGGAGATGTGGCACCATTTGGTGTCCAACTAATTTCTTTACCAATCGCAGCAGTATACTGATTGATTTGGCTATTGGCAAATTTCCCAAAAGCGATATTTAAATTCGTCATTTGTTCCAAAGAACTAAAAGTTGCCATTTGTGCAATAAAATCTTTATCTTGAAGTGGACTAGAAGGGTCTTGATTTGCTAACTGTGTTACAAGAATCTTTAGAAAATCATCTTTGCCTAGAATGCTTTTATCTTCGTATGGCTTAATATTATCAAACTGGGAATTGTTATTCGGAACAGTTTTGATATCCACCCAACTTGTTTTTCCTTCGAATGGCTTAATATTATTAAACTTGGATTTGTTATTAGGAACAGTGTTGATATCCAACAAATTCGTCATTCCATGTTAACTCCTTTCTAAGCCGTAAAATCGATACTAGAAGTGGTATTTGAAGGAGCACCTCTGTATGTAAGCGATATCGTTTCTGTGTCTAATTCGTTTTGATCAGTATCTTCCTGATTTTTTGATAGCTCCTGTTCCGGTGATGTTCGTTGCTCAGGAGATGAACCAGAACCGCCTTGAGAAAAGGATAGACTTGCTTGGTTTAAATCTATTGGCACCGGCGTTTGCTGTACGATATCAAGTTTATGAACTACAATGCCTTGTTGTAGCAAAGACTGCTTTAACTGGTGCAGCTGGCCTTCTAAAGCTTCTTTCGCCAATGATGTATCCGTTAAAATTTGCGCTGATACCATTCCCTGCTGGGATGTTATTTTTATCTCAATATGGCCTAAATGTTCAGGAAACAAAGAAAATTTAACCTGCGTACTACCTTGCTGGCCGTTAGTTAATCTTATATTACTGCTGATCCATTCACTCACTTCCGAAGAAAATTCTGAAACTTGAAGAAGTGGGAAGGACGATTCAGTTTTTGGGGCAATTGAACCATTAGGAACTTGCATCTGTTGATGCTTCACTAACATCTGTCCAAAAAACTTTGTAAGATCTTCCGATGGTTTAGTTATTGGATCTCGTACAAAATCACTTATCCCTTTGATACTCGTTTCAGTTTCAGGTATAAATGAAAACATTACTTGATTTTTATCCAAACTTAACATAGGTTTTGCACTACCATTTTCAGCTGCAAACAACTCATTTTTTTGTAATTGATTGTTTAATAGTGTTGATCTGTCAATGTTATTTCCAGAATTAAATTCATCCATAATTAATTGGAGTTTATCCTTTATATTACTGGGGATCTCCAATGTTTTTTGCTTATCAAGTAGCTGCAAATCAGAAATTAACTGGGCGATTCCATGATTCAATTGACTATTGTCCATAGTTGATGTTTGACTAAAATCTTTCACGATTTGTAACATCTGTGCCATCGAGTTATTATCATAAATTGGGACAAATTGTTTTTGACTTAACAAATCAGACTCAACTGGTTGAAATGACTCGTTTGCTTGTGCATTTGGTCCTTGCTGGATTCCAGCAATCAACGCTGTCAAAATAGCGTCTAATTGAAGCCAATCCTCTTCTTGGATAGTTGTCGGATTAATCTGGCCGCTTTCAGTATTAGAAAGGTTTTGTAATGAAGTTGCTGACTGCTCGTCCGAATTTGGTGATTTTCCCCCAAAATTAAACATTGCTAAAATCTGATCAAAAGAGTTCACTAAATCTTCGGATTTTGAGATTGTCTTTGGTTTCCCTCCATCAGATTGATTTGTTTGATTTATTTTGATAGGTATTTGGGTAATATCCAAACTTCTTCCTCCCTTCCATTTGGAATTTTATTTCAATTACTTTCCATTATAACTCATAGAAAAGGTTACGTCATGAGATTTTTTAGTAAAAAATAAATTTATATTTATTATTCTTACTAATAATTTTTGATATTTTTCTATCAAAAGAGTTATTATTTACTAACTTAAACATGAATAATAATCTTCTAAATACTAGTTTTTGATATTTTTTTGATAGTTTTTTATTCGTATTTAAATTCGAGTTCGTAGTCACTCGCCATATTATGGATGCTGTAAATATTTTCTGTACATTATTAAGTACTTATTAAAGAAAATGTTATTTCAAACTGAAACAATCTATCTTATCTAAACTATATAAAGGACATTATTTCTTGATACATTTGTGAAAGTGAAAATTGTCTATCAGCATATCCTGCTTCTA
>Ga0213824_1000524_pt1 | contig 28105 bp, 28 predicted proteins | sample MC6MC0906MG_FD_179892 | JGI IMG/M metagenome (GOLD analysis project Ga0213824, IMG submission 179892) | Enriched soil aggregate microbial communities from Iowa State University, Ames, United States - MC6-MC0906-MG | ecosystem: Environmental > Terrestrial > Soil > Unclassified | place: USA: Iowa...
TGTTTATTGGATACAGTCTTTCGGATATTAATATACGCCTCTTGATTTATAAACTGGATCAGCTTTGGCTAAAGAGTAATAACAGTAAACGTCCAAAATCGTATATGTTTTTACCCACACCAAACCCAATACAAGAAGCTATTCTTCAAAATAGAGGTATTCAGACTATTATAGGAAATGAATTAGACAAAACGCAGAGTATTGAAAGTTTTTTGCGGGAGTTACTATGACAGGAGTATGTGTAATATGACAAAATACGATGTTGCGATAATTGGTGGTGGTATTTGCGGCCTAATGACTGCATACGGTTTATTAGAAAAAAATAAGAACTTGAAAATCATCATATTTGATAAAGGACATTCCTTAGAGGAACGGCGATGTCCAATTATCGAAAATAAAATTGATCATTGCGTAGACTGCCAACCTTGTTCTATTATGAATGGATTTGCGGGTGCAGGTGCTTTTTCTGATGGAAAGTTTATTATTTCAACTGAATATGGTGGTCATTTGCAAGAAGTCATAGGAGAAGAGCTTGCTACCAGTTATATGAAACGAGCCGATAATATTCTAGTGAATTGTGGGGCAACAACAGAAACTTACATACCAAATAAAACGTTAATAGATTTGTGTAAAAATAACGGGCTAAATATAAAAAAGGGCATTGTAAAACATTTTGGAACAGAAAAAAATATATGTATAATGGGTGCAATGATTAAGTACATAGAAAAGTATTGCGTTTTAGTATCAAACTGTACTGTTAAAAATGTTGATCCTGTTAGTCACCACATATTCACAGATAAAACTGAAGTGATATTTGCAGAATATATTATTTTTGCCGTTGGGCGAAGCGGGGGGAACTTTTTTGTGGAATGGTGTAAAAACCATGGCGTAAAAATGTCCAATAATAATGTTGATATTGGTGTTAGGGTTGAACTCAAATCTGAAGTATGGAAAAAAGTTAGCGCTATAGCATACGACCCTAAAATTTACTATATAAGTGAAATTTATAAAGATGAAACAAGAATGTTTTGCTTTAATGATGGCGGACAAGTTGTTATTGAAAATACATTTGATACAAAAACAGTTAATGGGCATGCTTATTCCAACCCAGCATTAAAATCTGAAAATTCTAATTTTGCCTTATTAACGAGCATAAAGTTTAGCGAACCATTTAATAATCCTGTTGAGTATGTACACCTATTAGCAAATTGCTCAAATTATATTAGTGGCGGAACTGTTGTAGTGCAGCGCTTTGGAGATTTAGTAAGAGGCTGTCGCACTACACTGGATAAGATAGAGCATTCATCCGTTAAGCCTACATTGAAAGCCTATCCAGGTGACTTGAGTTTGTGCTTACCTAAGAGACAACTGGATAGTATCATAGAAACGATTAAAAAACTGGATTCAATAGCACCGGGAACTGCTGCTGATGATACATTACTATACGGAATAGAAGGAAAATATTATTCTGCAGTACCGTCTATGAATGATTTTTTCATTGATGGATATTCAAAGATATTAGCTTGTGGTGATGGAAGTGGAATTACACGGTCTCTAGCTCAAGCTGCTGCAAATGGCTTATATATTGCTGACAAAATTTTATTGAAAAAAAGTTGAATTTGCTATGCGTTTGGCAGTTATTTAAATAGACAGATTAACAATACTACAAGATATGTTGGGAATGCCATGATGTTTAGCTAAACATCATGGCGAGAGGATTGAAATTTACGGCTGCCTGTAGTTGCCATTAATCAACATGTGTATAAAATGAGCGTTATAGATAATAAAAGTGATATACAAATTTGATTTTGTAGAGGTGAATAATATATAGTGGAAAAGGTAAGGGAATATCTTTTGGAGACTTCAAGACCAAGGGGAGCATATAGTTCAGTTCATTGTGATAAGCGCACTAGGTTTGATAAAGCGGAAGTGCAAGCAGAATTAAAGGCTAAAAAGATTCAAGAGATTATTAAGTTTACTAATGAGTTTTTGGTATTACTGGTGATGAATTCTACTATTAATCCGATTATAAAAAGAAAATCATTTGAAGAAAATCTATATAAGGAAATCAAAGAGAAAAATCACCTTAAAGATGAGCGTGATATCATTTGGATGAAATTTACAAAAGATGGGTTTTTAGGCGTTGTTGCTACTAGTAATGATATAAATTTTCAGATTCCTAATGATATTTCAGAATATAAGGAAAAAACAACCAATGGTAAATGGAAATACAATACTTCTGGAATAATCATTCATCATTTGAAGAAAAGATGGGATGAGAGTTTTGTATTAATATTCCCACTGCAGAATATTTCTGAAAAGCTGCTAAAAAGAGGAGATGTTGAAAGAGGGATTGGAAATTATTTGATAAAAAATAAAATCCCTATTCTTGATTTTTTCTCGCACAGATATTAATTATTATATACAACTTTCAATTTAGGGGGATTTTAACTTCTCTTTAATTGTATCATTATAGGAAAAAAGAAATAATTGTATTAGTATCTGATAAGACGCAATCATTACCAATTACGAATTAAATGAACTTTCCACTATATATAAGCAATTGAAAACTGCTTAAGTGAGGTATTAAATATGAGTAAAAAAGAGTTTGAACGGGAAAGCAAAGAAACGAAACCTGTACTGGCCATCTGCTATGATTTCGACAAAACCTTATCGCCAGATGATATGCAGGCGCAAGGCTATATTCAGTCTGTAGGCTATGACGTGGGAGACTTTTGGATTGAATCCAATGAATTGGCTGAAAACAACGAGATGGATCAGAATCTGGCATATATGTACAAAATGGTTCAGGAGGCAGAGGGAAATATAATCTTTAACAAAAAGACATTAGAAGACTATGGTGCAAAGGTTAATCTGTTTCCTGGTGTGAAAGACTGGTTTAAAAGAAAATGTAAATATGGGACTGCCCAGGGTGTTAACGTTGAACATTACATTATTTCTTCCGGACTGAAAGAAATGATCGAGGGAACTTCTGTCGCCAAGAATGGGGCTTTCAAAAAAATATATGCAAGTTCATTTTACTACGATCCCAAAACCGGCGTTGCAAAATGGCCGGCACAGGTTGTAAACTACACAAATAAGACGCAATTTTTGTTCCGAATTGAAAAGGGAGTTTTGGACATCAATGATCAAGGGGTTAATGATTCTTTTGCTCCTGAAGAAATGCGTGTACCATTTCGCAATATGGTCTATATTGGCGACAGCGATACAGATATTCCTTGCATGAAACTTGTGAATTCATATGGTGGACATTCAATTGGTGTGTATAATGCTGCAACAAATGATAAATCTAAAGTTTATAAAATGATGCACGATAGTAGGATAAAGTACTATGCACCGGCTGATTATTCAGAAGGAACGAAATTGGATAATTTGGTGAAATCAATTATTAACCGTACGGTTGCCAATGAGGTTTTGGAAGATATTTACTATCAATGTAAGAAGGAAAACTTTGAAGCTGATAAACAAAATAGTGAAGATGGTCGCAAAAAAACAGATTTACTAATCGCGTTGGAAAGCAGTAGAAGTTTTGCGACCACACATTCCACCATAAAAGAGCTTAATAACCTTACAAATTGGACGTTAAACGAAAAGGAGCTGCTATTTAAAATTGCAGTTGAGAATAGTCAGGTGTTTTACTTGTTGGGGGATTTGGATGTAAAACTTTTTTATCAAAATATGCTTAAGAATATTCTGAAACTTACGGAAAACGCAAAAAAAATAAAGGAAGAAATCGAAAAAACGTAATTGAAATTTGGAGAGGAATACTAGCATGTATAATAAGTTCGAAAGATGGATTGGAAATATATTAAGTCAGGAATTACCAACTGATATACTAGCAATTATTTTTAATCTCTACGAAGAAGAAAATAATGTCTGGTCTTTAGAATTAGTAGGTACAGCTAGCTTTGATACAGATGATGATGATTGGGCATGTGATGAGATGTTTAATACACGGGAAACACCCTTGAGATGGGAACAGAAAGCTATCTGGGAAGAAATACTTGTGAATATCAGTAGTATAATTACTAAATATCTAGAAAAGGGTCAATATGCAGAAAAATTGAAAATCTACCAAGGTGTTGGTATAGGTTTTGTGGATGGTGATATAAATCTTATCTATAAGAACAGTTAATTGCAAAATAAGTTAACGGTGAAATTAATGTAACTACCCATTATATTTATAATGGACATGCATAAGATATAAATTGGTGCTAGAATAGTTACCGGAATAAATGATAGAATCAGCATAGGCAGTTTTTTTCATGATCTGCCATATTTATTTTGTTTGTTTGACAGAGATAAAAGAAATGTTGAACAGCCATCGCAATAGTGATTTTGATTAACGACCAAATAAAGCAAGTTGTTTTACCAAATCTTACATTTATAATAGAAGGGAGAATGCTCTATGTACTTATTAAGCTCATTTACAGTAAAAAGCATGACTCTGCGCAACCGTATCGTTATGCCCCCGATGTGTATGTACAGTGCCGGAACCGATGGTATTTCAAATGAATTTCATTTTACGCATTATACCTCCCGTGCGGTTGGTGGAGCGGGACTGATTATTATGGAGGCCACCGGTATCTTGCCGTGGGGCCGTATTTCTGACCACTGTCTGGGACTTTGGAATGATGATCAGGCAAAGGCGCTTGCTCCAATTGTTGCCGCCTGCCAGAAACAGGGAGCAAAAATAGCAATTCAGCTAAATCATGCGGGCCGCAAATGTGGAGCCCAGGAAAAAGCAATTTACGCACCCAGCGCCATTCCTTTTAATCAGGATTCTCCCATGCCCCATGAGATGACGGAAGCGGATATTCATGATGCGGTTAATGCATTCCGTAGCTCTGCTGCTCGGGCATCTGAAATCAATTTTGATGCGATTGAAATTCATGGTGCCCATGGCTATCTAATTAGCGAATTCCTGTCGCCGTTGACCAACCATCGTACAGACGGTTACGGTGGATCAACGGAAAACCGATGCCGTATACTAATTGAAATACTGAAGGCAGTACATGAGGTCTGGCCAGATGAAAAGCCGGTTTTATTGCGTGTATCTGCTGAAGATTATGAACCCAATGGTATGCATATGGAAGAAATGTCCGAAATTATTGAACTTGTGAAGCCCTATATTGACGTGCTGGACGTGAGTACAGGAGGAGTTGTTTCAACACCGCCGACGAAAATCTATCCAGGCTATCAGGTGAAAATTGCCGAGTGGCTGAAGCAGAAGGCTGGGTTGCCTACGGTTGCCGTTGGTCTGATTACGGACCCGCATCAGGTGGAGGAAATTCTGGGTGGAGAACGGGCGGACCTGGTTGCTTTGGGCCGGGAACTTCTGCGTGATCCTTACTGGGTGCTGCATACGGCTCGTGATCTGGGAGTTGAATATCCGTGGCCGGAGCAGTATTTGCGTGGTTTTCAGGCAAGAAAGTGATGTATGCAACGAATTTATGCGCCAGGCAGCTTCAGTTATTTATTGCACGAGTTGGAATCTAATTTGGATTTCCGCAATTAAATACTTTTGCTGAAAATTATTCAAAGGGTAGTATCTGATGACAATATCGGTTGTATAATCATCACGCTTGATCTTAATCATGCACTTCGGATAGCCGTCAGTAATATCCTAAAACACTTTGGCGCTTACTTTTCTGTGCTTCAATTTCAGCATAAAAGTAAAACAATGATTTCGTTTTCTTTTTTGGATGAGGGATAGTGTATGTGAAATAGTAAATAAGACGGTGCCGGAAGGAGTAGTGACGATCTCCAAAAGCCACCACTTATGAAGCAATGAAAAGAAAATTGTAAATTTAATTATACTAATTAAGAGGTGGTTAAGAGTGAAACAGGAATTACATGTCTTTTTTGATTATATCTGTCCTTATTGCCTGAAGGCACATAAATATTTAAAGGAGCTTATTCCAGAGTATCCGGCTGTTACTATAGTCTGGCATCCATGCGAATCGCATCCCAGACCGGATCGGTATGGCCCCCACAGCGATCTGTGCATACAAGGATATTTTTATGCTGTTAATCATGGGATTGATATTTTAGAATATCATTAACGAATGTATCAGGCAGCTCAGAAGGAGAGTATTAATATTGAAAATATTGATGCTCTTACTGAGTGCGTCAGTGATTTGGTTGATGCAGATGACTTTCGGTTGTCACTCCAGCTGGGAACTTATCGCGGCAAGCTGGACGAGTCTAACAAGCTTGCTTTTGAAAAGTCTGATGTATGGGCAGTTCCTGCATATAGAATGGGCGCTTTAAAGCTTGATGCAGTTGAAAATGTGGGTGTTTCCAAAGAGCAGATTTTGCATCTTATAAAGAACCACTGCATTTAAAATTTTTTCTGTATATAGGATCTTCTATGATAAAATAATAAATTATATGAGGCCCTAAAGTATGTATGCTTCGCTTGAATCATTTCTATTTTTCAAAATAGCAATGCAGTTCGGGAAATTGTAATATTAATGCCAATTGTCAAACTGCCTGAACTGCCATTCAAAAATGTAATACTAAATTGTATGAATACAGGTTTGCTGTTAATCTGTTTAATTTCATTATAGAAAGTGCATGAAACCTCTTAGGATTGGAAGTTGAGTCCAATCCGTAAGGGGTTCTTTTTCTGCATAATCATATGCAAAATGCTGCATAAAGTGGAATGGAAAGCATATTCTCAGTTTTGCCGAAATTTTTTTCGGAGAAGCGAATGGAATAGCTGGGTTTATACTTTTGAATAAATACGCTGAGACTTTTAGAGTGAACCTTTGTCCCCTTTTTGACTTCTATACCGATGACCTCGGAACCTTTTTGTAATACAAAGTCAAGTTCGGCACTGTGTTCACTTGCCCAATAGAAGAGGGCGTGTCCATTCGAGGCCAACGCTTGAGCAACGTAGTTTTCGGTAACAGAGCCCATAAACACATTTGATTCTCCAGTCAGGATCGTTTGTTGAGGCACACCAGATTTCATAACAAGAAGTCCCACATCACTCATATAAAGCTTAAAAGAGGACAAATCTGCATAAACAGCGATAGGGCTTGTGCCATGATCAATCTTCTGACATTTTAACACGATGCCAGCCTGTGCCAGCCATTCGATTGATTTACCGAACAGTGCTGCACTGCCGCCACGTTGAACAACCTTGTATTGGAACTTTTTATTTTCTTTTGCAAGTTGAGCAGGAATGGAATTGAAACAGCTGCGAATTTTAACAGTATCAGCTGTAGTAGCGTATTTTGCCATGTCCGCTACGTAGTTGTTTGCGATTTCATTTTGTACAGTTGGTACAAGAACCAACTTTCCGGAGTTTGTAAAAGTCTGGACACAGGCAGGCATTCCACCGACAATGAGATAGTACCTGTAAAATTCGATAGCTTTTTGATGGAGCGCCTCTGGCAGCGGAGTCATCAGGTCAAAGGCAGAGCGAATTTCCTGTGATAGTCGCTCTTCACCGTTTGCCCAAAGAAATTCTTCAAAATCCAGTGGATAAAGTGTCATGCTTTCTACCTTGCCAACGGGATGGTTCAGAATGCGAATCTGGATATACTTGATTTGTTTGAAGTGCAGATTAAGGAATATCTGAATATGGGTGAGCTATCAGAATGTTATTTGAATGAAGTTCCCAGAAGTGTATGTTGGTACGAGGGACTCATTGATACTGCGATGTTGCTGATGGAAATCGAAGGGTGGGGAGTGCTGTAAAAATGAATTTGTTTTTAACATGAAAGTACATTCCCTATTTCCGGAGGAATGCTGTTCCAGAAAGTTCGTTGATACAATATTCTCTTATGCTGTGAAAGGGTAGTACAGAAGTCTTGATGTGAAGAGAGTATTTTGTGCAAGTTATTAAAAATAAAATAATTATATAGAAAACGGAAGCCTCTTTCTTGAATATTGAAAGCTTCCGTTTTTGCAAGGAGGCGCGATTATTTATGAAGAATGCAACGCAGGAAGAAAAGGTAATCAGTATGATGAAGCAGCCTATTCCTAAGAAGAGAGTAGGAATCATAAAGCTTAAAATGATTCGGGATGGAACTGCTGTTTATGGAACTGAACGTTTTCATGAAGCAAAAGAGGCAGTGGATATGGTGAGGCCTCTCTTTGAATATTCAGATCGTGAGATGATGATGGTAATGTCATTGGATTCAGCAATGACGCCCATCGCTTTGGAAATCGTCGCAGTGGGAGGCTTGAGCTCATGTGGGATAGATCCAAGGGATTTAATTAAACATGCCATTCTTTCAAATGCTTCAAAAAATTTTGCTTTCACAATCATCCTTCTGGAGAGCCGAAGCCAAGTCGAAAGGATTCTCTTATTACAGGTCGGATTAAGGAAGCCGGAGTATTGCTGGGAATCGAATTGCTTGACCATATTGTGATTGGTTCAGAGGGCAGATATGTAAGCTTCCGGGAAGAAAGGATTGAGCCTTTTGGAATTGGGGGTGTGGCATGAATGAAAAAGTTAATTTCAACAAACGGCTTATCTCATGAAGATTGGCTGAAATACAGAAAACAGGGAATCGGTGGGTCTGATGCAGGTGCAATCTGTGGTCTTAATCCCTATGTCAGCCCTATGAGTATTTTCTATGAAAAAACAAGCTCAGAAGTAGAAGATCATGATAATGAATCCATGAGACAGGGGCGAGACCTAGAAGAATATGTGGCCCGGCGCTTTATGGAAGAGACAGGCTTAAAGGTACGACGGTCCAATGTCATGTATCAGAGCGAAGAATATCCCTTTATGCTGGCAAATGTTGACCGTCTTATTTCAGGGGAAAACATGGGACTTGAATGCAAAACTGCCAGTGCCTATAATGCAGATAAATGGACCGGAGAATCTGTCCCTGCCCATTATGAAATCCAATGTCATCATTATATGGCGGTGACCGGGGCAAAGGCCTGGTATCTGGCTGTTGTGATTTTGGGAAGGGAATTTAAGTATAAGAAGATCAAACGTGATGAGGAGCTGATTCAAAATCTGATTGCCATAGAAAAGGAATTCTGGGAGGACCATGTTTTGTCAGGAAATATGCCAGACCCGGACGGCAGTGATATTTCAAATGAAGTGATTAACCGGTATTTTCCAACGGCCCGTAAAAAGACGATTCCTCTTCCGTCTCATTTAAATGAGCAGTTAAAAAGAAGGGAAGAAATCATTCTTCTGGCAAAGAAGTTGACACAGGAGCAGAATCAGATTGAACAGCAGCTTAAGCTTTATATGGGCGAATATGAAATGGCATTTAATGAGCACTATAGAGTTTCCTGGAGCAATGTGGATACAGTCCGTATTGACAGCAAGCGATTAAAGGAGGAGCGGCCAGATCTTTACCGGGATTTTGCCAAATGCAGCCAGTCAAGACGATTTACTGTTAAGGCGGCGTAATGGTTTGAGGTTTAAAGATGTAAAGGCTCAAGTTTAACACTTCACAGGATGCTTGTTTTGATCAATGAAAAAATGCAGATTGTACGTGTATCGTTATTACGTTATAATAATGCCATAAAATCATGACGAGGAGGACGCATAATGGAAGCAATCATACCTTCATCTGATTTACAAAATAAATATTTGGAGATATCAGCCTTAACACGGGAATCCCAAGAACCAGTTTTTATTACTGTAAATGGTCGGGAGGATACCGTTTTGATGAGCCATGTCCAGTATGAAAAAATGAAAACCGAGTTGGAATTGTGGAAAATGTTGGCGGAAGCTCAGGATGATGTGGAAAATGAAAGAACTGCTTCTATAGAGGATACATTTTCGGATATACGCAAAAATCATTTAGTGGGGATGTCTCACGACCTGTGATGTAATATAAAGGCAGACAGTCAGGTAAATGATTTGGTTTTTTGTGAGATGAGAGAGAGGAATCATACAAAATTATATATTCAGTCGTTAATTTCAGATGTAATTATGTTAATTTAATATTTTGAGTATTGAGGAGAGGGACCGTCTTGCTGGATGCAGGATGGTCCTTTTTCAAATTAATTAAATGAATTAAAATGAAAGGGATGAGAAAATGTCAGATGTAAAACAGGAATTAGAGAAGAGGGCAGCAGGCGGCGGAGGTCAAAGTCAATCCGTCAGGCTGACAAAAAATATGACTATCGTTGATATGGTTAAGGCCCTTGAACCGGAAATTAAACGGGCGCTTCCAAGTATTCTTACGCCGGAACGATTTACAAGAATGGCGCTGTCTGCAATTAATAATACACCAAAGTTGGCAGAGTGTACGCCTATGAGTTTTATTGCTGCTTTGATGAATGCGGCTCAGCTGGGGCTGGAGCCAAATACACCCTTAGGACAAGCATATTTAATCCCTTATAAAAACAAAGGAATATTGGAGTGTCAGTTTCAGTTGGGATATCGGGGACTGATTGATTTGGCATATCGCAATGACAGGATGCAGAGCATTGAGGCTCAGGTGGTGTATGAAAATGATGAATTTTCTTATGAATTGGGCCTTCATCCATCTTTGACTCATCGGCCTTCTTTTGATGAGCCGGGAGAAATCAGGGCTTTTTACGCAATCTTCCGGCTGGATAACGGTGGTTTTCGCTTTGAAGTTATGAGCAAAAGCTATGTAGATGCTTATGCCACCAAGTATTCAAAAGCGTTTACTTCAGATTTTAGCCCGTGGAAGAGTAATTATGAGGGGATGGCGAAAAAGACGGTGATTAAGCAGTTGTTAAAATATGCACCGATTAAGTCGGATTTTCAGAAAGCCATCACCTTGGATGAAACGGTGAAAACACAGCTTTCAATTGACATGAGCGAGATACGGAATGAGTGTTTACCGGAAACATTGGAAAGCGGTGAGGTGGCATGATAAAGCTAAGTCAGAGTGATAGGCGTATTTTTCAAGATGCAATAGCATTAGGGCAACTTCAAAAGAAATGTTATTCCAAGAGAGAGATTTATAAGAACCGGGAGGCATTTTATCGTTCTTTATTCGGAGTTTTCTATATTCTGGAGCTTGTCGGGCGGCGGTATACCGGAGAGGATTTTCTTGAACTGAGCCTGGGACAGAAAGAGATAGCGGAGAAAATATTTTTAAGTATTTATGGAAGAACATTAGGAGGAACTCTTTGTGGACTTGAGTAAGGAGCAGAAGCAGAATGAAATGGAAGACTGATCTACAGAGCACGTGGCAAAAAATGTACAGGCATAAATGTTCGAGTATCTGGCATAAGCCGATACAAATGTTCGAGCGCTCATTGTATTTCGTTATGCTCCTATGATATAATGGACTTACTTACAAGGAAGGAGTGATGATATGTCAACGAATGAAACCTTGAAAATGTTGTACAAAGAGTGCATGAAATTAGATCCGGATGAGACTACACAGTTAATCCTTGCGGCGGAGACGGAAGAAGAGCAGGAATTTTATTCCATGATCAGTGACCTTGTCCTTCAGCAGAGACAGAGAAAGGTGATTGAGGAGAATCGGTTTTGATGAAACGATATGTTATTTTTGCGGGAGTGAATGGGGCTGGGAAGTCTACGCTGTATCAGACTTTTCCCAAGTATCATCAGATGCCTAGAATAAATACAGATGAAATTCTTAAAACATTTGGGGACTGGAAAATAACCGGTGATGTTATGAAAGCTGGAAAAAGGGCTGTTCAGGAATTGAATCAATGTCTATCTAATGGAAGTTCCTTTAATCAGGAAACAACGCTCTGTGGAAAGACCATTTTTAGAACAATAGAAAAAGCCAGGAATCAGGGATATTACATTGAACTTTATTATGTAGGAATTGATTCTGTAGAATTGGCAAAACAGAGGATTGCCTACCGTGTATCAAAAGGTGGGCATGGAATACCGTATAGGGATGTGGAAAAACGGTATCTGGAAACATTCCAGAACTTGAAGATTGTTCTTCCTATGTGTAATCTGGCTTCTCTGTATGATAATACTAGGGAATTTAGAAGAATTGCCATCTATAAAGATGGGCTTCCGGTCCGTGTTTCTCATAATGTGCCGGATTGGTTTCAACGAGTACAATAGGATTAGCCCTTGCGGTATGGGACTGCGGGGGCTTTTTTTGTTGCAAAAAAGAAGGAAAAGGTGATGATATGAATGTGGAAGATTTACTGGAACAGATCATTTGTGACCGTATTGAGATGCTGTTAAATGAACGTTCTGATGAAACCCTTCATGTGGAAAGGGAGCTAAACCACAAGATGAAAGATATTCTTGAACGGTTGGATGAGGAATCAAAAGTTGCTATGGAACAGTTTTGGGATGAATGGGTTATACAGCCGGCAGAAGAAAGCCGCTATCTATATCTTGCCGGTATGAAAGATGGAGCCAGGGTTTTAAAGGTAATTTTAAAGTTATGATAAAGGGAGCAGCTATAATGAAAGATAAGGATTTCAGGAATATATTTTACTGAAGAGAATTTTAATTAGGGTTATGGTGTGTTACAGCAGAAATATTGGAAAAGGGAAGATGACTCTGGTGGAACTGAAGCGAAATATTTACAATGATCTGCTTCGTTGGAAGCAGCGTGATAGCGGTAAGGTCCTGGAATTAAAAGGTGCCAGACAGACTGGTAAGACATTTATTCTGGATAAATTTGCAAAAGAAAATTACAAAATTTATATCTATATCAATATGGCTCAGCTGTCCGGTGAACAATTTCTGGCTTGCATGGAACAGGCATCTGCCTGGAAGCCCGGAGAGCCGCGGATAGAAAAGGCGCTGCATGAAGCTTTCCGATTGTTCGATTCCCGGTTCGAGGATAATAAAGACACCATTATTGTTATAGATGAGATTCAGGAATCAGCGAAAGTGTATTCCAGAATCAGAGAATTTTCAAGAGAGTTTTTATGCCATTTTATAGTTGCAGGCAGATACTTAGGGAAGACATTGGAAAAGAGGTATTTTCTTTCAGCAGAAGACACAGAAAATTTGATGCTTAATACATTGTCATTCGAAGAATTTGTAGCGGCATTTGGAAAAAGAGAGCTTTATAATGGCGTTGATTTGCTTGGTTCCAGTAATCCCTTGCAATATGATGAATTAAAAGAATATTATAAAATATATTGTGAAATAGGCGGCTATCCGGATGTCATAAATTGTTATATGGAAACACGGGATACACAAGAATGCAAAAAGGTTTTGACGCAGATTATCGGGACTTTTATAGAAGAATCAACAAGAGTCTTAGGCGGTATACAGGAAATGATTTTACTGGAGCAGATATTTCCTGCGATTGCACAGCTTTCTGTCCGGGAGAAAAAGGAGCATGGTGATTTAATTGCAGAATTATCCCGTATTATTTATAACGGAAAAAGCAATAGAACCATGAGGAAAAGTATTAGTGCAGTTATAGACTGGTTATATTGTTCAGATATCATAGGTTATTGTGGCAAGGCCAATGAATGTGATCCCGTGAACGTATCTTTGCACAACCATTTTTATTTTATGGATGTTGGAGTATGCAGATATTTTATGGAGGTGGTAGGAATTGATTTGCCTGCTCTTAGGGGAATGGTAAGTAAATGTTTTGTGTATATTGAACTATTGAAGCGTATCTGGGGATTTGAGATAATAGGAATAGCTCCAATGTCTGGAACCTATAAGGAAGGGGAGATTGATTTCCTTATAAAACGCTGGGAAAATGATAATAGCTATGGCGTGGAGGTAAAGGATGGAAAATCAGAGACGGAGACAGCGCAGCAGCTTTTAGAAGATGAAAAGGTAGAGGCTGTTTATTTGCTGAAAGGAGATACTTATGGTGGTATAGCAGGCCGGAAGATAACCGTGCCTATTTATCTGGTGGGAAGAGTTCGGTTTGGTTATGAAAGAGGGAATGAAGAACAGTCTTGAGCATGGGAGGAGTAGCTATAGTCTGGGTTGAGATTATAGCTTCATTTATGTCGCATTGGAAAATTAGTTTGAGATTGTCTACGTGAAATGGGTAAAAAAATAAGTGATTTTTCTGTCAGAGGCATTTCTAAGGAGATGCTTCTTTTTATTGTTTAAAATATGAAAAAGATAATGGAGGAAGAACAAATGAATTACAATCAGTTTTTAGAGGAAGTTAGAGCAGCATTGCAGGAGAGATTAGGAAGTGATTATGAGATTCGCATTCATAAAATTACAAAAAATAACGGAATAGTGCTGGATGGGTTGATTATTGGAAAGGCAAGTAAAAATATTGCTCCAACAATTTACTTAAATTCATACTATATGCATTTTACCCATGGGATGTCACTGCAGGAAATTCTGGAAGATATTATATCCGTGTATAAGGAGAATAATGATGTGGTTCTGGGGGATATGAGAGAGCTTTTGGATTTTAGTAATGTAAGAGATAAGGTGGCTTTTAAGCTGATTCAGAGGGAAAAGAATAAGGAGCTTTTAAAGGATGTTCCATATATTAAATTTCTTGACTTGGCAGTGGTGTTCTATTTGATTTTGGATGAACATAAAGGAGGACAAATGACGGCTTTGGTTCAAAACTCTCATATGGAGTCGTGGGGAGTGGGGAAAGAGGAATTGTATCACCTTGCAGAGAAGAATACTCCCATTTTGCTGCCGCCGGAAATTAAAACGATGAAAGAGATTATGTGTAATATTTTGAAGGGGCATTTAGAGGAATTGGAAATGGAGGAGGTGATAGATGATTTATTGGATTTTGATTCAGAGAAGCCATCTTTGTATGTGCTCTCGAATAAAAAGCAGATTAACGGGGCCGGGTGCATTTTATATGATGGTTGTCTGACGGATTTCGCTGATTGTCAGAATTCAGATATTGTTATATTGCCATCCAGTACTCACGAAGTTAAATTGGTTCCCGATGATGGGAAGTTGGATTATGAGGAGTTGAGAAAAATGGTTGGTGAGATAAATGAAAGTGAAGTGCCGGAGGAGGATGTGTTGTCGGATAGGATTTATAAGTATTCTCGGAATGATTGTAGAATTAGTCTTATTAAATAAAAGTGGATTCATTGTATGTCATTCATTGCTCCTATGGCTGAAGTCCATAGGGGCAATATGCAAATGGAGTTTATTTTTTTATAAGAAAGTAGATAGGATTTTATTATTAAAGCGGGAAAAGTATGCTATAATGTCTACAGGCCATTAAGGAAAATGCAGGGGTATATAGGGAGGGACATGTCGTTATTACAGGTTATCTTATACGGTTTGTGCACCGGATAAGATAGGACAGGGAATAAAATATCTATGTGACTGGATAGAGAAAGTGTGAAACAAATATGATCCTATTACTTTTGCTGCAGCATTACATCGGAGGTTCATTTTTATCCCTCCATTTGAAGTTGGGAATTGGGGACGACTATGCTGCTGATGAATACGGCTTTGATACAAAGGGGTATTTGCCTTGCGTTATCTCTCCTTATATAAGAAATGACTATATTCAGGCTTTGAAAGGAGTGCACGCAGAGCTGGAGAAATTTATCCGGTTTATTGTAGAGGCGGAGTTGGAGACAGAAAAGGACTTTATCAGGGCATTGGGGCTTGAGATGCCGGAACTGAAAAATATTTAAAGGAAATAATTGCGGCGGAGAGTACTATGATGCAGTTACCATATTCAGAAAATTTGAGTATTGAGCGTTTAGGAAGATTGTTTGATAAGATGAGTGAGTCTTATAAGATATTTTGGTTTCAGGCAATTGTGAATAAAGTGATTTCCGGGAAAGAGACGCTAACATATCAAGAATTGATAAATGAAATGCTTGCAGACTCCTGGTATATGGTATCAGAGTATAAATTAAATCTGGGACCATCAGATACATTGGAAGCTTTAGTTCATTATATCTATGCTATCAGCGGTCTGAAAGCCAGTGAAAAGAATTGCAGGCTCCTTTTGTTGAAACTTTTACAGGGAGTGAATGGAATATTTCAAAACAAAATCTTGTAGCGAGAATGAATCAGGAAAAAAGGCTGATGTATTATTATACTGATATCTGCGGGCTGGATACTTCCATTTGTTTACGACCGGAATGGTGTATTTATATAAGAAAAAATCAGGAGATTTTGAAGGGCTGGATTCAGTATAATTTGATTATTTATTTGCAAAGGCGAAATCCAAATGTTCCAGGAATTTCCAGTAAATTAGAGCCGCCCCAGGACAGAAAGCTGAATAAAGTCATTAAGTATTGGAAGACAATTATGGAGATTACTCCTGTTTCTGATATTTATGGAAATGAGATATTGATGCAAGAAACGCTTTCGATTGACCATTTTATCCCTTGGTCGTATGTGGCTCATGATGAGTTTTGGAATTTACATCCGACTACGATAAGCATAAATAGCAGTAAGAGCAATAACCTTCCGGCTTGGGAGAGGTATTTTCCAGCATTGTGTGAGAAAGAGTATTTTTCTTATCAGATGATGTGGAGGTTTGATGTTGTGCATAAGGAATTTTTAAAATGTAGTAAGGAGCATATAAACAGTGGTGATGTGATGCTGAAGTTATACCGGGAGGATATATCAGAGGGTGAATTTCGTGTAAATCTTGAAAATATTTTATTTCCACTATATAATGCGGCTCTTGCTGGATTTAAAGATTGGTTTTATTTAAACACAAGGTGACATAAATGCAAGAAGCGTTGCTATTGATGAAGAGGACAAAATAGTGGAGATAATATAGATTGATTGTTTTGAACTCTTAGATATTTGACATCATTATATCATTATTATATAATGATATAAAATGTCAAATCGTAGGGATATTTTGTGTCTTAAAAATTTTACTAACAGTAATACGTTAGAATGGAGTAACTTAAATGAGAGTAGCAGATTTTTTTTGTGGCGGAGGAGGGTTTTCAGAGGGATTTCGTCAAGCTGGATTTAAAATAAGCTTTGCGGTTGATAAATGGAAGCCTGCGGTCGATACATTTAAGGCAAATAAACCGGGGGCAAAGGTTATTTTAGATGATGTGATAAGATTATCTAATTTGCCAGAGGAAGAGTTTGAAGCCATTATACCCGATACAGAAGTAATAATTGGATCGCCTCCATGTGTTGCTTTTTCTAATTCAAATAAATCAGGTAATGGTGATAAAGAGTTAGGTATTAGTTTACTTGAAGCATATTTAAAAATTATTGCTCGTAAAAAGTTTAAGGAGAATTCTATACTTATTTATTGGGCATTAGAAAATGTTCCTAATATCAAAGAGTACATAAAGTATGAATACAGGCCATCTGACTTTGGACTTACTGGGGATTGGGTATTAAGACCTTTAAATAATTTATCAAAAATATATAATGCAAAATATTATGGAGCACCTACAAATCGAAAGCGATTTTTATGTGGAGAATTCCCAGAATTGGTTGAGACTCATAGTGATGACACAGTAGTTCCGCTAAAAGCTGTATTAGAGAGTTTAGGTGATCCAACAGATTTTGAAGATATAATAATTTGGGATTGTAATTATCCTGAATTGGGTATAAATTCGCATATAATATCAGATCATCATTATGAACATGTTTTACAAAGATTTGAGTGGGAAGCAGCAAAAAGGCTTAAGCAAGATAAGGGGTATATGGGACGAATGTCTTTTCCAGAAAATCCCGATAATCCAGCTAGAACAGTTATGGCAACTCTTTCTTCTAGTTCACGAGAATCAATGATATTAGGTCGGAAAAATGGTGGGTATAGATTACCTACGGTACGTGAAGTTGCTTGCATGATGAGTTTTCCAAATGATTATCGCTTTTGCGGCACAACAGAGGGTACCAAATACCGGTTAGTAGGAAATGCTGTTCCTCCAAAGCTTTCTTATGCATTAGCGAAAGCTATGCTGTTAGATTTGGGAGAATCTGTTCCAAGTCATTATATTAAAATAAAGTATAACTTAAAAGTTCCATTTGTTGATCTTAATAATGCGAATATACCTCCTAAAACAGAGTGTTCAAAAAGAGCAACTGCAAAGTTTAAATATCATATTCCATATTTAATCTATTCAGCTTATAGAGTTGAATTAACAAATTATAATTCTGATTTTAAGAGCTTACAATTTAAATGGAATGTTGAAATTCATTATAGTCAAGGAAAAAAAAAGGCTAATAAATTTATGCCTGTTCCTAATATAGAATTTCTTGATAATTATAAAAAGGAGAATATAGAAAAGTTTATAAAGTCGATGCAATCAGAACTTGTCGGTTATAATGATTTTCAAAAGAGATATTGCATGACCTCCTTAGAGAGAAATAATATGTTAGGTCCATATGAATTGCTTTCACGAGTGAGAGAATTTATTGATGAAGTATATCCGACAGATGAATTTAGGGCTAATATAATAAGAATTTCAGAAATGCCGTATGAGTTGCCTGTATCTATAGTAGTGGGATACTATATTCTTTGTAGATTAGTAGAAAACATGGGGGATAAAATTGATGGATACAATGACAAGGAAAGCAAAACTTATTGAACTCAAGCAGAATCAAAATAATGTTGCAATGACAGGTATTCCACTTCGATATCGTGGTGAAACACGTACAGAGGAGGTATATCGTATTCCTTTAGATTTTTTGATATATAATAAATATAATGGACGTATTGGTAGTGAAGTTTTATCTTTTGAAAGACAAAATGGAAATTTAGATGCTGAGAAAGAACATGATAAAGAACTAATAGAAAGATTTTTGTATGAATCTAAAAAGGATCGTAATCAAACGACCATGACTAATCTACTTATTAATGGGCAGCAACGATATGGGATTGTCACTGCAGATGGAATAATTGTTGATGGAAACAGGCGTGCAATGCTTTTAAATAGATTGTTTTATAAGCATGAAGAACTTGGTTATTCATTTGCTCAAGTTGAACGCTGTCAATACTTTTTGGCAATTATTCTTCCTGATGATGCAACTGAAAAAGATATTCAACAACTCGAAACTATATATCAAATGGGGGAAGATGATAAGCTGGATTATAATCCAATTGAAAAATATTTGAAGTGTAAAGAATTAAAAAGGTTAGGCTTTTCAGATCAAGATATAGCTGGATTTATGAGTGAAGAGCCTAGTCAAATAAGAAAATGGCTTGAAATACTTCAGTTAATGGAAGCATATTTGGATGAATACGAATATAATGGAATTTATACTAGGCTAGAAAAAACAGAAGGCCAATTTGTTGATTTACAAGGATATATTGATTCGTATAAAAAGCGTGGTTCGAATGTACAGAAAGTTGATTGGTCTTTTACTGATTCAGATATATCTGATTTGAAAACGGTTTGTTTTGATTACATTCGCGCAAGGTATGAAGGTAAAGAGTTTCGTGATATTGCTAAAACTGGAAAAGATGGGAGTATTTTTTTCTATAAAGATTTATGGGAGGCTTTTTTTTCGGCGCATGTGGATAAAACCCCTAAAGATGAGGAAACTGTTGATGAATTGAGGGAAAAATATCCAGATGAGGATTTAAGTAAATTACTTAAAAGAAGAGATAATGAGTGGGTTGAGCATTCTAAAGGACAAATTAAAGGCAATTTACAGCGTTATACAAGGAAACTTGAGGATAAAAGAGCGTCAAATAAGCCAGCTGATTTGCTTGATCGAGCACTCAGTTCTTTGCAAGCGGTAGACTATGAACAACAGAGCTTTTTGACAGATCCTAATGTGAGGGATTTGGTAAAAAAAATAAATGCTATTATATGGGATATGAAGAAGCGCTTAGATCGGGGGTGAACTATCTATGCCAACAATTTCAATAGACCTTGATGTTATGAATAAAAAAATTTTTTTGTATGGAGATATTGAAAAATTAAAAAGTCATAGATTTGCATGGAGATATATAAAGGATTATTTGAAGCCACTAGTTGAAACGGATAAAATAGTTATCCCAATTAGCGAGAAAGATACCATTACATTACTGTCCGATATAAGGGAAATGTTAAAAAAGTATGGATTTAATGAGAAACAGAGTAATACATCTGAACAGGCACTGTTGGACTTTTATAAGGAAGAAGAAAAATTTTCTGAATTTTCAGAAAAAGCTTTTGATATTAGAAACAATAAATGCGTATTTGAAGAATTCAAAAATTTTAGTGATTCTGTAGCGATTAGGTTACCTAACAGGTCTCTTTATCCGCTTCAGTTACTTTCGGCCTATCACCTTGCTTTTGCACAAAATGCTTGTAATTTTTCTGTGCCTGGTGCTGGAAAAACTAGTATTGTGTATGGCGCATACGCTTATTTAAAACATCTTCCAGAAGGCGATTTAAAAAAGATAGATAAGTTATTGATCGTTGGACCATTAAGTTCTTTTGGACCCTGGGAGCTTGAATATGCTGAATGTTTTGGAAAGAAAGCAAATGCTAAGAGACTTATAAGCGGTTTATCACATGAAGCAAAAACTGATTATTTATATTCTCGCAATACAGCAGAAATTACGTTGATTTCTTATGCATCTCTTGTCCCATTAAAGAATGAATTAGAATTTTATTTGAAATATAATAGAGTAATGATGGTTCTTGATGAAGCACACAAAGCGAAAAATACTTCTGGAGGTATCACTGCGGAAACGGTATTATCTCTTTCTAAAAATTGTTCTGCACGAGTTGTTTTAACAGGCACTCCAGCTCCAAATGGTTATGAAGATCTTTATAATATGTTTAAATTTATATGGCCCAATAAGAATATAATTGGATTCCAGGTCAACCAGTTAAAAGATATGACTTCACGAATTAATGATTTACGAGTTGATCGCCTAATAAATAATATAGCTCCTTTTTTCATGCGTATTAAAAAAAGCGATTTAAATATTCCTTTAGCAACAGTTCATCCGCCAATTGAGGTCGATATGGGTCCTATACAACGAAGAATTTATGATTTTGTTGAGAAAAAGTACATTAATTCGTTGCTTAATGATGGAATTCCAGATACTTCTTCTAAGTTTAAATCTCTTCTTGCTCAGGCAAAGGTGCTAAGGTTAATGCAAGTTGCTACAAATCCTGCTATGCTTAAAGAACCATTATGCGAATTTCTGCAAGATGATGATTGTTGTCAGGAGGTATATCGGTCGGTTGATGATGTTAATGTGCTTAAAGAAATTGGCGAATATGAAATACTAGAAACTCCATCAAAATATGTGGCTGCAAAAGAGTTAATTGAAAAAATCATTAATGGAGGTAGTAAGGTTGTAGTATGGGCTACATTTATTCATACTATACATGAATTTAAAGATTATCTATCAATTAATGGTATTGCTTCTCAAGAATTGTATGGAGCTATACCCGTAGAGCAAGATGGGATAGAAGGTGAAACAAACCAACAAATTGTTACTCGAGAAAAAATAGTAGCAGAATTTCAGAAAGAAGATTGTCCATATAAAGTAATAATTGCAAATCCCTTTGCTGTTGCAGAATCTATTTCTCTTCATAAGGCTTGCCATAATGCCATATATTTGGAACGGTCATTTAATGCTGCTCATTTTGTCCAATCAAAGGACCGAATACACAGATATGGTTTGAAACCCGGAACAGAGACTCACTATTTTTTTATAGTTTCAAAAGACTCTATTGATGACACAATTAATGAAAGATTAACTGAAAAAGAACGTAGAATGACGGAAATAATGGAGAATATGCCTATTCCATTATTTGATAATATTTCTTTCGACCTAGGTGATGAAGATATAAAGGCGTTGATTAAAGACTATGTTAGAAGAACTAAAAAAAATTAACCGTTTAGGTGATAAAGGTGATATAATTTTTTTCCTAAAGTCTGTAATTGGAAGGCAGAGATTATACCGTAAGGATATTCAAAAAATTTGTGAATATTCTTCTGAGAGGATATTTCAAAATATTAATTCAATATTATTATATTGTGAATATTTAGAACTGATTATTGTCGAAGAGAAAATATACATTTCTCCAGTTATTGGAAGGGTACTTGATGATTCAATTAAATTGAATGATACTATTATTTCAAATACCATATCGAAAATGTTTAGTGTTCAAGCATTTGAACAGAATATGTTTATATTTGATGTATTAGAAAAGCGTTTTATGTTTAAAAATGAAAAACTATCATTAGATTATTTTATTTTTAGAAATTTACTTATTAGTCAGGGATTTTTTGAAGTTATTCGCACTAATACGAAATTTAAGTTTTTTGTTGCCTCTCAATATGAAGAGCTAATTTCTTCTTTTTGTAAAGAGAGAAATAAAGCTTTTACTATTGAGCAATTACGGAAAAAGCTTGAAGAAAACGAATTAGCAGGCGAAATGGCTGAATGTTTTGTTTTATCGTTTGAAAGGAAAAGAATAACAAATGTGAATTTGAAAGATTTGATTAAAAGGATATCAGATATAGATGTAGGTGCGGGTTATGATATCGTTTCTTTCAACTCTAATAATTCGATAAGTATTGATCGATTTATAGAAGTAAAAGCAATTTCAGATTTAGAATCTTTTTATTGGTCAAAAAATGAATACGATATTGCAAAACTAAAAGGTGATGAGTATTGCTTATATCTTGTTGATTTAAAAAGAATTACTGATAATGAGTACATTCCCATGATTATAAAAAATCCTGCGAATACATTGTTTAAGTCCGATGATTGGTTAGTGGAATCTCAATCATTTCATGTTTGGCATGTTTGATTAGGAGTAAGTTAAATGAAGCATCCTAAATTTAGTACTACACCTGAAATATCTTTACGGATGTCAAAGGTACATCTCAAAGGTGGGAAAGCAGAAGATTTATTGGCTAAAGCCTTATGGCATAAAAAAATTAGGTATCGCAAAAATTATAAGCCTCTTCCAGGGTCACCTGACATAGCTATTACAAAACATAAAGTTGCTGTTTTTGTAGATGGAGAGTTTTGGCATGGATATAATTGGTCGGAACGCAAAGAAAAGATTAAATCAAATAAAGAGTATTGGGTTGAAAAAATTGAGGAAAATATTGCACGTGATAGAAGAAATGATATATTATTAGTTGAAAAAGGATGGATACCAATTCATTTTTGGGAGAAGGAAGTCATAAAAAATGTAAGCGAGTGCTGTAAAATAATTTTAGAAAAATGCAGACACTCTGATACTTTCTGAAAGATTCGAGATAAAATCATGAAATAATCAATGGTAATGGGCATAAGCAAACTCCATGAGTAATTTGGAGAAATCAACATCTACGGTCTAACTAAGTAAAATATATAAAGGTATTCTCAAGGCTGTTTTAATATTCATATAAGTAAAATAACTGCAGTTTATGTTTTGGTGTTTAGTGTTTGCCCCCCGCTTGCGCAAACCCATCCCGGCACGCCAAACCCTCCTTTTTCCTACGTTTTTTGGGCGATCTCCAGTTCAAATCTGGTATGCCTCTCTTATGAAAGCCTCAGAAACCTGATAATATAAGGGTTTTTGGGGTTTTTACTTTGTGTATTTGGTGTTTGCGCTTGTTTGCGTGGACATTTCTCGTTATTTTGAAGATGATTAATCTAGGATTGCCCTCATTTTTGATGCTGTTTCTTCCTGGGTAGAGGTAGTGGTGGGTCATATTGAGACTGGTGTGGCCCAGAAGCCTCTGGAGCTCGGTATCCTCCATTCTATTATGTACATGATTGATGCAGTGGAGAAGCGGAGCTTGTGGGAGGAGCGGTATTCTATGCCAAGTTCCTCACAGCATTTCTTTAAACGGTGGTTAAAGGTTACTGTTGCCAGGGGCTGGTCGTCACGGATGAAGATGTATTTCTTTGGCTTTCGGTGTTAATGGCATGTAAAGTTTCCCTTCGCTTGCATGGCCTTTTATGTCTTCAATGATTTCATTTTTCTCATCTACAAAGCGTTGGATATGTAGAAAATCGCCGAAATATTATCCCATCTTAATCCTTTTAATTCACCTATGTGCAGGATTAAGTATTAATCCTGCTTTATAGCCAGTGAGTAAAAATCATCTCCCAAGTGATTTATAATTTGCAGACTCTCTTCTTCGGTGTATAGGGAGATTCTGGTGTTTTCTGTCTTATAACTAAATTGCTTATAGTTAATGTCTCGAAGACAATTTCGTTCTATAACATCATTTTCCACTGCAAGGCACAGAATTCCATTCATAATACTTTTTAGGTCATTGGAGCGTTTTCTAGTGATCTGCCGGCCTTTTGTTATGTTTCTGAAATTAATAATCAGACCTTTTGCTGTCAGGTCCTTTAAGGGGCTCAAAGTGATATCCTGATCCTTCAGTAAAGAAATCCATATAAAGCGGTTTTCTTTAAGTGTCTTTTTACTTACGCTTGTCTCCTTTTCTATCCATTCCATCCAGGTTTCAAAATACGTTTTCATGGTGGTAGCATTATCCCTAAAGAAATGATCATATAGCTTATCAATTAATCCTTCCCAGCAGCAGCTGCTTATTGGCTTTCTTTTGATGAAAAGATACTTTCGTCCATCATCCGGTCTGGTTTTAATTTTTGATAAGTCACAGATCTTTTTTAGTTGTTTAAAAGCGAATACTAAGGTCTATTTTCCCTACCAATGATTCAATCCGGAAAGGAAATCACAAAGAAGTGTACACAACCGTCAAGAGATGGGGCAATAGCGTACAGCCAGACCATGATAATCTTTGCAGATCGTTTTGCTGCGTAAGGCTCTGAGAGTTGTCCCTCAAACTCCTGAGTTTTATCCTCAGGAGTTTGAGGAGAAATGGAAAACGGCAGACTCAAGGCCCGCCGCTTCCCCATATAAGCCACAGCAAGCGTTGGGACGCCCTCAGCGTTAACCCATTTGTGCTGCAGTTATGTTTTATTTTTGGAAGGTTATTCTAATTACACTAAAGTATGTCCATGCCCACTTTGAAAAAGTCTTTAATTAAAGCCGCTTTGCTTTAAAATAGTGCCCCAGTCTATCTGTGGCAATAATTGCATCACAAACTATTTCAGGTGTTAATGTTAATGGCATGTTCCCCATTGTATCATTAGGGCTGCATGCTAATTCTGCAACTTTCATTATTTCCTCTATTTTAATCTCATGAATTCCAAGATCCTCCAGAGTAGTTGGCAATCCGACATCTAAACAAAAATTTATCACTTCTTCAAATTCTTCCGGAGAAGCATTTTCAAGTACTAATTGAGTTAAGGTACCAAAAGCCACTTTCTCACCATGGTAACACTGATGTGTTTCATGTATAGCTGTAAATCCATTATGAATCGCATGGGCTGCTGCGATACCACAGCTTTCAAAACCAATACCTGAAAGATATGTATTTGCTTCAACAATGTTTTCCAGTGCTTTAGTGCATACTTTCGCTTGTGCAGAAACAAGAGCCTGAATACCGTTAGCAAGTAATGTATCATAACATAATCTGGCAATTGCCATAGAGGTGATGGTATAGTAGCCGCCAATAAAGTTAGGACTGTTTGACTGCTTACATGCACGGGCTTCAAAATAGGTTGCCAATGCATCTCCCATGCCAGATACAAGTAAACGTGCCGGAGCAGAACTAATTACTTCAGTATCGACCAAAACCATGTTTGGATTTTTAGGAAGAAAAAGATAATCTTCAAAAGCGCCGTCGTCTGTATAGATAACTGATAAAGCACTGCATGGAGCATCTGTTCCGGCAATAGTAGGAACGATTACTACAGGAGCTTCTGCGTAATAAGCAAGAGCTTTTGCTGTATCGTGGATCTTTCCTCCTCCAATACCAACAACTACATCACAACCAGATTCTTTATATACGTTCACTAAGCGGTCAATTTCATTACGAGAGCACTCACCTTGAAAGATTTCGAAAGATAATTTTGTATTATATTCTTTTGCACTCTTTTCGATAGGATCTTTAACACGTCCCTTACCAGATTCGCTTACTAAAATAAAGGGCGCCTTTCCTATATTTTGCAAATGTTTACATAGCTCACCTAATATCCCTCTGCCTTGAACGTAGCGTTCAGGGCTGCCAATTATATTAGCCATGTTAATTCCTCCTTAGATTGTTAGTTTGATAATTACATATCGATAAATATTTATCGATATAATATATTATATTTTTATTATACATAAATGTCAATCCAGATAAGTAATTATAGTTAATTTTTTGTCAAAGGATATTAGGGATCCAGGACTATCACCAGTTTTACAGATCGGTTATTATGCGTGATCCTCTGCCAGGATTGGTACAATAGCATTCTCTATATTTTGCTTCTTGCTATCCGGGGGATTTTTCTACTCCAAGCATCGCAAACGCTAATTTATTCTATTGGCAGCGTTTGCTTTACTTTTATTTTCAGTATTTTGTAAAACCAAGCGGAGGATAGCCGGGTGATACCGTCCACAATTTCTTCTTCTGATAAACTGCTGTATCCCATGAGAACCATATTATCCGAGTAGCTTTGCAGGTTCATCCAATAGTCGGATACCGGATAAACACCAACCCCCGCCCTTTGTGCTGACGCAATGAGTTCTTTTTCGTACATCCCATTGTGAACCTCCAGCAGAATGTGCAGGCCGGCATTTTTACCATGGATGTTTACCCTCCCTGCCATCTGACTTTGGATTGTGGAGATTAACATATCATGCTTTCTTTTATTGGATACAGTGGATTTGTTAAGCATCCGATTCCAATGTCCCTGCTGGATAAAGTGATACATGACTTTCTGATCCAGCCAAGGAATAGAACAATGATAACTTGAAAAGTTAGCATGGTATTGCTTCAACAATTCCTCAGGCAAAACGAGAAAACCCATTCTTAGTCCGGGTGCAAGTACTTTGGAAAAGGTATTGACATAAATCACACGTTCATTCTTGTCGAGGGAATGGATAGAGGGGATTGGTCTGCTGTTATAACGAAGCTCACTGTCATAATCGTCCTCGATAATATAAGCGTGATTCTGCTCCGCCCATTCTAACAGCTTAAGCCGTTTGTTGATTGACATGACAATACCTGTTGGAAACTGATGGGAGGGCGTGGTGTAGACTAGCTTTGTACAGGAAGCCGAGAGTTTCATTAAATCAATGCCATCATCCTGTAATCCAATAGGCATCACACCATAACCATGATTGATGAAGGTTTCTCTTGCACTGTCATAGCAGGGGTCCTCCACAGCGACAATGTTGGTTTCCTGCATGAGCAACTGGCAGACTAAACTCAGGGCTGACATAGCTCCGGAGCAAAGAATAATTTGTTCCGGACGGCAAACAACCCCTCTGGAGTTGGTGAGATATTTCATAATCTGTACCCGAAGTGCTGAATCTCCCTTTTTCTCATGATAATCAGCGATATTCCCAATTTCATCGGATAGCAATACCTGATTCAGCAGTTTACGCCAGATACGAAGGGGGAAATTCTCAATACCAAGTCTGCAGTATTTGAAATCATACTGTATGGTATATGTTTCTTCTGATTCTTGTGTAATGGGCTTTTCAAAGTCAGTTTGTTTTATATGGGACGGAGCAAGGTTGTTTATCGCTATCTTCTGTACCTTATAGCCGCTGCCAATCTTGCTTTGAACATAACCTTCGGAACAAAGCTGCTGATATGCACTGTCAACTGTATTTTTTGCAACTATGAGTGTACTGGCCAATGTTCTGATAGGTGGGAGAAGGCTTCCCTCGCATAACTCTCCGGATATAATCTTGTCCCTTAGTTGATGATAAATTTGCATATATAGCGGTTCATCTGAATGCCTGTCTATGATTAACATATGCTCTCTCCTTAATTGTACCTATTAAAGATTTGATAATTGTCGCTTTTGATAGATACAATTATACGTTATACTTGATAAGAAATAAAGTATCTTATTATGGAGGAATAAATCATGCAACACAGAATGAAAACACATATGATGACCAAGGACAAGATGGAGGATTTGCTGAATCGGACTGCAACGTGTAGTCTTGCTATGCTAAATGAGGAAGGTACACCGTATGTCATACCAATGCACCATGTCTATCACAATGGCTTTATTTATATGCACGGCTTACCCAAGGGTAAAAAAATCAACAACATCAAAGCAGACCCTCATGTGAGTATCACCGCTTATGAAATGCAAGACTTACTCCTTGACCCGGACGGCAAGGCTTGCGATACCAACACAAAATACGAAAGTGTGATACTTTCTGGTATGGCTACCTTGGTGGATGATATTGACCTGAAAAGGGA
>Ga0213824_1000525_pt1 | contig 28079 bp, 23 predicted proteins | sample MC6MC0906MG_FD_179892 | JGI IMG/M metagenome (GOLD analysis project Ga0213824, IMG submission 179892) | Enriched soil aggregate microbial communities from Iowa State University, Ames, United States - MC6-MC0906-MG | ecosystem: Environmental > Terrestrial > Soil > Unclassified | place: USA: Iowa...
CATACCGAACACGGAAGTTAAGCTCTCTAGCGCCGATGGTAGTTGGGACCTTGTCCCTGTGAGAGTAGGACGTCGCCAAGCAACTAAAACACGAGTCATTTGACTCGTGTTTTTTCGTGTTTTCTTTTATAATTCATAGTAATTTAAAAAATCTTTACTTAAAGAATCGTCCTTTTGATTAAAGACCATGAAATGTGGCTAGGATAGTGAATAAGCAAAAGAGTTGCAAATTTTTTTAATACGTATATAATTAAAGTCAAAGATAGTCAAAGTCAATAAAGGTGGCGGATAAATGAGAAATATATCTGATATCATTGAGAAATATCTAAAGCAAGTTATTGACTTAAGTAATAATAATGTGATTGAAATCAAGAGGAATGAGATCGCGGATCGATTCGATTGTGTTCCGTCTCAAATCAACTATGTAATCAATACCCGTTTTACGTTAGAAAGAGGATTCGTAGTAGAAAGTAAACGAGGTGGAGGAGGTTACATTCGCATTATAAAAGTCAAACTGCATGACGATATAGACATTATTGATCAAATGCTTCATATGATTGATCATAGCGTTGCACAAGGAAATGCAGAAAGTATGGTTATACGTTTAATAGAAGAGGGCATCATAACAAATCGTGAAGCTAAACTTATGTTAAGTGTACTAGATCGTTCTGTATTATTAATGGATGTTCCTTCTCGAGATGAACTTAGGGCTCGAATATTATGCGCAATGTTAAGAACACTGAAATATAAATAAATATAACTTTTGTAAAAAATGATAACTAAGATAATGCAGTTTAATATTGTAGAGATTTTGAAAGGTAACATGTGCTTTTATTAAATGGATTAAGGCAAGAGAACAATCTAGTAATGTATGAAAAGTATCATGAGATAGATCGTTCCTGTTGTAAAGGTGGGGATAGCGATGACTTGTCAAAATTGTAATATAAGACCAGCAACTTTACATTATACAAAAGTAATCAACGAGAAAAAGGCGGAAGTTCATCTTTGTGAGCAATGTGCAGAACAAAGTGGCTATACGTCTTTCTTTCAATCACAGCAGTCTAATTTTTCATTCAATGAACTATTAGCTGGATTATTACATGGTGAATCAGCAATGTTTGAAGAAGGACAAAATACATTTTCAAATACAAATATATTAAGATGTCCAGATTGTAAGATGACATATGAACAATTTACAAAAGTGGGACGCTTTGGTTGTGCTTCTTGTTACGATACATTTAAAGAGCATTTAAAACCATTATTAAAACGTCTACACGGTGGACATACAGATCATTGTGGAAAAATTCCAGAGCGTATAGAAGGAAATATCCACTTAAAGAAAGAATTAGATGAACTAAAACTCACTCTGAAGCAATCTGTACAAAAAGAGGAGTTTGAGAAAGCAGCTGAAATACGAGATGAAATTCGAAGTCTTGAAAATCAGCTTAGTGAGCATAGAGAGGGGGAGTAGTTCTATGTCACTGGACAGAATTATGAACGAAGCAATTAGTCCGTGGATGAAGGGAGATGGCCCTGATTCTGATATTGTTTTAAGTAGTCGAATTCGTTTGGCTCGTAATTTTAAAAAATATCAATTCTCTACTATGCAAAACGAGAAAGAAGCTAAACAGATTCATGAATTATTTAAGAAGAAGTTTGTAAATAAACCGGTAGAACCTTTTGGGAAGTTTGAACTATTAAAAATGAATGAATTAAATCCTCTTCAAAGGAGAGTTTTAGTTGAGAAACATTTAATTAGTCCAAATCTTGCAGGAACAGAATACGGAGCATGTTTACTATCAGAAAGTGAACATATTAGTGTCATGCTTAATGAAGAGGATCACGTTAGAATTCAGTGCTTATTCTCAGGGTTACAGTTATCAAAGGCGCTTCAAAGTGCCAATCAAATAGATAATTGGATAGAGGAAGAGGTTGAATACGCTTTTGATGAATCACTTGGATATATTACGAGTTGTCCTACTAACGTTGGTACAGGATTAAGGGCCTCTGTAATGATTCATTTACCGGGACTGGTTTTAACGAAAAGGATTAACCGTATTATACAAGTAATTCAAAAATTAGGGTTAGTAGTAAGAGGAATATACGGTGAAGGTAGCGAAGCGTTAGGTAATATATTTCAAGTGTCCAATCAAATGACACTAGGTAAAGCAGAAGAAGATATTATTGCAGATTTAAAGAGTGTCATTCAACAAATTATACAACAAGAAAAAATAGCTAGAGAATTAATCGTACAAAATTCGAGCATTGAGCTTGAAGATAAAGTATATCGTTCTTACGGTATACTCTCCAATAGTCGTTTAATCCAATCTGCGGAAGCGGCTACTTGTTTATCAGATGTACGACTTGGTATTGACCTAGGATATATAAAAGGGATATCAAGAAATATTTTGACTGAGTTAATGGTTCTTACTCAGCCCGGCATTTTGCAGCAATATGCCGGAGGGCCTTTAGGACCAGAAGAAAGAGATTATCGAAGAGCAACCTTAATCCGTGAGCGATTACGTATTGAACAAAACTAAGCGCAAGTAGGAGGCGATTTCTATGATGTTTGGAAGATTTACAGAACGAGCACAGAAAGTATTAGCTTTATCTCAAGAGGAAGCAATTCGCATTGGGCATAATAATATTGGTACAGAACATATTTTACTTGGGCTTGTACGCGAAGGCGAAGGGATTGCAGCAAAAGCGTTAATTGCTCTTGGATTAAGTCCAGAGAAAGTTCAAAAAGAGGTAGAAGCATTAATTGGGCGTGGAACAGAAGCTTCACAAACAGTACATTACACACCTCGTGCTAAAAAGGTTATTGAGTTGTCTATGGATGAAGCGCGTAAGTTAGGCCATTCCTACGTTGGAACAGAACATGTTTTACTTGGTTTAATCCGTGAAGGTGAAGGGGTAGCGGCACGTGTTTTAAACAATTTAGGTGTAAGTCTAAACAAGGCAAGACAACAAGTACTGCAACTTCTTGGAAGTAACGAAGCTAGTTCAGGTCACCAAGGCGGTTCGTCAACAAATGCAAATACACCGACGCTTGATAGTTTAGCGCGTGATTTAACAGTTGTGGCACGTGAAAATCGTTTAGATCCTGTTATTGGACGTAGTAAAGAAATTCAACGTGTAATTGAAGTGTTAAGCCGTAGAACAAAAAACAATCCAGTATTAATTGGAGAACCTGGTGTAGGTAAGACAGCAATTGCAGAAGGATTAGCACAGCAAATTGTAAATAATGAAGTTCCTGAAACTTTAAGAGATAAGCGTGTTATGACATTAGATATGGGGACAGTTGTAGCTGGAACGAAATATCGTGGTGAATTTGAAGACCGTTTAAAGAAAGTGATGGATGAAATTCGTCAAGCAGGCAATATTATTCTATTTATTGATGAGCTTCATACATTAATTGGCGCAGGTGGAGCAGAAGGTGCAATTGATGCATCAAACATTTTAAAACCATCTCTAGCTCGTGGTGAATTGCAATGTATTGGGGCAACAACTTTAGATGAATATCGTAAATATATTGAAAAAGACGCAGCTTTAGAGAGACGTTTCCAGCCAATTCATGTTGATGAGCCGAGTTTAGAGGAATCAATTCAAATTTTGAAAGGTTTACGTGATCGTTACGAGGCGCATCACCGTGTATCTATTACAGATGATGCAATCGATGCGGCTGTAAAGCTTTCAGATCGTTATATTACAGATCGTTTCTTGCCTGATAAAGCAATTGATTTAATTGATGAGGCTGCATCAAAAGTACGTTTACGTTCTTACACAACACCACCGAACTTAAAAGAGCTTGAAGTGAAGCTTGAGGAAATTAGAAAAGAAAAAGATGCAGCTGTACAAAGTCAAGAATTTGAAAAAGCTGCTTCCTTACGTGATATGGAACAACGTTTACGTGAAAAGTTAGAAGATACAAAACGCCAGTGGAAAGAGCAACAAGGAAAAGAAAATTCAGAAGTAACAGTAGAAGACATTGCAAATGTCGTTTCCACATGGACACGTATCCCAGTTTCTAAACTTGCACAAACAGAGACAGATAAATTATTAAACTTAGAATCAATTTTACATGATCGTTTAATTGGTCAAGATGAAGCAGTCGTAGCTGTGGCAAAAGCTGTTCGTCGTGCAAGAGCGGGATTAAAAGATCCGAAGCGCCCAATTGGTTCATTTATTTTCTTAGGACCAACAGGTGTAGGTAAAACGGAACTTGCAAGAGCATTAGCAGAATCTATGTTCGGTGATGAGGATGCGATGATTCGTATCGATATGTCTGAGTACATGGAGAAGCATTCTACTTCTCGTTTAGTTGGATCTCCTCCAGGATATGTTGGATATGAAGAAGGTGGACAATTAACAGAGAAAGTTCGTCGTAAGCCATATTCGGTTGTCCTATTAGATGAGGTAGAGAAAGCTCATCCTGATGTGTTTAATATTTTACTACAAGTATTAGAAGATGGTCGTTTAACGGATTCTAAAGGGCGTACAGTTGATTTCCGTAATACAATTGTTATCATGACGTCTAACGTCGGTGCAGAGGCGTTAAAACGTAATAAACATCTTGGCTTTAATGTACAAGATGAGAGCCGCGATTATTCAGATATGAAAGGTAAAGTAATGGATGAACTGAAAAAGGCATTCCGTCCAGAATTCTTAAACCGTATTGATGAAATTATCGTGTTCCATATGCTTGAGAAAAAACATATTCAAGAGATTGTAACACTTATGGTTAATCAGTTAGTGAAGCGCTTAAAAGAACAAGAGATTGAATTACACCTAACAGAAGGAGCGATTGCAGCGATTGCTGATAAAGGATTTGATCGTGAGTACGGTGCTCGTCCACTTCGTAGGGCAATTCAGAAGCATGTGGAAGATAGACTGTCAGAAGAACTGTTAAAAGGCGCTATTGAGAAAGGACAAAAAGTTATCTTTGATGTAGAAGGAGAATCATTTGTCATTCATAGTGCGGAAAAGGTAAAATAAGTATAGACAAACAAAGAGGGCTACGCGATAGCCCTCTTTCTTGTACGAGAAGGATAAACGTTTATAGATGAAAGTGAAGTGAACTATAAAAAGATATGGCTAAAAAGAAAACAAAGTTTACATGTCAAGAATGTGGTTATCAGTCACCAAAATATATGGGGAAATGTCCTGGATGTGGTCAATGGAATACGCTTGTTGAAGAGATGGAACCGGTTGTATCATCAAGACGCCTTAATTATGCCAATGCAATCCAATCAGAAGTAACAAAACCAAGACGCCTAACAGAAGTAGAAACAAAGTCAGAGGCGCGTATTGAAACGAAATTCCAAGAGTTTAACCGTGTACTTGGTGGTGGGATTGTAGATGGGTCCTTAGTACTTATTGGTGGAGACCCTGGGATTGGAAAATCAACATTGCTATTACAGATTTCATCGCAATTAGCAGATTCTTCATATGATGTACTATATATATCGGGTGAGGAGTCGGCAAAGCAGATTAAACTTCGTGCAGATCGCTTGCATGTAAAGGGTAGTAACCTATTTGTTGTAGCAGAGACTGATTTACAGCGAATTGCATCGCACATTGAAGAGATGAATCCAGCTTTTGTTGTTATTGACTCTATTCAAACGATACATTTACCTGAAGTGACGTCAGCTCCTGGAAGTGTAGCACAAGTACGTGAATGTACAGCAGAATTAATGAAGCTTGCAAAGACGAAAGGGATTCCTATTTTTATCGTCGGGCATGTGACAAAAGAAGGTGCGATTGCAGGACCACGTATGTTAGAACATATGGTCGATGCAGTTCTTTATTTTGAAGGAGACCGCCATCATACATATCGTATTTTGCGAGCTGTGAAGAACCGTTTTGGTTCTACGAATGAAATGGGTATCTTTGAAATGAAGGAACTCGGTCTTGCGGAAGTCTTAAACCCCTCTGAAATTTTCCTTGAGGAAAGGCCGGTTGGAGTCGCAGGGTCCACAGTAGTTGCTTCAATGGAAGGAACGAGACCAGTTTTAGTAGAAATACAAGCATTAATCTCCCCTACTAGTTTTGGAAATCCACGAAGAATGGCGACGGGAATTGATCATAACCGCGTTTCGCTTATTATGGCGGTGCTAGAAAAAAGAACCGGTTTATTGTTGCAAAATCAAGACGCGTATTTAAAAGTCGCGGGTGGTTTGAAATTAGATGAACCAGCAATCGATTTAGCCGTTGCATTAAGTATTGCTTCAAGTTTCAGAGATAAACCTACTGCACCAACCGATGCGGTAATAGGAGAAGTAGGCCTAACTGGAGAAATAAGAAGAGTATCAAGAATTGAACAACGTGTACAAGAAGCAGCGAAATTAGGATTTCAACGTGCTATTATTCCTAGAAAAAATTTGGGAGGATGGACAATTCCAGATGGGATTGAGGTAGTGGGTGTTTCTAATTTAGGAGAAGCGCTTCGTTTGACATTAGGAGGCTAGGCTATGGAGGAAAACAAGCAACGTGTCAAAAGTATGATTAACATTCTACAGCTCGTTGCCCCAGGAACACCACTACGCGAAGGGATAGATAACGTACTTCGTGCGCAAACTGGAGGGCTAATTGTTCTTGGGTATAATGAGCAGATTAAAAGTATTGTTGATGGAGGATTTCACATTAATTGTGCATTCTCACCGGCTAGTTTATATGAATTAGCAAAAATGGATGGGGCACTTATTTTAAATGAAACTGGGAGCAAAATTTTAATTGCAAATGCACAATTAGTTCCAGATCCATCCATTGATTCTATTGAAACAGGTATGCGTCATCGAACGGCAGAGCGTGTAGCAAAGCAGACGGCTAGCCTTGTTGTGGCTATTTCACAAAGACGTAACGTAATTACACTATATCAAGGGAACTTACGTTATACACTAAAAGATATAGGTGTAATTTTAACAAAGGCAAATCAAGCTATTCAAACGTTAGAAAAATATAAAGCTGTATGGAATGATGGGATTACGAATTTGGGCATTCTAGAATTTGAAGAGGTCGTTACAATGTCCGAGGTAGTTCATGTTTTACATAGTGTTGAAATGGTACTGCGTATTAAAAATGAAATATTGAGCTATATTCATGAGTTGGGAACAGAAGGAAGATTAATTCGTTTACAACTCACAGAATTACTAGCTGATTTAGAAGCAGAGGCGGCGTTATTGATTAAGGATTACTATCAAGAGAAAACGCAAGATCACCATCAAATTTTGAAGAAGTTACAAGATCTTGCAAATACACAACTTCTAGAAGATAGCGATTTAGTTAAGTTGCTTGGTTATCCAGGACAAATGAGCTTAGAGGAAAGTGTGACACCGAGAGGATACCGAATCGCAAGCAAAATTTCTCGCGTTCCACCACTTATCATTGAAAATTTAATTAATCGCTTTAAAACGTTGCAAGGTGTTTGTCGCGCAACTATTAATGAATTGGATGATGTGGAAGGAATTGGAGAAGTTAGAGCGAAGAAAATACGAGAAGGCCTAAAAAGAATTCAAGAGCATCTCTATATGAGTAGACACAATTAAGAATATTACATTGATTCCATAATATAACGACACTAGAACATTTTTGGTATATGATATGGTATATTGGTAAATAAAACTATTTACAAAAAAACACGTCCGCTTTTGCATTCGGCGTTTTGATTAGCAAAACAATGGTTAATAATGAGTAGGAGGTGGTTGGATGTTAAAACGGATCGTACAGCTCTTCTTTTTAGTGATCGGGGGAGCGTTAGGGATTTTCTTAATCCCAAAAGTTATTAATGTATTGGACATAGGTGCTGTTCCATGGCTTGAAGGATCGTACGTTCGGGCAGTTATTGGTGCAATTATTTTATTTTTAACAACATTTTGGCTTGTAGATTATATCGTTCAACTTATTAAGCATATTGAAGAGGCCCTTGTAAAGGCGCCAGTAGCAGATGTTTTATTTGGTACATTAGGGTTGATCTCTGGTCTTATTGTTGCATATTTAATTTTAATACCAATTCGTGAATTTACAATCCCAGTCATTAGTACAGTATTGCAAGTGTTCTTTACCCTTTTACTTGGATATTTAGGGTTCCAAGTAGGGTTTAAAAAGAGAAATGAATTGCTAGGATTATTTACATTACCGCAACGTGGTGGTAAGAAAAAGAACAATAGTGAGACTGAAGAGGCCGAGGGAGAAGTAGAGAAGTCTACAGCTCACTGGAAGATTCTCGATACGAGTGTAATTATTGATGGACGTATTGCTGATATTTGCCAAACAAAGTTTTTAGAAGGAACAATTGTGATTCCACAATTCGTATTAGAAGAGCTTCAGCATATTGCCGATTCTTCCGATGCGTTAAAGCGTAATCGTGGTCGCAGAGGGTTAGACATTTTAAATCGTATTCAAAAAGAGATGCCAATTCCGGTAGAAATTTATGAAGGCGATTTCGAGGATATCCAAGAGGTGGATAGCAAGCTTGTAAAGCTAGCGAAAATCACCGGTGGAACTGTTGTAACAAATGATTTCAACTTAAATAAAGTTTCTGAATTACAAGGGGTAACAGTGTTAAATATTAACGATTTAGCAAATGCAATTAAACCAGTTGTACTCCCTGGCGAAGAACTAAGTGTTTATGTTGTGAAAGATGGTAAAGAACAAAATCAAGGTGTTGCATATTTAGATGATGGCACGATGATTGTAGTAGAAGACGGTAGAGAATATGTCGGTTCACAACTCAATGTACTTGTTACAAGTGTATTGCAAACATCGGCTGGTCGTATGATATTCGCAAAACGTAAATTATTAGAAAAAGCATTATAAGTAGAGGATTTTTAATATGTATACATTAATTATTCCAGCAGCGGGTCAAGGAAAACGGATGGGTGCTGGCAAAAATAAGTTGTTCTTACTTATAAATGAAGTACCGATTATTGTGCATACATTACGTGCTTTTGAAAAAAATACAGCATGTGAAAGTATTATTATGGCAATTAATGAAGAGGAACGTCCTTATTTTGAGGAGTTAATGCAGAAGTACCCAGTTGGAAAACAGGTGCAATTTATTCAGGGCGGAGCTGAAAGACAAGATAGCGTATATAATGCACTGCATCATGTGAGCGGAGTTGAGTATGTCCTCGTGCACGATGGTGCGCGCCCGTTCGTAACGAATAAAATGATTCAAGATGTATTAACTGCAGCAGAAAAATATGGTGCTTCCATTTGTGCAGTGCCAGTGAAGGATACAGTTAAGAAAGTAGAACAGAGTGTTGTTGTTGAAACGGTAGAACGTTCTCAGCTTAAAGCAGTTCAAACACCGCAAGGGTTCTCTGTTCCTCTGTTATTAGAAGCTCATAGAAGTGCAAAGCAGAGTTGTTTCCTTGGTACAGATGATGCAAGTCTCGTAGAACGTATCGGGAAGCCAGTAGGCGTAGTAGAGGGGAGTTACTATAATATTAAAGTGACGACTCCGGAAGATTTGTTAATTGCTGAAAGTTTCCTTCATGTTCAGAAGAAATAGCAGTGATGGCATTATAGTAAAGAAAAGCTCGGCAACGGCCGGGCTTTTCTTTATAGGGATAGCGATATAATATAGAATCATAAAGCTCAGTAGTTTAGCTTGAGGAGGGTGCAAAGAATGTTTCGAATTGGACAAGGTTTTGATGTACATGAATTTGCGGAAGGTAGACCATTAATTATCGGCGGAATTACAATTCCTCATGAGAAAGGATTAATCGGTCACTCGGATGCGGATGTATTGTTACATACGATTGCTGACGCGTGTTTAGGAGCAATTGCAGCAGGAGATATTGGAAAGCATTTTCCTGATACGGATCCTGCCTTTAAAGATGCAGATTCAGCTATATTGTTACAGAAAGTTTGGGAATTTGTGCGTGAACAAGGTTACGAGCTAGGGAATCTAGATTGTACAATTATTGCCCAAAAGCCAAAAATGGCACCGCATATTGAAAGCATGCGCAAACGTATTAGTGAAATATTAGAAACGTCTGTTGATAATATTAATGTAAAGGCAACAACAACGGAAAAATTAGGATTTACAGGTAGAGAAGAAGGGATTGCTTCTCAAGCAGTCGTATTATTGCAGAAAAAATAATGGTTTTTAATTCGTAAGATGGATAATCACATTTTTTTGTTGTACAATTATAAAATGTGTAGACATTAAGAATGGAAGGTGTACCAATTATGGAAAAGCAAGTGAGAGTGCGCTATGCGCCAAGTCCAACAGGACACTTACATATCGGAAATGCGCGTACGGCATTATTTAATTATTTATTTGCTCGTCATCAAGATGGTAAGTTTATTATTCGTATTGAAGATACTGATGTAAAACGTAATGTTGCTGGTGGAGAAGAAAGCCAATTAAAATACTTGAAATGGCTCGGTATGGACTGGGATGAAGGTGTTGATGTTGGTGGTGAATTTGGACCATATCGTCAAACAGAACGTTTAGATATTTATAAAAAATTATATGTAGATTTATTAGAGCGTGGTTTAGCTTACAAATGTTATATGACAGAAGAAGAGCTAGAAGCAGAGCGTGAAGGTCAAATTGCTCGTGGTGAAACACCGCGTTATGCTGGAAATCACCGTGATTTAACTGAGGAGCAAATGAAAGGATTTGAGGCTGAAGGCCGCATTCCAAGTATTCGTTTCCGTGTACCTGCTGATCGCGACTACACGTTTAAAGATATCGTAAAAGACGAAGTGGCATTCCATTCAAATGATTTTGGCGATTTCGTTATCGTGAAAAAAGATGGTATTCCAACTTATAACTTTGCGGTAGCAGTAGATGATCACTTAATGGAAATTACACACGTACTTCGTGGTGATGATCATATTTCAAACACGCCAAAACAAATGATGATTTACGAAGCTTTCGGTTGGGATATCCCGAGGTTCGGTCATATGACTTTAATTGTAAATGAAAGCCGTAAAAAATTAAGTAAGCGTGATGAATCTATTATTCAATTTATTGAGCAATATAAAGAGCTTGGATATCTTCCAGAAGCAATCTTTAACTTTATTGCACTACTAGGTTGGTCGCCGGTAGGAGAAGATGAAATCTTCTCTCAAGATGAGTTTATCAAAATGTTTGATGCAGCTCGTTTATCGAAATCACCTGCATTGTTTGATTCTCAAAAACTAAAATGGATGAACAACCAATATATGAAAAAGCAAGAATTAGATACGGTTGTTGAACTAAGCTTACCGCATTTAGTGAAGGCTGGTCGCGTAGGTGAAAACTTAAGCGAACAAGAACAAGCTTGGGTTCGCGATGTAATTGCTTTATATCATGACCAAATGAGCTTTGGAGCTGAAATTGTAGAGCTTTCTGAAATGTTCTTTAAAGATCATGTTGATCATGAAGAAGAAGGACAAGAAGTATTGAAAGGCGAACAAGTACCTGAAGTGCTTCGTGCATTTGCTGGTCAACTAGAAGCTCTAGAAGCGCTGGAGCCAGCAGCAGTTAAAGCTTCTATTAAAGCAGTTCAAAAGGAAACAGGACATAAAGGTAAAAACTTATTTATGCCAATTCGTGTTGCTACTACTGGACAAACGCATGGTCCAGAACTTCCTAATGCGATTGCTCTTCTTGGAAAAGAAAAAGTTTTAAATCGTATTCAAAAAGTAATTGGTTAACATTTTCTAGATTTAGAAATATAATAAGTATACTTAAAACCTAATAAGGAAAAGCGACGAGAAGGAGAAGTAGAAAATCAGGCTTTTTACAGAGAGAACCACCTTTAGGCTGGAAGTGGTTTATAAGCGGATTTTTGAAATGCCCCTTCGAGTCTTCTGTTGAACAGCGAATTATTTCGTAGAACGTCTTAGGGCGGAAAGTAAACAGAAGCGGTGTAAACCGTTATCATGGATGAGTTTGAGGCTTTCTTTAGCCTAAACAGAGTGGAACCGCGCTTAAAAGGCGTCTCTGTCGATATGACAGAGGCGTCTTTTTTTTATACCAAAATAGGTTATGAGTATAAGTTTTATCTCCTTGTATAAAGATTTAGGGGGAAGTGGGGAGTTAAGGGATTTAGTTCATTCGAAAAAAGCAGCCCATAAAGGGGAGGGAACATCGATGTTTAAGAGGCTTCGGGAAGATATTGGAGTCGTTTTTGAACAGGATCCAGCGGCAAGAAGTTATTTCGAAGTCATTTTAACTTACTCTGGATTACATGCAGTTTGGTCCCATCGAATTGCACATGCTTTTTATAAAAGGAATTTTTTCTTTATTGCACGCTGGATTTCACAAGTAAGTCGTTTTTTTACTGGCATTGAGATTCATCCGGGAGCAACTATTGGTCGTCGTTTTTTCATTGATCATGGAATGGGAGTTGTGATTGGAGAAACGTGTGAAATTGGTGATAATGTAACAATTTATCAGGGTGTTACATTAGGTGGTACCGGTAAAGAAAAAGGAAAGAGGCATCCTACAATTCAGGATAATGTATTAATTGCAACAGGTGCTAAAGTACTAGGCTCGATTACGGTTGGAGAGAATTCTAAAATTGGAGCAGGATCTGTCGTATTAAAAGAAGTCCCTGCGCATTCTACAGTTGTAGGCATACCTGGTCGAGTCGTTATTCAAAATGGAGTAAAGATTGGTCAAGAATTAAATCATTCTGATCTTCCGGACCCAATTTTTGATAAATTAAAGGTTATGGAAGCAGAACTTGATAAATTAAGAAAGCAACTCGAAGTAAAGGTAGAAAGGAAGGATAAAAATGACTATTCACATTTATAATACGTTAACGCGTCAAAAAGAAGAGTTTATTCCACTAGAAGAAAATAAGGTAAAGATGTATGTGTGCGGACCTACAGTTTATAACTACATTCACATTGGGAATGCAAGACCACCTATGGTATTTGATACGGTACGCCGTTACTTAGAATATAAAGGATATAATGTGCAGTATGTATCTAACTTTACTGACGTGGATGATAAATTAATTAGAGCTGCAAATGAATTAGGCGAAGATGTACCAACAATTGCAGATCGTTTTGTTGAAGCTTATTTTGAAGATGTAACGGCACTGGGTTGCAAACATGCGACGGTTCATCCGCGTGTAACGGAAAATATGGATATCATTATTGAATTTATTCAAGAACTTGTGAATAAAGGGTATGCATATGAATCAGAAGGTGATGTGTACTTTAGAACGAAAGAATTCGAGGGTTACGGTAAATTATCGCATCAACCAATCGCAGACTTACGTCACGGTGCACGTATTGAAGTAGGAGAAAAGAAACAAGATCCTCTTGACTTTGCTTTATGGAAGGCTGCGAAAGAAGGAGAAATCTTCTGGGAAAGCCCATGGGGGAAAGGACGCCCAGGATGGCATATTGAATGCTCAGCGATGGCGCGTAAATATTTGGGGGATACAATTGATATTCATGCTGGTGGTCAAGACTTGGCATTTCCTCATCATGAAAATGAAATCGCGCAGTCTGAAGCGTTGACTGGAAAAACATTTGCACGTTACTGGATGCATAATGGATATATTAATATTGATAATGAGAAAATGTCTAAGTCACTTGGAAACTTCATTTTAGTTCACGATATCATTAAGCAATATGATCCGCAGTTAATTAGATTCTTTATGTTATCAGTACATTACCGTCACCCAATTAACTTTAGTGAAGAGTTATTACAAAGTACGAATAATGGGCTAGAAAGAATTAAAACAGCTTATGGTAATTTAAAGCATCGTATGGAAAGTAGTACAGATTTAACAGATCATAATGAGAAATGGTTAGCTGAAATGGAAAAATTCCAGGCTGCATTTGAAGAAGCAATGGATGATGATTTCAATACAGCTAATGCGATTACTGAATTATATAATGTAGCAAATCACGCAAATCAATACTTATTAGAAGAACATACTTCTAAAGTTGTAATTGGAGCATATGTGAAACAACTTGAAACGTTATTTGATATTTTAGGATTAGAATTAGCGCAAGAAGAATTACTTGATGAAGAAATTGAGGCGCTTATCCAAAAGCGTATTGAAGCTCGTAAAAATCGTGATTTCGCATTATCCGATCAAATTCGCGATGATTTAAAAGACCGTAATATTATTTTAGAAGATACCGCTCAAGGTACAAGATGGAAAAGAGGATAAAAATGATTGATGCAAAGCAATTAAACAGCTTAGCGTTAGCATATATGGGTGATGCGGTATACGAACAATATATCCGCTATCACCTTCTTCAAAAAGGAACAGTTCGCCCTAATCAATTACATCGCTTAGGGACGAGCTTTGTTTCGGCAAAAGCACAGGCGAAAGTTGTTTATCATTTATTAGAGACGGCATTTTTGACAGAGGAAGAAGAGGCAGTACTAAGAAGAGGGCGCAATGCGAATTCGGGTACTGTTCCGAAGAATACGGATGTACAAACATACCGATATAGTACAGCGTTGGAAGCTCTAATCGGTTATCATCACTTATTAAATAATCGTGAAAGATTAGACGAAATTGTATATAAGGCAATTGCTGTTTTAGAAGAAAAGGAAGGGAGCACATCATCATGAGTAGTGAATATATTATCGGACGTAACCCTGTAATTGAAGCGTTACGATCAGGGAGAGATATTAATAAAATTTGGATCGCAGAAGGTGCTGCCAAAGGGCAAGTACAGATTGTACTGGCATTAGCGAAAGAAAATAAGGTTATTTTGCAACATGCACCGAAGAAGAAATTAGATCAATTAGTTGAGGGAAATCATCAAGGTGTAATTGCTCAAGTAGCTGCATATCAATATGCTGAGCTAGAAGATTTGTTTAAAGTAGCAGAAAAACGTAATGAAGATCCGTTCTTCTTAATTTTAGATGAAATTGAAGATCCACATAATTTAGGTTCTATTATGCGTACAGCTGATGCGACGGGAGCTCATGGAATTATTATTCCGAAAAGAAGAGCAGTAGGACTTACAGCGTCAGTTGCGAAAGCATCGACTGGGGCAATTGAATATATCCCTGTTGCGCGTGTAACAAATTTATCTCGTACAATTGATGAATTAAAAGAACGTGGACTTTGGATTGCTGGTACAGATGCCAAAGGGAAAACAGATTACCGTAATTTAGATGGTAAAATGCCAATCGGATTAGTAATCGGTAGTGAAGGAAAAGGTATGAGTCGTATTATTGGTGAAAAATGTGATTTCTTAATTACTTTACCAATGGTTGGTAAAGTTACATCCTTAAATGCTTCAGTAGCCGCAAGTTTGTTAATGTATGAGGTATATCGTAAACGTCACGAAATTGGTAAATAAAAAATGAACGATATTTTAATCGTTGACGGTTACAACATTATCGGGGCTTGGGGAGATTTGAAGGAACTACGGGATGTAGATTTGCAATCATCAAGAGACGCGCTTATTGATAAGATGGCGGATTATCAAGGTTATACAGGAACGAAAGTAATGATAGTCTTTGATGCCTATACAGTCCATGGTATTGAAAAAAAAATGAAACAATCGCGGGTAGAAGTAATATTCACGCGTAAGAATCAAACTGCGGACGAAAAGATAGAGAAACTGGCAATCGAGCTTAGAAATATTAATACACAAATATATGTTGCGACTTCTGATTATACGGAACAATGGGTTATATTTGCGCAAGGTGCCCTTCGGAAATCTGCGCGTGAATTAGAGTTAGAAGTACAAGCGATGGAGCAACAAGTAAGAAGACGTACGAAAGACACGAAAGAAAAGCAACCAGCCATGCGAAAGATATTTAGTCAGGATATTACAGAAAAGTTAGAAAAATTAAGAAGAGGAGAGCGTTGAAGCATTGACGCTCTTTATCTTTTTACTGTATAATATTGCTAAATAAATAGCGGTCGGAGGGATCAAGGTGGAAGCAGGCTTCGTAAGTGTAGGCGACGTTACATTTCGTGATTTAGAGGATGAGGCAATCGTTGAGTTAGTTCGAAAAGGTAATACTGACGCTCTAGAATATTTAATACACAAATATAAGAACTTTGTTCGCGCGAAATCAAGATCTTATTTCTTAGTGGGTGCCGATCGAGAAGATATTGTTCAAGAAGGTATGATTGGATTGTTTAAAGCTATTCGTGATTATAAAGAGGACAAGCTGTCTTCATTCAAAGCATTTGCCGAACTGTGTATCACTCGACAAATTATTACCGCTATTAAAACAGCAACAAGGCAAAAACATATTCCATTAAATTCGTATGTGTCTTTAGATAAGCCGATTTACGATGAGGAATCTGATCGAACACTATTAGATGTTATTTCGGAAGCGAAAGTAACTGATCCTGAAGAAATGATTATAAGTCAGGAAGAATATACCGACATAGAATCAAAAATATCTGAATTATTAAGCGATTTAGAAAGAAAAGTACTCTCTTTATACTTAGATGGCCGTTCCTATCAAGAAATTTCAGAACAGTTAAACAGACATGTGAAATCCATTGATAATGCATTGCAGCGTGTGAAAAGGAAGTTGGAACGATATATGGAAATGAGAGAGAGTACAAATTTAAATTCATAGAAAGTACCGCAGGTGTAAATTAATTCACCTGTTTTCTTTTTGTAAAGAGAGTGAGAGTCATGACATTGACATTGTCTTTTGTTGTATGATACATTTTTAGGGACATAACGTTACAAGGCTGGTGTAACTAATGAGGAAAAAAGTTGTACTCTCATGTGAAGAGTGTAAAAATCGAAACTACTCTACGATGAAAGATACGAGCTCAGTAGAGCGACTTGAGATAAAGAAGTTTTGTAAAACATGCAATAAGCATACAGTTCACAAGGAAACAAAATAAATAATTGAAATAATACACTGGAGGTCCCGTAGATGCGTTTAACGAACTTTTTCGGCGATGTAGGTCGCGAAATGAAAAAAGTAAGTTGGCCTAAAAAAGATGAATTACTCCGCTCAACAGCGACTGTTATCGCTACAGTTGTGTTCTTTGCGATTTTCTTCGCAGTGGTTGATATGGGCATTTCTTCTTTAATTCGGTTAATTCTTGGTTAATTCTTGAATAAGAAGCACTTATCCATGATATAATGTTATTTATAAGAACTGTGTAAAAGCCCGGTGAACGGGTTTTTTCATTTGCGCAAAAAAATGTACGTCAGGGAGGGAAGGACGCTCGTCCTAAATGAATGGAAAAAAGTTGGTATGTTGTCCATACTTATTCTGGATATGAAAATAAAGTAAAAGCAAACCTAGAGAAACGTGTAGAATCAATGGGTATGCAAGATAAAATTTTCCGTGTTGTTGTCCCGGAAGAAGTAGAAGTAGAAATGAGAAATGGTAAAGAAAAATTAATGAAAAGAAAAGTGTTCCCGGGTTACGTGTTAGTGGAACTAATCATGACTGATGACTCTTGGTATGTTGTTCGTAATACACCGGGTGTAACAGGTTTTGTTGGTTCTTCGGGTTCTGGATCTAAACCATCTCCTCTATTAGAAGAGGAAGTTGTTACCATTATGAAACATATGGGAATGGACAACGAAGTGGTTGATTTCGACTTTGAACTTCATGAGACAGTACGTGTAAATGAGGGTCCATTCGCAGATTATACAGGTGCTATTGAAGAAATTGATGTGGAGAAGAAGAAAGTTAGTGTGCTTGTAGACATGTTTGGTCGCGAGACTCCAGTTGAACTTGACTTCCATCAAATTGAAAAATTATAAAATGAAACTTGAAATGAATTGTAAAAAGTGATAATATCTTTTAAGTCAGTACGTCTTCGTTATCGGAGACGTTTTTTGAAAGATTTTATCGTTACAGATAAAACATGACGTGGGAGGGCAAATCACTGTCCAATTGACCACATCACGGACTTAAGGAGGTGTGTCTCGTGGCTAAAAAGGTAATTAAAATGGTAAAGCTTCAAATTCCTGCAGGTAAAGCTAACCCAGCTCCACCAGTTGGTCCAGCATTAGGACAAGCAGGTGTTAACATCATGGGCTTCTGTAAAGAGTTTAACGCTCGTACAGCAGATCAAGCTGGTCTTATCATCCCTGTTGAAATTACGGTATTTGAGGACCGTTCATTCACTTTCATTACTAAAACTCCTCCTGCTGCTGTTCTTCTTAAGAAAGTAGCTGGTATTGAGTCTGGTTCTGGTGAACCAAACCGTAATAAAGTGGCAACTGTTAAGCGTGATAAAGTACGCGAAATCGCTGAAACTAAAATGCCTGACCTAAACGCTGCTAGCGTAGAAGCTGCAATGCGTATGGTTGAAGGTACTGCACGCAGTATGGGCATCGTTATCGAAGACTAATTCGATTTGTTTTTAAAAAAAGGTTGCGGGTCTGGAATTCCAATTCGCAACCTTTATTATCGTAAATGATTATCGTTATTTAAATAAAAGGATGGCGCGCATCCTCAGGTTATCCCTGAAAAAAAGGCGTAAACGTGGGAGGTTATTCCGCTAAAACCACATTCGAGGAGGAAATAAAAATGGCTAAAAGAGGTAAAAAGTACGTAGAAGCTGCGAAGCTTGTTGATCGTGCAGCTGCTTACTCTGCAACAGAAGCAGTAGAATTAGTAAAGAAAACAAACACAGCTAAATTTGATGCAACTGTAGAAGCTGCATTCCGTTTAGGTGTTGACCCTAAGAAAGCTGACCAACAAATTCGTGGCGCAGTTGTTCTTCCACACGGTACTGGTAAAGTACAACGTGTATTAGTATTCGCTAAAGGCGAAAAAGCAAAAGAAGCTGAAGCTGCTGGCGCTGAATTCGTAGGCGATGCTGATTACATCGGTAAAATCCAACAAGGTTGGTTCGATTTCGATGTAGTAGTAGCAACTCCTGACATGATGGGTGAAGTTGGTAAACTTGGTCGCGTATTAGGACCTAAAGGTTTAATGCCAAACCCTAAAACTGGAACAGTTACTTTCGATGTAACTAAAGCGGTTAACGAAATCAAAGCTGGTAAAGTTGAATACCGCGTTGATAAAGCTGGTAACATCCACGTTCCAATCGGTAAAGTATCTTTCGAAGATGCTAAACTAGTAGAAAACTTCAAAACAATTGCTGACACGCTACAAAAAGCTAAGCCAGCTGCTGCAAAAGGTACTTACATGAAGAATGCAACTGTTGCTTCTACAATGGGACCTGGCGTACGCGTAGACGTTTCTACACTTGCGTAAAAATTGGAAGTTGACTTCATAAAGAAGTTTTAATATAATTATTTATGTTGTGAATTTAAATAGTGTACCGTAGACAGTAGGTGTCATTCGACTTAATTTCCTACCTAGGTGTTAATATACGAAGCGGAATCTTTTTTCTGTGACTATATGCCTCCATGTCTACAAGTTGGGCATGGAGGTTTTTAGTGCACTTTCGGTACATCTTCTATATAATCTACAGGAGGTGTAATAACATGAGCAAAGTAATCGAAACTAAACAACAAGTTGTAACTGAAATCGCTGAAAAACTTCGTGAGAGTAAATCTACAATCGTTGTTGACTACCGTGGTTTAACAGTTTCTGAAGTAACAGAATTACGTAAAAACTTACGTGAGGCTGGCGTTGAGTTCAAAGTTTACAAAAACTCTTTAACTCGTCGTGCTGCAGAGTCTGCTGAAATGGCTGAGTTAAACGAATTCTTAACAGGACCAAACGCAATCGCGTTCAGTAACGAGGATGTAGTTGCTCCTGCGAAAGTATTAAACGACTTCGCTACAAAACATGAAGCTTTAGAAATTAAAGCGGGCGTAATCGAAGGTAAACTTGTAACACTTGATGAGGTTAAAGCTATCGCTACTCTTCCATCACGTGAAGGCTTACTTTCTATGCTTCTTAGCGTTCTTCAAGCTCCAATCCGTAACCTTGCACTTGCTACTAAAGCAGTTGCAGAGCAAAAGGAAGAGCAAGGCGCTTAATTTTTTAAAAGATAATTACTTGTTATCTATAAAACAATACAAACCTATTTAAGGGAGGATATTTACAATGACTAAAGAACAAATCATTGAAGCAGTTAAATCTATGACTGTATTAGAACTTAACGACTTAGTAAAAGCTATCGAGGAAGAATTCGGCGTAACTGCTGCTGCTCCTGTAGCTGTAGCTGGTGGCGCTGGTGAAGCTGCTGCTGAGCAAACTGAATTTGACGTAGTACTTGCAAGTGCTGGCGCTCAAAAAATCAAAGTTATCAAAGCTGTACGTGAAATCACTGGTCTTGGCTTAAAAGAAGCTAAAGAATTAGTTGACAACACTCCAAAAGCAATCAAAGAAGGCGTTTCTAAAGAGGAAGCTGAAGAAATGAAAGCTAAACTTGAAGAAGTTGGCGCTGCTGTAGAAGTTAAGTAATTAACTTTTGATGCTTTAAAAAAAGCTCGCTCTCATGCGAGCTTTTTTTTTAACTGTAAAGAAAAGAGGTGGCCATATGGCAGACCATTATTTTTCTAACGACCCTTCTAGTAAAAGTGATCGTAAACGATGGGAATTTGCACTTCGTGAATCTCGATTTACTTTTTTATCTGACCATGGGGTGTTCTCGAAAAACGAAGTGGACTTTGGTTCTCGTCTTTTAATTGAAGCGTTTCAAATGCCGGATATTAAAGGTGATATATTAGACGTAGGTTGCGGATACGGTCCTATTGGTTTGTCGTTAGCGAAAGAGTTTCAAGGTCGCGAAGTTCACATGGTGGATGTGAATGAAAGGGCGCTTGGGCTTGCGAAAGAAAACGCCGCTAATAATAGAATCGAGAATATACGTATTTTTCAAAGTAGCGTCTATGAAAATGTAGATGGCAAGTATGCTGCTATTCTATCTAACCCTCCAATTCGTGCTGGTAAAGATGTCGTGCACGAGATTTTAGAAAAGGCTGTGGAGTATTTGGTTTCAGGTGGAGAGTTGTGGATTGTTATTCAAAAGAAACAAGGTGCACCATCTGCACTGAAGAAACTAGAAGAAGTATTTTCTGAAGTTGAAGTTGTAGAAAAGAAAAAAGGATATTATATCATAAAATCAAAAAAGCGTTGACGGTTATTTTTGGCTATGTTAACATTATACAATGCCAATATATGATTTTCTGCGTTGAGAAAGATGTATATTTTTGTTTCTCTTGGAAAAGATAGTAAAATCAGCAGATTATGAAACAGAATGATGGTTTTCTTAAAGAAGCCATTTTTCTTTTTTGAGCAGGTAGAAAGACTCAACGTATCTATCTTTAAGAGAAAAAACTACGCTAATAGCAGTAGTTGTATTTATTTGTGATTTTGCACAAATTTTTTTGTGCATTTATAATACTCATGATTTGAGGGGTGAAGCAGTTGACAGGTCAACTAGTTCAATACGGACGCCACCGCCAACGAAGAAGTTATGCCCGTATTAGTGAAGTATTAGAGTTACCAAATCTTATCGAAATTCAAACCTCTTCTTATCAGTGGTTTCTTGATGAGGGTTTGCGAGAAATGTTCCAAGACATTTCTCCGATCGAAGACTTTACGGGAAATCTATCGCTTGAATTTATCGACTACAGCTTAGGTGAACCTAAATACTCTGTAGACGAATGCAAAGAGCGTGATGTGACGTATGCAGCACCACTTCGTGTAAAAGTGCGTCTAATCAACAAGGAAACTGGTGAAGTAAAAGAACAAGATGTGTTCATGGGAGATTTCCCACTCATGACAGAGACTGGAACATTCGTAATTAACGGTGCAGAACGTGTTATCGTTTCCCAGTTAGTTCGCTCTCCAAGCGTATACTATAGTGGCAAAGTGGATAAAAACGGAAAACGTGGTTTTACTGCTACTGTAATTCCAAACCGCGGAGCTTGGTTAGAGTATGAAACAGATGCTAAGGATGTTGTATATGTGCGTATTGACCGTACGCGTAAACTTCCTGTAACTGTTTTGTTACGCGCATTAGGGTTTGGCTCTGATCAAGAAATCACCGAGCTTTTAGGTGATAACGAATACTTAAGCAATACGTTAGAAAAAGACAACACAGATAGCACAGAAAAAGCATTGCTTGAAATTTATGAGCGTCTACGTCCTGGTGAACCACCAACAGTAGAAAATGCAAAGAGCTTACTTGTGTCTCGTTTCTTTGATCCGAAGCGCTACGATTTAGCAAATGTAGGTCGCTACAAGATCAACAAAAAGCTACACATTAAAAACAGATTGTTTAACCAACGTTTAGCTGAAACATTAGTGGATCCAGAAACTGGTGAAATTTTAGCGGCAGAAGGAACAATCTTAGATCGTCGTACACTGGATCGCATTTTACCTTACTTAGAGAAGAACATTGGATTCAAAACAGCGAAACCAATGGGTGGAGTGGTAGAAGGCGATGTTGAGCTGCAATCTATTAAGATTTATGCTCCAGAATCAGAAGGCGAACGTTCTATCAACGTAATTGGGAATGCAAATATTACTCGCGATGTAAAACACATCACACCAGGTGATATTCTGGCTTCTATTAGTTACTTCTTCAACTTACTATACAAAGTAGGGGATACAGATGATATTGACCACTTAGGAAACCGTCGTCTGCGTTCAGTAGGGGAACTATTACAAAACCAATTCCGTATCGGTCTTTCTCGTATGGAACGTGTTGTTCGTGAGAGAATGTCGATTCAAGATACAAATGCAATTACACCACAGGCATTAATCAATATTCGTCCTGTTATTGCATCTATTAAAGAGTTCTTCGGAAGTTCTCAGTTATCTCAGTTCATGGACCAAACAAACCCATTAGCAGAGTTAACTCACAAACGAAGACTATCTGCATTAGGACCCGGTGGTTTAACGCGTGAGCGCGCAGGCTTTGAAGTACGTGACGTTCACTATTCTCACTATGGTCGTATGTGTCCGATTGAAACACCAGAGGGACCAAACATCGGTTTGATTAACTCATTATCATCGTTCGCGAAAGTAAATGAGTTTGGTTTCATTGAAACACCATACCGTCGTGTTGATCCAGAATCTGGTCTTGTAACAGGGCAGGTTGATTACTTAACAGCAGATGAAGAAGATAATTATGTTGTAGCCCAAGCGAATATGAAATTATCTGAAGAAGGAGAATTCCTTAGCGAAGATATCGTAGCTCGTTTCCGTGGTGAAAACATTGTCACAAATAAAGAGCGCATCGACTACATGGATGTATCTCCAAAACAAGTAGTGTCGGCAGCGACAGCTTGTATTCCGTTCTTAGAAAACGATGACTCTAACCGCGCACTTATGGGAGCGAACATGCAACGTCAGGCGGTTCCGTTAATGAATCCGGAATCTCCGATTGTAGGTACAGGTATGGAGTACGTATCAGCAAAAGACTCAGGTGCTGCAGTAATCTGTAAACACCCTGGTGTTGTTGAGCGCGTAGAAGCACGTGAAATTTGGGTACGTCGCTATGTAGAAGTTGACGGTCAAATAGTAAAAGGCGACTTAGATCGCTACAAAATGCAAAAATTCATTCGTTCTAACCAAGGAACTTGTTACAACCAACGTCCAATCGTAAGTGTTGGAAATGAAGTTGTAAAAGGTGAAATCCTTGCGGATGGTCCTTCTATGGAACTAGGCGAATTAGCACTTGGACGTAACGTGCTTGTTGGCTTCATGACATGGGACGGTTATAACTACGAGGATGCGATCATCATGAGTGAGCGCCTTGTAAAAGATGATGTGTACACTTCTATTCATATTGAAGAATATGAGTCAGAAGCTCGTGATACGAAGCTTGGACCAGAAGAAATTACACGTGATATCCCGAATGTTGGAGAAGATGCACTTCGTAACCTTGACGAGCGCGGTATTATTCGCGTCGGTGCTGAAGTAAAAGATGGAGACCTACTTGTTGGTAAAGTAACACCAAAAGGTGTAACAGAATTAACGGCAGAAGAACGTCTATTACATGCAATCTTCGGTGAAAAAGCACGTGAAGTACGTGATACATCACTACGTGTACCACACGGTGGTGGCGGTATTATCTTAGACGTAAAAGTATTCAACCGTGAAGATGGCGATGAATTGCCACCAGGCGTGAATCAACTTGTACGTGCGTATATCGTTCAAAAACGTAAAATTTCTGAAGGTGACAAGATGGCCGGACGTCACGGTAACAAAGGTGTTATCTCTCGTATTTTACCAGAAGAAGATATGCCTTACTTACCAGACGGTACGCCAATCGATATCATGTTAAACCCATTAGGGGTACCATCTCGTATGAATATCGGTCAGGTATTAGAGCTTCATCTTGGTATGGCAGCAAGATATCTTGGTATTCACATTGCAACACCAGTATTCGATGGTGCTCGTGAGGAAGATGTATGGGGCACAATTGAAGAAGCTGGTATGGCAAATGACGCGAAAACAATCCTGTATGACGGACGTACTGGTGAACCATTCGATAACCGCGTATCTGTTGGTGTCATGTATATGATCAAACTTGCGCACATGGTTGACGATAAACTTCATGCTCGTTCTACTGGACCATACTCACTTGTAACGCAGCAACCTCTTGGAGGTAAAGCTCAGTTCGGTGGACAGCGTTTCGGTGAGATGGAGGTTTGGGCACTTGAAGCTTACGGTGCTGCTTATACTCTTCAAGAAATCTTAACAGTGAAGTCTGATGATGTTATTGGACGTGTTAAGACGTATGAAGCAATTGTTAAAGGCGAAAATGTTCCAGAACCAGGGGTTCCAGAATCATTCAAAGTATTGATTAAAGAACTGCAAAGTTTAGGTATGGACGTTAAAATGATGTCTAGCGACGACACAGAAATTGAAATGCGTGATACGGAAGATGACGATGATCATCAATCAGCAGATAAATTGAATGTTGAAGTTGAGACAACTAAGGAATAATTGGGATAACCTGTAGACTAAAAGGGAGGTAGGCCCCTTGATAGATGTAAATAACTTTGAATATATGAAGATTGGACTTGCTTCACCTGACAAGATTCGTTCTTGGTCATACGGTGAAGTTAAGAAACCAGAAACGATTAACTATCGTACGTTAAAGCCTGAAAAAGACGGCTTGTTCTGTGAGCGTATTTTCGGACCACAAAAGGACTGGGAATGTCATTGCGGAAAATATAAACGTGTACGTTATAAAGGTGTAGTTTGTGATCGATGTGGCGTTGAAGTAACGCGTGCAAAAGTTCGTCGTGAACGTATGGGTCATATCGAATTAGCTGCTCCTGTATCTCATATTTGGTATTTCAAAGGTATCCCGAGCCGCATGGGACTTGTCTTAGACATGTCCCCTCGCGCGCTTGAAGAAGTAATTTATTTCGCTTCTTATGTTGTAACAGAAAGTGGAGATACACCACTTGATAAGAAGCAATTACTTTCTGAAAAAGAATACCGTGCATATCGTGATCGATATGGCAGCACATTCCAAGCTGCTATGGGTGCAGAAGCGATTAAAAAGCTATTACAAGACATCGATTTAGATAAAGAAGTAGACTTCTTAAAAGAAGAATTAAAAACAGCACAAGGACAACGACGTACTCGTGCTATTAAACGTCTAGAAGTATTAGAAGCATTCCGTAACTCTGGAAATCACCCATCTTGGATGATCCTAGATGTTCTTCCAGTTATCCCACCAGAACTACGCCCAATGGTACAGTTGGATGGTGGACGTTTTGCTACTTCTGATTTAAACGACTTATACCGTCGTGTAATTAACCGTAACAACCGTTTAAAACGTCTATTGGACTTAGGTGCACCAAGCATCATCGTTCAAAACGAAAAACGTATGTTACAAGAAGCTGTAGACGCATTAATCGATAATGGTCGCCGTGGCCGTCCAGTTACTGGACCAGGTAACCGTCCATTAAAATCACTATCTCACATGCTTAAAGGTAAACAAGGACGTTTCCGTCAAAACTTATTAGGTAAACGTGTTGACTACTCTGGTCGTTCTGTAATCGTTGTAGGACCGAACTTAAAGATGTACCAATGTGGATTACCGAAAGAAATGGCACTTGAACTGTTCAAACCTTTTGTTATGAAAGAGTTAGTGGAAAAAGGATTAGCACACAACATTAAGAGTGCGAAACGTAAAATCGAGCGTGTACAACCTGAAGTTTGGGACGTTTTAGAATCTGTGATCAAAGAACATCCAGTACTTCTAAACCGCGCACCAACACTTCACCGTCTTGGTATCCAGGCGTTTGAACCTACATTAGTAGAAGGTCGTGCAATCCGTCTTCATCCACTTGTATGTACTGCATATAATGCGGACTTTGATGGTGACCAAATGGCGGTTCACGTTCCGTTATCATCAGAAGCACAAGCAGAAGCTCGTATTCTTATGTTAGCGGCACAAAACATCTTGAATCCAAAAGACGGAAAACCAGTTGTTACTCCATCTCAGGATATGGTATTAGGTAACTACTACTTAACACTTGAGCGTGAAGGTGCAATCGGTGAAGGTATGGTCTTCAAAGATGCAAACGAAGCAATACTTGCATACCAAAATGGATATGTACATCTGCACACACGTGTTGCAGTTGCTGCAAGTTCAGTAAATAATGTAACGTTTACTGAAGAGCAAAAGAGTATGCTTCTATTAACAACAGTTGGTAAATTAATATTTAACGAAATCTTACCAGAGTCGTTCCCTTATATTAATGAACCAACAAATTCAAACCTTGAAAAAGAAACACCAGCGGAATATTTCGTTGAAAAAGGTGCGAACATTAAAGAAATTATTGCTAGTCGCGAAGAAGTGGCGCCATTTAGCAAGAAGATCCTTGGTAACATCATTGCGGAAGTATTCAAGCGTTTCAAGATTACAGAGACGTCTCGCATGCTTGACCGTATGAAGAACTTAGGATTTAAATACTCTACAAAAGCTGGTATTACAGTTGGGGTATCTGACATTCTTGTATTAGGTGAAAAAGATGAAATTCTCCACGAAGCACAAGCAAAAGTAGATAATGTAATTAAACAATTCCGTCGCGGTTTAATCACGGAAGAAGAACGTTACGATCGCGTTATCTCTATTTGGAGTAATGCAAAAGATGTTATTCAAGGAAAACTGATGAAGTCCTTGAATAAACGCAACCCAATCTTCATGATGAGTGATTCCGGTGCCCGTGGTAACGCATCTAACTTTACTCAGCTTGCTGGTATGCGTGGTCTGATGGCCAATCCATCTGGTCGTATCATTGAACTTCCGATCAAATCAAGTTTCCGTGAAGGTTTAACAGTACTTGAGTACTTCATCTCTACGCATGGTGCTCGTAAAGGTCTTGCCGATACAGCACTTAAGACTGCCGATTCTGGTTACTTAACACGTCGTCTTGTAGACGTTGCACAAGATGTAATTGTTCGTGAAGATGATTGTGGAACAGATCGCGGTTTACTAATCGGTGCGATTAAAGAGGGTAATGAAGTAATTGAGTCATTATATGATCGTCTTGTTGGACGTTTTGCAAGAAAAACTGTAAAACATCCTGAAACAGGTGAAGTATTAGTTGCTGAAAATCAATTGATTACTGAAGATATCGCTCATATTGTTGAAAATTCGGGTGTTGAAACTGTAAACATTCGTTCAGCGTTTACGTGTAATACTCGCCATGGTGTATGTAAGAAGTGTTACGGTCGTAACTTAGCAACTGGTACAGACGTAGAAGTAGGAGAAGCGGTAGGTATTATCGCAGCTCAATCTATCGGTGAGCCAGGTACACAGTTAACGATGCGTACGTTCCATACAGGTGGGGTTGCCGGAGATGATATCACACAAGGTTTACCTCGTATCCAAGAGATCTTTGAGGCTCGTAATCCGAAAGGTCAGGCAGTTATCAGTGAAATCGACGGTGTTATCGCAGCGATCAACGATGTTAAAGATCGTCAAGAAGTAGTTGTACAGGGTGAGGTTGAAGCTCGTACGTATGCTATTCCTTATGGTGCTCGTCTGAAAGTAATTCTAGGACAGCCAATTAGCCACGGTAAAGAGTTAACAGAAGGTTCTATTGATCCGAAAGAATTACTAAAAGTAACGGACATTACGGCAGTTCAAGAATACCTATTACGTGAAGTTCAAAAAGTATACCGTATGCAAGGGGTAGAAATTGGTGACAAACACGTAGAAGTAATGGTACGTCAAATGCTACGTAAAGTT
>Ga0213824_1000527_pt1 | contig 27942 bp, 26 predicted proteins | sample MC6MC0906MG_FD_179892 | JGI IMG/M metagenome (GOLD analysis project Ga0213824, IMG submission 179892) | Enriched soil aggregate microbial communities from Iowa State University, Ames, United States - MC6-MC0906-MG | ecosystem: Environmental > Terrestrial > Soil > Unclassified | place: USA: Iowa...
TTTTTATTTTTTATGAAAATCATTAATAATTTATCAATAATTTTGCAAAACTTGCTTAAAATTAAGATAAGACAGGTTTTAGCTAATGTTTATATACTAATTGAAGAAAGAAAATTGAAAAGGCTTTTTTTGTCCATGTGAAAGGGGACGAAAAACTATTAGAATTACTGCCTTGAAAAATCTGAATTGTCTTTCTTTTATAAGTTTCTTGACAGTAGCCTAGCTCGTTGTTAATCTTACAATTAATATTCTTTTCACTATAGGAGGAAGTTACGATAATGTGGGAAACTAAATTTGCCAAAGAAGGTTTAACTTTTGATGATGTATTATTAGTACCAGCTCATTCAGAAGTATTACCGAAAGACGTTGATTTATCAGTTCAACTAACACCGAAGATTAAATTAAATATTCCAATGGTCAGTGCAGGAATGGATACAGTTACAGAATCTAAAATGGCAATTGCTATGGCACGTCAAGGTGGTATCGGTATTATCCATAAGAACATGGGTATTGATGAGCAAGCTGAGCAAGTAGAAAAAGTAAAACGTTCTGAAAATGGTGTTATTACAAACCCATTCTTCTTAACTCCGACTCACCAAGTTTTTGATGCTGAACATTTAATGGGCAAATATCGAATTTCGGGTGTACCAATTGTTGATAGTATGGAAAACCAAAAGCTAGTAGGGATCATTACAAACCGTGACTTACGTTTTATTTCTGACTATTCTTTAAAAATTGAAGACGTTATGACAAAAGAAGATTTGATTACAGCTCCTGTTGGAACGACTTTAGAGGATGCTGAAAAGATTCTTCAACAATATAAAATCGAAAAGCTACCAATTGTAGATGAAGAAGGTAAATTAACTGGATTAATCACAATTAAGGATATTGAAAAAGTAATTGAGTTCCCTAACGCTGCAAAAGACATACACGGTCGTTTATTAGTAGGGGCAGCAGTTGGTGTTTCAAAAGATACGATGCTACGTATTGAGAAGCTTGTTGAAGCACAAGTAGATATCGTAGTAATCGATACAGCACACGGTCATTCTGAGGGAGTATTACAAACAATTCGCTCTATCCGTGAGACGTATCCAGAGCTAGAAATTATCGCTGGTAACGTGGCAACAGGTGAAGGTGCACGCGCATTATTTGAAGCTGGTGCAGATGTAGTGAAAGTTGGTATTGGACCAGGTTCTATCTGTACTACACGCGTAGTAGCTGGTGTAGGTGTACCACAAATTACAGCTGTTTATGATTGTGCAACAGTAGCTCGTGAGCTTGATAAAACAATTATTGCTGATGGAGGCATTAAATACTCTGGAGACATTGTAAAAGCTCTTGCAGCAGGTGGTAACGTTGTAATGCTTGGTTCACTTCTTGCTGGTACTTCTGAATCTCCTGGCGAAACTGAAATCTTCCAAGGTCGTCGTTTCAAAGTTTACCGTGGTATGGGTTCAATTGGAGCTATGGAAAAAGGTTCAAAAGATCGTTATTTCCAAGAAGATGCGAAAAAATTAGTACCAGAAGGTATTGAGGGCCGTCTTCCATACAAAGGACCTCTAGCAGATACAATTTATCAACTAATTGGTGGTATTCGTGCAGGTATGGGCTATTGCGGATCACCTAACCTTGAGTTCTTACGTGAAAATGCTCAGTTTGTTCGAATGACAGGTGCAGGTCTACGTGAATCACATCCACATGATGTACAAATCACAAAAGAATCACCAAACTATTCGATGTAATATATTACTAGCAACTTTTATGCTCTCGAATCGTCTACAAAGATGGCGCGAGAGCATTTTTTTATGGTAGAGAGTGCGCACGGAATCAACTTTCTATGATAAAATGTCGAGGACAAGATTATTTTTTTGGAGGGCTTTAAAGGTGAAAAAGACAATGAACACAGTTATCCGCTTGCTCCTAATTCCTGTTTTGTTATTTAGTGTTTTGGCAGCTGTTCCTGCGAAGGCACATGCAGAAACGGATTTAGGATTAAAAGTGGATGCTGCGATTTTAATTGACGCAGATTCAGGTAAAATTTTATATGAACAAAATGCAGATACATCACTAGGCATTGCGAGTATGACAAAAATGATGACTGAATACTTGTTATTGGACGCAATTGATGCAGGTACAGTTAAGTGGGATCAGGAATATCATGTAACTGATTATACGTATAAATTGTCTCAAGATCGTGCGTTAAGTAATGTACCATTACGTAGAGATGGAACTTATACAATTCGTGAATTGTATGAGGCGATGGCTATTTATTCTGCAAATGCTGCTACAGTGGCTATTGCGGAAACAATTGCGGGTACTGAAACCGAGTTTTTAAAGCTAATGAATAAAAAAGCAGAAAAGCTTGGTCTTAAAGATTATAAATTCGTAAACTCTACTGGTCTTAACAATGCAGATTTATTTGGTATGCAGCCAGCCGGTACTGGACCAAATGATGAAAACGTAATGCCTGCTAAATCTGTAGCAAAATTAGCATATCATTTACTAAAAGATCATCCAGAGGTATTAGAAACGTCTAAAATTGCAGAAAAGACGTTCCGTGAAGGTACCGATGATAGAATTGAAATGAGAAACTGGAACATTATGTTACCTGGATTAGCGAGTCAATATGAAGGCGTTGACGGGTTAAAAACAGGTACAACAGACTTTGCTGGACATTGCTTTACAGGTACTGCAGAGCGCAATGGTACACGTTTAATTTCTGTTGTTATGAAAGCTGTAGATGAAAATGGACAGGGCACAAGAAAAGCTCGCTTTGATGAAACAGCTAAATTATTTAACTATGGCTTCTCTCAATTCTCGAAACAAGAATTTATTCCAGCAAACTATAAGTTTAAAGATCAAGAAACGGTAAAAGTTACGAAAGGTAAAGAAAAGAATGTAGCGATTGCTGTTAAAGAACCAGTTTCATTTATGGTCAAGTCATCTGAGAAAGACTTATATAAACCTAAACTGGTATTAGATAAAAAGAGTCTTGAAGCAGAGGTCAAGAAGGATACACCTGTCGGAAAGGTAGTTATTGAGCGCTCAGAAGGCACAGATTACGGTTTTATTGACGGTAAGGAACTTTCAGCTGATGTTGTCACTACGGAGGCTGTAGAGCGTGCTAATGGTATCTCGCTATTCTTCCAAGGTATTGGTAGCTTCTTCGGAAACTTATGGAGTGGTATTACCGACTTTGTTGGTGGCTTATTTTAATAACTAATGGATAGAACACGTAGATGTTTTCAAACATCTCGTGTTCTTTTCACGTTTTCACACTTTACTGCATACGCTAATAGGCGAAAGGATGTGTGGCTAAATGTGTGGTATTACTGGATGGGCTAGCTTTCAAAAGGATTTAAGAACAAGTGATAGAATTCTCAAGTTAATGACGCAAACGTTAAATAAACGAGGGCCTGATGATGAAAATATTTGGTGTAGTGAGCATATTGCATTTGGCCATCGACGGTTAGCCGTCATCGATTTAATCGGTGGGAAGCAGCCGATGAAAAAAGTACATGATGGTGCAAACTATGTCATTACATACAATGGCGAGCTTTATAATACAGAAGAATTACGGAAAGAGCTTCAAAATCGAGGGCATGTTTTTACAACTCATTCAGATACGGAAGTGTTATTAACTGCTTATATTGAATGGAAAGAGCAGTGTGTAGATTTTTTAAATGGAATTTTCGCTTTTGGTGTATGGGATGAACAATCACAATCTCTTTTTTTATGCCGGGATCGACTAGGTGTAAAGCCTTTGTTTTATACAGAGCTACAAGACGGCTTGCTTTTTGCATCAGAGGTGAAAGCATTATTAGCTCACCCATTGATGAAAACAACCGTTAATATAGAAGGGCTAGCTACTATTATGTCTTTAGGACCATCTAGAACGCCTGGAAAGTCACTTTTTCAAAATATTAATGAGTTACGTCCAGGATATGCAATGCGTTTCTCTAGAGAGGGTATACGACTTTGGCAATATTGGAAACTGCAGAGTAAACGGCATGAAGAGCCATTAGAAGAAACAATCGATCATGTCCGTTTTTTGCTAACGGATGCTATTGAACGACAGCTTGTTTCAGACGTACCGATTTGTACATTTCTTTCAGGTGGTTTAGATTCCAGCATCATTACTGGAATTGCAGCAAACATGTTTCTGCAACAGAGCAAAGGCACACTTCATACGTACTCTATAGACTATGAGGATAATGAGCGTTTCTTTAATCCACATGCTTTTCAAACATCGACAGACACGTATTGGATTCAAAAAATGACAGATACCTTTAGTACAACACATCATACTGAGGAAATTTCTCAGCAGCAATTAATCGATTTGTTAGTAGAGTCTGTCATTGTTAGAGATTCACCAGGGATGGCGGATGTGGATTCATCATTACTATGGTTTTGTCGAGAAATAAAAAGTGACTTTACCGTTGCGCTATCAGGTGAATGTGCGGATGAAATTTTCGGTGGTTACCCATGGTTTACAGAAACGGCTACGGGTTTCCCTTGGATTCGTTCACTGTCTGAAAGGTCTACAATGTTACAAGAGCGGTGGCGTAAGAAATTAGCAGTCGAATCTTATGCACAACAAGTATATTTGCAAACAATTGCTGAAGTGCCCTATCTTGATGGAGAGAGTATTGAGGAAGTAAGGCAACGTGAGATGTTTTATTTGAATATGGTATGGTTTATGCAAACATTGCTGGAACGAAAAGATCGTATGAGCATGGGAGCGAGTCTTGAAGTTCGTGTTCCATTTGCAGATCATCGCCTTGTGGAATATGCGTGGAATATTCCTTGGGAAATGAAAAATTTAGGTGGTATGGAAAAGGGGTTGCTTCGTAAAGCAATGCAACACTTATTGCCAGAAGAAGTTTTATATCGAAAAAAGAATCCGTATCCTAAAACTTATCATCCAGTTTATACAGCAGGCGTTCAAAAATGGCTAAGAGAAATAATGAAGGATAAAAATTCAATTCTTCATGAATTATTTGAGCGGCAGAAGCTAATCGAGCTAATTGAATCTGGTGGTAGTTCTTTCAAAGTCCCATGGTATGGACAATTAATGGCTGGCCCACAGCTTTTAGCTTATCTGGGGCAAATTCATACATGGTTTAAGCATTATAATATCCAATTGATTGAATCATAATCAAAAGAAACACCTATCAATTTGATGGGTGTTTCTTCTGTATATCCCAACTGTCCATTAGCTTCTCAATAAACGCTTCTATTTCATCTACAGGTATACTTCCAAAACCTAGTAAAAATTGAGCGTGTGAGGCTGTGGAGTGATCCAGGCGATAATCAGATAATGGATAGATCCCGATATCTGCATTGGAGGCAAGCTGCTGTAATTGCTTTTCCGATAAAGCATGCTGTACATCAAGTAAAATATGCATGCCTGCTTGCTCTCCAGTAATTTTAATTTGATTAGAATAGTTTTCTAAAATTGAAGTGAGTTTTTCATGCTTTTTTCGATAAATTTTCCTCATTCGATTTAAATGTTTTGCAAAATGACCATCACGCATAAAATTAGCTACGATATGTTGATCGAAACGAGGCACTGTTGATGAATAGTAATTAAATACGTCATTATAAGTAGCAAGTAATTTTGGCGGAAGTACAAAATAAGCAACACGCAAGGATGGCATTAACGATTTTGTAAAGGTACTCATATAAATTACTTTATCATTTCGATCTAATGCATGAAGTGCAGGAATTGGTTTTCCAGTATAGCGAAATTCGGAATCGTAATCATCTTCTATAATGTAACGAGAGGAGCTTTGTGCAGCCCATTTTAAAGCTTGTGCACGTCTCGTTGCTGATAATACTGCTCCTGTTGGGAATTGATGTGATGGCGTGATATAAACAACGTCTGCGCTAGTTTTTTCGAGCTCATGAATGACAATTCCTTCATCATCGACCGCAATTGGATAGACTTTTCGTTTATGTTGGGAAAACATACGATGCACAGCTGGATAGCCTGGATTTTCAAGCGCAAAGCAAGTGTCGTCACTAAAAAGGCGCAAAATCATTGGAAGAAGTTGCTCTGTTCCGGAGCCGATAACAATTTGCTCAGGACTACAAACAACTCCACGTGATTGAAATAAATAATTAGCAATCTCCGTACGTAAAGATCGTTCTCCTTGAGGCTCACCTGTTAATAATAATTCCTTTGAGGCATTGTCAAAGAGCTCTTTCGCATATTTCCGCCATGTTTGAAAAGGGAAGGCATCGATATCGATGGAACCAGGATTAAAATCTATCTTGTGCGATTTTTTCTTAGGTTGTTCGTTTAAGGAAGCTACTGTGTCCTGTTGAATATACGGAAGCTCGTCAATTTCCTCTACAAAATAACCAACTCGTGATTTTGACATAATATAGCCTTCTGCAAGTAGCTGTGCATACGCAATTTCAATTGTTGTTTGAGAAATATTCAAAAAATCGGATAATTTTCTTTTTGATGGTAATTTTTCTCCTACTGCTATTTTCTTTGTAATAATAGCCTCTTTAATGCCGCTATAAAGCTGATCATAGAGCGGTTTTTCACCATTTTTTTCTAGCTGAAATAATAGCATATCCATGTCCATTAATCCTCCTGACCTTATAATTATTTTGTAAACTGGATATTTTTATATGGTCAATTTCTATTATACTAAATTTCATCATACAGGTGGAGGTTAGAAATCATGAAACAAACAGGTACAGAGTTAGTAAAACGCGGGATGGCGGAAATGCAAAAGGGTGGCGTCATTATGGATGTTATTAATGCAGAGCAGGCGAAAATTGCGGAAGCGGCAGGGGCTGTAGCTGTCATGGCATTAGAACGAGTACCATCAGATATTCGCAAGGCGGGTGGAGTTGCACGTATGGCTGATCCTCGTATTGTTGAGGAGGTAATGGGGGCTGTATCTATTCCGGTAATGGCTAAAGCACGTATTGGACATATTGTTGAAGCAAGAGTTTTAGAAGCAATGGGTGTCGATTATATTGATGAAAGTGAAGTATTAACTCCAGCAGATGAAGAGTTTCATTTATTAAAAAGTGATTACACAGTGCCATTTGTTTGTGGTTGTCGCGATTTAGGAGAAGCGGCTCGACGCATTGGTGAGGGAGCTTCCATGTTACGAACTAAAGGTGAACCAGGTACGGGGAATATTGTAGAGGCTGTTCGCCATATTCGCAAAGTGAATGCGCAAGTACGTAAGGTTGTTGGCATGACAGAGGACGAATTAATGACAGAGGCTAAATTACTTGGTGCTCCTTTTGAATTATTAAGAGAAATTAAGCGTCTTGGCCGTTTACCAGTAGTGAATTTTGCGGCAGGTGGAGTTGCTACGCCAGCGGATGCGGCATTAATGATGGAACTTGGAGCGGACGGTGTATTCGTTGGTTCTGGTATTTTTAAATCAGAAAACCCAGAGAAATTTGCTCGTGCAATTGTAGAGGCCACTACGCATTATAAGGACTACAAGTTAATTGCTGAAATTTCAAAAGAACTTGGTGTCCCAATGAAAGGCATTGATATTGCACAGCTTAGTCAAAATGAGCGTATGCAAGAGCGAGGCTGGTAAGATGAAGCGAATCGGTGTTTTAGCATTACAGGGAGCGGTACGAGAGCATGTGCAAATGTTAGAGTCACTTGGATGCGAAGCGGTCTTAGTAAAACAAAGTGCTGATTTAGAGAAGCTTGATGGACTTGTCTTGCCTGGTGGAGAAAGCACAACGATGCGGAAATTGCTGAATCGCTATGAGCTATTAGAGCCAATCCGCACACTTGCAAAACAAGGATTGCCGATGTTTGGAACATGTGCAGGATTGATTTTATTAGCAAAGGAATTAGTGGATTATGAATCACATTTAGCTGTAATGGATGTGGTAGTTGCACGGAATTCTTATGGACGTCAGGTAGATAGCTTTGAAGTGAAGCTCGACATACCTGAAATAGGTGGAGCAATTCCGGCTGTCTTTATACGTGCGCCACATATTGTTTCTGTAGGTGAAGGTGTTGAAGTATTAGCAGAGCATGACGGGAAAATCGTGTTAGCAAAGGACGATCATTTATTAGGTTGCTCTTTCCATCCTGAATTAACGTCAGATGCACGTATTCTTGAATATTTTGTATCTTCTATGGTATGACTTGCAAAAACTCGGTTCATATAGTACAGTATGGATAAAATTCAAATAACTGAACACGATGATGGGAAGTAGTAGCAAGCACGTTTTTTTTAGAGAGTCAGCGGGTGGTGGAAGCTGATAAAAGCACTTGTGAATCCGTCCTGGAGTTGCGCAGTCGAAGTTAATGAAGTAGGCTGTCGCCGGCTGAAATGCCGTTATGAAATAAGTGGATTAGGCAAATTGTCTAGTCAATTAGGGTGGCAACGCGGGTAGCTCTCGTCCCTTTTGGGGATGAGGGCTTTTTTTGTGTTCTACTAAGTATTTCCCATCATTAACAATCTACTGGAGGTATGACGATGTTAGATATTAAACGCGTGCGCGACAATTTCGCGGAAATTAAAGAAATGCTGTTAACACGTAATGAGGATTTAGGAAACTTAGACGATTTTGAAGTATTAGATGCAAAGCGTCGTGAATTAATTGCAAAAACAGAAGAGCTTAAAGCTGAACGTAATAAAGTATCTGAGCAAATTTCTGTTATGAAACGTAATAAAGAAAATGCGGATGAAGTCATTGCGCGTATGCGTCAAGTTGGCGATGAAATTAAAGAGTTAGATGTCCAATTAAATGAGGTAGAAGAACGCTTTAAAGATATGATGATGCGTTTACCAAACGTTCCACATGAATCTGTACCAGTTGGCACAACAGAGGACGATAATGTAGAGGAATATACTTGGGGTGAGGTACCAGCATTTGATTTTGACATTAAAGCACACTGGGATCTCGCTACGGACTTACAAATTGTTGACTTTGAACGTGGGGCAAAAGTGACGGGTAGTCGTTTCTTATTCTATCGTGGTCTTGGTGCTCGTTTAGAACGTGCATTAATGACGTTTATGATGGACTTACATGCAGAAGAGCATGGCTATGAAGAAATGCTACCACCTGTAATTGTCAATCGCGATAGCTTAACAGGTACAGGACAACTGCCTAAATTTGAAGAAGATGTCTTTAAATTAGATGACACAGATTATTTCATGATTCCAACAGCAGAGGTACCTGTGACAAACTTCTATCGTGATGAAATTTTACCTGCCGAAGCATTACCACAAGGCTTTGCAGCATATAGTGCTTGCTTCCGTTCAGAGGCAGGATCTGCGGGTCGCGATACACGTGGTTTAATTCGTCAACATCAATTCAACAAAGTAGAATTAGTACGCTTTGTAAAACCAGAAGAATCTTATGAACAGCTAGAACTATTAACAGGTCATGCTGAAAAAGTACTGCAATTATTAGGGTTACCATACCGTAAACTAAAAATGTGTACAGCTGATTTAGGATTTACTGCAGCGAAGAAATATGATTTAGAGGTTTGGATTCCGGCGCAAAACATGTACCGTGAAATTTCTTCTTGTTCTAACTTCGAAGATTTCCAAGCACGTCGAGCAAATATTCGCTTCCGCCGTGAGCCAAATGCAAAGCCAGAGTATGTACACACATTAAACGGCTCAGGTCTTGCAATTGGCCGTACAGTAGCAGCAATCCTAGAAAATTATCAGCAACAAGATGGAAGCGTAGTAATACCTGAAGTATTAAGACCGTATATGGGCGGAAAAGAAGTAATTGCTCCAAAATAATCGGAGTAAAGAAATGGAAAAACTACTGTTGAAATTTCAACAGTAGTTTTTCTTTTTAACCAATAGCGTGAATTTTTTATTAAAAATCTTCTTTTTCAACAATTAGAGCTTGTCGCGCTTTTTTCTCGGCCTTTTTTCGTTCGCGTAATGCTCGGAAAAAATCGGTTAAGATTTGTCCACATTCCTCAGCTGAAATTCCTTCTGTTACTTCACATTCATGGTTAAAGCGTGCATCATTTAATAAGCGATAGAGTGAATCTACACAGCCTGCTTTTATATCTCTTGCACCATATACAACACGCGGCACACGAGATTGCAAAATGGCACCTGCACACATTGGGCAAGGTTCAAGCGTCACATAAAGTGTTGTTTTTTCAAGACGCCAGCTACCTATTTTTTTACAAGCTTCTTGAATAACCATTAGTTCAGCGTGTGTTGTCGCATTTTGCGTTGTTTCTCGTAAATTATGAGCCCGCGCAATAATCTCTCCATTGTATACAAGTACAGCTCCAATAGGAACCTCTCCGAGTACAGCAGCCTTTTTTGCTTCATCGAGTGCACTGTTCATAAATAATCTGTCTGTTTCAAAAATATCCACTATGATCTCTCCTTATAAATTAGTGTATCTTGCTTGTTTGACAATTGCTACTATCAATTATGCCTCGGTAAATTGCGTCAGGAGGTTTAAGGCCAACAGATATTTTTTGCGCGAAAGCGAAGCGTCAGCGGCAGATATTTTTTGCGCGAAAGCGCAGTGCTAACGTAGCGACAGCAACAGATGTTTTTTGTGCGAAAGCGCAGTGTCAACGTAGCGACAGCAACAACAACGATGTGGGGGACCTGTACCTGTCGCTACGTTTTCGGTACATAAAACACTTGTAACTGCCGTTTCATTTACGTTACATAAAACACTTGTAACTGCCGTTTCACTTACGTTACATAAAACACTTGCTGAAAGAAGTTAATCATTGACATTCCTAAAATAACCATCTATATTTATATATGAACACATGCTCATATATAAATATAGACTTTTGGGGGTAAACTAATGGATGAAAAATTACAAAAGACAGAAGTTCAAGTTACTAACGATCAACATTTAGATGAAGAGACACTTTTTGTTGTGTCACAAACATTTAAAGCATTAAGTGATCCGACGAGAATTCGTATTTTAAATTTATTGTGCACTGATGAGCATTCGGTCAACGATATAGCTGAAATTTTAGATTTAGGTCAATCTACAGTTTCACACCAATTACGTTTTTTGAAAAATTTACGTTTAGTGAAATTTAGAAGAGAAGGTACAACTCTATATTATTCAAAAGATGATGATCACATTATGAATTTATTAAAGCAAGCTATCGAGCATGCTGCACATAACTAGTATTAATGGAGGGATAAAACATGGGGCATGATCATGGCCATGACCATACACATGGCGCAAATAGAAAGGTGTTAATACTATCATTTATAATTATTACGAGTTACATGGTTATTGAAGCTGTAGGGGGATACTTAACAAATAGTTTGGCTCTTTTATCAGACGCAGGGCATATGTTAAGTGACTCCATTTCTTTAGCAATTGCTTTGCTTGCTTTTATGTTTGGAGAAAAGGCTGCAAACTATAGTAAAACATATGGATATAAACGATTTGAAATTTTAGCTGCAGTTTTAAATGGTGTGACATTAATTTTTATTGCTTTGTTTATTTTCTATGAGGCAATTGAACGTTTTGCAAATCCACCAGAAGTGGCAACTACAGGTATGCTAGTAATAAGTACGATAGGTCTTTTAATAAATATTTTGGTAGCTTGGATTATGATGCGTGGTAGTGATACAAAAGATAATTTAAATATGCGAGGTGCCTTTTTACACGTATTAAGCGATATGCTTGGATCGGTAGGAGCCATCGTTGCCGCACTTTTAATTATGTTTTTTGGGTGGGGATGGGCTGATCCACTTGCAAGTGTTATTGTTGCGTTATTAGTATTAAGAAGCGGCTACTATGTAACAAAGGCTGCTATTCATGTCCTAATGGAAGGTACACCTTCAAATGTTGATGTTCAAGAGATTATACAAATTATTGAACAAACGAATGGTGTTCATAGTATTCACGATTTACACATTTGGACAATAACAAGTGGAACAAATGCACTTTCCTGCCATGCCGTTGTTGATGATCAGCTAAAAATTACGGATAGTGAGAATATATTACGAGAAATTGAACATAATCTTGAGCATAAGGGCATAAAGCATGTAACAATTCAATTGGAGACAGTAGCACATAAGCATGATCAATCCATTTTATGTACAATAAAAACTGAGCAGTCGAATCACCATCATCATTAATAAAAATATTTAGTTCTTTTTACACTTCACATACCCTTCGTGGGTATAGTATGATGAGTGTGAGTAGGAGGTGTATTGTATGGAGGATATAGTGAAAAAGGATGTTTGTCATACAGAGGAAGGTATGTCGTGTCGAAAAAGCCATCATCCTGAACGCGTAAAAAAAGATTTAACGACTCGTTTAAATCGAATCGAAGGTCAAATCCGAGGCATTAAAGGGATGATTGACAAAGATGTTTACTGCGATGATATTATTACGCAACTGTCTGCCACACAGTCTGCTTTAAATAGTGTAGCAAAAATATTATTAGAAGGTCATTTAAAGGGATGTGTAGTAGATCGCCTATCAGAAGGTGATGAAGCAGTGTTAGATGAGTTAGTAGTGACCATTCAAAAATTAATGAAAAAATAAAAGTTTTTTTCATGAAAATATACCCCTATATAGTATGAAATTAAAGGAGAGATATTTATGCAAAACGTAACTTTAAACGTACAAGGAATGTCATGTGGACATTGTGTAAACTCAGTGGAAAAAAGTGTCGGAGCTTTAGCAGGCGTTGAACAAGTAAAAGTAAACTTAGCTGATGGTTTAGTAGATGTAGCATTTGATGAAACACAAGTATCTCTAGATCAAATTAAAGAAACAATCGACGATCAAGGCTATGACGTTAAATAATATAGATAGGGTGCTCAAGTAGCACTCTATTATTTTCAATTACACATACCCCCTGTTGGTATGTAGGGAGGAGAAATAATCATGAGTTCAGAAATAAAGGAAACGAATTTGCAAATTACAGGTATGACATGTGCGGCCTGTGCCACTCGTATAGAAAAAGGTTTAAATAAAATGGATGGTGTAGAACAAGCGACGGTTAATTTAGCTCTTGAAAAATCGTCCATTAAATACGATCCGACAAAACTAAATGAAGAAGACTTTGAAAAGAAAATTGAAGCACTTGGTTATGGTGTCGTTAAACAAAAAACTGAATTCGATATTACAGGTATGACATGTGCGGCCTGCGCAACACGGATAGAAAAGGGTTTAAATAAACTAGCAGGTGTATCCTCTGCAAACGTAAACTTAGCGCTGGAAAAAGCAACTATAGAGTTTAACCCATCTGAGGTGACGATTGCAGATATTATTGCGAAGGTTGAAAAATTAGGATATGAAGCGCATCAAAAAGCAGATGAGCAAGAGACAGTAGATCATCGAGAACAGGCCATCAAGCAACAGCAACATAAATTTATTTTATCGGCCATTCTTTCATTACCACTACTTTGGACGATGGTGGGGCATTTTTCATTTACATCATTTTTATATGTTCCCGATTTTTTAATGAATCCGTGGGTACAAATGGTGTTGGCTACTCCTGTTCAATTTATCATTGGAAAACAATTTTATATTGGCGCCTATAAAGCTTTGCGCAATGGTAGTGCCAATATGGATGTACTTGTCGTAATGGGCACATCTGCTGCTTATTTTTATAGTGTGTATCAAGCTATTGTAACTGCAGGATCACATCATAGCCCTCACCTTTATTTTGAAACAAGTGCAGTATTAATTACTTTAATTTTATTAGGTAAATTATTTGAGGTAAAAGCAAAAGGCCGCTCGTCAGAAGCTATTAAAAAATTAATGGGACTTCAAGCGAAAACGGCGGTCGTTATTCGAGACGGTGTTGAAAAAGAAGTACCATTAGAAGAAGTAGCTATTGGGGACATTATTTTAGTAAAACCAGGTGAAAAAATTCCAGTCGATGGTGAAGTATTAGAAGGAACAACAGCTGTGGATGAATCGATGTTAACTGGAGAAAGTCTACCAGTTGATAAAAAGCAAGGTGACCTATTATTCGGTTCAACTATTAATAAAAATGGCTTTATTAAAATGACAGCAACTAAAGTTGGTCGCGATACAGCATTAGCTCAAATTATTAAAGTTGTAGAGGATGCACAAGGCTCAAAAGCGCCGATTCAACGCTTAGCAGACCAAATTTCAGGTATATTTGTACCCATTGTTGTAGGCATTGCTGTTGTCACGTTTTTAGTTTGGATTATTTGGGTGCAACCAGGTGAGTTTACGCCAGCACTTGAAGTATTAATTGCAGTTCTTGTGATCGCATGTCCATGTGCGCTTGGATTAGCAACGCCAACATCTATTATGGCGGGCTCTGGTCGTGCGGCGGAATTTGGTATTTTATTTAAAGGTGGAGAGCATTTAGAGCAAACTCAAAGCATTGACACAGTGATTGTTGATAAAACAGGTACAGTGACACACGGCAAACCTGTCTTAACGGATATCGTACTAACAGCAAATCAAGAAGAAGTACGCTTTTTATCGTTAATTGGGGCAGCGGAGAAGCAATCAGAGCATCCGTTAGCAGAAGCAATTGTTCAAGGAATTGCTGATCGTGGTATTGAGTTAGGAGATGTTCAATTCTTTGAAGCGATACCAGGTTACGGTGTGCAAGCGACTGTCTCTGGTCAAGGGGTTGTAATTGGTACACGTAAATTAATGCAGCAATACGGAATTTATATTGATGATATTCTACCAACAATGGAGCAACTAGAGGAAAACGGTAAAACTGCTATGTTAGCTGCTATTAACGGTCAGTATGCTGGCCTAGTAGCAGTTGCTGATACAGTTAAAGATACTTCAAAAGAGGCAGTTCATCGTCTACAAGAAATGGGCATTACTGTGATTATGATGACTGGTGATAATGAACGTACAGCACAAGCAATCGGAGCAGAAGTTGGCGTGAATCATGTGATTGCTGAAGTTCTTCCAGAAGGCAAAGCAGATGAAGTAAAAAAACTGCAAGCTACGGGTAAAAAAGTGGCGATGGTTGGTGATGGCATTAATGATGCACCCGCACTTGCGACAGCTAATATTGGGATGGCAATCGGTACCGGTACCGACGTTGCAATGGAGGCAGCAGATATTACGCTAATTCGTGGTGATTTAAACAGTATTGCAGATGCCATCATTATGAGTCGTAAAACGATGCGTAACATTAAACAAAACTTATTCTGGGCATTTGCTTACAATACATTAGGTATTCCGATTGCTGCATTTGGACTGTTAGCTCCTTGGGTAGCGGGTGCAGCGATGGCGTTTAGTTCGGTATCTGTCGTTTTAAATGCACTGCGTTTACAGCGAGTTAAATTATAAGGGTAACAATAGATCCACTTTTGTGGGTCTATTTTTTTCGTGTTGTTTGTTGTTGCCAAATTTAATAGAGAACTGGCTTGATTCTGTTTTTCATTTTCTCACTATGATACAATGAAAAATACTGACTCATTTTTAACTTCTTTCAGCAAGTGTTTTATGTAACGTAAGTGAAACGGCAGTTACAAATGTCTTTTGAATCATCGCATCCATGAGATAACGGCTAACTGACCTGCATCGGTAAAAACGCCACGTCCTGTGGCATTACCGAAATGACCGACATCGTGTCGGCCCTCGTGCAGGCCTAAGCATAAAGCCGATTCCGGACGCAATTATGCCGAGGCATAATTGATATAATGAAAGCCTCAAAGCTAGGGTAATGACGATAGAATCCATAGAACATAAAGGAGGAGCTTCTGGTGACGATTCCATTTGTTACGGTAGAAGGTCCGATTGGTGTTGGTAAAACCTCTTTATCGAAAGAGATTGCAGCGACATTTAATTACCATCTATTAAAAGAAATAGTAGACGAAAACCCTTTTTTAAATAAGTTTTATGAGAACATTGAGGAATGGAGCTTCCAAACAGAAATGTTCTTCCTATGTAATCGCTATAAACAATTATCAGATATTAAAAAATTCCGTGTGACACATGAAAAACCTGTTGTAGCGGACTACCATATTTTTAAAAATTTAATATTTGCAAAGCGTACATTGGCGTCTACAGAGTATGATAAGTACGAAGAAATCTATAAAATATTAACGAAAGATATGCCTGTTCCAAATGTAGTTGTTTATTTACACGCTAGTGTGGATACGTTGATGAAACGTATTGCGATGCGTGGTCGTGAATTTGAAAAAATGATTTCACGAGATTACATGGAACAACTTGTGGCAGATTATCATACCTTTATCGAGCATTTTGAGAAAATGCATCCCGAAATTCCTGTTATTCGATTTAATGGCGATCAGCTTGATTTTGTTAAAAATCCAGATGATTTGAAATATGTTTTACAAACAATAAAGGATACGTTACAACAAAGGAGCTTGCAGCAATGAATTTGAGAGAGAAATACGATATTCCTCCACAAACAGTCATTACAATCGCTGGTACGGTTGGTGTAGGAAAATCAACGATGACAAAGGGGCTAGCAGAGGCGTTAAACTTTCGTACGTCATTTGAAAAGGTGGATACAAATCCATACTTAGATAAGTTTTACGAGGACTTTGAAAAATGGAGTTTCCATTTACAGGTGTATTTTTTGGCGGAGCGTTTTAAGGAGCAGAAGCGTATCTTCGAGTATGGCGGTGGGTTTATTCAAGATCGTTCAATTTACGAAGATACAGGAATTTTTGCGAAGATGCACTATGACAAAGGTACAATGAGTCCAACAGATTACGAGACTTATACAAATTTATTTGATGCTATGGTGATGACGCCATATTTCCCGCATCCAGATTTACTTGTTTATTTAGAAGGACCAATTGATTCTGTTATTGGACGTATTCAAGAGCGTGGTCGTGCGATGGAGCAGCAAACACCGAATGATTATTGGTGTGAAATGCATGAACGTTATGAGAGTTGGATTAATAACTTTAATTCATGCCCAGTTCTACGTTTAGACATTAATGATTATGATTTATTAAAAAATCCTGAAGCAATTGAATCAATTGTGAGCCGCATCAGTCATATGCTAAAACAAACAAGCCATTTACGTAAATAGAAGGTTTATTAAAGCTAATATTTCTAAAACAATAGGAAGATAAATTATGGCGTTCTGGCCGAAAGCGAAGTGGCAGGCTCAAGCAATTGAAGAAAATAAATAATCAAAAAGACGTGAGACAATATGTAGCTTATTGTGTCACGTCTTTTGAAATAGGAGGGATTACTATAAGAATAGCGGTGTATTGCGGTTCTGGGTTAGGCATAAACCCAATTTATGCAGACAAGGCAGCCGAATTAGGGACTGTATTAGCTCAAAATGGTCATGGTGTAGTTTATGGTGGTTCGAAAACAGGACTAATGGGAAAAGTAGCAGACGCAGTATTAGCAGCTGGCGGAGAGGTTATTGGAGTAATGCCAACGCATTTACAGAAGCGGGAATTAGCGCATGCCTCTTTAACAGAAATTCATTTTGTTGAGTCTATGCATGTACGTAAAGCCAAAATGGTAGAGTTAGCAGATGCTTTTATAGCCCTACCGGGGGGTGGCGGGACAATGGATGAATATTTTGAAGTGTTTACGTGGGCACAAATTGGACTACATGAAAAGCCAATAATTTTATATAATGTAAATAGCTTTTATGATGCGCTTCTACAACATTTTCAAAAAATGTTTGAGGAAGGCTTTATACGTGCTGAACAAAAATCAATTATTCATGTAGCTACTACATCGCAAGAAGTATTACATTTTTTAAAAAAACATGGGTAATGTGCCCATGTTTTTTTGTAATAAATAATCTTTATAAGTGCTATTGATGTAAAATAATTTATTTTTAAGTAAAATTTTAGGGTAGAGTTAGGTGTGGGTTATGCAGAAAATATTAGATACACAAGTTACGGATGATCTAGTAGTGCAGGCAATTGAGCGAAATATAGCCATAATCCGTTTTGACATGGAGCGTAAAGTTGCCTATGTAAATGAGCTTTTTGCTAAAGCATTAGGCTATAAAGTGGAAGAAATGATAGGGAAGGATCATAAAGATTTTTGCTCACCGGAATTTGCGAATAGCATAAACTACGAAAAATTTTGGCGCAACTTAGCTGCTGGTAATAGCTATCAGGATAAAATCGAGAGAATGGATGCAAGCGGAAATAAGATTTGGCTTGAGGCTACCTATATGCCTGTCTTTGCTAATAATTCAAGAAAGGTTATTGGCGTATCGAAAATTGCAACTAATATTACTGAACGCCAAAATGAAATTGTTCATGTAGCTGATACATTAAAGATCATGTCTAAAGAGCTTCATAGCCGATCAGAGGCTGGTATTCAAAATTGTGAGGATTTACTGGAAACAGTCAAAGAGGTTTCACAAGAGTCAGTCGATAATGTTAGAAATCTTGCGCAGCTACAGAAGCAAGCTGAATCCATTAAAGGTATTGTGAAAACCATTCAAGAAATCGCGTCTCAGACAAATTTACTTGCTTTAAATGCAGCTATTGAAGCAGCAAGAGCAGGTGAGTATGGCCGAGGCTTTGATGTTGTAGCAAAAGAGGTTAGAAAGCTTTCCATAAGAGTGGAGCAATCTATTTCAGAAGTAAAAAGTAATGTTGAGGGCATAGAGCGAGAGATTGGACAAGTTACGGAAAATATTACACGTATCGCTGAAAAAGTAGAAAAAACAAATGGTCAAATTAATGTTACAACAAATGATTTTGCTGAAATTGCAACTGCAGCAGAAGCATTAGATAAACAATCCAAGCAATTTATTGAAATTATTTAATGTAATTTGATTGAGTGGTTGAAACCCCGAACAATAACATGATTGAATGTTTTATTTACATAATCTTCTGATATATATTGAAATAGCAGATGAATTTTATTTACAATAATTGTGTAAGGCTTTCATAAATCATAATAGGGGTGTTATAGATGACGAAGGTGGAAGTAAGTTTTAAACATTTGCCAACGACTGCGATTTCAGATGCGACAGGGGGACATACAAATTTACGCAGTGATATTAAACCGTTAGCAGATCATTTTAAAATTGCTGGGCGTGCGGTAACAGTGCGTTTACCAGATGGCGAAAATGGTGCTGTACTGGAAGCCATTCGAGCTGCTAGTGAAGGTGATATTTTAGTTATTGATGCAAAAGGGAATAAAAATCGTGCTGTTGCCGGTGATTTTGTTCTTTCATTAGCGAAAGGTATTGGTGTACAGGGCTTTGTAGTAGATGGTGTTATTCGTGACATTACAGCCATTCGTGAGCTAGATTTTCCGGTCTTTTCTTTGGGCACTACGGTAGCGGCAGGCAATAAAAACGGTGGTGGCAAAGTAAATGTTCCGATTGCTATTGGAGGCGTTACTGTTCGTCCAGGCGATTATATTATTGGAGATGTGGACGGTGTGGTTGTCGTGCCACAGGAGGATGCAGAGCATATTGTTGCAGCTGCTGAGGTAAAAGTTAAAAAGGATGAAATACGTGCACAAGAAGCACATGTAAATGGAAAAGAATCAATTATTGCTTATTTAGATAAAGTATTAGCTTCTTTCAGCTAATGTCTTTTGTACCGAAAGTGTAGCGACAGGTACAGAAGTCTCCCACCTCTATAAGTGGTGAGATGGATGTGGATTTAAGCTACTTTTCAAGAGGTTTCCAAACATCCGCTGAAATAGAGGAATTCAGTCTAAGAACGCCACGTCTTGTGACAATGACTGAGTGACCAACATCATGTTGTTGCCGCTGCCGCTGCCGCTTCGCTTTCGCGCAGATAAAACCCTTTTACTGTCGCTACGCTTTCGCACAAAAAACATCTGTTGGCCTAATGTCTCCGGCGGATCAAAGAAAAAAACTCACGATGCCACATACATCGTGAGTTTTTTTGATTTTTATGCTAACTTTTCGTTATCTTTAAAGTAATTTTTCATTTTTTCTGCATCGAAACGACCTTCCCATTTCGCCATTACTAATGCAGCAAGTGAGTTACCAATTACGTTAACGACTGTACGTCCCATATCAAGGATACGGTCGATACCTGCGATGAATGCTAAACCTTCAACTGGAATGCCGACAGTACCTAAAGTCGCTAGAAGTACAACGAAGGATACTCCTGGAACACCTGCAATCCCTTTAGATGTAACCATTAATACAAGCATTAATGTAATTTGTTCACCAATGCTTAGGTGAATACCGTACATTTGAGCAATAAATAATGCCGCAATAGCTTGGTACAGTGTTGAACCATCTAAGTTAAAGGAGTAACCAGTTGGAATAACAAAGGATACGATATCCTTTGGAGCGCCTAATTTCTCCATTTTTAGCATGATTCGTGGTAACACTGCCTCAGAACTAGCTGTTGAGAACGCTAAAATTAGCTCATCTTTTAGTACTTTAATTAAAAAGATAATGCTGATACCCGTGAATCTTGCTACAAGACCAAGAACGACAAAGATAAAGAATATCATTGTTGCATAAACAAGTAGAGCAAGTTTGCCAAGTGGTATTAGTGAAGCGAATCCATATTTGGAAACGGTTACACCAATTAAACCAAATACCCCAATTGGAGCGAATTTCATTACGAGGTTAGTTACCCAGAACATAGCATCTGCTACCCCATTAAAGAAATCTAATACTGGTTTACCTCGATCACCAATAGCGGCAACCCCTAAACCAAAAATAACAGAGAAGAAAATGATCGCAAGCATATTACCTTCAGCCATTGCCTGAATGATATTTGTCGGTACAATGCTTACAAGAATATCAAATGGACCTTCGTGCTTTACTTCCTCTGTAGTTGCAACGTAACCCGAAATATCTCCTTTAGAGAGCTCGTCCATGTTCACACCAGCGCCTGGCTGGAAGATGTTTGCAGAAAGTAAACCAACTACAATTGCTACTGTTGTAATGATTTCAAAGTAAAGAAGTGATTTCCCGCCTAATCGTCCTAGCTTTTTCATGTCTCCAGTTCCAGCAACACCAACGATTAGAGTTGAAATAATAATCGGTACAACAATCATCTTAATTAGATGAAGAAAGATATCCCCTAAAGGTTGTAAATATGTCTCAACTTTGGGGTTTCCGTAAAAGATACCACCAACAATAATCCCTAAAGTCAAACCAATCAAAATTTGAGTGGCTAAACTGATTTTAAATTTCTTCTTCAAACCCTTTGTACCCCCTAGTATTAAATTTTTAGGACTTGCCTTACTTTAATAATACGGAGGACTTATGAAATCCGACAAAATCCGAGAAAATTAATTTAATTTTGTTAAAATGTCTGAATATAATACCTGGATAAATTTTTTAATATTAACTTTTGCTTTACGGTTTCCGTGGTCTTCTATTTGAGTCATTAGCTGACGAATCTCTTTAAAGTCAAAGTATCGAGGTGCATAATATTCAAACTCAGAATTTGTATAATCAACGACACCTAAATTGGCGAGATTTATCATTGCTGCTAATATAGTACGACGCACACGCTGTTCAATGGCTTTACTTTCTTTCAAAATTTCATCTGGAGTAGGCTTTGTAACAGCTGCTATTTCCTCATATAGCTCCTTTAGTGGAGGAAGTGGTGCAATTTTGTGCTGATGAGCAAGCAATGTTTCGATGATGGCTATAATATCCTCACTTCCGATTTCACCAACGATACCCATATCATTTAAGATGGATTGAATATGATCTCGTGACGTTGCTTTATGATTTATTTGTTCACTTAGATCAATGTTTGTAAGTGATTGGCGAATTACTAGCAATGAGTTTTTTAGGCGAAATTGTTCAGTTGTTTTACGTAAAACATTCTCAACCTCAATACGATTTATAGGCTTATGAATAAAGAAATCTATACCTTGTTCATATGCTTCACCAACCATCTCCTTATTCACTACCTGAGAAATCATGACAAATTGTCCCTCAAACCGATTTTGAATAAGATGCTCGACTGTTGCTATCCCATCAAGCTTAGGCATAAGTAAGTCGATAAGCACAAACTCTGGCTGTGTCATTAAAATTTGTGGAATAGCGTCCTCACCATTGCGTGCTTCACCAATAACTGTACCTAAACCACTATCTTCAATAATTTGTTTTAACATGACTCGACTAGCACGATCATCATCAACAATAAAATATCTCATTTAAGTCTCTCCCGTTTGAATAGTTTGCGTAGGAACTTTAATTTTAAACATCGTGTTTTGATTGTTTGATTCAACGGATATTGAGCCATTTAATTTGTTAACTAATTCAGCAACATGTGAAAGCCCAATGCCAGTTGCCGCGACACCCTCCACATTGTATTTCGTGGTGTATCCAGGTTCAAAAATAATTGAGAGATCACTTTGTGAAATACCCTGTCCGTTATCACATACTGTTATTACAGTATCATCCTGTTGTTGTTGAATAGCAATAGAAATAACACCTTGTCCTTCAATTGCTTCTATAGCATTAGCTGTTAAATTATTCAAAAGTGCAAGCAATGCAATATGTTCTTTCGCTTGAAAATCGGTGTCTATACTTATTTTAAACCCAATGTTTTTTCCGAGTAATTCAGCGTATTTACTATTGCCGTCTTCAATATAATGTAATAATTCAGACAATCTAAGGGTGCCAAAACTCTTCTCACCAACAATCTTAGAAATACCTGCATAAATACGTTGAGAATCTTTCTTCACTTCATGAATTTCCTGGGCAATAAGGAGTGCCTGTAAACTTTCCTCGCGATTGCCGAGTGACTTTAATCGTCGATATAAATCAAACCCACTGGCTGTAATTTTTTCGATGTGGTTCATAGATTTTTTTAAATAAAGTGTCTCAACATATAAATCTGAGCCGATCGTAAGCATTTCCTGAACACGTTTTTTTTGTTCAGCAATTAAAATAGAGCTATAAATACCTACTACAAAAAAGCTACGCAATAAAGCAACCGCTAATAGTATAAGTAAATCATGAAGAAGTAAAAAAGTGTAAGAATGAATGAAAAAACGAACTAGCTGTTCTACTAAATTACTGAAGACTTCACTAAATGCAACTAGTAATCCAAGCATAAGTGGTTTTTCTCTATACTGATGAATACTAAGCATTTGTAGGCATATTGCGAACAATACATAAAATGCAGCAGCAGGTAGATGTGTAAGTAAACTATCTATTAATGGAACATCGTGTAAAGAGTAATTAATGATAACTCGAAAAACTATTGTCACGATACTTGTAATAAATCCAGCCAAAATTATAGGTGTAGGTCTAAGTAGTGTACATAAAAAGAAAACAATACTTCCTAATCCAAAGCGAAAAGTAGTATCAGTGAAAGGCATTATTTTAATCTCACTACCGATTGCAGTTAATAAAGCAATTATGATAATCCAAGTGAGGGAAGTACGAGTTGTAAAAAAATTTGAGCGCATAAAAAATCCTCCCTAATCAATTTTAATAGAGCGGGATAGTAAAGAAAAGATGTACTAAAAAGCTTGATTATTCGACGATGCTATGGAAAAACACTTTGGAGAACGTGAAATTATAATTTTTTTCAACAATAATGCTTAAGAATAGTCTTAACTATCAAATCGATATTTTTCGTAATAAATAAAAAAATACCACAACCTAAGAGGAAGTGGTATCTAGTAATTGTTACATACAATTTTGGGGCAAAAAAAAACGGCTACATTCGTAGTCGGAATTTTAAAAAATGGAGGAGGTAGAGGGATTCGAACCCCCGCGCGGTGTTACCCGCCTGTCGGTTTTCAAGACCGATCCCTTCAGCCAGACTTGGGTATACCTCCATAATATATAGTACTGCATGTCTTTTCGACAAAACTTAATTTATCATGTTTTTAAATTCACGTCAACATATTTTTATGTTTTTTTGAAAAAATGTTTATTTACATTGCAGATAGATTATTCCACATAAATATTATGTGTATTAAGTTGCAATTTATGAAAACAGTAAGTATACTAGTTATTGCCGTGCTAGGTGGGAAGGTAGCGGTGTCCTGTAACTCGCAATCCGCTCTAGCGAGACTGAATTCCTTTTTCGAGGCTGTCCGTATTGTTTGGTCTGCCTTTTGCACGTAGTGTTGACGATTGGGTCCTGCGCAATGGATACCCATGAACCATGTCAGGTCCGGAAGGAAGCAGCATTAAGTGGTCTTATTCATGTGCCGCGGGGTTGCCTAATCTGAGCTAACGACAAGAGTAACGCTTATGTGCGGCTGTCAAGGAAAGGTGCACGGCATTAAATTGCCAATTCAAAGCATCCGTCTATTATAGGCGGATGCTTTTTTATTTTAAATTTAGCATCTTCATTTTCTATATAATGCTGCAAATGCTATAATAAAACTATTCAATTAAATGGAGAAGGAGAGAGGAAATCAGTGACGTATCAAGCATTTTACCGTGTGTATCGACCGCAATCTTTTCGAGAAATGTCTGGTCAAACACATGTCAAAAGAACGCTACAAAATGCTCTCCTAGCAAATAAAACAACACACGCTTACTTGTTTTCTGGGCCCCGTGGTACAGGGAAAACAAGTACTGCTAAAATCTTTGCGAAGGCCTTGAATTGTGAACATGCACCATCGAAAGAGCCTTGTAATGAATGTGCTACATGCATAAGTATTACAGATGGTTCTCATCCAGATGTAATTGAATTTGATGCAGCCTCAAATTCACGTGTTGAAGAGATTAGGGATATCATAGAAAAGGTTCGTTTTGCTCCCGCAAGCAGTAGATATAAGGTGTACATCATAGACGAAGTGCATATGCTTTCTACAAGCGCTTTTAACGCTCTTTTAAAAACGTTGGAAGAACCACCTCCTCATGCTGTGTTTATTTTAGCAACTACAGAGCCTCATAAATTGCCTGCTACGATCATTTCTCGTTGTCAGCGTTTTGATTTTAAACGACTTTCTACTAATGATATTATTGAACGTATGAAGGTTGTTTTGGAAGATATTGACTTGCCATATGAAGAACAAGGTTTAAAGGTGATTGCACAATCAGCCGCAGGGGGAATGCGTGATGCTTTAAGCTTATTGGACCAAGTTGTGTCTTTTAGTGGCGAAAAATTAAAACTTGAGGATACGTTATTAGTTACAGGTTCTATTAGTCAGGATGTTTTTTATGATCTAGCGGAGGCACTTAAAGTAAAAGATGTTGCGCAAATGCTTGCCCTTTTAGAGCAACTTATAGCTGACGGTAAGGACCCTTTGCGGCTCTCAGAGGATTTAATTACATTTTTCCGCGATTTATTATTACTTCAAACAAGTGATGATTTAGCTGAACTTTTAGAGCTTGTATCTCCTGAGGAACGTGTATTCACTTTAGCACACGAATTTGCACCAAATATGCTTTATGGGTATATTGATATACTGGCAAAGACACAGCAAGAGATGCGTTTCTCTCACCATACCAAAATTTATTTAGAGACGGCTTTGCTTAAAATGGTACAGTTTTCAGGAGGGATAGCCCATCAAACGGTGACTACAAATGAAATGGGAGAAAACCCTGATCTCACTCAAAAAATTGTGGCTCTTGAACAGCTGGTTCAGCAACTATCCTTACAACTGCAAACGGGGACTCCTGTGCAAACGCCGACAGCACAAAAAGAGCAACGGCCCCGAGCTAAAAGTCCGAATGGTTATAAAGCACCTACAGGTCGTATTCAGGAAGTGCTGAAAGATGCCACAAAGCAAGATGTACAACGCATTAAGTCCATTTGGGCGCAGGCCTTAAGTCAAATGCAAAAATCACAATCTGCTCTTTTAGCAGAAGCCGAACCTGTTGCGGCATCTTCAAGTGCTTTTGTGTTAAAATTCAAGTATGATATTCATTGTCAGATGGTTGCCGACAACCAGTCTTTAAAGGCTCACTTTACACAATTAATTGCAGGGCAAACTGGTACAATGTACGAGATGCTATGCATACCAGAAGAATCATGGTTAAAAATGCGTGAAGAGTTTATTCGTGATCATGGTCTGCAGCAAAAGAAATCACAGACTGAATCAGAGCATGGAGAAGAATTATTAGAGCCACCACCGGCAGAAATGCCAGAAGAACCATTTATCGATGATGCCCAACCTCTTGCTTCACAAGATCCACTTGTGACAGAGGCTGAAAAGCTCTTTGGTAAAGATTTTGTTGAAATTATTGAAGATTAAATTTTTAGGAGGAAACATTTATGCGTGGAATGGGAAATATGCAAGGTATGATGAAAAAAATGCAAAAAATGCAAAAGGAAATGATGGAGGCACAAGAAGCTTTAAATGCTGAGCAATTCGAAGGTGTTGCAGGCGGCGGTATGGTGAAAGTAACAGTTTCTGGTCAGCGTGAAGTAGTTTCAGTAAATCTGGATGAATCTGTAGTAGACCCAGAAGACATCGAAATGCTACAAGACCTAATTGTTATTGCAACAAATGAAGCGTTGAAAAAAGTAGAAGAAAAAACAAACTCAACTATGGGTAAATTCACGCAAGGCTTAAACCTTCCATTCTAGGAGGTATTCATATGTACTACCCAGAACCAATATCTAAATTGATCGATAGTTTTATGAAATTGCCAGGTATCGGGCCGAAAACTGCGGCTCGTCTGGCGTTTTTTGTGTTAACAATGAAGGAAGATGATGTATTATCTTTCTCTAAAGCACTGATTGATGCTAAACGAAACCTAAGCTACTGTTCTGTTTGTGGCAATATAACAGATGTAGATCCATGTCACATATGTACAGATAAGCAACGAGATCATTCTATTATTTGTGTTGTACAAGATACAAAAGATGTGATTGCAATGGAAAAAATGCGTGACTACAACGGTATGTACCATGTACTTCAAGGAGCAATTTCACCAATGGATGGTATTGGTCCAGAAGACATTAATGTTGCTTCTTTGCTAGTGCGCTTGCAAGATGAAAGTGTCCAAGAACTTATTTTAGCTACAAATTCAACAATCGAGGGTGAGGCAACCGCTATGTACATTTCTCGCCTTGTCAAACCGTCTGGCATTCGTACAACCCGTATTGCTCATGGATTGCCAGTAGGTGGAGATCTAGAATATGCAGATGAGGTTACGCTATCTAAGGCAATGGAAGGCCGACGCGAGTTATGAGTGAGGGATTAGTATGTTCTTCCGTAGTAAAGGGAAATTAAAAAAAGAATTCGATGATAAGCTTGTGAATCTGATTAAAGAAACAAAAGAGGATTTACAACAGGCAAAGATAATAGAAGAATTAATGGATGATTATGACCTAGGTGTAATTGCTCAACGCAAAACAGCAGAAAGTATTCATTTCTATTTGTTTAAGGAAGCTAGAATTCGTAAGGTATTAATAAAATAGTTCTCTGTAAAATATTCATAGAAGCAAAACAGGAAACATAAACTTTCATAATTATTTAATTGAGGGGGCAACTATATGTCTGGGTTAGTAATTATGAGTATTTGTATTCCTGTCGGGCTTCTTTTTCTTTATGTAATAATAAGACATGCTAAATTGGGTAAAATCTTAGAAGGATTATCGGTGTTCTGGTTTAGATTTGCATTTGCTTTTCTACTATTATTCGTAATCCATTTAGGTATTGGTTATATAGGATATAATGTGCCAATCAATCTGTTTTCGGTCTTAACAATCGCTGTTTTAGGTATTCCTGGTGTCTTAGGAATAACAGCTTTAATATTTATTTTATAAAAGGCTTGCAATATAAAAAGATTATGGTATAGTTATAAAAGTCGCTAATACAACTGATTGAAACGGAAAATAATTTTAAAATTACTGTTGACACAGTTTGTGGCGCGTGGTATTATATAAGAGTTGCTGCTGAAACAGTAGTGAACGATATGAACCTTGAAAACTGAACAAGCAAAACGTAATCAATAAAGTTTTAAGTAGCTAGTTTTACTAGTGAACGAAACACAATTTTGGACATCAAACATGATGCCAGCAAAACAATTTGAGCTAATCAAATTTCTTTTATGGAGAGTTTGATCCTGGCTCAGGACGAACGCTGGCGGCGTGCCTAATACAT